>Ga0070730_10006302_pt1 | contig 10159 bp, 4 predicted proteins | sample Coa_R1_3_FD_66447 | JGI IMG/M metagenome (GOLD analysis project Ga0070730, IMG submission 66447) | Surface soil microbial communities from Centralia Pennsylvania, which are recovering from an underground coalmine fire - Coalmine... | ecosystem: Environmental > Terrestrial > Soil > Unclassified ... | reverse complement strand
CCGCCGTGTAGGCGTAATGCCCGGCGGTGGCCACCCAGCAGGCCGCTGCCTCTCCATTGAGCACGGAGCCAGAGATCAGCTGCAAGCCTCCATTATCGCCCACGCGGTAGGACGACGCCGCGCTCAGCGCGGCTTCCGAGACGACCAGCGTGTTGTGCTCACCAAAGGCAAAGCCGAAGGGGGTCGAGCCGCTGGAAGGATGCGTCACCGGCCCCTGGGCGGCGCCGTGGGCACCGATGGTGTAGGTATCAATCAAGCTGGTAGCCTTCTCGGTGACGACCAGCGTTTCGCCCTCGGGACTGAAGCTAATCTCAGCCGGCCCCACGCCCGAGCCACTCAAGGGGCGGTTGGAACCTGCAATGGGCGACAACTGGCCTTGGTCGCCGAGCCAATAGCCCTGGATGTTGCTGCTGCCCGCGTTCACCACGTAAACTAGACCGTCCGCCGCCGTCACGCTGACGGGCTTACTACCGCCTGAGCCGACGCGCGAGACGACATGCCCATCATCGCGCGCCAGGACCGAAACATCATTGCTCCCGGCGTTGACCGCGATGATCCAGCGCCCGGTGACAAGCAGAGCGCCCTGCGAGCCCAGGCCGGCGCCTGTCCCCAGACCGTCCGTGGCAAACGAGCCGGCGGCGGTGAGTGACCCGTTGACTTCGCGCTGGAAGACCAACACCTGGTTTCCAGCGCTGGCATTGCTCGCTGTATAGACCACACCCGTGTCCGCTGCACCGCCATCGGCGCTAGCCAGAACCGGCGGCGCCAGGAAGGTGGCCGCCAGCAGCGCCGCGCCCAGCGCTGCGAATCCAATTCGTCGAACCAATTGCTGAACCATAACAAGCCTCCGTTTGTATGCTGAACCCATCTACTCGGCGAGACAGCCGCCCCAGGCCTGGTGATCGGCTTCTGACAACACGGGCAGTGTAAGTGGCGAAGATTACCGCTTCCTTGCGGGTGGATTACGCCCAGGGTCATTTTTCGTAATAAATTCGGAGGAACATCAGCGACAAGCGCTCTGGCCCGGTCAGCCAGGGCGTTTATATGTTACGGCGGAGGACAATCAATCGCTGCCGCACCAGGGCATTTTCGGCCAGCAGTTCAGCTGGGCTGTGCGAGAGGTCGGCCAGTGTGCCCGTCGCCCGGTTCGGACGGGCCGGCTGGGTGAGGCGGCGCAAGAATTGGCTGGCGGCCGATGACAGACGCCCCTGCTGGTTCTGGGCGCGTTGCGTTAGTTGGCTCAGCCTGACTTCATTGGTTCCGGAAGGTCAAGGATTTTGGGGCGCAGGAAACTTGCCGCCTGACCAGCGGCAGCCACACATCCTTCGCGTCTTGGGAGAGAATACTTTCTAGCTACCTGACACCTGAGCCAGGGACGAGGCTCGGCACTGGAATGGGCAATTCTCGGATACGGACCGCGCCACGATGACCGTTGGCCAGCCGTCTAGGCCAGTGCGGGCCGTACCGACTTGCCCATTGATCATACCGGCCGGATTGGCCGATACGGTCAGGGTAATCGGATTGATGGCAAGACCTTACCGCTTGTGCGCTCAACGAAGTCAGTCAGCCCTTCAACCCGAGCGGAAAGCGCTCCAGTTGGCTCACCAGCGCCTGCGCTGGCTGCACCATTCATCCGGGCGAATTTGAGGTGTAAGTTGGCGGGGGTACCGTGATACACTTTGCGGGCGTTTCTTACAGGCGTTGAGATGGCAGCATGATTCTCCCCAAAGATCGTGACCCTCGCTTCATCACCATCCGCCGTGGTGGGACGCTCACGGATGCAGACCATCATCTGCTCGCCTGGTGGGCGGCCGCGTGTGCGGAGAACGTCCTGCCCCTGTTCGAGTCGGCCAAGCCTTCGGACTCACGGCCGCGTCATGCCATTGAGCAGGCACGGGCATGGGTACGCGGCGAGATCACGATGTCCGAGGCCCGCGCGGCGGGCGGCCATGCGATGGCGGCGGCCAGGGATCTGAGCGGAGCGGCGCGTCATGCCGCATTTGCTGCCGGTCAGGCGGCGGTGGTGGCGCACGTCGCCGCGCACGAGCTCGGCGCCGCTGCCTACGCGATCAAGGCCGCCCGCGCGGCGGCGCCGGAAGGCGAGGGCGAGCGTGCCGGCCGGCGCGAGTGCCGCTGGCAGCGCGACCAGCTGCCGGATGCGATTCGCGATCTGGTCCTGGACGATCAGCGGTTGCGAAACGGCATCTGCTGGTGGGTATTCGACGGCTGACACTATCCAACGATCTGCTTGTCTCTCGGATCGGCCTCCAAATAGGCGCAAGAACGCCCAAGTAATTTCGCCAAACATGGCGATTACTCGGGCGTTTTCAATGGATTGGCGCGGTTTCCACGCGGTTCAGGTGGCGAGGGATGGATTTGAACCATCAACCAAGGGCTTATGAGCACTTAAAAAGCCTGCACTAAGCCCTTGGTTACCAACTGCCCAATAATGACCAACAAACCCGCGTCAAGCCCTTCTCTCACCGAAGAATACCCTTGTTGTAAAACGGCGTAGGGTATAGACCATAAGCGTCTTCGGCCGCGAGCCAACTTCATGATACACGCTGCGAATCGGCTGCCAAGATGCGGGGCACTGCGTGTGGCGATGCACATTGACTGCGGTTGAATTCGGCCTATACTGCTGCCCGACTCTAACCAACTACAAATTATGGATTTTACAGGGGACAGAGATTGTCCGAAAGTGTTGGCGAAATCGCCGCTGCGAGATTCCGGCTGCTTGCACCAATAGGCCAGCCACTAGATGAAAGCTAAATTCGGGATCGTCCCCAAGCTCACGTTGGTTTTCGTCCTATTTGCAACGGCCCTTCTCGCAGGGGTGGGTTCGTTGACATATAGCCGCGGGCAGGCCATCGTGCAGCAAGAAGTAACCTCGGAGCTGTTTGCGGTGGCCGGCGGGAAGCAGGCGGAGATCGATTCATGGGCAAACGACCGCCAGACCGATATCGCCACCCTGGCCGCCTCACCTGATGTCGCAGCCGACATGGCGGCCCTTGTCGCGGCGGCACCCGGATCCAGCGAGGCCCAGGCGGCACAAGGACGGCTAATTACGGTTCTCAAGCTGCATGTGGATGTCAGCCACGAGTACCTGGCGCTGCTTGCAATGGACCCCGCCAGCGGGAAGGTGATTGCCGCCACCCAGCCATCAGAAGAGGGCACTTTCAAACAGGACCGCCCATACTTTATCAACGGTAAGATTGGGCCGACCACTCAGAACGCCTATTTCTCACAGACTCTGCATGCACCGGCGATGACCAGCGCCGCCCCGGTGCGGTCAACCAACGGTCGGTTGCTAGGTGTGTTGGCCGCGCGGCTCAACCTGGCAGAGCTTAACGCGATCGTTAGCCGGCGGGCTGGCCTGCGCCAGTCGGATGACGCCTACGTGGTGAATGACCAAAGCCTGTTGGTTACGCAACCGCGTTTCATAGCGGATCCAGCCGTGCTGCAGCGCGGCATTCATACCGCCGCAGTTCAGGCTTGCTTGTCGCACACAAATGGGGTGGTCCTCGACGCAGACTATCGCGGCGTGCCGGCCATTGCCGTGTACCAGTGGCTGCCTGACCGACAACTATGCCTGGTGGTCAAGCTAGATCAAGCGGAAGCCCTCGCCCCTGAGGCCGCCCTCGGCCAGGCGATTCTAGTCATCGCCATTCTGGCGCTGTTGGCATCCACTGTCGTCGCGATTGCATTGGCGCGTACGATCACCCGTCCGATCCTGGCCTTGCAAGCCGGTGCAGCTCGTTTCGGCGCTGGTGATCTGGCTCTTCGCATGCCGGAGACATCGCGAGACGAGTTGGGGCGCCTGGCCGGAGAATTCAACCGCATGGCCGCCGCCGTCTCCGACAAGGAAACGAAACTGCGTGAGCACACCCAGGAATTGACACAGGCCAATAAGGAACTCGAAGCCTTCAGCTACTCGGTTTCCCACGACCTGCGCGCGCCGCTGCGCGCCATCGATGGTTTCTCACGGATCTTGCTGGAAGATTATGCCCCCAACCTGGATGCGGATGGACAGCGTTACTTGAATATCGTGCGCGACAACACTCAAAAAATGGGGCATCTCATCGATGACTTGCTGGCATTATCGCGCCTCAGCCGCCAGTCCTTGACACTTAAGCCAATCGAACCGGCGGCCATCGTGCGGCAGGTCGTCGCCAATTTGCGGACCGAACAAGTCGGGCGTCAGGTCGAAATCATCATTGGCGAGCTGCCGTCCTGTCGAGGGGATCCAGCGCTGCTCAACCAGGTATTTGTCAACCTGCTCAGCAATGCCTTGAAGTACACGGGCCGGCGCGAGATCGCTCGCATTGAGATTGGCTGCCGTACTGGGCAAGAAGAAAACGTCTATTTTGTCAAGGACAATGGCGCCGGCTTTGACATGCAGTACGCCCCAAAACTCTTCGGCGTTTTCCAGCGGCTGCACCGGGCCGACGAGTTCGAAGGCACCGGGGTCGGGCTGGCCATTGTGCAACGCATTATCGCGCGCCACGGCGGGCGGATCTGGGCTGAGGCCGCTGTCGATCAAGGCGCAACTTTCTATTTTGCCTTACCGACAATCCCAGAGCCACAGCCTGTTCCCGTCGTCATCCAACTGGACCCGATGACCGATAGAGTGAGCGAGCTCGTTTAGAACATGTTCGAGGACGCGGTGACATGCTGGCGACCTGTGCTATCACATTGGCGCTCGACGAGTGTGCCATGCGGTGTCACCCTGACGAAGAAAGCGGATAGCATGGTCCAGCCAACGTTAGTGATTAGCGCGTTGTTCGGTTGTGTTTCGGCGGGCATTTACGCGTACGTGGGCTGGCGTTTGCGGCAGCGAGTTATCGCCTCGGCCGACGGGCGCCTGGCGTGGACGCTGCTTCGCGTCTGGTGGTTTGGCCTGGCCGGCACGACCCTCAGCACCGCACTCCTCAGTCTGCTAGGAGCCGTAGGGGTGACAAGCTTGCCCGTCTTCATTGGACTGACCTACCTCAATCTGCTGCTCATCTGCGTCGCGCTGTGGGGCTTGCTATACTATCTCGTCTACCTGTTCACTGGCAGCCGACGGTGGCTGTGGCCTCTAAGCCTTTTCTACATTGCCTATGCGGCCATGCTTCTGTATTACATTACGGCCAGCGGCCCAATCCGCGTGCAAGCTGGCCGGTGGAGCACAACCATCGTCTACCAGGCCACACCGACGGGCCCTGTTGTCATTTTCATCCTGGCGCTCCTCGTCTTTCCGCAGATCATCGGCGCCCTGGCCTACTTTACCTTGTATTTCCGAGTAAAAGAAGCAAGGCAGAAATATCGTATCCTACTGGTCTCCTGGAGTATCATCCTCTGGTTCGGAAGCGCCTTTGCCGCATCCGCGGCCGGACTGGCACAGTATGACTGGTGGCAGATTGTAAGCCGGGTCATTGGACTTGGCGCAGCTTTTGCCATCTTGATCGCCTATCTGCCCCCGGCCTGGCTAAAACAGCGCCTTGGTCTGATCGCGATCAGCGACCAGGCGAGCGCCTGACGTATACTTTGAGTGGCGCCAGAGCAACCCAAAACGAATTCGGGAGGTACTCCATGGCTGATAACTCAGTAGAAATTTTGTTGGTGGAAGACAACCCCAATGATGTTGAACTTACGCTCCGTGCGTTCAAAAAGCACAACCTGACGAATACAGTAAGTGTCGCCCGCGATGGCGCTGAGGCATTGGTGTTCATATTCGTCAACGGCCACGACTCCGAGGCGGGTATCGAGCATCATCCTAAGCTCATTCTGCTCGATCTCAAGCTGCCCAAGGTCGATGGTTTGGAAGTATTGCAGCGACTAAAGGCCGACGCCCGCACGCGGACCATCCCGGTCGTCGTGCTCACGTCGTCACGCGAGGAACAAGACATCGTCAGAAGTTATGAGTTAGGCGTCAATAGTTATATTGTCAAGCCGGTGGACTTCGAGCAGTTTACCGAAGCAGCTCGCATTCTGGGCCTTTATTGGACGCTCATGAACGAGCCGCCGATACGGGCTGCCTGAAGTGTGCAGGCAGTCAAACGACAGAGGCCTCGGACTTGGTTTGGGATGCCAGCGGGTTGAATGACAGTTCCTCTGCATCTCCTCGTTCTTGAAGATCGGCCGGAAGACGCGGAACTAGCCTTGCGTGAGCTGCGCCAGGCCGGGTTTGAGCCGTTGGCGAGCCGAGTCGATACCGAGGCAGCTTTTGTCGCGGCACTCGATGCCGGTTTCGCGCCTGGCCAGCCGTGGGATTTGGTTTTGGCCGACTACCAATTGCCGCAATTCACGGGCCAAGTGGCTCTTGAACTGCTACGGGCGCGTGGCGTCGATTTGCCTTTTATCTTGATCTCCGGCACGATCGGTGAGGATGTCGCGGTTGAGGCGATGCGTTGGGGCGCCAGCGACTATTTGCTCAAGGACCGCCTGGCACGGCTGGGATCAAGCGTGGCGCGCGCCCTGGAAGAACGCCGGCTGCGCCAGTCTCAGCAGCAATCCGAAGTAAAATACCACCGATTGTTCGATAACTCCGTCGTCGGCATATATCAAACTGCGCCGGACGGCCAACTCCTGACTGCAAACCCCGCCCTGGCGCGTATGTTTGGGTATGACTCGCCTGCAGAGCTGATCGCCAGCCTCAGCGACCTGGCCCGGCAATCCTACGTAGACCCTAGCCGCCGGGCTGAATTCGTCCGCCAGATGGCGGAGCGCGACGTCCTCACCGGCTTCGAGTCCGAGCAGTACCGCAAGGATGGCAGCACCATTTGGATATCTGACCATGCGCGTGCGGTACGCGATGCGCAAGGGAAGTTGCTCCTCTACGAAGGAATCATCGAGGACATTACCGCTCGCAAGCTTTCAGAAGAGGCGCTGCGCGAGTCTGAGGAGCATTACCGTCTTCTGTTTGAATACAACCCGTTGCCGATGTGGGTGTACAACACGCAAACCTTGGCCTTTTTGGCGGTCAACGACGCCGCACTGGAGCATTACGGCTATGGACGGGACGAGTTCCTGGCCATGACCATCAAAGACATCCGCCCGCCCGACGAGCTGCGGCAACTGGAGCACAACCTGTCCAGCGCCACGCATGCCAGCGAACGATCGGGCCCTTGGACACATCGCAAGAAAGACGGGACGCTCATTTCGGTCGAAATCATCTCACACGATATCGAGTTTTCTGGGAGACCCAGCCGGCTCGTCTTGGCCAATGACATCACGGACAAATTAGCGGCCGAACAAGCCCTGCAGCGGTCGGAACAGCGTTACAAGGGCCTGTTTGCCGACTCGCCGATTGCCCTGTGGGAAGAAGACTTCTCGGCCGTCAAACAGCGCCTCGAGGTGCTGCGGCAGGAGGGGGTCACGGATGTGGCTGCCTATCTGGATCAGCACCCCGAGTTCGTCGGCGAGTGCGCCTCCCTATACAAGATCCTCGACGTCAACCGCACTGCGCTGAAGCTATATCGTGCAGACAGCAAGGCAGAACTGGTCAATAGCCTGGACCGGATATTCGGGTCCGAGGTCAACCCGACCATTCGGGACGAGATCCTCGCCATTGCCGAAAGCAAAACTGAGCAGCATTTAGAGGCTGTCAACCGAACGCTCATCGGCGAGGAGCTGTTCATCAACCTGAATTGGGCCGCACTTCCCGGCCACGAACAAGATCTGGCCCGCGTCATTGTATCCACGGTCGACATCACCGATCGGAAGCGGGCCGAACGGGCCGTGTCGGCCAGTGAGCGGCGCTTCCGGGCGCTCATCGAGAACAGCTCAGACGGAATTGCCCTGCTCGACCCAGAAGGGATCGTGCTGTATTGCAGCCCGGCCGCCGCTCGTATCGTGGGCGGCACTCCAGATGATTGGGTCGGCGGCGATTTCCTAAACCGCGTGCATCCGGAGGACGCGCCTCTGCTCGCCAGTCTCTTGGCCGACTTGGTTCAAGCGCCTGGGGCGCGGCGCACGGCTGAGTTCCGGTATCGGCGGCGCGACGAGAACTGGTGTTGGCTGGAAGCAACGGGAACAAACCTGCTGGCCGAGCCGGCCGTCGGGGCCGTCGTCGCCAATTATCGAGACGTTTCGGAACGCAAGCGAGCGGAGGAGGCTTTGCGGCGATCAGAGACCGATTACCGTGCGCTGGCTGACAATTCCGTTGAAGGTATTGAAATCTATCAAGACCAGAAGGTGATCTATGCGAATCCGGCCGCGACCCGGATTCTTGGGTATACAGTCGAAGAGCTCACCTCCATGTCGGTCGAGCAAATCGTTGCCCTCACCCACCCCCTCGATCGCTCCATCGCCGCAGAACGAGCCCGCAGGCGCCTGGCCGGCGAGGCGCTCGCTCCAGCGGTAGAAATTCGAATCTTGTGCAAGGACGGATCGACCAGGTGGGTGCAGGCCTTCAATAATCCCATTGAGTACCATGGACGACCGGCGCTTCTAGCCACCATGATCGATATCACCGAGCGCAAGCGAGCGGACCAGGCATTGGCCCAAGAGCGCAATCTGCTCCGTACGCTGATCGACAACATACCGGATGCGATCTATGCCAAAGATCGTGAGGGCCGTTTCCTGGTCAAGAATCTGACCGATGCGCGCAAGATGGGGGCAGCAACCCCTGACGAGACCATCGGCAAGACGGATTTTGACTTCTACCCAACTGAGCTGGCGGCGCAATATCAGGCCGACGATCAGGCGGTCATCGACTCGGGCCAGGCGATCATCAATCGCGAGGAGCCCATCACCGAGGTCACGGGCCGCACGGGCTGGGTTTTGACGACGAAAGTGCCCTTGCGTGACCATCAGGGCAACATCATTGGCCTGGTGGGCATCGGTCATGACATCTCCAATCGCAAGTTAGCCAATGAAGCCCTGCGGCAAAGCCAGAACGATCTTGAAACGGCCCAAGCCCTGGCCCACTTGGGGAGCTGGACGCGAGATGCCGCCAGCGACGTGACGGTTTGGTCGAAGGAGATGTTCCGGCTGCACTTCCTGCCCCCGGCAGCGCTTGCGCCTTCTTTTGACGCCTACATGGAAACCATCCACCCCGATGACCGCGCGGCCGTCGTCAACCAAATCAGCGCTGTAGCGCACGATGTTGACCACGCGACTTGCCGATATCGTACCAATCCGGCACTCGGCCCAGCGCGGGTACTGGACCTGCAGTTGTACCAGGTCCAAGACAATTTGGGCCACACCTCAGGCTGGCACGGCACGGTCCAGGACGTCACCGACCGTGAGCAACGCCTGGCAGAATTGGAGGCGGTCAACCGCGTCTCCAGTGCGCTGCGTGCGGCACAGCACGTGGATGAGCTGTTGCCCCAGTTACTGGACGAGGCGCTGGCAATTTTGCACGGCAGCGCTGGGAGCATTTGGCTGTATGAACATTCTACCGATGAAGTCCGGCTGGCCTGCGAACGCGGCTGGGGCCGGAACGTGCCGCCTCTTAAGCGCGGCGAAGGGATTCCAGGCCATGTGGTCGCCACCGGGCAAGCCTACGTATCGCGCGAGCTCAGAAACGACCCGCGCATGCCCGAATCCGTCCGAGATTTTGTCCCGCCCGGCCGCGGTGGGGTCTGCGTTCCGATCCGAGCCGGGGACGAGATCACCGGCGCGCTGTATCTCAACGCCGATTTGCCGCGCGAGTTTTCCCCGGCCGATGTCAGACTGTTGACCACGCTAGCTGAGATTGGCGGCATCGCCTTCCACCGAACACGGCTGCATGACCAAATTGAGTTGCGCTTGGGCCAGTTGACCGCGCTGCGCGAGGTCGACCAGGCCATCATGGGCAGCCTGGATCTGCGCCTAACCCTTGATATCTTGCTAGCGCAAATCACAGATCGCCTTGGCGTTGACTCGGCCGCGATCTTGCTGTTTGACGACGAGGCCGGCATGCTCAGCTTCGCTGCCGGTCGCGGCTTTCGCACTCGCGCCATTCCGCAGACCCACTTGCAACTGGGCGAAAGCTACGGCGGTCGGGTAGGTCTGGAGCGTCGTATTGTCCAAGCGTCTGATCTGCGCGAGCCGGGCAATGTGTTTCAGCATGACCGGTTACTGGCCACCGAGGAATTCGTGAGCTATGTTGGCGCGCCCTTGATCACAAAAGGCCAATTGCGAGGTGTCCTGGAAGTGTTCCAGCGCTCGCGCCTGGAACCGGACCCGGATT
>Ga0070730_10006301_pt1 | contig 10159 bp, 9 predicted proteins | sample Coa_R1_3_FD_66447 | JGI IMG/M metagenome (GOLD analysis project Ga0070730, IMG submission 66447) | Surface soil microbial communities from Centralia Pennsylvania, which are recovering from an underground coalmine fire - Coalmine... | ecosystem: Environmental > Terrestrial > Soil > Unclassified ... | reverse complement strand
CGCGGCCTGGCTTCGCCTGCTCTGCCGCCTGAACAATTGTGTGCGCGCTTGAACGCGTTGCTCTGCCGCAACATGGCCAGCGATCGCTTCGTCACCCTTTTCTACGCGCAGTTAGAGGGCCTGTCGCGGCAGTTGCGTTACGTAAGCGCCGGCCACAACGCACCTTTCGTTGTGCACTCCGATGGTTCGCACCAGCGGCTCAACCAGGGCGGCGGCGTCTTAGGTGTATTTCCTAATCAAGCGTTCAAAACCGGGGTCGTGCCGCTGCACAGCGGAGACCGCGTGGTCCTGTTCACCGACGGCGTAACCGAAGCGTGCAACGCTGGTGAGCAAGAATTTGGCGAAAAGCGCCTGCTGAAAGTGCTGAAGGAAATTCGCCGGCAAAGCGCCGAGCAAATTCAAAAACAGATTCTGCGCGCCGTCTCCGTCTTCAGCCAGGGAATCTGGCACGACGATGCTACCCTGCTCACAGTCGCTGTGGATTGAACCGTAGGGGCGCAGCATGCTGCGCCCCAGCTTGCCCGGGCGTAACGGTAAAAAGGAGATTTCGGGGTTCCCGGGTAAGCGAGTAGCCCGTAATCCGTTACCGAATCGGCAGCTCGGCCGCGAATTTGGAAATCGCGTCCAGTGTCAACGCCGGCTGATCGCGATGCGGCGAGTGCCCACAGTCGGGCAGGATCAAGGTTTGCGTGGCGGGTACGTGGCGTTGAATGGTTTGCACCTGCGCTAGCGTACCGTACTCGTCGTTCTCGCCCTGAATCGCCAGGATAGGGCACGCAATCGCACCAAGATATTCCTCGATGTTCCACTCGCGAAACCGCGGATCGAGCCAAATGTCGTTCCATCCGCGAAATGTTTCGTCGACATGATCGTGATAGCGGCTCAGCTTCTCGGCCAAGTCGGTAGATTCATACAGCGTGCGAATCGCGGCGATACTTCGTAGGCCCGACTCTTCGACGAAGACATGGGGCGCTTCTAGAACGAGGGCGCGTACCCGGCCGGGCCAACTGCCCGCGTAAAGTAACGCGATGGAGCCGCCATCGCTGTGGCCAAGGAGAATCGGTTTTACGATGTGAAAGGAGTCGAGCAGTTCGGGAAGCACGACTGTGGCTTCCTGGTGCATAAAATCAACGCGCCGCTTTTCCGTCAGCCGCTCCGATTTTCCATGGCCGTAACGCGAATATGCCAGCACCGCGCAGCCGGTGGTCTCCGCCACCCGCGCTGGAAAATCTTTCCACAGAGCGATGGAGCCGAGGCCTTCATGCAGCATGACAATGGTGGCGGTGGCCTCGGCGTTAGGGTACAGCGCGGTTTCCAGCCGCTTGCCGTCGACGGTGATATATTTGATTTCCGCGGGCCTCGCAGCCAAACCCCACCCCCTCAAACCCATTTAGAAAATCGATTCTCTAGAACACTTTTTTGGAGTATGCTCAACGGCGCCAAAAAATCTGGTTCCGTATTATAGGGCCGCAAGGTCGAGGAATTCCGCAAAAACTCAATTCGCGCGGGGGACTTATGCAGCGACGTGACGTTTTGAAGATGTTGGCCACTGGAGCGGTGCTGCCGGTTTTTTCGTCACCGATGACCGCTTTTTTTCGGGAGGCGCAGGCGCAGACCGGACCGGGATACAAGTTGCGCACGCTGAACCCGAGCCAGAATGCCACCGTGGTAGCGATGACTGACCTGATTATTCCGGAGACGGATACCCCGGGAGCGAAGGGCGCGCGGGTCAATGAATTTATCGACGTAATCTTGACCGAATGGGCCACCCCGGAAGAGCGGCAAAATTTCCTCGGGGGATTGGCCGGCGTGGACAAACAAAGCAACGAGCTCTATGGGAAGGATTTTGTCGACGCCAGCCCGATGCAGCAGGTTACGCTGCTGCGGGCCATGGATGACTATTCCGCGACCGAACGCGCGCAGAAGCGCGAAAGACACGGCAACACCGTTCCGGCGCTGGACGCCCAGCTAAAAGGAAATTTCTACGACGTCTTCCGCGGAATTACGCTGCACGGCTATTACACTTCGGAAATCGGATTCACCCAGGAATTGAAGTTGCAGATTATCCCCGGCGCGCAGCACGGTTGCCAGAAATTGGGCGCCGGGCTGGGCGACGCGTAGGACAGGGGGCGAGGAGAACATGGCGGCGGCAAACACTTACGATGCAATCGTGGTGGGTTCGGGGATAACCGGGGGCTGGGCGGCGAAAGAGCTCACGGAAAAAGGGATGCGCGTGCTGGTGCTGGAAGCCGGCCGCACCATTTTGCCGGAGCGTGACTATGTCGAACATGTCCCGGTGTGGGAATTGAAGTATCGCGGCTGGGACAATCGCGCCGAGCGAGCCAGCACGCAACCGGTTCAGCGCGAGTGTTACTACGCTTGCGACGAATACTCGCACCAGTTCTTCGTCAACGACAAGGAAAATCCCTATTCCACCGCGCCGGACAAGAAATTTTCATGGATTCGCGGCCGTCAGGTAGGCGGAAAATCGCTGACCTGGGGACGGCAGAGTTACCGCTGGAGCGACCTGGATTTTGAGGGCAACCTGAAGGATGGCGTCGCGGTGGATTGGCCCATCCGCTACGCGGACATCGCGCCGTGGTACGACTACGTCGAAGAATTCGCCGGCATCAGCGGCCAAGCGGAAGGTCTGGCGCAATTGCCCGACGGCAAATTCCTGCCGCCCATGGAGATGACCTGTGTCGAGCGGGACATGCGCGACGCGCTGGCCAAGAAGTTTGACGATCGCATCATGACCATCGGACGCTCCGCGGTGCTGACCCAGGTGCACAAGGGCCGCGCGGCCTGCCACTACTGCGGAGTATGTCACCGCGGCTGCATCACCGGATCGTACTTCAGCAGCATCAGTTCAACGCTGCCGGCCGCGCAAAAAACCGGCTTGCTCACGCTGCGCCCCTACAGCGTGGTACACAGCCTGATTTTCGATCCGGGTACCCGAAAAGTCAGCGGCGTCCGGGTGATCGATGCACAAAGCCGGGCCTCCCTGGAATTCAAGGCTCGCATCTTCTTTTTGAACGGGTCCACCCTGGAGTCCACGCGCATCCTGCTGAATTCCGCCACTCCCGAATTTCCGAATGGCTTGGCCAACAGCAGCGGAGAATTGGGCCACAATTTGATGGATCATCACATGGGCGCCGGCGCCAGCGGGGTTATGGCGGGGCATGAAGACAAGATGCCGTTCGGCAATCGTCCCAACGGAATCTACATTCCGCGTTTCCGAAACGTAAAGGCGAAGCAAAAGGAATTTATTCGAGGCTATGGTTACCAGGGTGGCGGCAGCCGCGAAGGCTGGGGCCGCGGCATGCACATGAGCGGGTTTGGCGCGGATTTCAAGAACCAACTGAAGAAGCCCGGCCCGTGGCGCATGGGCATCGGCGGATTTGGCGAATGCCTGTCGAACCACGACAACTACGTCGAGATTCAAAAGGACAAACTGGATGCCTGGGGCATTCCGACGTTGAAGATCCATTGCGCGTGGGGCGAAAACGAACGCGCGATGTCGCGCGATATAGCGGTGCAAGCGGCCGAAATGCTGGCGGCGGCGGGCGCCCGGGATATTTCCGTGTTCCAGGAAATGTCCCCGCCGGGCCTGGCCATTCACGAAATGGGAACGGCGCGCATGGGCCGCGATCCGAAGACCTCGGTATTGAACGCGCACAATCAGGCGCACGACGTGAAAAACCTGTTTATGACCGACGGCGCATGCATGGTTTCCAATTCGTGCGTGAACCCGTCGTTGACCTACATGGCGCTAACCGCGCGAGCCTGCGACTACGCCGTGGCGCAGATTCAGAAAAACGAGCTGTAAACACAAATAATTCCTCGGCCAGCCAAGAAAATTACCGAACGGACGCGGCTGCAATCGGCGGCAAGCGCTTTTTTTCGCGCCACAAGTGATGTGTTCCCCTGAAGTTGCCACCAGAGCGGCGAAGAAAATCGAAAAGTCACAGACTCAGGTACCTCTGCTGTTATCCCTGTATTGCAGGGTCCTAAAGACTCTACTTATCTGGAGATTGCACACTGGAAAGAAGATTTGGTTTTCCGGTAGAGCAAAAACACAGAGAAAGAGGAGGTCGGGTCATGACTGAATTTGGAACTAAACGACAGAGAGAAGATCAGTCCACGAATTTGACCGCATCCGAACGAACAGAAGGCAGAGTTGGGCAACCACAGGGCATTCGCTTTCAGCAGGGCCGGTTTGGGCAGGGAAGCCAGATGCCATCGGTCTACTCTGTAACGCCCGGTGAGTTCTTCACCCTAAGTCCCATTTCGCTGATGCGAAGGTTCACGGAAGATATCGACCGTGCATTCGGCTTCGGGAGCGGGATCAACCGTGGGGAGCACTCGGAGCAGGAATTCAGCTGGGCGCCACCAGTGGAAGTGCGGCAATCGGGCAACAACCTGGTGATCCATGCGGACCTGCCGGGCTTGACGGAAAACGACGTTAAGGTAGAAGCCACGGACGAAGGGCTGGCCATCCACGGCGAGCGCAAGCGCGAACATGCTTCAGAAGAGGGAGGCTGGCGCCACTCGGAGAGGGTATACGGCCGGTTCTATCGGCTGATTCCGCTTCCTGAGAACGCGAAGATGGAAGAGACCAAGGCGAATTTCCGGAACGGGGTGTTGGAGGTGGTGGTCCCGGTGCCGGAGCTGCAGAGAAAGAACCGGCAGATTCCGGTGGGCACTTCGAATCAATCATTGATTTCAGAGCAGGGCACGTTGAGTGAAGCACGGGCCCGGAGCGCGACGTCGTCCGGACGGTAAACACAGGGCGGCACGAACGCAGGCGCTGGTGCGCGAGGAAGGGGCCGGGCAGGACAGACTGTTACGAAACTCTCTTGAAGAATTGTAGGGAAATGAGAAGATGCCCTCGCGAAAGCGAGGGCATCTCGTGTTTGGCCCTTTGACTAGTTCGGATTAGGTTTTCCTCTAGTGGTGAATCCGCAAGGTCTTTGTCTGCGGCATCTTGCGTTCGCAGTTATCTAGTTATATAACTAGATATTAGGAGGACCTTATGGGATTCCCTACCAAGGTGCAGCTGATCCAGCGCAAAGATAGTCAGCAGTGGTACATCAACTTTCCCTCCGCCGTGGCCCAAGCCATGGAGTTCAGTCGTGGCGAGGTCGTCGAGTGGATTGTCGAGGACAAGAACCGTTTGCTGCTCCGCCGCCGTAAAGCTCCCGCGACGGCGCAAAAAAAAACCAAACGCGGCAAGGCCTGATGGCCCACTGGAACGGGCTGTTCAATCAGGCGCGTGCGGCCTTCTCGCAGCACCGCACCCTCGAGCGGGCGCGCACCTTGGGCCTTTCCGCCCTGACCTGTTTGGGCCGTCACACGCTGTCCGGCCTGCTTTGTGCGAGCGGCCAGCAGTTCCGCGACTGGTCCGCCGCTTATCGTCTGTTTGAACGCGAGCGTCTGGACGGCAATGCGTTGTGGCGCGTCCCCCTCGGCGGCGTGCTGGACACTCTGCCACCGGGCAGCCCCGTCGTGGCGCTGCTCGATGACACGTTGCTTCGCAAGCGCGGCCACCGCATCGCGGGCACGTCCTGGCGGCGTGATCCGCTGGGGCCGCACTTCGCCGACAATTTCATCTGGGCCAGCCGCTTCCTGCAGATCTCTCTGGCGCTGCCCGAACACCCCGAAGCAGCGATCGGTGCAGCCCGCGCGATTCCTGTCGATCTGCGGCACGCGCCTTCGCCCCGCAAACCCTCTCGCCGGGCCGATCCCGCCGGACGGCTTGCTTGCTGAAATTAGGGCGAGATGGGGCGCAGCGGTGTTGCGCCCCTACGCATGTCAGAGTTCGCGGAGGGCGATGGCTACTGGTTTTGTAGCGGCGCGCAGGGCAGGCAGCAAGCCTCCCAGGACGCCCATCACGAAGGCGAAGAAAATGCCCATCAGCAGAAGATCGAAGGTGATTTTAAAAGCGAACGCGAGGTTGGAGAAGGTCTGGAAATTCATGGTGGTGGTGGTCAAGCCATTCAAGGGCAAGACCGCCAGGCAGCCAAGAATACCGCCGACGAAAGAGATTAATAATGCCTCAAAGAGAAAAGAAAGGATGACATTGGGAGAGCTGAAACCGAGGGCGCGCATGGTGGCGATTTCCCTGCCGCGTTCGGCGACCGCAGAATACATGGTGTTCAAGGCGCCAAAAATTGCGCCGATGGCCATGACGGCAGCAACCAAGCCGCCGAGGACGGTGATGAGGCGGGTCATGGTGGTGGATTGTTTGGCGTAGTAGTCGACCTCGCGGGTGACGTCCACGTTCATGCGCGGATCGGACGTAACGGCGTCCTTAAATTGTTGAAAGGAGTCCGGCGAAGTGAGGTGCACGGTGACGGACTGAAAAATGTTATTGGGGCGCTTCATGACCTCGGCGAGAATTTTAGCGTCGCACCATACTTCGGAGTCAAAAGCGGATCCTCCGGCGTCGAAGATCCCTACCACCTTCCAATGTCCGCCACCGAAATTGACGGTATTGCCGAGGGTTAAGCCGCCGTAGGATTTCGAAGCGTTTTTTCCGACGACCAGTTCGGAAAGGCCGGGTTCAAACATGCGGCCCTGCACAATCTTGACGAATGTGCGGATCTTGAGAACGTTGGAGGAAACGCCGCGAACCTGGGTATTGGCATCGGTACCAGTGCTGATCAGCGGGAAGGGCATCACGCCGACAACTTCCTGGGTAACCAGCGGGCCACTGGAATCGCGCGCTACGCCGGGAGCGTCTTGCACAATTCGAACGGAGTCCAGCGTGACTCCGCCCATCATTTCCGAAGGAGAGCCGGCGCGAAGGACAAGAGCATTGCCCGGAGAGCCTGAGGAGACGAGGGTAGCTTTGAAGCCGCGAGCCAGAGAGAGCATAGCCACAAACACGCCGACGGTACCTGCGATGCCGATGACGGCGACGATGGTGGAAGTCCAGCGCACGCGGATGCTTCGGAAATTGTAAGAAACCGGCACGGAACTGAGGAAGGGAGAGAGCAAGCCCGCCACAATCCCGCCGAGCACAGCCACCACGAGCAGAAGAGCGACGACCGCCAGTACAGTGACGATCAGCCCGATGAAAAGCTTGGCCAGCATGGTCAGACTCTCCTCAGCGCGTTGACAATGCGCAGGCGCATGGCCCCGAGACCAGGGAGTAGCCCGCTGGCCACGCCGACGAACAGAGCGACGATTAGCCCGAGAACCAGGGTCTGGGGCGCGAGAATCAGATTGGGCAGCAGCCCACTTAAAGCCCTGGTTAGTACGGGGACGGCGGCGACCGCTAGAAGTAATCCGAGAACGCCGCCGACCAGTGCAATGAAGATGGATTCGGAGAGAACAAAGAAAAGGACAGCGCGGTCCGAAAAACCGATGGCTTTGAAAACGGCGAGCTCGGAGGTACGTTCGCGGACGGAAATGGCCATGGTATTGCCGGTCACCAGAAGGAGGGTGAAGAAGACCACAATGCCAATGCTCACGATGAGGAAGCGAATATTTCCGAATTGCTTGACCCAGCCGGCGGCAAAGGCGGATTCCGTTTCGGTCTTGGTTTCGTAGGGAGAATTGTCGAACTCGTCATCGATGGTCTTCGCGACCCGCACAGCGTCGTCGGGAGTGTTCAACCGGAGCACATACCAGCCGATCTGCCCTTTGAGGCGTTCGGGAACGTGTTCCTCGAAGTAATCCCACTGCAGCCAGAACTGGGTTTCATCGTCCTGGGGACGTTTGCCGTGATAAATGCCGACCAGGTTGAATTCCCAATTGCCGCCGCCATAGAGAGTGGTTTTGATGGGGATGCGGTCACCGAGTTTCCAGTCGAAACGCTCGGCGGTGCGGGCGCCGGCGATGGCACCCTGACGGTCCTTGACGAAGGCATTCCACTGGTCATCGGGAACGATAAGTTCGGGGAAGACCTGGCGCTGGTTTTCGGGATCGATGACGAATTGGGGGAAGAAGTTTTTCTCGTCCTGATAGATGCCGCCAAACCAGTTGTTGTGGGTGATGACCTTAACGCCGGGAATGCGCAGGATTTTGTCGCGATAGGAAAGAGGAATGGGATTGATGATGGAAGTGCGATTGATGATGACCAGGCGATCGGCGCCGGCCACGTCAGCACCGCGGCCAAAGGCGTCGCGCACCACGGCCAAAAAGGCGAAGAGGAACAGGGCTACGGCAAAGGAACCGATGGTGAGAAGAAGACGAACTTTCTTACGGAAAAGGTTGGCGAGGATGAGCCTGCTGAATTTCATGCCGTACCTCCCGCGACAACACTCTGCAAATCGCCGGCTTCGACGAGGACACCTTTTTCCAGGTGCAGAGTTATATCGGCGCGCCGAGCCACGACGGGATCGTGAGTGACCATCAGCACGGTCTTGCCATATTCCTTTACCAGGCGATGGATCAATTCCATGATTTCATCAGCGCTCTTACGGTCGAGGTCGCCGGTGGGCTCGTCGCAGAGGAGAAACGTGGGGTCGGCGACGATGGCGCGGGCGATGGCTACGCGCTGCTCCTGTCCGCCAGAGAGTTGGCGGGGATAATGATTCATGCGCTCGGCCAGACCGACGACGCCAAGAGCGGTCTCGACGTGCTTGCGGCGATCGGCTTTGGAAAGTTTGGTGAGCAGCAGAGGGAGCTCGACGTTCTGAAAGGCCGTAAGCACCGGGATGAGGTTGTACATCTGAAAGATGAAGCCGACGTGACGGGCGCGCCAGTGGGTGAGCTTGTTGCCGGACATGTGGGTGATTTCGTCGCCGGCGACGGTGATGCTGCCGTGGGTGGGAACATCGAGGCCGCCGAGCAAGTTGAGCAGCGTGGTCTTGCCGGACCCGCTAGGGCCCATAAAAGCCACGAAGTCGCCTTTGTCGACGTCGAGATTCAGCCGCTGAAGAACTTGAATCTCTTCGCCGCCGCGGCGATAGGCTTTGGTCAAACCGCGGACCTGGATCAGGCTGTCGGATTTTCCCGTGCCGTCGACTCGGACCATTTGCTTTGCTCCTTGGTTTCAGGGCGCATCCTTACGCGACCTGACAAAGCTACTTCCTAATTTGGACCGGCTGGCCGTCGTGCAGGTCTTCGGGACCCTTTACGACCAGGGTATCCCCGACGGACACGCCGGCGATCACTTCGGTGTCCGAACCGCGAGCACTGCCTAGAGTGACGGCGCGGCGCTCGGTCTTGTCGTTTTTTACGAGGAACACGATCTTCCTGCCACTGTCATCGTGAACCGCACTTTGCGGAATCAGAATCGCAGCTTCCGCGCCGGGCGTCTTTTTTTGTTCGGCACCGAGAAAAGTTACTTTGATGCCCATGTCCGGAAGAATGCGAGGATCTAACTTCAGGAAGGAGATGCGTACCTTGACCGTAGCTTTTTGGCGATCCGCGGAGGGAATGATGGTGCGAACGCGGCTGGGAATCTGCCAATCGGGATAGGCGTCCAGTACGGCGGTAACCGGCTGGCCCGCTTGCACGCGCGCGATGTAGGACTCGCTGACGTCCACTTCAATCTCATTGGAGTTCATGTCGACAATGGTGGCGATGCCGGTACGGGTGAAGCCGCCACCGGCGGAAACGGGAGAGACCATTTCGCCGACTTGGGCGTCTTTGGAGACGACGATGCCGGCGTAGGGGGCGCGGATGGTGCAATTATCCACCGCTTGCTGAGCTTCCTGAATGCGGGTATCGGCACTGGTGACTTGCGATTTGGCGAGTGCGATTCTTGCTTCCAGGCTGTCGGCAGCGGTGCGGGCGTTGTCCAATTGCTCCTGGGTCTGCACTCCTGCAGTCTGCAGTTGCTCGGCGCGACGTAGCTGGATTTGTGCGTTTCTCAATTGCACTTGCAGGTCCGCGATGGCAGCTTTAGAGGATTCGTAGTCGGCTTTAGCGGCGTCGAGGGCTTTGCGGACGTCGGAATCGTCCAGGGTGGCGAGCAATTGGTTTTCGGTAACGTGGGTGCCTTCATCGAAAAAGACGCCGGTAACGCGGCCGGTGATTTTAGCGGCGATCGTGGCGCGGCGACGGGGGGTGACGTAGCCGCTGGCATTCAGAAGAGCTTCGCGGCCACCGGTGTTCAGCGATTTCTGCACCACCTGGACATCCACGGTGGGTTTCTGATTCAAGAAGGTAAAAGCGACGGCAGAGAGTCCGCCAAGTATCACCA
>Ga0070730_10006300_pt1 | contig 10160 bp, 6 predicted proteins | sample Coa_R1_3_FD_66447 | JGI IMG/M metagenome (GOLD analysis project Ga0070730, IMG submission 66447) | Surface soil microbial communities from Centralia Pennsylvania, which are recovering from an underground coalmine fire - Coalmine... | ecosystem: Environmental > Terrestrial > Soil > Unclassified ... | reverse complement strand
GGGTTCGCGGTGGTGGCGGCCGAGGTGCGCAACCTGGCCGAGCAATCCAAGCAGGCCACTGCCAAGGTACGCGCCATCCTGGGCGACATTCAGAAGGCCACCAACGCGGCGGTGCTGGCCACCGAGCAGGGCACCCGCGGGGCCGATGCCGGGCTTGGGCTGGCGCAGCGGGCCGGCAGCGTCATCGGCCAGTTGGGCGATGCCATCCAGCAGGCGGCTCAGTCGGCGCAGCAGATTGCGGCCTCGGTGCATCAGCAGAGCGTGGGCATGGACCAGATTTCCCAAGCCATGCGCGAGATCAGCCAGGGCACCACGCAGTTCGTGGCCGGCGCCAAGCAGTCGCAGTCCGCGGCCGAGGGGTTGAACCTGCTGGCGCGCCAGCTCCAGACGAGTACTGAACGGTATAAGATTTAGATGCGATTGTCAGTTCAAAGGAATTTGTACACGGATGACACGGACGAGACCGGATAGCACGGAAACTTATCAAGGTTTATCCGTCCAATCCGTACGATCCGTGTCATCCGTGTACAGAAGCCGATTGGATCCACTGAATGCAATTTAGCGACGATCTCCTACGCGAGCTGTTAGCCACCTTCGCGGTGGAGGCCCAGGAGCACCTCCAGGCCATCAACCAGAATCTGCTGGCGCTGGAGAAGGGGCCGGGGCCGGAGAAATCCGCCGAGCTCTTGGCAGAGATCTTCCGCGCGGCGCACAGCCTGAAGGGCGCCGCGCGCGCGGTGAACCTGGAGGCCGCGGGTGACGTGGCGCACCGGCTGGAGACTTTGTTTGCCCGCCTGCGCGACGGCGAGCTGGCTGGCAGCCCGGCGCTATTCGACCTGGCCTACCAGACCGTGGATGCCTTAGGCGTGCTGGTAGTCACCCCGCCGCAACAGGGCACCGGCGGTGTGGACGTGCCCGCGCTGTGCGCCCGTTTGGACGCGGGCGGTGCGGCGCAGGCGGCGCCCGTGCCCGGCCGCGCCGCGCCCGCGGGCCGCAGCCTGGCGCAGCGAATGCAGAAAACCCCGCGGCCAGCCGTGCCGGCGCCGCCGAGCACGGACGAGGTGACGCCCCCGGCGGAGCCAGCGCCCGCCGCGCTAAACCCGCCGAACGGCAACAGCGCTGCGCCCGGGCCAGCCGCAGCCCCGGCCCCGGTGTCGGCGACACCGCCCGCGCCATTGGCGCTGGAGGCGCCGGCCGCGCACGTGCCCGAGGCCGCCCGGCAGCGGGCGGCCGAGACCACGGTGCGGCTGTCAACCGCGAAGCTGGATGCGCTGATGGAGGTGGTGGGCGAGCTGCAGGCCGCGCGCCTGGCGGCCGAGCAGCGGCTGGCCGAATTGCGCAGCTTGTTGGAGAGTGCGGAGAGCTGGGAAGCCCTGTCGCGGGCCATCCGGCAGCACACGCGCCGGCTGCGGCTGGAGACCGCCAACAGCGACGGCGCTGACCCGGCCCCCAGCGAGACCGACACGCGCTGGCGCTCGGCTGAGGTGAGCGCGCTGCTGAACTTCGTGGAAAACAACGACGGCCGGGTGCGCACCACGCGCGGGCGGCTGAGCGATCTGCGGCGCGAGTTCGAGGCCGATGGCCGGCGCCTGGCTCAGCTGATGACCGATCTGCAGGACGATGTGCGCCGCACGCGCCTGGTGCCGCTCTCCACTGTGCTCGACACCCTGCCGCGCCTGGTGCGCGACCTGGCGCGCGAGCTGGATAAGGAAGCCACGCTGGAGATTTCAGGCGGCGAAACCGAGGTGGATCGGGCGATCTTGGAGCAGATTAAGGACCCGCTGAGCCACCTGGTGCGCAATGCGCTCGACCATGGGCTGGAGGCGCCGGCGGCGCGCAACGCCGCGGGCAAGTCCCCGGCCGGCCTGCTGACCCTGACCGCCGCGCAGCAGGGCGACAGCCTGCGCATCGAGCTGGCCGATGACGGGGGCGGCATCAACGTGGCGCGCGTCAAAGCCGGGGCCATTCAGCGCGGCCTGCTGACAACCGAGGCCGCGGCGGCCATGACCGACCACGACGCGCTGTGGCTCATCTTCCGCTCAGGGTTTTCCACCAGCCCTATCATCACCGCCATATCGGGGCGCGGGGTGGGGCTGGACGTGGTGCGTGAAAACATCGAGCGGCTCAACGGCTGGATTGAAGTGGAGAGCGTGTTGGGGCAGGGGACGCGTTTCACCTTTAGCCTGCCGCTGACCGTGACCACCACGCTGTGCCTGATGGCGCACGCCGGCGGGCAAACCTTTGGGCTGCCGGTGAGCAGCGTGCTGCGCATGGTGCGGGTGGGGGCCGATCAAATTGGCCACGCTGAGGGCGGCGAAGCCATTCAGGTGGATGGGCGGCCAGTGGCGTTGGCGCGGCTGACCGATGTGCTCGACCTGGAGCCATCGGCCCCGGCGCGGGCCGGCGCGCTGCTGCCCGCGCTGGTGGTGGGCGGCGGCACAGCCGGCGCCGAGCGGCGGGCGGCCTTCCTGGTGGACGCGCTGGATGCAGCCCAGGAGGTAGTGGTCAAAAGCCTGCCGCAGCCCTTCGAGCGGGTGCGGCACGTTGCCGGCGCCGCTATCCTGGGCAGCGGCGAGGTGGCGCTGATCTTGAACGCCGCCGACTTGCTGCGGGCCGGGAAGACCAGCAGCCAGACCCTGGGGGTCTCACAGACCCCAGGGGTTTCGGAGGCAGTCGCCAGCCCGGTCATCCTGGTGGCCGACGATTCCATCACCACCCGCACGCTGGAAAAAAATATCCTCGAAGCGGCCGGTTATCGAGTGCGCGTGGCCGCCGATGGCGCCGAGGCCTGGACGGTGCTGCAGAGCGAGCCGTGCAGCCTGCTGGTATCGGACGTGAACATGCCGCGGATGGATGGCTTTCAGCTGACCGAGAAAGTGCGCGCCAGCGAGACGCTGAAGACCTTGCCGATCATCCTGGTGACCTCGCTCGACTCGCGTGACGACCGCGAGCGCGGCATTTGGGCGGGGGCCGACGCCTATATCGTCAAGGGCGCGTTCGATCAGGATGTGCTGCTGAGCACCATCCGCCAATTGATTTAGAAATGACGACCGTGAATCAGACGCCGCAGTCCGTGCCGCCAGAACGCATTCTGCTGGTTGAAGACAGCGCCACCCAGGCGCAGCGCACGCGCCTCGTGCTGGAGAGCGCCGGCTTTGAGGTGCAGGTCTGCGATCGGGGCACGGTGGCGCTGGCGGCAGCCGCGGCCAACCAGCCCGACCTGATGCTGCTGGACCTGTATCTGCCCGACCTGAGCGGGCGCGAGGTGGCCCAGCGGCTGAAGGCCGACCCCACCCTGTCGGGCATCCCGATCATCTTTCTGACCGGCGTGTTCCGCGATGTGGCCGATATCGTCACCGGGCTGGAAGCGGGCGCCGACGATTACCTGCGCAAGCCGATTGAAGACGGCGAGCTGGTAGCGCGTGTGCGGGCCTGCCTGCGCACCAAACAAACCCAGCGCGAGCTGGGCCGTCTGGCGCGGCTGATGCTGACGGTGAACCAGGTGGGCGGCCAGCTCAGCGGCATCCTGGACCTGGACACCTTATTACACAGCGTGGTGGCGCTCATCCAGGAGAACTTTGGCTACCCGTATGTGCACCTGTTTCTGCTGGACGCCGCCCAGCACGAGCTGGTGCTGGCCGCGGCCGCTGGGCCAACGGCCGCGGAGCTGATGACCAAACCGCCGCACCTGCTGCTGGACGGCGACAGCCTGGCCGCCACCAGCGCGCGCCACAAACAATTGGTGGCGCCGTTCAACTCGCGCGGGATGCTGCACCCGTTCTTGAGCGAGGTGCGCTCGGGCGCGGCCGCGCCGCTCCATTCGGCCGGCGGGGTGAGCGGCGTGCTGGAAATTGTGAGCCCCGGCGAGCTGGCCTTCAGCGGTAATGATGGGCTGGTGCTGCAAACCTTGGCTGACCTGGTGGGCGTGGCGGTCAACAATTCGCGGCTCTACCGCAAGATGGAGGCGCTGGCCATGGTGGACGAGCTGACGGGCCTGCTCAACCGGCGCACGCTCATCCAACGGCTGGAGTCTGAATGGGGCCGCTGCCAGCGCTACAAGCGGCCGCTGTCGCTGGTGCTGCTGGATGTGGACTTCTTCAAGCAGGTGAACGACCGCTATGGCCACGGCACCGGCGACGAGGCGCTGGGAGCGGTCGCCCGCGTGATCGAGCAGTCGGTGCGCCGGGTGGACACGGTGGGCCGCCTGGGCGGAGACGAGTTTTTGTTGGTGCTGCCCGAAACGCCGCAGAGCGGCGCCATGGAAGTGGCCGCCCGGCTGGGCGCGCGCAGCCGGAGCATGACGATCAAAGCAGATATCGACCCGGCGCCCTCCTTTACCTTTAGCCTGGGGGTAGCCAGTTGGCCGGAAGTGGAAGCCAAAGACGGCGTCGAGCTGCTGCAAGCCGCGGACCGGGCCCTGTATCGCGCCAAAGCCGCCGGGCGCAACCGGACCGGGACGTAGTCGGTGATCCGCGTCTTGATCGTCGACGACTCGGCCACGGCCCGGCTGTTGCTGACCAGGCTGTTGACCTCCGACCCGGACATCGAAGTAGTGGGCACGGCCAACGACGGCGCTGAGGGTGTGGCGCGGGCGCTGGAGCTGCGGCCCAACCTGATTACGATGGACATTCGCATGCCGCGCATGGACGGCCTGGAGGCCACCCGGCGTATCATGGAGCAAATTCCCACACCCATCATCGTGGTCAGCGCTAGCGTGGACTCGGCCGACCTCCCCATCACCTTTAGCGCCATACAGGCCGGCGCGCTGGAGGTGCTGGAGAAACCAGTGGGGTTTGGCGCGCAAAATTTCGAAGCCCTGCGCCAGCGGCTGCTGTTGACGGTGAAGCTGATGGCGGAGGTGATGGTGGTGCGGCGGCGGCCGCGCCCACCCACCGGCACGCTGCCGGCCAGCAGCGCGCCGCACTACGGGCCGCCGGCCGAGCGCCCTCGCGTGACCCAGCCCTTGCACATCCCGTCGCTGTCGCAGCCCTTGGCGCTGGTGGCCATTGGCGCTTCCACCGGCGGGCCATCGGCGCTGGCCACGCTGTTGAAGGTTTTGCCGGCCGATTTTCCGGTGCCGATTGCGATCGTGCAGCACATTGCCAGCGGCTTTTTGCCGGGGCTGGTGACCTGGCTGCAGACCATGTGCGCGCTGAGCTTGAAAGTGGCCCAGGAGGGTGAGCTGATGGCGCCGGGCCAGGTGTATTTTGCGCCCGAGGACCGGCACCTGGTGCTAAGCGCGCGCGGGATGCTGAGCGCTAGCTACGCGCCGGCAGTCAGCCACGTGCGGCCCTCGGCCACGGTGCTGTTCAAATCGGCCGCCGCGGCCTATGGGCCCGAAGTGGCCGGCGTGCTGCTGACCGGCATGGGCGACGACGGGGCCGAAGGCCTGAAGGCCATCCGCGAAGCGGGCGGCACCACGCTAGCGCAAGACGAGGCCACCTCGGTGGTCTACGGCATGCCGCGCGCGGCGGTCGAGCTGGGCGCGGTGAGCGTGGTGCTGCCGCTGGAGCGCATGGCGCCGACGATGATCGCCCTGACGCGCAGCGCGCGCCAATCATAGGTACTTTGTTACCAATTACGCTTTTGGTTTTTCAATCCGGCCGATAATAAAATCCGGCCCCTGGGGCGCCACTTCCTGGTCGGTGACCAGGGTCACATCGCCGCCGGCCTTGAGTCGCAGGGTGATGCGCCCATCGCCGATGCGGCCTTCCCAACTGCCGCCCAGGTCGCTCACCACCACGCGCGCGTCGTCGAGCGATTGGATGTGGCAGCGCAGGTCGCGGCCGGCCTCTAGCTTGATATCGCTGCCCTCCAGCGACCGGCACTCCACATCCAGCGCGCCGCCGCACGACGCCTGCGCCAGCTTGCCCGCGCCGCGCAGGCGCGCATCGCCGCCGGTATAGAGGCTGATCCGCCCCCCCACGCCGCTGAGTTCGAGCTTGCGGCCGGCGTAGACTTTCACCGTGCTGCCCAGCGGCACGCGCACCCCGCCGCTGCCGTTCAGCTGAACTTCGATGGCCTGCGGGTCGCCCCTGCGCCAGCGCTTGGGCAGGTCGGCGCGTAGGTCCAGCAGCACCCGCTCGCCCACCACCGCTCGCAGCCGGCCAAACTCGGTTTCGCTGCGCCGGCCAACCTTCAGGCCGCCGCGGCTCTCGTTTTCCGCTGACACACGCTCGCTTTCCCAGCCCTCGACAGTGACATCGGCGCCGGCACGAATGATGACGGTGGGGGTCAGGCCGGCCTGGATGGAACGTTGCGTCATGGAATGATGATACCCCGAAACTGAGCCGGGCGCGTCGCGTTACGACGCGCGGGTGCATTTGCCTTTCGTGGTCGCTGGTAGGGGCGAAGCATCCGCACCAGCCGGTTGGGCCGAACGCGCACCGTTGGCGCGGATGCTTCGCCCTTACGGCCAAAATTCCCAAATGCACCCGATGCGCCCGGCTCATTTATGGCTATTTCGTTAGCCATACCGCCATCCCAATCCCTTCGGGCTGAATCACACAGGTCCTGAACTGCGAGCGCGCCACCAGTTGCGTGAAGCCCGCCGGGTTACAGGCGCTCTTCAAGAGCATGAACTTGAACGTGAAGCGGGTGAGGAAGGCATTCAGCGGGTTGAGTCCCATACCGCCCACTTCACGATTGATGTCGGCCTGCGAGGTCTCGGCGTTTAGGTCGAAGATCACCGCCTGTCCGCCCGGCCGCAGCACACGGCGCATCTCGTTCAGAGCGTCCACCGGCCGGGTGAAGTTCTTGAAGGCCGCCTGGCAGACCACGCGGTCGAACTGGTTGTCGCCGAACGGCATCTGCGACGCGCTGCCCAGGTGGAAGTCCACCTGCACACCGGCCTGCCGAGCGTTCTGGCGCTCGATCGCCACAAAGGTGCGGCTGATATCCAGCCCGCTGACGTGATACTGGCCGCTGCGCGCCAACACGATCGACAAATATCCGGGGCCGGGGGCCACTTCCAGGATGGCGCTGCCGGCCGGCAGGTTGGCGGTGACGGCCCGCGCCGCCTGCTCGAACTCGGCCTGGCGGCCCCGCACCGCGTTCTTGGCATACCAGCGTGCAATAGGGCCTTCCATGGGCAGGCCCTTATAGTCTTTGGTCTGAGTGGTCATCGTACAGTTCTCCTAATTTCAATGTTCACATTGTCTACGCGGGTCCACGTTGTTTCTGCAGCGCGACTTGCCATACTACCGTAGGGGCGTTCAATTGAACGCCCCTACTTAGCGATCAGGCCAAGAATTCGCGCAGTGCCTGGGCGATCTTGGCCGGCTGGCCGCCGCGATTGGCAGGGCCAGAGGCGCCGTGGCCGAGGCCAGGGAACTCGATCCGTTTGGCCTGCGGGAAGGTCACGGCTAGCGCGTTCATGGCGGTCCTCAAGTAAGCCGGGCTGGCGCCCCCGCCCAGCAGGAGCACCCGGGCGCGGATAGCGCGCCAGCGCTCCGGCGCCCCGTCGGTCTCGCGGACCAACTGAAAATCGTAATGCAGCGTCGGCGCCAGCTGGCGCATGGTCACATCGCCGGCCTGGGCCTGCTTGTCCTCGCTGGCCATGGCCGAGGTGGTGATGCGCTCCAACAGCCAACGCGGCAGCGCGTTGAAGATAGCCGGCCCCATCTGCGCCCCCTTCATGCCGGTGACCAGCGCCGCGGCCACCTGGCCCTCGGCCATCTCCTGCTCATAGCGGGCCAGGAAGGCGGTCGAGAGCGAGCCGTTGATGATCAGTGCCGGTTCGTAGACGGCCACTTTATGGATGGCGGGCAGGCTCAGCGCCGCCTCGAGCGCGATCACGCCGCCCGAGCTGACCCCAAAGACCAGGTGGGCGCCGGTCTGGGTCAGCAGGGCGTCCAGGTCTTCCACGTCCTTGCGCACACCATAGCCTGGGCCATAAGGGCCGCTCAGGCCGCGGCCGCGCCGGTCGAGCATGATCACCGTGAAGGCATCGGCCAGCGCTTCAGCCAACTGCAAATGGCTGTTGGCCGATTCCATTGCGCCATGTACCAGCACCACACCCGGGCCGCGGCCCAACTGGCCGTAGCCGATGCGGGTGCCGTCTTTAGAGGTCACCGTTCCGGTAGCGGCCTGTATGGCCGAGGCGAGTGTTGGCCGAGTTGCGGTATGGGTTGTCATTTTTCAGATCTCCTTGAGAATATTCTCCGAATTTCGGCATCGAGCGTTTGCAACGCTCGATGCCGAAATTCGGAAACTTTCTATCCATTTTCACAATGTAGCCCGCTCTGGGGTGAGCCGGCATCACCTTGAGGGGGTGATCCGCCGGGTGAATAGAAGTATTGCAAAAAATGGATGGCGGGGCAGCGAAGCTGCCCCGCCATCCATTTTTTCAATACTTTCTTAAAGAAGGTTGAGCTCGGCGGCGGCCTCGCGTGCTTCGTCGCGGCTGGCCACGTCGAGCTTGCGATAGATGCTCTTGACCTGGGTCTTGACGGTGTTGGTGGACACGACCAGCTCGCGGGCGATGGCGGCGTTCGACAGACCGGCCACGAGCAGGCGCAAGACGCGTTGCTCCTGCGGGCTGAGCGGCTCAAACAGGGGCGAGGCCGCGTGGGCGGGCCGCGGCCCATCGGCCCCGCTCGCCGGACTCGGCCCGCTGGCGGCAAAGGCGCGCAGCAGGCCCGCGGCATAAGTCGCTATTGGCCTGCGAGCAATTCCCGGCAGCGCCGCTTGCAGCCGGGCGGCCAGCGGCTGGCCCTCGTCCAGCAGCAGGCGCCGAAAACCAGCCGGCTGCGCCAGGGCCAGAGCACGAGTGAGGGATGGGTCGGGCGGCGTTGTAGGGGCGTTCAATTGAACGCCCCTACCCGGTGGTTGAACGCCCCCACCCGGTGGCTGAACGCCCCTACCGACGCCGCCCCTACCGGCGGCTTCAATGTCCCGCCCAGCCAGCGCCTTGAGCAGCAAAATCTCGATCTCGCTGCGCACACGGCCCTGGGCATGAGCGTCGGAGCGCCAGGGCTCCAACAGCTCCAGCGCGCCGGGCGCATTGCCCTGCCGCAGCCGCAGCCGGGCCAGCACCAGCGCCTCGCGCTCTTGCTGCGCGGCAAAGGCCGGGCCGCGCTGCACCGCCAGTTGGGCCGCCCAGCGCTCCGCGGCCGCCAGGTCGCCTTCATCCCGTGTGCCGGCGCCCCGCGCGCCGGTAGCGGCCAACCAGTGATGGGCCTGGGCCGACCGCGCCTCGCGCAGCGGGCCAGGGTGGCGCAGCCGGGCGGCCAGCGACCGGAGCCGCTGCCGAGCGGCCGCCGGCTGGCCGCGGGCCTGTTCCACCTGGGCCAGCACCAGCTCCGCCTGCGCTTCCAGGGTTTCATCGCTTGTCAGCCGGCCCACTTCAGCGGCGCGGGCGGCGTGGCGCTCGGCAGTAGGCAGGTCGTCGCGCTCATAGGCCACGCCGGCCAGCACCAACGCCGCCTGGCCCTGATCGTCAATCATGTCGTCGCGAGCGTTGGCCTGCGCCAGCACGAGTTCGGCATACTGCACGGCCTGATCGAAATCGCCCTGCTGCGCGGCGATCTCGCCCAAGGCCAGCGTGGCCGCCTGTGCCGCGTAAGCGTTCTGCGCCGCCTCGCACAAAGCGCGCGCTTCCAGCAGCCGGCGCTGAGCGGCGCCCAGCCGGCCAGCCAGCCGGTCGGCCGCGCCCACAAACGACAGGGCGATGCCGCGCCAGAAGACATCCGGCTCGGGCAGCAGCTCCAGCGACTGCCCGGCCAGCGCAAAGCACAGCACCAGGTCGTCCTGCCACAAGGCCACCATCGAGCGCAGCGCCAGGATTTGCCCTAGGCCGGCTTCGTTGCCGTCTTGCCGCCAGGCGTCCTCGGCGGCCTGCAGCGGCCCGGCCAGCACAGCCGGCGTGGCGGGCGAGCGCCGGCCCGAGGTGAACAGCAAGACGAAGGCATAGCTGAAGCACAAACTGGGGTGGGCGTGCAGCACCTCCGGCGGAAGCTGCTCCACCCAGCGCCGCAGCGTGGCGGCTTCGTTGTTGCCGCGCAGCTCGATGGCGCGCTCGGCCAGCGCGGCGGCGCGTTCAAAGTCGCCGGCGGCCAATGCGGCCTCGATGGCCTCCGGGCTGAGCCCATGCGCTTCGTACCAGCGGCTGGCGCGCAATTGGGCGGCCCGCAGCGCGTCTTCGCCCAACGTGGAGCGCG
>Ga0070730_10006299_pt1 | contig 10161 bp, 7 predicted proteins | sample Coa_R1_3_FD_66447 | JGI IMG/M metagenome (GOLD analysis project Ga0070730, IMG submission 66447) | Surface soil microbial communities from Centralia Pennsylvania, which are recovering from an underground coalmine fire - Coalmine... | ecosystem: Environmental > Terrestrial > Soil > Unclassified ... | reverse complement strand
GTCAGCGGGACCAGCACCGCCAGCAGCCGCCGTGTAAAGCTGGCCATACGCCGCTACTCTAGCGAACTCGCGATGCGGGCAGGTGGGTGGTCCCGTCTTCTCCTCGCGCTCGTCGCGGAAATCGCGGTGCGGTCATAATGGCACTGCTCTATGGTTGCCGCCACGCAGATGCAGCGCGCGGAAGTGCTTTTAGCTCAGGAGGAGGGCTGGGCCCGACGCGCGCTGAGACGCGCCAGCCTCGCCTGGTGGACTGCCTCGATCACTGGCCAGGCGGGCGACTATAAGCGCATGGAATCCGCCGAGCGCGCGATCAATCGACACTACGCTCGGCCGCAAACCTACCAGCGCCTCGTCCGTTTGGCCGACGGGCCCGATCTCGACGCCCTCACCCGCCGCCGACTCCAGCGGCTGCGCAAGAGATATTGGTCGAAGCAGGCGCCGGTCGAGATGCTCGACCGGATCACCCGCGCCGAATCCGCGGTCCAGGAGACCTACAGCACGTTCCGCGCACAGTTCGACGGCCACTCGGCCACCGACAATGAGCTCGAAGAGGTCCTGCGCACGGCGCGCGAATCGCCGCGGCTGCAGACGGCCTGGGAAGCCCGCAAGCAGATCGGCGAGGTTGTCGCGGACGATCTGCGGCGGCTGGCCCATCTGCGCAACGACGCGGCGCGCGCGGTCGGTTTCGCCGACTTCTGGCAAGCCCAGTTGTTGCTCGACGAGCTCGATCCCGAAAAGTTGCTCGAGACCCTGGCGTCGGTCGACGCCTCGACACAGGCGCCCTTCCAGGCGATGAAGCGCGATCTTGATCAGCATCTCGCCACGCGGTTCAGCGTGGACGTGCGCGAGTTGCGCCCCTGGCACTACAGCGATCCGTTCTTTCAGGAAACGCCGGAGGTCTTCGCGCCGCCAGCCGATCCGTTGTATGCCGCGCACGACGTCGTCGCGATTGCCGCCGAGACCTACCGGGCGCTCGGCTTTCGGACCATCGACAGCATCCTGAGCCGCAGCGACCTCTTTCCGCGCGCGGGGAAGAACCAGCACGCCTACGCGGTCGACATCGATCGTGAAGGCGACGTGCGCACGTTCCTGAACGTGGAGCGCAACGCGCGCTGGATGGGCACCCTGCTGCACGAGCTCGGCCACACGATCTACATGGATAGCATCGATCGCATCGAGTTGCCCTGGGACCTGCGCGACGATCCACAGGGCTTCCTCAACGAAGGCTTCGCGATGTTCTGTGAGCAGCCCGCGACCAATCCCGATTGGCTCAGCGGGATGGTTGGCCTGCCAGTTTCGGAGGCGCACACACTTGGCCCGCGCCTGGCCGCCCAGGACACGGCGTCGCTGCTGGCGTTCGTGCGCTGGTGTCTGACCATCACCCAGTTTGAACGCGGCTTCTACGCCGACCCCGATCAGGATCTGAATCGACTGTGGTGGGACCTCGAAGAGCGATATCAGCAGATCCCACGCCCCGCGGGCCGCGACGCGCCCGACTGGGCCGCGAAGGTCCACGTCGCGACAGCGCCCGTGTACTACCAGAAGTACCTGCTCGGCAGATTGTTCTCGGCGCAGCTCACACGTAAGATGGACGCCGACATGGGCGGCTGGTGGGAAGGCCGGCCGAAGTCAGGCAAGTACATCAAGCACGAGTTGTTCATGCCTGGAGCCCGATACGCCTGGCCAGAGCTCGTCGAGCGCGTCACCGGGCAGCCACTGGGCGTCGAGGCCCTGGCCGCGTCGGTCGCCTGGCCTCGGGCCGCGTAGATGGCGGAACTCAGGCCGTCCATCACCGCGTTCTTTCCGTGCTACAACGACGCCGGCACGATCGCCAGCATGGTCATCGCTGCCGATCGCACCTTGCGCGATCTCACCGACGACTACGAGATCATCGTCGGCAACGACGCGAGCACCGACAATTCGGCCGAAATTCTCGAGGAGCTGCGCGAGCTCTACCCGCGCCTGCGGGTGCTCCACCACCCGGTCAATCGCGACTATGGCGGCAACCTCCGGAGCATGTTCGCGGCGGCCACCAAGGATCTGATCTTCTACACCGACGGGGACGCGCAATATGACCCGGCCGAGCTCGCCGACCTGTACGCCCGGCTTGCGCCGGACGTGGACGTTGTCCAGGGCTGGAAGCTGGGCCGTGGCGATCCGATGCATCGCAAGATCATCGGTCGCGTCTATCACCACTTCGTCAAGTGGTGGTTCGGGCTGCACTTGCGCGACGTCGACTGTGATTTCCGGTTGTTCAGGCGCCACGTCCTGGAGAGTTTTCCGTTAGACAGCAACAGCGGCTGCATTACTGTCGAGATGATGACGCGGGTCGAACTGGGCCACTTTGCGGTCGTCGAGGTACCGGTGCACCACTATCATCGTGCCTTTGGTGAAAGCCAGTTCTTCAATTTCCGAAGGATTGCGCGCACCCTGGTGGAGCTAAGCGGGATGTGGGTCAGACTCAAGCTCTTACGCCGGCGCAACGCGTCGGGCTCGGCCACGCCGCCACGGGTGCTCGCGTGAGCCGCCACCAGGCCTTCTACGCGGGCAAGCGCACCCTGGTCACGGGTGGACTCGGATTCATCGGGTCGAACCTGGCGATGCGTCTGCTGGAGTTTGGCGCACACGTGGTGATCGTCGACAGTTTGATCCCTGAGACCGGCGGCAACACCTTCAACATCGAGACCATTCAGGACCATCCGCGCTTGTCGGTCCGCACCGTCGACGTGCGCGACGTGCTGGCGATGGAGCGTCTGGTTCGCGATCAGGCGGTCATCTTCAACCTGGCCGGCCAGGTGAGCCACATCGACTCTATGCAGGACCCGTTTAACGACCTGGAGATCAACTGCCGCAGCCAGCTCGCCCTGCTCGAGGCGTGTCGCCGCAATGCCCCCGAAACCAAGGTGATCTTTGCCAGCACGCGGCAGATCTACGGTCGGGTGCCCGAGGAGCAGCTGCCCGTTGACGAGCGCCAGCCACCCAATCCGGTCGACGTCAACGGCATCAACAAGCTGGCGGGCGAGCGCTACCACGTGCTGTACAACAACGTCTACGGCATCCGCACCAGCGTGATGCGGCTGACGAACACGTACGGACCGCGGATGCTGGTCAAAAACAATCGCCAGACCGCGCTGGGGTGGTTGATTCGCCAGGCGTTGGATGGCGAGCAGATCGATATCTTTGGGGACGGGTCCCAGTTACGCGACTTCACCTACGTGGACGACGTGGTCGAGGCGTTCCTGGCGGCCGGCGCGAGCGAAGCGGCCAACGGACAGGTCTTCAATATTGGCGCGATTGAGCCGATCAGCCTGGGCGAGCTGGCCGAGTTGCTGATCGAGCTCGCCGGCACGGGCAGCTTTCGCCTGCTGCCGTTCCCGGCCGAGCGCAAGGCCATCGACATCGGTTCGATCTACGTCGACGATCGCAAGCTTCGGCGGGTCCTCAAGTGGCAGCCGCGGATCGATCTGCGTGAGGGTCTGATCCGCACTATCAGCTTCTACCGCGCGCACCGCGCCCGGTACTGGGCCGCGCCGGCCCCTGGCAAATGAGGCCTCCGGAAGCCCTGCGCCGGATTCCGTTCAACGTGCTCGCGCCCGGCGTGCAGGCCATGCGGCCGGAGCTTGACGCCGCCATCGCCCGAGTGCTGGATCGGGGCTCGTTCTTGATAGGGCCCGAGCTCGAGGCATTCGAAGCGGCGTTCGCGACGTACCACGCCCCCGACGTCCAGGCCGTGGGCGTCGGCTCAGGTACCGACGCGCTGCGCATCGGCCTGCTCGCGCTCGGCGTCCAGCCCGGCGAAGAGGTGCTCGTCGTCTCGAACGCGGGCGTGCCACCGGTCGCCGCGGTGGTCAGCACCGGCGCGCGGCCGGTTTTCTGCGACGTGGACCCGAGCACCCACACGCTTGACCCTGCCGAGATCGACCGGCGCTCGACCGCCCGCACGCGCGCCGTGATGGTGGTGCATCTCTACGGCCAGCCGGCGCCAATGGACGCGATCGTCGGATCCGCCCGCGCGCACGGGCTACAAGTGCTGGAGGATTGTGCCCAGGCGCACGGTGCACGCCACGCCGGCCAACTGGTCGGCACGTTCGGCGATGCGGCCGCGTTCAGTTTCTATCCGACCAAGAATCTGGGCGCGTTGGGCGACGCGGGCGCGGTTGTCACGGCCAGCCCAGAGGTTGCGGAACAGGCCAGGTTGTTGCGGATGTACGGCTGGCGCCAGCACTACATCAGTGAGCTCCACAGCACCGTCTCGCGGATGGACGAGCTTCAGGCGGCGCTCTTGCTGGCCAAGTTGCCGCATCTCGACCAGTGGAACTCGATTCGCCGCCGGATCGCCGCGCGTTACCGCTCACGCCTGCAGGGGATCGTCGGGCTGCCGCCTGAGGACGGCGTCTTTCACCTGTTCGTGGTGCGCACCCGTCAGCGCGACGCCATGCGCGCGTATCTCGCCGATCAGGGCATCGGGACCGGGGTGCACTATCCGCTGCCGGCCCATCTTCAGGCGCCGTACCGCGAGTACGGTTCCGGGCCAGGCTCGTTGCCCGGTACCGAGCGCCTCGCCGACGAGATCCTCAGCTTGCCCATCCACCCCCAGTTGTCGGACGACGACGTCGACTACGTGGCCGCTCAGGTTCGCGCGTTCAGCGCAAACCATGGAACGTGAGCAATACGCAATCATGGCGCGCCGCGAGGAGCGCCACTGGTGGTATACCGGGATGCGCCGTGTCGCCCTGGCGGTCCTCGGCGCCGCGCTCGACGGCCGCCGCGGGTTGCGCATCCTGGACGCGGGCTGCGGCACCGGTGGGACGACGGTCGAGCTTCGGCGATTCGGCGACGTGGTCGGCGTCGATCTGGCGTGGGAAGCGCTGGAGCCCGCCCGCGCGCGGGGTCTGCGCGCCCTGTCGCGCGCCTCGATAGAGCAGCTGCCGTTCGCTGGAGCCACGTTTGACGTGGCCACCAGCTTCGAGGTGGTCTATCACCTGGGCGTCGGCAGCGACGCCTGCGCGCTGCGCGAGATCCGTCGCGTCTTGAAGCCAGGAGGAGTGTTTCTGCTCCGCGTGCCGGCCCATGATTGGCTGCGCGGCGAGCACGATCGGCTCGTGCATACGCGCCATCGTTACTCGCGCGGCGAGGTGCTGAGCAAACTCGGCCAGGCGGGCTTTATCGTCGACCGACTGACCTGGGCGAATAGCCTGCTGTTCCCGCCGGCCGTGGCCAAGCGTTTGCTCGAGCGGACCAACGGCACACCTGCGGCCGCTGGCGAGCCCGATCTGTGGCAGCCACCGGCGCCAATCAACGGCCTGCTCGAGGGGCTGGTTGCCGTCGAAGCGCTGGCGATTCCGCGCGGCGTGCCGCTGCCGTTTGGATTGTCCGTGCTCGCGGTCGCCCGCGCCGCGTGAGCAGCACACGGGCGATCGCGCCCGAGGGCGAACCCCGCGACGCGGAACGCCGCGGGCGAACTGTGCTCGTCGACCTGGCCGCAATCGCTGCGATCGCGATTTGCGCGCTCATCCTGCATCGAGACGGCCTCTTCGGCGGGCCTGCTTTCTACGAGCTGGACACGCGGCTCTTCTACTACCCGCTAGCGCAATGGGTCGGCCAGCAGCTGCAGGCAGGCGCCTTTCCGCTCTGGCTGCCGGGCATCTTTACTGGCTATCCGATCTTCGCCGACGGCGAGCTCGGGCTGGCGTATCTGCCACAGGTGCTCCTGCTCGACGTGTTGCCGACGCCGCTGGCCATGGTGTGGCTGCGGGTGCTGCATGTCTTTCTGGCCGGGCTGTTCACGTACCTCTACTTGAAGACCCTCCGGCTGGATCCGCTGCCGGCGCTCGGCGGAGCACTCGTCTTCGCGTTCGGCAGTTTTCTGAGTGCGCAGATGCATCACGAAAACGTGGTGCGCTCGGCCGTCTGGCTGCCGGCGGTGTTTGCGTGCGCGGACCGCGCGGTGCAGCAGCGGAGTGCGCTCCGAGTTGCGCGCGTTGCCTTCTGGTCCGCGTTGGGCGCGCTGGCCTTTTCTCAGTCCGCCCTCGGGCTCCACGTGCAGCCCGTGCTGATGCTGGCACTCGCGCTCGGCATGTACGTGGTCTTCCGAGCGCTGATCCCCACCCGCGGAGTACGCAGCGCCTACTGGCCGTTGCTCACGGGCGCGGTGATCGTGGGCGGCGGCCTGGCTCTGGCCGCGGTCCAGTGGCTACCGCTGGGCGAGTGGGCGCTGGTCTCATCTCGGCGCGGCGGAGTCGACTACGAGTTCGCCAGCGCGTTCGGGCTCGCGCCCGAGAACCTGCCGACGTTGATTTTTCCGTACTTCTTTCGACTGCCGGACGCGACGACGTGGTGGTCACTGTGGCAGCAGTGGGAGACCGAGCTGTACGTCGGCATTCCGACGCTGGCGCTCGCGATCGTCGGCATCGTCTTCGCGCGACGGATCGAGCTCGTGTTTTTCGTCCTGCTCGGCGCGGTGTCGCTGTTGATCGGCATGGCGCACTACGCGCCCGTGTTCAACCTGCACCAGATCCTGTGGTCCATCCCCGGCTTCTCGTTCTTGCGCGCACCGGGGCGGTTCACCTACCTGGTCGTTTTCGCGCTGGCGTGCCTGGCGGCGTTCGGCCTGCAGGCGCTTGCGCAGCGGCGGCTGCGCCTGGTCGTGGCCGCGGTTGGCGGCGTGCCCAGCGTCGCCCTGCTCGCGGCCCTGCTCGCGTTGATGCCCATGTGGCGCGGATTGCTGACGGGCGACCCGGCCCGGGCGCGGGCGCTCGTCGAGGCGACCTACCTGGCCACGCGCGCGCAGTACCCGATTGATCCCGAACTGGTGGTCAACGGCTTCCGTAGCTCGTTGGACTTCGCCACTCCAAAAACGGCCTGGTCGCTGGTCCTGCTCGGGTTGACGAGCCTGGGTTTCGTGGTGTGGTTCGAGCTCGGTCAGCGGCGTCTGGTCGTCGGCCAGGGCCTCTTTGTCGGATTGCTCGCGGTCGACCTGCTGGTCTTCGCCGCTGACTTTCATCCGCGCGCGCCGCTGGCCAGTCTCGTGCCCGTCGAGCCCGCCGGCGTGACGTCGGGTACGCGCGTCTGGCTGCATGACGCCCCCGACTTGCCGTCGCTCGAGCCCAACCAGCTGCTGGCCGCCGGCCTCACGATGGTCCAGGGCTATAGCTCGCTGCCCTCGCAGCGTTTTGTCGAGCTGGAAGCCGCGACCAGTTCGCAGCCCAGCCTGTTCGACCTGTGGGGCGGACCATTGATCGTCGTCGAACCCGATAGTCCGGCGGACGCCCACGCGGTCGACGGCGTCCGCTTCCGGGCCCAGCACCCGCTTGCCGCCGGCTTTGGTGGCGCCGCCGGGACCACGTTCACGGTCCCGGCGAACGTCGGTTCGGCCGCCAGCGTGCGGCTCATCGGCACCCTGAGCTACGCGTTCCGGGTGCCCCAGGGTCAACCCGTCGCCAACCTCGCGCTTGACACCGGAGCGCAGTTCCCAATTCGCGCCGGGATCGAACTCTCGGAACGCGCCTTCGACCGCCCGAGTCTGAGCGGCCTGGTCCAGCACCAGAAAGCGCGCGTGGCCTTCGACTTCGAAGACGTGACCCCCGAGGGCGAGGACTACCCCGGGCACCTGTATGAGGCCAACATTGCGCTCCCCGGGCCGGCTACGGTGCGATCGATCACGCTGACGCCGACCAATCCAGAGGTGCTGGTCGAGATCGACGGCGTTTCGCTCATCGACGCCAGCGGAGCCGTTGCGCACCCCCTGGAACTCGGTGATCGCGCTGGCCTGCAGCAAACGTCGACCGGGGTGCTGCTCGACACCCGGGCGCTGCCGAGGGCGTACGTGCTGCCGCGAGCCCAGGCCTTCTCACCGGCGCGGCATGCCGGCCTGACGGCAACGCAACTGGTCGCCAGTCCGGACATCGACCTGCACTCCATGCTGCTGATCGAGGGCGACCCGAACACGCCCCAGGCGCCGAATGGGTCCCAACCTGTGCTCGCAGCGACTCAGCTCGAAGATCTGGGGCCCAATGCGGTGCGCATCACCGCGACCGCAACCGTGCCGAGCTACGTCGTACTCGACGACTTCTACCATCGCGGCTGGACCGCCCACGTCGACGGTCAGCCGGCGCGCGTACTGATCGCCAATGCCCTCTTCCGGGCGGTCGCGATCGACCCTGGCACCCACACGATCGAGTTCCGCTTCGAACCCCTCTCACACCTCGTCGGGGCGGCCATCTCGGCGGTGAGCCTGCTGATCGTGCTGCTGGTGCTGGTAACCTCCTGGGCTGGGGGGATCAAACGTGGACCAGGGCGCATTCGGACCCCATAGTGAACTGAGCCGCCGACGGTTTCTGCGTGTCGCGGGCGGTCTCGCGGGCGGCGCGGCGCTGCTGGCCGCGTGTGCACCAACGGCGCCAACCGCCGCGCCGACGCGTCCCGTCGCCGCCGCTGCGACGAGCAGCGGCGCCACCGGTAACGCCGTCTTTCCGACCTACCTGCCGTTGGCAAACGGGCCGAAGCCGGATTTCGCGGCGGCCGGTCCGATGTACGACGACGCTTTCAGCAGTTACCCGACCAATCCCGTCAAGGCGCTGCCTGCCGAGCCGCCAGGCGCAGGCGGCGCGGTCAACATCATGTCGATCCAGTTGTTCCCACCGCCAACGCCGCTCGATCAAAACCCGGCCTGGCAGGCGGTGAACAAAGCGCTGAACGCCAACGTGAACTATCAGATCGTGACCTCGGCAGACTACCCGGTCAAACTCGGCACCGTCATGGCCGGCAATGACCTGCCCGACCTGCTCTACATGTACTCGCGCCCAGGCGCGCCAAGCACGCTGGCTGCCGCGGCCGGCGTGCCACAGTTCCTGCAGGCCCAGACGGCAGACCTGACGCCCTACCTGGCGGGTGATGCGGCGAAGGATTACCCGAACCTGGCCGCCATTCCGACCACTGCCTGGAAGAACGCCGGCTGCGCCTATCAGGGCCACCTGTACATGGTCCCGATCCACCGCTACCTGCCCGCCTTCATCTGGCTGAAGAACGCCAACGTCTACGACAAAGAGTTCGGCGCGGACTACGTGCCCAAAAACGCCGACGACTTCAAGCGCATCCTGCAGGCGCTGACCCGACCGCAGCAGGACTTCTACGGCATCTCGGGCGCCCAACAAACAATCATGTGGGTGCCTCAGTTCGCCGCCATGTTCGGGGCCCCGAACGACTGGCGCCTCGAGGCCGGCGGTAAGCTGACGAAGGATTGGGAAACCCCCGAGTACAAAGAGGCCACCGGGTACGTCCGCGACCTGTTCGCCTCAGGCGTGTTTCATCCGAACTCGACCACCTTCGCCAGCGGCGTCATCGCCCGTGCCCAGTTCGCGGGCAGCAAATTCGGTATCTGGCTCGACCCGGTCAATGGTTGGCAGGACGCCTGGCGTCAGGCGCTGCAGTCGCCTCAGCCGTTCGACGTGCATATGATCCCGCCATTCGCGGCGCACGACGGTGGCAAAGTGCAGCATTTCGTGACCGGCGGTCATCTCTGGGCCACCGCCTTCAAGAAGGGCTCCCCGGAGCGTATCAAGGAAATGCTGCGCATTATGAACTGGCTGGCTGCGCCATTTGGCAGCGCCGAGGACCAGCTCCTGACGTTTGGCGTCAATGGCGCGGACTACACGCTCGACGGCAAAGGCAATCCGACGCTGACACCTCAGGGGAATACCGACGCGAACTACGTCCCCTGGAAATACACGACCCAGCATCCGTTCGTCTTCTTCACGCCCGACATACCGAACTACGCCAGAACGATGGCCGACGCCGAAAAGCTCCTCATTCCGGTGGCCGTTTCGAATCCAACATTCGGCCAGGTCTCGACCACGAACTTCAGCAAGGGCTTCAACCTGACGCAAACCATGACCGACGGCCTGACCGACATCGTCGTCGGCCGCCGCCCGTTCACCGACTTCGATCAACTCGTCAAAGACTGGCAAACCAACGGCGGCGAAGTCATTCGCAAGGAGTACATGGACTCAATCGCCACCACCGGCTGAGCCCCCGCTGGACGCGCCGCAAGGAAGCGAGCGCAGCGATGCGGGCACGCGATTTCGTCGCGCCTGATGGAAGCGCGATACCCTGCAGCCTATGAGCTCCGACGCGGTTATCGTGGGGTACGTCCGCTCGCCAATT
>Ga0070730_10006298_pt1 | contig 10164 bp, 7 predicted proteins | sample Coa_R1_3_FD_66447 | JGI IMG/M metagenome (GOLD analysis project Ga0070730, IMG submission 66447) | Surface soil microbial communities from Centralia Pennsylvania, which are recovering from an underground coalmine fire - Coalmine... | ecosystem: Environmental > Terrestrial > Soil > Unclassified ... | reverse complement strand
AGCACCACGAGGAAGTTGCCGAGCCCGATGAGGATCGCGGCGATCAGCAGCTTGCCTCCGGTCAGCGGCCGCGCGTCCGGCGCGGCCGCGTGCGAGGTCGACGTCGTCATGACGTTCTTCCTTTTCGAGGTCAGTGGGAGAGGTCGTTCCGTCGAGGGGTCAGCGCGACACGTCGATGTCGGTGTCCATCGAGAGCCCGACCTTCAGCGGGTGGGCGGCGAGCTCCCTCGGGTCGAGGGCGATGCGCACCGGCAGCCGCTGAACGACCTTGATCCAGTTGCCGGTGGCGTTCTGCGAAGGCACGATCGCCAGCGAGGCGCCGGTGCCGCCGGAGAAGCCGACGACCCGTCCGTGGTAGACGACGTGGTCGCCGTAGAGGTCGCTCGTCAGCCGCGCGGGCTGGCCGGCGCGAACCTTGGCAAGCTGGATTTCCTTGAAGTTGGCGTCCACATAGGCCTGCTGGACCGGCACGACGGTCATCAGCGGCGTCCCGGGCGCGACCATCTGGCCCACCTGCACCTGGCGCTTGGTGACGATGCCGTCGACGGGCGCCCGCACGACCGTCCGCTCGAGGTTGACGCGGGCCTGGTCGACGCGAAACTGCGCGGCCTTCACCTCGGGGTTCTGGTCGAGGGACACGCCCTCGATCAGCACGTTGTTGGATTCGCGGGCGCCCTGAGCCGACTGGATGTTGGCCTGGGCCTGCGCAAAAGCGGCCTGGGCGGCGTCCAGCTGAGTCCTGACGCTGGTAAGCTCCTCGCCGGAGACGGCGCCGCTGCCCGCCAGAGGCGCGCGTCGCTCGAATTCCGAGCGAGCCCGGTCGAGTTCGGCGCGGGCGCGGATCAGGTCCGCCTCGCGCGCCGCGACCTGGCCGGAGAGCGAGGTGTTGTTCGCCTGATATCCCCGCACCCGGCGAACGATGTCCGCGAGCGCGGCCTCGGCTTGCTGCAGGTCCAGCCGCCGGTCGGTGTCGTCCAGCACCACCAGAACGTCGCCTCTCTTCACCGCCTGGGTGTCGACGACGCGCACCTCCGCAACGGGACCGGCGGTGAGCGAGGTCACCTGGGCCGTGTCGGCGTTGACGTAGGCATTGTCGGTCTCGACGTGCCTCGAGCCGACAACGACGTTGTACGTCCCGACGCCCACGGCGGCGAGCGCCACGGCGCCGGCGAAGGCGAGGAAGAGCTGCTTCCTGCGGCGGCCAAGGTCGGGCGCCGGAGACGGCGCGGGGGCGGCGACCTGGAGGGCGCCCGGTTGGACATGTGCGTTCATGGGGAAGCTTCCTTTTGGGGGATGAGGTTGAGGAGGATCAGGCGCGGTATCCGCCGCCCAGGGCGCGGACCAAGGCGACATCGAGGACGAAGGCGCGGGTTTCGAGATTGGCGACGGCGCGCTGTTGAGTGATGAGCGCGTCCTCGGCGGAGAGGACATCGAGGTACGTCCCCAGGCCCCTCGCGTAGCGTTGGCGCGTCAGGTCGTAGGCGGTGTCCGCCGCGGCCAGCGCCTCGCGGCTGCTGGCGAGCCGCGCGTCCAGCGCCTGAGCGCTGACCACGCTGTCGGCCACTTCCTGGAGCGCGCGCGTCAGCGTCTGGTCGTACGTCGCAACAGCCAGGTCGTAGTTGGCGCGCGCGCCCCGGTAGGCGCCCTCGAGACGCCCGCCGCTGAAGATCGGCAAGGTGATGGCCGGGCCAGCCTGGCCGAAGGTTGAGCTTGACTTGGTGAGCATGCTCAGGCCCAGCGACGACTGCCCAATCACGGCGATCAGGTTCACGTCGGGATAGAAATCGGCCTTCGCCGCCCTGATCCGGTGGGAAGCGGCTTCGGCGGTGAGCCGCGCGGCCACGAGATCGGGACGGCGTCCAACCAGCTCCGCCGGCAGGTTTGCGGGCAGGCCGAACGCATGGATCGCGCCTGGCGTCGGCCGGCCGATCGCGCGGCCGCGATCGGGCCCCTGCCCGAGCAGCGCGGCGATCTGGTTCTTCGTCAGCCCGATGGACTCGTCGAGCGCCGCGAGCTCGGCCTGGGCGGCGGCCCGGGCCGAGTGGGCGCGTTCGCCGGCGGCCCTGGTCTCCAGACCCTGCGCCACGCGCGAGTCTATCAGCGTCTCGCTATCGGTCCGGACGCGCACCGCGTCCCGCGCGGCGTCGCGCTCCGTATAGAGCTGGTCGAGGGCCGCGTAGGCGCCGGCGATCGAGGTGGACAGCGCGAGCCGCGTCTCGGCGGCCTCGGCGCGCGCCGCCTGCGCCTCCGATGTGGCGGCGGCGAGGTTGGCCCGGTTGCGCCCGAACAGATCGAGGTCCCAGGCCATGTCGACCGCAACGCGGCCGGCGTCATGCCAGCCGTGGGGAACGAGCGCCGACGGGATGCCCTGGTTGTAGCTTTGCTTGACGCCCGAGACGCTGGCTTCGACGCCGACCTGCGGCGCCAGCACCGCGCCGGCCTCCTCGGCGAGCGCGCCGGCCTGGCGCGCTCGCGCCCGGGCCTCGGCCAGCGTCGGGGCGCCGGCCAGCGCCTCATCGACCAGCTTGTCGAGTTGCGGATCTCCATAGGCGGTCCACCAGCGATCCTGCGGCCAGGCGGCCGCCGGCGCGGCGAAGGTCCGTGCGGTCTCGTAGGCGGCGGGCGTCTTCGCCTGCGGCGCGGGCCCGAGCCTGGGCACGGTCGCGCAGGCGGAGAGCGCCGCGGCGGCGGCCCCGGCGAGCAGGACCCCCACGGACCTTGGCGCCAAATTCAGATTCAAGGTTCCCAGAGGCATCGACCCAGCTCCAGTTGCAAATATCTATCGTATGGACATAATTGGATGGGACAATGATGTCAATCGATAAACATATTCCGAATGGAAATTTTTCCCTCATGCGTTTCGTCCGGAAGGACCATCGGTGGACGTGGGGCCGGCGGATCGCCTCCAGCGCGCGCGTGGCTGCATCGGCGAAGGCAGCTGACTGCGCTGTGTTCTCGGATCTAACGCCGCATGTCCGGAGCCAAGGCGAACGCGATCAGGGGGTCGACGGACGTCGAATTCGCGAGGAACTCGGGTATGCTGATACGTGTCTGCGTATAATTTATCAGAGAGATAAGGCGAGCAACGAATGATATTTTATAATATATCTTCCAAGTATTGCTGATATCTTAGCCCGATCTATACTTTAGTCGGCGGAGAGCTCTTGGGCGGACGGCGCTGGTCGCCACGTTGGCGTGCGGTTAGTTCGCCGCTTACCCGGAGTAGCCATGAACGCGCCCAACATCGGCGCTTTGAGATTGCGACCCCCAACGCAGGGCCTTGGCCTTTGCTTCGTATTCCTCGGCCATTCGACCGAGGGTGTCAGCCGCGTGCTCGTCGACAACCCCGTTCGCCAGGCGGCGACAGCGGCGGGCTTGAGCCAGAAAATCGTCCGCCCTGACTTCGTCTGTGACGTCCTCCAGAATGTTTACGGCCCCGATAAACCTACCCTCGCCGTCCAGGATCGGCGTGGGATAGGGCCGGAAGTTCACCCTCGTGCCGTCCGGCCGCTCGGCCACGGCCGTGACACCGCGGATCGGACGTTGAGTGTTGATCGAAACCGCCATCGGGCACTGATCGTGCGGCAGGAACTCTCCGGCATTGGTGTAGAGCCGCCAGGTCACGCACCAGCGGTCCTGTCCAACCTCCGGACGGCGGCCCGTGAAATCGATGCAGGCCGGATTGAAGTATGTGACCACGCCGTCGGCATCGGTGACGTAGATCGCGGCGGGGAGTTCATCGAGCGCTTCGCGCAAGGCCTGGTCGCCTGCCAGCACAGCGCTGAGAGCGTTTTCGATGAACTCTTCGACTGGGTTCGTCAGCGTGTTCATTTTGACCCCCGGATGCACGTCATAACGTCGATCCTGCTCAAAAGGCTGCAAAATTCGCGACCTAAAATCCCTCGTCGAGGACGTCGCGCACCTTGAACGCCAATTCAGCAGAGCTGAAGGGCTTCGTGATCAGCCGCACGCCCTTGTCCAACCGGCCTTGATGGACGATGGCGTTGCGCGCGTATCCCGTCGTGAACAGCACCTTCATGTCCGGCCGTAGCTCGCGCGCCTGCGCGGCCACCTGTGCGCCTGTCACGCCGCCCGGCAGCACGACATCGGTGAACAGCAGGTCGACGCGGGCCTGCCTTTCCAACAGACGCAGCGCGGAGGGCCCGTCGTGCGCTTCGACTACGCGATAGCCCAGCTCGCGCAGAACCTCGACGGAATATGTCCTGACGTCATCGTCGTCCTCGACGACCAGGATCGTCTCGTCGCTGCCGCCATCTGGTTCGGGCTGCTCCTCTTGGATCTGGTCGGTCACCACCGTCGAAGTCAGGCGAGGCAAATAGATCTTCACGGTCGTGCCCTGTCCGACTTCCGAATAGATCTTCACGTGTCCGCCCGACTGCTTGACGAATCCGTACACCTGGCTGAGACCGAGCCCCGTTCCACGCCCCACCGGCTTTGTCGTGAAGAAAGGCTCGAACGCCTTGCCGATCGTGGCGGCATCCATGCCCACGCCGGTGTCGGACACACAAATCAATACGTATTGGCCCGGCGCCACCTCGGGAAGCGTTGCCGCATAGGCGTCATCGATGTGCGAGTTGGCCGTCTCGATTGTCAGGCGTCCGCCCTCCGGCATGGCGTCGCGGGCGTTGACGGCCAGGTTCAAGATCGCCGCCTCCAGCTCGTTCGCGTCGGCCTCGACCTGCCAAAGGCCCGCCGCCAGCACCGTCTCGACGGCGACCATTTCGCCGAGGGTCCGATGCACCAGCTCGGACAACCCTGTCACCAACCCATTCACGTTCAAAGGCTTGGGATCGAGCGGCTGACGGCGGGAAAAGGCCAGTAGGCGCTGGGTAAGCGCCGCAGCACGCCGCGCGCCATTGAGCGCCTGGCTGGCGGACCGCCTCAGCCGGGTCGACTCCTCCGGAAGATGGCGCTGGATCGTATCGAGATTGCCGATGATCACCTGGAGCAGGTTGTTGAAATCGTGCGCGACCCCGCCGGTGAGCTGCCCTACCGCTTCCATCTTCTGAGACTGGCGCAGCGCGTCCTCGTTCTCCCGCAGCTTGGCCGTGCGCTCGGCGATCTCGGCCTCCAGGGTTGCGTTGACCTCGCGCAGCGCCTCCTCGGCGCGCCGACGCTCGCCGATCTCGCGCTGGGCCGCCTGCGCCAGCGACGTGTTGTCGATTGCAACGGCAGCCTCGGCGGCCAAGGCTTGCAGTCCCGCCTCGGAACGCTCCATGAAAACACCTGGGGTGGCGTGGCCGAAGAACAGGCCACCCAGGACGTCGCCGGTGCGCGAGATCACCGGCACCGCAAGGTAACTTCGAACGGGAAGATGGCCTTCCGGCATCCCGCGTCGCGGCGCGTTGCGGCCGTACCTGGGGTCCTTGGTGATGTCATCAGAACGGACGATCCCTTCACCATTGAAGGTCGGCGCGAAAACTTCGGTATTGCGCGGCATCGGAAACCTGGAGAACGCCTCCAACGGCGCTCCGGAGAGGGTGTAGAGCATGTAGCTCTCGCCGAGATCGTCGAGCACGTTATAGAAAAAGGCTCCGAATTCGGCGCCGGTCAGCTGGACGCCGGCTTCGGTCACGATCTGTACGAGCCTATGCAGGTCCCTCTCCACTGAAATGGACGATCCGGCGCGATTCAGGATCTCTAGAGCCCGACGTTCCTCCGCCGCTTCCTCTTCCGCCCGGCGTTGGGCGGTGCGATCGCGCAGGACCTTAACGAAGCCGGTGACCTTACCTTTTTCGTCGCGTATCGGGCTGATCGCGCCGGCAGCCCAGAGGCGGCTGCCATCGCTGCGAAGCCGCCATCCTTCCTCGCCGCCGCCTCGCCCGCGAGCGAGAGCATCCTCTATCTCCCGGGCGAGCTGTTCTGGGTCATCATCTGTGAATATCCGCTCCAGCGACTGACCCAGCATCTCCGATTCGGTCCAGCCCAGAATGCGGCGTGCTCCTTCGTTCCAGCTGGTCACGAGACCTTCGCGATCCGTCGTAATGATCGCCGTGTCGATGGCGCTCTGTACGATTTGGCGCCACTCAGGCGCTGTGATCTCAGCGGGACTGAACCGCGACGCGATGTCGGCCATTCTCCGTCTTGCCCGTCCTTCTCGTGCAGGAGCGCCCGCTCTTGACGATTTGAAACTGTCACCAACGCGGTGCGCCCCACGAAGTTCCTTTCTCGATCTCGGCTCTAGCGGACGAGTTCGCGGGCGCTCGGCTTGCCAACTGGGCGGGGCTCGGGGACCGGACCAACGAAGGAGTGGCGAGGTAGTCGTACGCCACCTTGCCGAGGGCGAGGGTAAGGTCCGCGACGATGTGCGTCGCGAAGGTGAAGACGCCGTCGGCGGTCAGCGGCCGCCATTGACCTGGCTCCAGCTGTGGATATATGCCGATTGGACATATTATGGCGGATAATATATGTCAGTAGGAACTTTTCTAGAGCGGAGTGCGTGAGGTGGCTTTGAAAGGAGACGGCGTGAAGACGTCTACCGCGCGGCGGCGACCAACGAACGGCGGGTACACGCGCGGCGAGGAGACCCGCGCGCGTATCATCACCGCGGCGTTGCGCCTGTTCGGCGACCGCGGATTCGACGGCGTGTCCACGCGCGAGATCGCGGAGGAGGCAGGGGTGAACCCTCCGGCTCTGCAGTACTACTTCGACAGCAAGGAAGGCCTCTATTGCGCGTGCGCGGAACATGTCGCCGACCGCGTGCTGGCCGCGACCGAAGCCATGCTCGCGCGCGCGGAGCGTTTGCTGGCCGAAGGGGCGCCCGCCACGGCATTGGTCGAGGCGTACTGCGCCGTGTCCGAGTCGATCGTGGAACTAATGTTCGGCCGGGAAGGGGCGGTCTGGTCCGCCTTCCTGGGCGCGGAACAGGCGGGGTTCGGTCCCGGCAAGGCTTACCCCATCTTTCGCGAACGCTTCCTGGAACGGGCCGACCACGCGTTGTCGAGCATCGTCAGCCGGCTGTCCGGGGGCGACACCCCATCGACCGAGGCGCGCCTGAGAGTGGCGGCGATCAACGGACAGTACATGGTGTTTCTCAACAAGCGACCGTTTGCGTTGGCCATGATGGAAACGGACGGCCTGACGCCGGAGCATGCGAGGCTGGTCAAGACGATCGTCATCGACCATACCCGCGCGCTCCTGTCCCGTCTGTCCGCCGCCGACGGACCTCACAGCGGCGCCGCGAGCGGTGTGCCGGAGCGTTGATCAAGGGGCGGTCGGCGCCGGACAACCGCGGAAAGCGGCCTTCAACTGGGCGGCGAAGGCGTGCTCGAGCTCGTCCGCCGGGCCGGCGCCGAAGATGTAGCGGTCCGGGCGCACCAACACCGCTTCGACGCATCGCTTGTCCAGCCAGGCGCCGATGGGCGCGCGGAACGGGGCGAGGCGGGCGTCATCGAGGCCTACGCGCAGCATCGGCCCCCGACATGGACCGGCGGGCGGCGTCGACCGGCCGATCAGCCACGGTCCCGCACCCAGCACGTCATCGAGGCGAAGGGTCTGGCCGTCGGCCGTCGCCCACGGCTGCGGGAAGAGCTGGCCGGCGCCGGGCGCGCTGGCCATGAGACAGCCCGTCCCGAGGTCGGGCGGCGGTGGCAGCGGCGGCTGGCGGCCGGCCCGCCGCTCGGCGAGCATCGCGGCGTCGCGCGCGGCGGCCTGCACGGGATCGGCGGTGCAGACGACCCTGCCCATGCCGATCGCCCGTTCGATCAGCGCGCGGGTGTGGGGCTCGCGCTCGCTCTGGTAGGTGTCGAGCAGGGCCTCGCTCGCGCCGAGGCGCAGGATCGCGGCGAGCTTCCAGGCGAGGTTGGCCGCATCGCGCAGGCCCGAGCACATCCCCTGGCCGGCGAAGGGCGGCGTCTGGTGCGCCGCGTCGCCGGCGAGCAGCACCCGCGCCTGCCGCCAGGCCTTGGCGACGAGTCCGTGGAACCGGTAGACCGCCTTGCGCTCGATCGTCACGTCGTCGGCGCAGCCCCAGGGGCGCAGGCGCTCGCGGACGTAGTCATCATCGAGCACGTCGCCGGCGGTCTGATCGGGGCGCAGCATGAACTCCCAGCGATGCCGCCCCGGTCCCATGAGCACGCAGGTCGTCGGGCCGGCCGGATCGCAGATCTGCAGGTTCTCGCTCGGCAGGCGCGCGCCCGCGCCGACGTTGACGTCCACGACCAGCCAGGGCTCGTCGAACTGGTAGTCGTCGAGGCCGATCCCGCAGGCGCCGCGCACCGCGCTCGAAGCGCCGTCGCAGCCGACGATGTAGCGGGCGCGGACCGTGCGCGGCTCGCCGGCCGCGTTCTCGACCTTCGCGGTCACGCCCCCGGCGTCCTGGACGAGGCCCACGAACCGATGGCCGAGCCGCACGTCGGCGTTCGGCGCTGCGGCGACACGGGCGCGCAGGGCGTTCTCGAGGCCCGGCTGGTGGAACATGAAGCTCGCGGGCCAGCCGGAGGGGCTCGGGCCGCGATCGAGCTCGAAGCGCATCAGCACCTCGCCGGCGGCGTTGCGGAACTCGTAGGCGCTCGGCACACGCGCGTGGCGCAGAACCTCGTCCGCCACCCCGAGCTGCTGGAAGAGGCGCATGATCTCGTGGTCGAAGTGAGCGGCCCGGGGCTGCGGATAGACGTCCAGATCCTTGTCGATCGCGACTACGGACAGGTCCTGCTGGACGAGGAGCGCCGCCAGCGCGGCGCCGACGGGCCCAAGGCCCACCACGATGACGTCGCAGTCGAAGCCGCTCATCACGCCACCTCGTCCACGAAGACGTTGTCGATCGCGCCGAGCTGATCGATCTCGACGCGCACCCGATCGCCGGTGCGGAGGAACCGACGGGGGTTCATGGCCGCGCCGACGCCCGATGGCGTGCCGGTGAAGATCACGTCGCCGGGCTCGAGCGTCATCGCCTCGGAGAGGTGCTCGATCTGCGCCCACACGTCGAAGACCATATGGCGGGTGTTGGAGTCCTGGCGCTTTTCGCCGTTCACGAAGCCGCGGATCGCCAGGTCATGCGGGTCCGCGACCTCATCGGCGGTGGTGATCCACGGACCGAACGGCGCGTGGGTGTCGAAGGACTTGCCGAGCACCCATTGCGGCGTCCGGTGCTGCCAGTCGCGGGCCGTGACGTCGTCGCCGACGCACCAGCCAAACACCGCCGAGGGCGCCGCGGCGCGGGAGATGTGCCGGCCGCGCACGCCGATCACAGCCACGAGTTCGGCCTCGTAGTCGACGGCGTGCGAGGCGCTGGGGACTTCCACCGGCGCATAGGGGCCCCACGCGGAGCTTGCGGCCTTGGAGAACCAGACCTGATGCTCGGGCCTCGCCATGCCGCTTTCGGCGACGTGGTCGGCGTAGTTGAGGCCGATCGCCATGATCTTGCCGGGGCGGAGGATCGGCGCGAGGAGGCGCGCTTCGCCGAACGGCAGGGTCTCCCGCGCCTCATCGGCGATGCGGCGCGCCTCCGGGCCTGCTTCGGACCAGCGGGCGATGAGGCCGATCATGTCGGCGCCAAGACCCGGCGCGAGGCGTGAGAGGGGAACGATCCGGTCATCGCCCACGACGGCGCCGAGCTCGGGCGTCGCGCCGGTCTGGAAGGTGACGAGCTTCATGCGATGGTCTCCGTCAGCCGAAGTCGGCGGGCATGGCCTGGCCCCACTGCACGCCCAGGAGGTCCTGCAGCGTGGCGACGTTGGAGCCGTCGGCGGCGGTCAGGAGGTCGCCGTCGGTCCAGTGCTCGAGGGTGTGGCCCCAGGGGTCGCGCCAGTAGTCGAAGACCTGGCTGCCGAGGATGTGGCGCCCCACGCCCCAGGCCGGCTTGCGCGCCGCGGCGGCCAGGTGGTCATGGCCCCGCATCAGGTCGTCGAGGTCCGTCACCTCGAACGCGACGTGGTTGAAACCCGGCCCGCTGGGGGCCTGGGCGAGGAACACGGTGTGATGGTCGGTCGGCGCATCCCCCCGGTCGCAGCGCAGGAAGGCGCCGAGCGAAAACTCAGGGCTGAGCGCAACCTCGTCCGAGGTGATGAAGCCGAACCGGTCCTTGTACCAGCGCTCGGAGGCGCGGAAGCTGGACACATTGAGCACGCAGTGGCCCAGCCGCACGACCCGGGCCGGACCCGCGGCTATGCGCTTGACCGCCCGCAGCCGGTCGTGAACGCGCGC
>Ga0070730_10006297_pt1 | contig 10164 bp, 5 predicted proteins | sample Coa_R1_3_FD_66447 | JGI IMG/M metagenome (GOLD analysis project Ga0070730, IMG submission 66447) | Surface soil microbial communities from Centralia Pennsylvania, which are recovering from an underground coalmine fire - Coalmine... | ecosystem: Environmental > Terrestrial > Soil > Unclassified ... | reverse complement strand
CGTCGTGCTGACAGGCCCGCCGCGCCGGACGGGAAGCGGTTCGCCCCCACGCTGCGGGGAGATGGCCGCTGAGAAGGGCAGCCTACACAGTGATAGAATGCCCCCAGCCGCATCTCCTGGCACTTCCAGGAGGTGGGGTGAGTGGCGCGGCTAGTTTAGTAGACTGGCCGCGTCACACGGTACCGATTCATTGCCAAAGTGCGCTGCGTCTCGCCCACGAGTTCCTTGTCGCGCCGCCTTCCAGGCGGCGCATCGCTCAAGCGAGCGCGTTAGATGATGAGCATAGTATAGCCTCGGTTGCTCGCGCTGTCAAGGGCGAGGGGAAAAACGGAAAAAAAACGCGAGACGGTACAGAAGTTGCATGATACGTTCCCTCAGCGGGTTCCCGCCAGAGTGGACCAGGATAGCAGAGGCGCTCACGCGGGTACACCTGGTAGGTGACAACGCTGGTTTTGAAAGGGAATGGTTTATGCCTGTAGAACAAGCCAAACAACAGGATCAAGAAAACGAGCAGGAAGACGAGCAGCAGGACGACCAGGAAGACGAGCAGCAGGAGACCCAGAGCAAGAATAGACAGCCGCGCGATCAGAACGAAAGCGACAGCCAGGAGGACGAGCAAGAGAACAGCCGGAACGGGAAGCGCGGCGAAGAAGTAAGCCAGGCTGAAGGGCGGAGGGAGCCAGAGAAAACAGAGGAGCGAAGGGAGCCACAAGCCAGACAGCAGGGAGAGGAGCCAGAAGCAAACCATCACAAAGGTCAGGGCGAGGAATCAGGGCCGGGCGCTGTGCTGATCCAGCAGCAGGACCAGGGGCCAAAAGGACTGGCGAAATCAGTCGCGGGCCTGGGTCAAGTCCTGGTGGGGTTGGGGGCCGTCGTGCAGGGCTTGGGCGAGGCGCTTGGGGGCCAATCCCAGGAGCAGTTGATCCAGGCGTTCATCCCCGTTGCCGGGGAGCTAAGCAAGCAGCCTGAGCAGACCCTCCAAAAGCCGCTGAGCCAGGCGCTCGCGCCGGGGAAGAAGGGCGGGCAGGGGCAGATGAAGCAGCTCGTTGAGCCGCTGGGCAAACTGATTGGACCAGCCCTGCAACCCTTGAAGGCGACGCTCCAGAAGCAGTTGGAGGAAGCCCTTGGGGCAGTGCGCCAGACCCTGCAAGAGCAAGTTCAACAGGCGCTGGAAGCTGGCGCTTCTTCAGGGAAGCAAGGCGGCGAAGCAAAACAGAGCGCCGCATCAAAGCAAGCAGAATAGCAGGAGTGCCGCTCAACGGCGGCGCAGATACGCGCCACACCAGCGCCCGTCAGCCTCGCCCCAGGCCAGCCTTCGTCCCAGCCTGCGCGGGATGGCTCCGCTGCGCCCCGGAACGGGGGTGTCCCCAAGGGGACTCCAGGCACAGGCGCGCGAGCCACAGGCGAGAGGAGCGGCGCAAAACCTCGGCCCGCGAGGCGCCCGCAAGGGCCGCTCCCCGCAGGGGCCGTCCAGCGCCCGTCGCCGCAGGCGCGGTCGAGCGAGAGGTCCGAGCGCAGCGAGAGCGCGGGAACCAGGCGGCAGCCCGCGAGCGACCAGCCGGAGCGAGACGGCGGGAACCGGGTTCCCGCCAGGGCTGCCCCGCGCAGCGGCCCGCAAGTGCCCGCCGCAGGCGCAGCCTTCAGCCGCCAGCCCTCCGCTCGCCAGCGTGTCTTCATCCCACCGAGGAGCGCTCTTATTCGCCCAGCCTGTGTAGGCAGGCTTCGCGGCGCAGCCTCCAGGCGCAGGTTTAGCCGCCCCAGCCCCTAGAGCGGCGGCGAGGGATTGCGCAGATCGTAGAGCGTGAGGCGCGCCGTGCCATCCGTCGTCACGGCCAGCGTGTGCGCGTCGGGCGACCACGCCAGGCTCGTCGCGCTGTAGATGCCCTGATCCCGTTCCTGCTCGTTCCAGACCCAGGCGGACTTGCGCGTATCCGTCGGCCAGAGGTCCACCCAGCCATCGGCGCTGCCCACCAGCCAGCGCCCATCCGGCGACCACCCCGCCGCCTGCGGATAGACGTTATAGCCCTGGCGCAGATCAGGATTGGGGTTGATCGTCCAGGCCACCGTCCAGCTTCCGGCACGCACCGCGCTCAGCGTCGTCTCGTCGCTATCGCGCACCAGCGCCAGGGAGCCATCCGGCGACCACGCCAGCGGGGCCGAAGCCGCCAGCAGCGGCGCTTGCTTCCAGGTCTGCGTATCCCAGACACCCACGCCGCTCGCCCCCTTGCTGCCGTGCCAGGGCGCGGCCAGCAGCCAGCGCCCATCCGGCGACCAGAGCAGCCGACGCCCGCACGCAACAGTGGCGCAGGGGCTGTCACGAAAATACTGCTGCTGCTTCCAGCCGGACCCGCCCGCAGGCTTCCAGATGCCCAGCCCCTGCTCATCGACCACCGCCAGCGTCAGCCCATCCTTCGCCCAGGCCAGGCCGGTAATTGGCTCGTTCGCGTCCGGCGCGTTCAATCGCGCGGCTGGCGACACGCTGCCGCCCGGCGACGCAATCTCCAGCGTCCGCCAGAGCAAGACATGCGCGCCATCCGTCGTCGCCAGCCAGGAGCCATCCGGCGACCACGCGAAGGCCAGCCCGCCAGTCGCGCCGGTAAAGCGGCGCACCTCGCGCCGCGCACCCACATCCCAGAGGACCACCGCCGCGCCGTTGGGGTCGCCGGTCTTTGTGCCCGCCAGTGTGATCTGCTCCGCCAGAGAGCGCCCGTCCGGCGACCACCCCGCGTCATCGGCGCGCTGGCCGCCAGGATTCAGCGTCGCCAGCACCGGCGGCGGCTGATGGCTATTGCCAGACCAGGCCGACCATAGCCCGAACGCCCAGACGGGCAGCGCGCACACCACCAGCAGCGCCAGCGCCAGCGCGGCAATCAGGCGTGTCCAGTGATGCGGACTCCGAAACCAGCGTGCCCTGGGAGCCGGAGGCTGCTGCCCCGCCGCTGGCTGCGACTGGCTCCTTGTCAGCGGCGGGGCAGCAGCAAACGTCTGGCCGGATGCTCCAGGCGCGCCCTGTGACCAGACATCGGTCCGCGAAGCCGCCTGAAACTGCCCCGAAGGTGGGGCCAGCGGCTGGGACCACGCGCCAGAGGCAGGCAGTGCGGTAGAGGGCGTGCCTGGCGGCAGGGCCAGCTCGCCGGAATGCGGCTGCGGGAGCGCGGGCCAGGCGGATGCTGGCGGCAGCGCGGTCATCGGGTCAGTCGGTTGCTCTCCAGACGGGTCATTCCCCTGGCGGCGTGGGTCGCCCTGCGGCGGCTGATAGGGTATCCCAGACACGCGATCCTCCCTTCAACAACACCAGTCGGCGTCATCTTTCCGCCTCAGTCTACCCCTTTGCAAGCTGGTAGTCAAACCAGACCAGCACATGAGGCCAGACGCTCTCAGGCAGGTCACTCACATCCTCGACCCCAAAATCGCTTGCCAGCGCCTCCAGCGTGCCCCCAACGCGCCTGCCTTGCTCCGCCCGCAGGCGCCGCTCCAGCAGATAGACCTGCCCCAGCCGCTGCGGAGACAACCCGATGCTGGGCCGCGCCTGCGGCTCCTCCAGCGCGGCCACCCGGAGCGCCAGGCGGTGCTGCTCATCTTCCAGCACCGCCTGGCGGCTGCGCTGTTCCTCATGTTGGCCCTCCCTTCTGCTAAGAAGATGGCTCAACCCATCCCCTTTCTCGTGAGGAAGTATGATAACGACCCTGGGGAGGGTTGCCCTGCTGCTCAGGGCAAGAGCGCATACACGGCATACTGGCCTGCGGGCAAGAGGTCGGGGATGTCCATCGGGCTTGCCTCCTTTGCGGGCTGAGGCGCTGGACGGAGGAGAGAGCGGGGGCATAGAATGCGGAGTAGCCCCGCGCGTCGGCTCGTTCGGCGCCTGGGTGATGATGGCCGTCGTTGTGAATGCAACGACGGCTATCGCTGTGTTCTATGCAGGCAAGTCAAGGGGGGCTGGCGGCTGAAGGCCGCGCCTGGAGGCTGCGCCACAAAGCCTGCCTACGCAGGCTGAGACGAAACCCGGCACGGAGGCCGGGGCTACTCGCAGCGGCCCACCTGAAGCGCCACGTCGCGGTGGTCCGGCGTTCCCCGGCACGGAGGCTGAGGCTACACGCCAGGGACGGCGGCGCGTGGAGCGCCGCCGTCCCTGGCGTGTATATATGATTGCTTTGCTGAAGCCTGGCACCAGCGGCACACGCCAGACCCCACCCTGCCCATGCCGGCTGGAAGCTGGCGCTACAGGGACGCTGCCGACGAGACGCCAGCGGTACAGGGGATGCCCACCCCAGGACGGACCGGCTGGAAGCCGGGGGTATAGAGGACGCCCCATTACCGCAGCCTTCAGACGCCGACCTTTATTTCAGCGCGATGTCCTCGGTGATGGTGATGCCGGTGTTATCCGAGTTATAGGTCAGGTAGCTGGTCGTCACTCTGGCGATCAGGCCAGTATTTTGCTTGACAAACTGGCGATAGGAGTCGCCCAGCGATCCCGGCGCGCTCGCCAGGTTCGAGAGGCTGACGAAGAGCGTCAGGGCATTGGTCCTGGCCCCATTGCTTACTGCCTGCTGAAAGGCGCTGGACTGCGCCAGGCTGGGCTGATGCCCTTGGAAGACGCCGATGGCCTGGCTGAGTCCATCGGTATCAGAGGCGAAGACGAGATCGTGCCCCAGCGTCGCGTAGGAGATCGTCTGGCCGGAAGCCTGGATGGTCGTGACGGTCACGCCGCTGAGCGTGCTGGTCTCGGTCTGATAGCCCAGCGACTGTATCGCCTGCTGCACGGTGGCGTTTGCCGTCGCCGCGTCCTCGCTGAAATGCAGGATCACCAGTGGATCGACGACATTATCCGAGCCAGCCGTTGGCGGGAGCAGCGCCAGGCTGACGGGGGACTGAAGGAGCGGGTCATCAGGACTGACGCCCAGCATGCTCTGGACGTTCCCATTGGTGATCGCCCCGGCGCTCTCGTCGCGCGCTTGATCGTAGAAGGCGCTCAGGTTGCCCACTCCGGCGTAGAGGATCGTGCTGGCAGGGACAACCCCGGCGCTGGCGTTGGTATCGCCAGCGAGATGATACTTCACCTGCGTGCCCGCTTTGGCCTCCAGCGTAAAGCTCAGGCGCAGACCTGCGGTAGTGAATTGCAGCGAGCCATAGCCAACCGGATAGCTGTCCGTCAGGCTCGACTGACTGGACGCGCCCAGGTGCAGTTCGTCGCTGAGCAACTGCTTCACGTTGACATAGAGCGTGCCGAAGCGGTCGCTGGGCAGCTTATTGATCGCGTCGGTGAAGGTCGTGTTCTGCGCCAGCGTTGTCCCGGTGCCATTGACGCGATCCACCACCTGCTCTGCGACGGCAACGGTACTGGCGATAATCACCTGATCTTTGACGATGCCCAGCACCAGCGGCGAGGCCGAGCCGTTGGCATTGCCCTGCTGGTTCTGCGCTGAGTCTACGTCGCTTTGCAGCGTGACACCGCCGTAGGAGATGCTGGTAAACTTCACGCTATACTTCTGCTGCTGAATGGTGATGATCTTCTGAAGCGTCGCATTGGAGGCGCTGGTGTCATGCGTCGATATCAGGTAGACTGTGCCAGAGGACGTTGGCTGACCAGCGCCGCCCGTCGCGGGCTGGCTGGTCATATCGACCACCGCGAAGCTCAAGCTGCGCTTGACCCAGGGCGCCACATCTTTCTGGAAATCCAGTCCGGTAGATTGCTCAAAGCCGCTGGTATTGGTTGTCTGGGCAATATCGCTCTGGCTGACCTGATGCGGGTTCTGGGCGATCTGCTGAAGATCGATAGAAGAATAGAAGAGAGTCGTGGCGGGCAGGTAGCGCGCCGAGTCGGTGGGACTATAGGCAAAGAACGCCGTATAGACAAAATAGGCTGCCGCCGACCCGACGATCAGCAGCGCCAGCAGCGCGCCGCCAATCACACTCAGGCGCTTCCCTCTGCTCCAGGGGCGCTTCGCCGGAGCGATTGTCGCACCCTGCCCATTGGGCGGGCCAGAGGCAAACGCGCCGCCCTGCGGAAAAACACCACCGGGGATGTAGGGGCCGGTCTGCCCGGCAGGCGGGAGAACATAGCCCGGCGGCGGGCCGCCCGCGCCCTGGCGCTCCTGGTTGGGCGCTGACCCCGCACCTTGATTGGGCTGATAGGGCCAGCGTCCCGCATTCTGATACGCCTGAGGTCCGCCCGCGCCCTGATAGGGCTGATAGGGCGTTGGCCCGGTGTTCTGATTGGGTTGATAGGGCCAGCGCCCCGCGTTCTCATAGGGGGATGTACCGGGTTGGGTTGGCGCCTCGCCATATGTCTCGCTCGCGCCTGGTCTGGTCCCCGCCGTGTTCAGGTCTGCGCCGCTCGAACCCGCCTGCGCGCCAAACGTCGCGCCGGGCCGCCCACAGCGCGGACAAAATGTAAAGCGCTGCGTATCCGTGTATCCACAAAAGCCGCAGAACGTCTGGGCTTGCTGGCCGCCTGAGTCGCCTGATGATGACATCGCCCTTATCCATCCTTTCGGAAACAGCAATTGCGTATTCGTCCCTAACCCGCCTGCGCGGGTTTCGTGGCGAAGCCTCTAGGCGCGGTTTTAACCGCCAGCCAACTTTTCCATCTCCCCTTCCAACCAGCCCATTTTATTATACGAGTGGTTCGGCGCTTTGGTAGCATCGCTCACGCTCTGCTGATCGCACACGCGGCATATCGCTTGCTGAAAGCATTGTAGCATAGCCTGTGCTACGCTATGTATAAGATGCGTCGCAGCGGCCAAAACCGCCCTGAATTGGCTTACCTGTTGCCTGCCGCCCAGGCATAGAAACGGCAAGGAGCATTCTACATGATGGACCCCACCGCGCTTCCCACTCAGGCGCACGACGCCGGCCCAGCCCGGCATCACGTCAGCTCCAGGACGCTCCAGTCCAATGAATTGCCCTCGTACTTTATTCCCGATACCGATCTGGAGATGGGCGCCAGCCTGGGGAACACGCGCTGCTGGGTGACAACCAAAGGCAGCGGGGATATTGAATCGATCTTCAGCAATGATCTGGGCAAGATTGTCGTAGGGGCCATCTGCCTGCGCTACAGCGGTGTGGGCCATCGCATCGTGCGCCCTGGCCGCCACGAGGAAGCCCCCGTTGCCGACCAGGCGCAAGACCGGGCCGAAGTCAGCGCCAGAAAGGCGTCAACGACCGATGAGGAGCCAAATGCCAACGAGCCAGTGCCGCTGCCAGGCGTGCCCCAGGAGGCAATGGAACACACGCTCCATCAGGGAACCGCCGAAGCCTTTCTGCATCTGCGCCAGGAAACACCGGGCGAGTACGAGCTTCATCCGGCCTATCAGCGCCATCACTATCACCTGCCTGGTCACCTGGAGGTAGAAGAAACGACCTTTGTCCCGCATGTGGCCGCGCCGTCGCAGGCAAAGCATCATCCCGACCTGGAAGCCACGCTGCTCTATCAGATTGTGCAACTGCACAACCACTCCGCGCTCGCCCGGCGGATGCGCATCTATGGCTATGCGCGGCTGCATGGCGCCACGCCTCCCGACCTTACCGCCAGCTATGATCCCACGCTCTGCCAGGGCGCGCTGGTCGCTCAAAATGCCAGCCAGCCGGAATGGGTGCGCGTCTTTGGCCTCGCCGGAGAGAAGGCGCAGGTGGCGGCCTGGGAGACGACCTTCGACGCCAGCCAGATTTACGAAACGACGCATGTTTTCCCCCTGGATAAGAAGACCGCTGCCAAAGGCGACATCCTGGGCGCGCTGCAAGTCGATGTCGAACTACAACCGGGCGAGAAAGTCCAGTTTGCCTTCATCACTGCCTTCTCGCATGAGGGCGAAGCAGCAGCGCGGGAGTTGTTTGATTGCGCCTGGGATTATGAGCGCGCGCTGCGCAAGACCATCAAATACTATACCGAGGCCGCCCGCGTCACCCACATTATGACGCCCGACCCGCTGATTAACCAGGGCGTGATCTGGGCCAAGGTCAATATGCTGCGCGTCATGTCGGCCTTTCCCACTGGCCCGGCCTTCACCAACGACCCCAGCCGCTCCTCAGCCGTCGTTGGCCGCGACGCCGCCTGGTTTGTCTATGGCTGCGACCATCTGCTGCCGGAGTTCTCGCGCCATCTGCTCGACGCCTTCGCCCAGCGCCAGGAACCAAACGGCAAGATTCTGGAGTATTACAACGCCGTCACCAACGAAGAAGAGGACGACGGGCTGAATATCAATGACGACACGCCTCTCTTTATTCTGGCGGTCAATCACCACTACCGCGAGACCAAAGACGACGCCTACCTGCGCAGGATGTACCCGGCGGTGCGCCGCGCCGCCCGCTACATCCTCAGTCAGCGCGACAGCGAACTGGACGAAGCGCCCAACGGCCAGAAGCGCGGGCTGGTGATCTGCACCGCGCGGGGCACGAGTGTGGAGGGCATCTGCGGCTGGCGCAACATCATCCCCAACTACACCCTCAACGGAGCCGTCACCGAGGTCAACTCCGAGTGCGCCGCCGCCTTGCGCGCCGCCGCCCATCTGGGCGAAGAGGTCGGCACGCTGGAGTGCCAGCAAGACGCTGGCGAGTTCTACGAGGCCGCCAGGGCGCTCACCACCGCGATCAATACTCACCTGCTCAACCCCGAAACCGGCCTCTATTACCTGACCATCGATATGGACGGCAATTATCGCACCGATGTGACCTCCGATGAACTCTTCCCGGTGATCTTCCGCGTCGCCACCGATGAGGTCTCCTATCGCATCATCAGCCGCCTCAACAGCCCGGACTTCTGGACCCCGGCGGGCATTCGCACCGTCAGCAAAGACAGCCCGGACTACGACCCCTACGGGCAGTGGGGCTTGATGGGCGGCGTCTGGCCGGGCGTGACGTGGTGGTACGCCTTCGCCGCCAAAGCCTATCACCCGGAGTTCATGGTGCGCGCCCTGCGCGCCAGCTTCGAGCATTACGCCCGCGACCCCAAGAAGAACAATACCGTGCCGGGGCAGTTCAGCGAGTGGGTGGACGGCGAATCGCTGGTCAACCGGGGCATGCGCCTCTCGCCCTGGGAGCCGCCGCGCTTCCTCTGGGCCGCCGTCGAGGGCGTCTGCGGCGTCATGCTGGGAACTGACGCCATCGGCCTCAGTCCGCTCCTGCCGCGTGACTGGAACTGGGTCGGCATTCGGCGGCTCGCCTATCATGGCCGCGAGCTGGGCTTCTTTGCCGCCCGCCAGGAAGACGGCTTCCATGTCTTTGGCACAGCCGACTTCGACACCACCGAGGGCTATTGCAAGCATCTCTACCAGGAGGACATCTCCGACCAGATTCACGCGCTCAACTCCCTGGCGCATCACGTCGCCTTCAAGCGCCCCGGCGAGATCATGGTCTGCCTGGGGTCAGCCTCGAAGCAGACGATGCTCGTGCCGCTGCGGCTGGATGGGGCGCTGCAAGACGGCAAGACCTATCACGCGGAGATGTATAACAGCGAGCGCAGCGCCTGGATTGAGGGGGAAACCAGCCGCGCCGAAGACCTGCGCGAACTGGCCGTTGACATCGAAGAGGGCGGCTACCGCCTGCTGCGCTTCCTGGAGCGGCAGCCCTGAAGCGATCAGTCTTGCCGATCTGCTGGGTGACGCAATTCTTGTGGGGCTGCGCAGCCCAGGCGCAGAGGGACTTGGCGCGCAAGAATTGACAGAATTGACAGAATTGACGGTATTGCACAGAATTGACAGAATTGCACCTTGCGCGCATTTTGGATGGAACCTCCGCCCACGCCCCTTGACAGCACAAGCAACCGAAGATATACTCTTCTGCATAGCAGACCACGATAGCTGTAGCTGCGAGTAACAGCTACAGCTACCATGACCCAGGCGCCGGGAGGACCGACGCGCGGGGCTATCCGCATTCTATGCCCCCGCTCTGTCCTTCGTCCAGCGCCGCCATACCAAACGAGGAGGCGACCACAATGGACAGCCCCGACGCTCTGCCCGCAGGGCAGTATGCCGTGTACGCGCTCTCCCCCTGATCAGCAGAGCAAACCCATCAGCGTGGTTATGCTATTTCCTGACGAGAAAGAGGATGGGGCGAGCGATCCTCTGAGCAGAACAGGGCGTCACCCAATTCTCATTCACTAAAAGTGAAGTAAGGGGGGTAACGTGATGTGACCCCCTGAGGTGCAAGGGGGTAACGTGATGTGACCCC
>Ga0070730_10006296_pt1 | contig 10166 bp, 11 predicted proteins | sample Coa_R1_3_FD_66447 | JGI IMG/M metagenome (GOLD analysis project Ga0070730, IMG submission 66447) | Surface soil microbial communities from Centralia Pennsylvania, which are recovering from an underground coalmine fire - Coalmine... | ecosystem: Environmental > Terrestrial > Soil > Unclassified ... | reverse complement strand
GCCTCGAAGAAGCGCGGCGGCTCGAAGATGCGTAACTGCACATCGGTGACGGTGTTGCCCCGCACCTTCACGTAGAGGCCGCCTTCGCCCTCCACGCGCGCCAGGTAGTTCACCTGGATCGTCTTAGTCTTCGGCATGGCGCTCACTCTCTTCCTTGAACGGGGCGGCGTAGGCGTTGAAGCCCCGGAAGGCCCGGCCCACCGCCGCGTCGTGGACGCCCAGGTGCTGCCATTGGCCGCTCAGCGACGCCGTGTTGGGTGTGTCCTGCGGGCCGAAGCAGCCGTAACAGCCACGCCCATAGGCCGGGCAGATCGCCCCGCAGCCGGCGTGCGTCACCGGGCCGAGACAGGGCGTGCCGTGGGCCACCATCACGCAGACGGTGCCGCGCGCTTTGCATTCCAGGCAGACGCTGTGGGCCGGGGTGTTGGGCTTGCGCCCGTGTAGGTAGGCGTTGATCACTTCCAGCAGTTGGTGCTTGTTGATCGGGCAGCCGCGCAACTCGAAATCCACCGGCACATGGGCGCTGATGGCCGTGGAGGTCGCCAGTGTGGAGATGTATTCCGGGGTGGCATAGACGACGGAGATAAACTCCTTGACATCCTTGAAATTGCGCAGCGCTTGGATGCCGCCTGCCGTCGCGCAGGCGCCAATCGTCACCAGAAAGCGCGACTGCCGCCGCACCTCTTTGATCCGCTCGGCGTCGTGGGCGGTGGTGATCGAGCCTTCGACCAGCGAGAGGTCATAGGGCCCCTTGACTACGGCGCGCGAGGCTTCGGGGAAGTTGGCGATCGCCACGGCGCCGGCCACGGTCAGCAATTCGTCTTCGCAATCCAGCAGGCTCAATTGGCAGCCGTCGCACGACGAGAACTTCCAGACGGCCAGTGTGGGGCGGCGTGGGGTGGGCATCTTAAATCTCCCGCTTGCGGAACCAGTCCCGGATGGCGCTGTAGCGGAAGACCGGGCCGTCTTGGCAGACGAAACGCGGCCCCCACTGGCAGTGCCCGCACAGGCCGATGGCGCATTTCATGTTGCGTTCCATCGAAATATAGATTTGCTCGGCGGCCATGCCGGTCTTGAGCAATTCCTGGATGGTGAAGTGCATCATAATTTCCGGGCCGCAGACCAGGGCGACGGTGCGCGCCGGATCGAAGTTGGCGTGCGGAATCAATGTCGTCACCGTGCCGACATGGCCGCGCCAATCGCGCTCGGCACGGTCCACCGTGACATCCACTTTCAGGTCGAAGCGACCGCGCCAGGCTTCCAATTCGTGGCGATAGAGCAGGTCGGCGGGAGTGCGCGCGCCGTAGAGCAACACGACGCTGCCGAACTGCTCCCGGTGGGCCAGGGCGTAGTAGAGCGCCGGGCGCAGCGGGGCCAGGCCGATCCCGCCGGTGGCGATCAGCAGATCGCTGCCGGGGGTCTCGCCCACCGGCCAGGCCGTGCCGTAAGGCCCGCGCACGCCGACCGTCTCGCCTCGGCGCAGGTTGCAGAGCGCCTCGGACACCGGGCCGACAGCGCGGATAGTGTGGACCAGCGGATCGGGCCGCGCCGGGTCGCCGCTGATGCTGATCGGCACCTCGCCGATGCCGAAGACATAGAGCATGTTGAACTGGCCGGGAGCGAAGGTCATCCGGCTGCCGTCGCTGGCCCGCAAATCGAGCGTCACCGTCGCCGGGATCTCCTGGCGGACCCGCTCCACGGTGTAGGTCTGCACCCGCATGGGTGCCGCCACTGTCGTCGGGGTCATGATCACTTCCCTTCGCGCCGGGGCCGGGGCGCGGCAGACCGCGCGGGCGGCACGTCCGCCTGCTCGTACACGTCGAGCAGTTGCAGGCGCGTGGCCTGGAGCCGCTCGAACAGCAGATGGGCATAGCGTTTGGTCAGCTTATAGCCCACTTCGGCATCGTGGTTGCACAGGCGCAACAGGCCATTGGCCTCGAAAGCGATCGCCTCCGTCGCGGTGAGAGCCAGGGCGTCGAAGTGCCAGCGATAAGGCGGGTAGAACCATGACCAGCCCAGCACCTCGTTCGGTCCCAGCGTCTGGATATTGATCGGGGGGCGCCCGGGGATAACCACTTCCACGGCCACGCGGCCCTGGGTCAGGATGTAGAAATGCTCGGCCTCGTCGCCCTCGTGAAAGATGAACTGGTTGGCCGGGAAGCTGACTGGGGCGGCGCAGCGGGCCACCGCTTCCAACTGGTAGCGGGTCAGGTCGGCCAGGAACGGCTGATGAGCCAGGCTGTCCTCAAGCGATGCGGTCATGGGGTGCCTCCAGGAGTGGGCGGCGGCGAGGCCGGGGTCGCGCGGATGGCCCGCACTTCCGCCGTGAGATCGATACCAACCGGGCACCAGGTGATGCAGCGCCCACAGCCCACGCAGCCCGATGTGTCGAACTGGTCGATCCAGGTGGCGAGCTTGTGGGTCATCCACTGGCGATAGCGGGCCTTCGGTGAGGGCCGCACCGCGCCGCCATGAATATAGGAAAAGTCGGTGGTGAAGCAGGAGTCCCAGGTGCGGGTGCGCGTGGCCTCCTGGCCAGCCAGGTCGGTCACATCCTCCACACTGGTGCAGAAGCAGGTCGGGCAGACCTGGGTGCAGTTGCCGCAACTTAGGCAGCGGCTCGCCACGTCGTCCCAGCGCGGGTGCTCCAGGTTGGCGTAGAGCAGTTCTTTGATGCCCGTGGTGTCCAGCGTGCGGCCCATCTGGGCGGCGGTGGTCGCCACGATCTGGGCGGCGGTCTCTCGCTCGGCGGCCTGGGCGGGCACGCAAGTCACGGCGCCCATCACCTCGGCGCCGGCGGCGGTGCCGATGTCCACGACGAAATAATGGTGCGTGGCGTCCAGCACTTCGGTGAGGGCCAGGTCATAGCCGGGCGGCACCCCGGGCCCGGTGCCCATCGAGGTACAGAAGCAGGTGGCGGCGGCCTGCCCGCAGTTGACGGCGATCATAAAGACTCCCGCGCGGCGGGCCTGGTAGGCCGGGTCCACATAAGAGCCGCCCAGGAACACGCGGTCCTGGATGCCGATGGCGTGCAGTTCGCAGGCCCGTACACCCAGGAAAGCGCGGCGGGGCAGCGTGTCCTCCGGCGCATCCACGATCTGCCAGCCCTGGCCGGGCTCGCGCCGGGCGCCCCAGAGGCGCAGCACCGGCGGGTGCAGATACCGTTTCCAGGAGTGGGGGCCGACATTGTAGCCGAAGAGGGCGGCATCGGCGCGGCGCTTGATGCGATACGTGCCGCCCTCCTGCACGTCCGTCCAGCCGATGGGCAGATCCTCCACGGTTGCCAGCTCGTCATAGACGATGGCGCCGTCCCGGATGGTCGGCCCGAGGATCTGATAGCCCTGGGCACGGAGCGCGTCGAAGAGCTGGTGCAGGTCGGCGCGCTGCACCACCACCGCGGCACCCGGCTGCCGATCAGCGCGCTCCGGGTCGGCACGCGGATCGATCATGAGTGTGTTCCCGCACTCGCCGTGTCCACCCGCCCAGGCACGTGACCGGCCGGCGCGGCGTCCGCCGCGGCCAGGGCGGCGGCCGGCGGGGTGTCGTGCGGTCCCCGCACCAGGAAGACGGGGGGGGTCGCGCGCTCCACCACTTCCAGCGCCACGCTGCCGAGGCGCAAGCGCTGGAAGCCGGTCCGCCCGTGGGTCGCCATCACGATGAGGTCGGCCTGGCTCTCCGCGCTCAGGTGGAGGATCACATCCGCTGCACGCCCGTCGCCGATCTGCGTGCCGACTTTCACACCCTGGGCGGCCAGCCGCGCCGCCAGATTCTCCTGGTAGCGCACCAATCTGTCGGTCTCGAGCTGTTGTTGCTGTTGGACCCAGAGTGGGATCTCATTTGTCAACAGGCTGGCCTCGTCCAGGCTCGGGCGGGCCGTCAGCAGCACCAGACGGGCGCCGGTCGCCTGGGCCAGGGTTTGCGCCTGGTCGAGCGCCGATTCGGCGAAAGCCGAGCCATCCAGCGGCACCGCGATGGTGCGGAGCACCGGCTCCGGGCCTGCCGGCAGCGCACCCGCCGGCAAGCGGAGCAACACCACGGGCACCGGCGCCTGATGCAGGATCTCCTCGGCCACACTGCCGAAGATCCAGCGGTTCACGCCGCGGCGCCCGTGGGTCGCCAGCGCGATCAACTGCACTTCCGGATGGTCGGCCACATAGTCGAGGATCGCCCTGACCGGGTCCCCATCCAGCGCGGCGGTCTGCACCGGCCACCCCGGGCGCTCCAGCCGCTGCGCGGTCACGGCCAGGGCGTCGGCGACCGCCAGCCGGATCGACTGCTGCCGATCGTCAATGGCTTCCGCGGGGAGGGGCCATCCGACCATGGCGGTCCCGGTATCCAGGCCCAGCGCCTGCACCAGGGTCAAGCCGCAGCCCGCGGCCCGCGCCAGCGGGATCGCCAGGGGCAGGATGGCCGCCGACCGCGGCGACCCGTCCAGCGGGACAAGTATTTGTGCTTGCATGGTGTGACCTCACTTTCTCTAACCAGTACCTAACTCCCCAGCAGCAGCTCCTGCGGTACCGCGCCGGGGGCCACCTCCGGCGCACGGCGCGGTGCCGGGGCCAGGCGCTGGGCTTTGACCACGGCCAGGGCCGCCAGGTTGACGATGTCCTTCACTTCGTCGCTGCGCTGCACGATATGTACCGGCTTGCGCATGCCGACCAGGATCGGGCCGACCACCTCGGCGTGGGCCAGTTGCTGGACCAGTTTGACGGCGATGTTGCCAGCCTCCAGGTTGGGGAAGATCAGGACGTTGGCCGCCGCTTGCAGGGTGTTGCGTGGATAGGTGTCGTTCAAGACCTCGGCGGACAGCGCCACGTGCGCCTCGACCTCGCCGTCCACGATCAGATCGGGGGCGCGCGTGTGCAGGATCGTGACCGCCTGCCGCACCATGTCGGTGCGCGGATGGCGCACGCTGCCGAAGCTGGAGAAACTCAGCAGCGCGACGCGCGGCTCGACGTTGAAGTCGCGGGCCAGGCGCGCCGTCATGATCGCGATATCGGCGAGTTTTTCGGCGGTGAGGTTGATGTTGACGGTGGTGTCGGCGAAGAAGAGGACGCGGGTGTGCGTCGTGATCATGTAGACCCCGGCGGCGATCGCGTAATCGGGGACGACGCGGATCACCTGGAGCGGGGCGCGCAGCACCTCGGGATAGTGGAAACAGAGCCCGGCGACCATGCCGTCGGCCTCGCCCAGCTCGACCATGACCGAAGCGTAATAGTTCGGGTTGGCGATCAATTCCCACGCTTCCGTCGGCGTCACCCCTTTGCGGTGACGCAGCGCGTAGAGCCGGGCGGCGTAGCGTTCCCGGTCGGGTGCGGTCTGCGGATCGACGATCTCGCTGCCGGCGATGCTCACTTGGAGCGCCTCGGCCCGGGCGGCGATCCGGGCCGGGGAACCGAGCAGGATGGGCCGGGCGAGGCCTTCTTCGACCAGCTGATGGGCGGCGCGGATCATCTTGTCGTGCTCGCCCTGGGCCAAAATGATGCGGCGCGGGTCGCGCTTGGCCTTGTTGAAGACGATGCGCATCATCTCGCGGGCTTTGCCCAGCCGCGCTTCGAGTTGTTCGCGATAGTGGTCGAGGTCGAGCGTCTGGCGGGCCACCCCGCTTTCCATCGCCGCCTGGGCCACGGCGGGCGCCACCCAGAGGAGCACGCGCGGGTCCAGGGGCTTGGGGATCAGGTAATCCGGCCCGAAGCACAGCGACTCGACATCGTAGGCGTGGGCCACCGCGTCAGGCACGTCTTCGCGCGCGAGGGCGGCCAGCGCGCGGGCCGCCGCGATCTTCATCGCTTCGTTGATCTGTGTCGCGCGCACGTCGAGGGCGCCGCGGAACAGGAACGGGAAGCCCAGGACATTGTTCACCTGGTTGGGGTAATCGGAGCGCCCGGTAGCGACGATGGCGTCCGGGCGGGCCGCTTTCGCCAGGTCATAGGCGATCTCCGGGTCGGGATTCGCCAGCGCCATAATGATCGGCCGCGGGGCCATTTGCTCCAGCATGGTCGGCGTGACCGCGCCGGCCCCCGAGAGGCCGATGAAGACGTCGGCCCCGACCAGCGCCTCGGCCAGCGTGCGGTTCATGGTGTCGGCGGCGAGGTCCTGCTTGTAGGGGTTCATGTCCTGTTCCCGGCCCTGGTAGATCACCCCATGGCGGTCGCAGAGGACGATCTGCTCCTGGCGCACGCCGAGTTGCCGGTAGAAGCGGGCAGTGGCCAGCGCGGCCGCCCCCGCGCCGTTGAAGACGACCTTGATGGTGGCCAGATCCTTACCCACCAGCTCCAGGGCGTTCAGCAAGGCCGCCGCGGTGATGATCGCCGTGCCGTGCTGGTCGTCGTGGAAGACGGGGATCTGCAACACCTGCTTCAGGCGCTCCTCGATATAGAAACACTCCGGGGCCTTGATGTCTTCCAGGTTGATGCCGCCGAACGTCGGCTCCAGCGCCTGGACCGTCTGAATAAAGAGGTCCGGGTCGGTCACGGCCAGCTCCAGGTCGAAGGCGTCGACGTCGGCGAAGCGTTTGAAGAGCACCGCCTTCCCCTCCATGACAGGCTTGCCTGCGAGCGGCCCGATATTGCCCAGCCCCAGCACGGCGGTGCCGTTGGTGATGATGGCGATCAGGTTGCCCCGGGCGGTGTAATTGAACGCCTCGTCGGGGCACTGGGCGATCGCCCGGCAGGGTACCGCCACGCCGGGTGTATAGGCCAGGGCCAGGTCGCGCTGCGTCAAGCAGGGCTTGGTGGGCACCACGGCGATCTTGCCGGCCGGGGGCCGGCGGTGGTAGAGCAGGGCTTCCTCATCCAGATCCATAATCGCTATCCTCTCCGTGCGGCGGCGGACGCCGGCCGCTACCCGCATCGCGTCAGGCCACGCCCGTCGGCACCAGGTACCAATAGGCTTTGTTAAAGACCATCTTCTGATAATGGACGATCGGATTCGGGGCCGCCACCTGGGGGGGGCGCCCGTAATCGAAGTCCAGCAGGCTGGCTTTGCCATACCCCACTTCGAGGAAGCACATGACATGACCGCCGTAGGCCGCGTGCTGCGGGTTGGGGGCCGTGCCGCGCAGCGCCGCAGTCAGCCGCTCGACCACTACGGGTGCCTCGAAATGGGCGGCGCTGCCCGCTTTGCTGATCGGCAGATCGGTCACATCGCCCAGGGCCCAGATGTTGTCGGCGCCGGCCACCTGCAAGGTCGCGCGGTCGGTTTTCACCCAGCCCTGCGCGTCGGCCAGCGGGTGCCCTTCCAGAAACTGGGCGCCCCGATGCGGCGGCGTCATGATCAGCAGATCGGCCTGGATCTCCGTGCCTTCCATACTGCGCAGCAATTTGCGCTCCGGCACGACTTCTTCCAGGTTGAAGAAGGTCTCGATCTGGATGCCCCGCTGTTCCAGCAGCGGCTGCGCGGCTTCCGCCACGCTCGGGATGCTGAACACCCGGCCGATCGGATAAGTGTAGACGATCTCCGTCGCGCCCCGCAGGTGGCGGTGGGTGAGGTACTCGTCGAGCAGGAAGGTAAACTCCAGCGGCGCCACCGGGCATTTGTGCGGCAACCCGCCGACGCCGACCACGATGCGCCCACCCTGGAACTCCTCCAACGCCGCGTGGAGACGGAATGCCGCTTCCTCGCTATAGAAATGCTGCACGCCCTCCTGGAAGCCGGGGATATCTGCGGGCGTGATCCGCGCACCGGGGGCGAGCACCAGGTAATCATAGGCCAGGGCCGCTCCGCTCGCCAGGGTCAACTGTTGCTGCGTGGTGTCGAGTCCCGTCGCCGTCCCGATCTGGAGGCGCACCCGCGGGCGGAGCAGGCGGCGGAGCGGCCGGCTCAAGGCGCGGGGGTCCTGGCGCCCGAACGGGACATAAAGCCAGCCGGGCTGGTATAAATGGCGCGCGCTGGCGCTCACCAGCACGATTTCGGCCTCGGCCGGCCGTAGCTTCTTGGCCAACAGATTGGCGACCAGCGTGCCGCCGGTGCCGCCGCCGAGTACCAGAATGCGTTTCATCCTTTTCACCCTCCTGCGGCCGGTCCGCGGCCCGAGGACCGCGGACCGGCCGCGGTGCCGTTTAGTGGAGCTTGCGGCAGACGAAGCGCGTCGCGCCGGCCGCCGGCTCCGCGCCCAGGTACTCGTGGCGCGCCTTGGCGATCCAGAGCGGGATGTCCTTCTTGCTGCCATCGTCCGCGGAGAGGACGGCGACGACCTCGCCGACCTGGGCGGCTTTCACCGCGCCGATCAAGGCCATGAGTGGCCCGGGACAAAAGCTGCCCCGCGCGTCGATTTCTTTGTTGATCGTGATAGTCTCCATGGTTCATGCTCCCTTGGCCTGTTGCTTAGATAAACAGAGTCGTCCCGCCCTCGGCGGCCTCGATAAAGCTGGCGACGCCTGTCACTTCGCCCACGATCGGTTCGAGGTCGGCCTGCTTGATATCAAACAGGTCCATCGTCGCGCCGCAGGCTTTGACCGTGACGTCGCCGATCTCCTGCGCCTGCTCCAGGACGGTCATCCAATGCGGCACGTTCTTCGCCTGCATCAATTCCATCGCCGGGGCGGCGTAGTCCGCAAAGTCGGCGCTAAACCGGCGGTTGGTCTTCCAGGCATCTTTGCGGAAAGCGATCAGTCCGCCGAAGGTCAAAAACAGGGTGACTTTTTTGCCCAGCGCGGCCGCCCCGGCCACCATCGTCATCGCCGCCATCAGCTTGTCCACCGTCCCCGAAAAAAGCACGATGGAAAATTTCTCTTCCTCGTTCATCTGCAGACTCCTTTCAACGTTGCTCTCCTTGCTGACCAGTCGACGGGCGGATCTGTCAAAGTGCGGATCTGTCGAATGGCCGCCGAGTGCCGGGCGCACCCGGTCTACTTCCACTATAGCCCGGTGGGGTGAATAGCGCGGTAGCCGGAAGTGTATAGGAGGTGAAAATGTGATATGATATTGCAATGAGCAAGCCGGTCGACGAACCGCAATTCCACGCGATACCCGCGAATGCGGGGCCTCCAGCCCTGGATAGCGTGATCTTAGCGGACGGCACCCGCGTGCCCACCCGCCCGATTGGGCCTGGCGACTCGGATGCGCTCCAGCGCTTCCACAGCCGGTTGAGCGCGGGGTCGATCTTTCTGCGCTTCTTTCACTACGTCCCCGTCCTCACTCCCGACCGCGCCGCTTATTTCACGCAGCTCGACGGAGTAGACCGTTATGCCATCGTCGCCCTGGACCCCGCCAACCCCGCGGCGATTATCGGCGTGGTGCGCTATGATCGGGAGCTCGGTACGGAGGAGGCGGAATACGCGATTGTCGTCGAGGATCGCTGGCAGGGGCGGGGGCTGGGGCTGGCCCTGACCCGCCAGCTCGTCGCGGTCGCGCGGGCGCACGGGATTCGCCGCTTCTACGCCTATGTCCTGCCAGAAAATAGCCGCATGCTCCACCTGTTCCAGGACCTGCCCCTGCTCCAGCATGGCAGCAATGAAGAGGGGGTCTGGCGGATCGACCTCGATTTGTTTCACGAAGAGCACGCCAGGTCCTAGGGTCACCGCCCTACACCGAATGTTTACCTGCTGCAACCCGCCCTACAACCCGTGTCCGCGATAATAGGCGCGTACCAGGACCGTCCGGCACAGCGAAGGAGGTTGCACATGAAAGTGTTGATTGTCGACGACGACCCGGGCATCGTGGAAGCGATTACGATTGGGCTGGAGCTCCAGTGGCCCGCGGCCGAAATCATCAGCGCCCGCGACGGCGAGCACGGTGTGGCCCGATTCATGAAAGAATCACCGGATGTCACCCTGCTGGATGTGACGATGCCGCGCCTGAACGGCTGGGAAGTGCTGCGCCAGATCCGTCTTGTCTCGTCGGCCCCGGTGATCGTTCTCACCGCGCGCGATGCGATGGGGGATAAGGTGCTGGGGCTGAACCTGGGTGCGGACGACTACATGACCAAGCCGTTCAGCCCCCTGGAGCTGTTCGCGCGCATCAAAGCCGCGCTGCGCCGGACCACCACCGCCCCGGCCAGCAGCATCCTGCCGCCCTTCGTCGGCGGCGTCCACGGCACGCAGCGCCTGTGAGCGGGCGCGTTCCTGGCGGACGGTCGCATAGAGCGCGGCGTTGGTCAAGGCGGTGGCGGCGTGGGTGGCCAGTAATTGCACCAGCCATTCATCTTCTTCGCTGAATTCGGGGCC
>Ga0070730_10006294_pt1 | contig 10167 bp, 8 predicted proteins | sample Coa_R1_3_FD_66447 | JGI IMG/M metagenome (GOLD analysis project Ga0070730, IMG submission 66447) | Surface soil microbial communities from Centralia Pennsylvania, which are recovering from an underground coalmine fire - Coalmine... | ecosystem: Environmental > Terrestrial > Soil > Unclassified ... | reverse complement strand
CTGCAGCCGGTCGTAGGCCGAGATGTCGGTCGGCACCGGATGATCGAGACAGTTGACGGCGAAGTTGGCGTCGGTCTCGTTGGTGTACGTGCCGTCCGGGTTGCGGCCGAGGTACAGGTCGGAGAAGGCGAGGAGCAGCCGGCCGTTGCCCTGGACCGCCGCGGTCAGGCCCTGGTCGAGATAGGGCCACGACCCCGGGTCGTAGAGCGGCGTGCCGATGCCGTAGATCGCGAGCGCGCGCGTGAGCTGCCGGTTGCCCACCTGCAGCGGATTGCTGTCGAGGCTCTGCAGCAGGCTGAGGATCTTCGCCATCGGGTCGCCCGAGCGGCCGAACTGGCAGTCCGGCCGCGCCTTGCAGTCGGCTATGAACGCCTCCAGGTTCTTCTCGAAGCTGACGACCTGCGCCAGCAGCATGTCGTTGGCCGAGAGCGTCGGGTCGATGACGCCGTCGAGGGACAGCGCGCGCACGTGGGTGGGGAAGAGGTGCGCGTACCACTCGCCCAGATACGTGCCGTAGGAGAAGCCGAGGTACGTGAGCTTCGCGTCGCCGACCGCCGCGCGGATCTCGTCCATGTCCCGCGCCGCGTTTGGCGTTCCGACGTACGGAAGAACCTTTCCACTCGTGGCCTCGCAGCCGGCGACGAACTGCTGGTCGGCCTGGATCGCGGCGGCCTTTTCCTGCGGGTCGTCCAGCACCGGGTCGAGAGCGTTGAAGGCGTCCTCCTGCGCGGCGGTGAGGCAGCGGACCGGCGCGCTCTGGCCGATGCCACGGGGGTCAAAGCCGATGAGGTCAAAGCGTTTGTTGAGGTTGCGCATCCCGGCGGCGGCTGAGCGCAGGTAGTCGATGCCGGACGCGCCCGGGCCGCCCGGGTTCGTGAGCACCGAGCCGATGCGGTGCAGGGGATCGGTCGCCACCTTGCGGATGAGCGCGAGCTTGATCGTGCCTTTGTCGGGATTGGCGTAATCGAGCGGGACGGTCAGCGACCCGCACTGGAAGCCGCCGCCGCAGTCGCTCCACTTGACCGATCCGGGGGTCGGAAGCGATGGGGACGGCGTGGCCGTCGTCGCTTGGGACGTATGCGTGCAGGCGGTGAGGACGGTTGCGAACAGGGCCGCCACGGCCAGGGCTCGATGTGACACTCAGGTTCGAGTCTATAAGACGACCCCGAGAACCTTCGTTACGGCACCGTGCCTCGCACCGCCCAGGCGCGCGAAACCATGTGGATTGGACCGCCCGGCTCAGGCTCGAGCTGGGAGCGGATGGCGCCGGCGAGCTGCTCGCGCCGTTCCGGCGTCAGCGACATCGCGTACGCGGGCGCCGGCGCCTGGCCGCCAAGGAAAGGCTGCCAGTAGTCGTCGAAGCCGGCGAACGCCATCTCGACCTCGAGCGGTATCACCTCGACCTGTTCGAGGCCGGCACCGACGAAACAGTTGCGCAGCGCATCGGGGCGCGTGATCGGGAAGCGGTGGCCTTCGTCGAGCTGGGCGGCGGCGGGGTCGAGCTTGGCCGCCGCATCCCAGAAAACGCGCATCATGCGCATCCCGTCGGCGTAGTCCCATACATACGCCCCAACCCGGCCGCCGCTCTTCGTCACGCGGCGCATCTCCGTCACCGCCGTGCCCGCATCGGGCACGAAGTTGAGGACGAGGGCGGCCGCGGCCGCATCGAATGTCCCGGCCGGGAACTCCAGCGACATGGCACTGCCGACGCGAAATGTCGCTCGCTCGCTGCGGATCGACTCGCTGGCGTGGGCCACGAACGGTGGAGACGGATCGATGCCGATCACGCTGTGCGGATGGGCGGTAGCGAGGATTGCTTCGCTCAGCGATCCGGTGCCGCATCCGACGTCCAGCCAGCTGCCGTTGATCGGTACGTCCAGCCACCGGATGAAACCGGGCGCAAGCTGACGGCTCCAGCGCCCGACGTATCTTTCGTAAGCCTCTGCCTGATCGAAGACGTCGCTGCGCTGCACGGCGACCAGTCTATGCAGGCCACTGGATCGTGGATCCAGCGAGGGCCACAAAGCGGTTCGTTCGTGGACAATAAGAGCCCATGAGCTTGAGCACGATTCTCGTGATCCTGGCCCTGATCGCCTTCGTCCTGGCGGCGGCAGGTTGGAGCTACAAGAAGACCGATCTCATCGCGATCGGCCTGGCCCTCTGGTCGCTGTCCGAGCTGATCGGGCGGTTTTCGAGCCTGACCATCGGCACGCTCATCTTGCTTCTGGCCTTCATCGCGTTCGTCGGCGCTGCGATTGGTTGGCGAATTCGCAAGCTCAACCTGATCGCGGTCGGCCTGGCGCTGTGGATGCTGTCCATCCTGATCTCGACGCTGGTCAAGTAGCGGACTCTGGCGGGAAGGCGGGGATTCGAACCCCGGAGGGAGTTTCACACCCCCTACCCGCTTAGCAGGCGGGTGCTTTCGACCACTCAGCCACCTCCCCGGCGGATCGGGGGTCGTGGTTCGATTCTATCCGTCAGGGCCTCTCTCCATACTTAGTGCCCGATGGAGGCACCAGGCGGCCCGGGCGCGCCGCCGATGTGGGGCCCTGGTCGCAAGATGGCGTTCGGCGCGGCACCGGGTCCCAAAAGCAAGGTCTGGTACACCCTCGCCGACGGCAGCCTGAGCGAGGTCTTCTTTCCATACCTCGACCGAATCGTCCTGCACGAGCTGCGCTTCTTCGCGTCCGCGGCGGGAGCGCCGCCGGTCGACGACGCCAGCGACGGGCAGCACTCCATCGCCTGGCACGCGCCTGGAGTCCCGGCCTTCACGGTCGAGAGCACGCACCACGAGTACCGCCTCACCAAAGAGTTCGTCTCCGACCCCGACGAGAACTCGCTGATCATCTCGGGCACCTTCACGCCCGAGCTGCCGGACGTCCGCCTCTACATGCAGGCCTCGGCGCATCTCGCGCCGGGCACCGAAGGCAACTTCGGCGAGGTCCTGGACACGCACCCGCCCGCGCTGCTGCTGCGCCAGCAGGACGTTTGGGCGTGCATCGTCGGTCCCTTCAGCCGCGCCACAGCCGGCTACTACCGCAGCTCCGACGTGCACGTCGAGCTGCACGACGCGGACGGCTTCATGACCAACCTCTACGAGCGCGCCGGTCCGGGCAACGTCGCGGTCGGCGCCGAGCTTGGCATCAAGTCGGGCTCGTTCCAGATGGCGATCGGGTTCGGCCACTCGCGCGCCGACGCCGAGGAGCTGGCTCGCGCGACGCTGCACAAGGGCGCCCGCCACGTTCGCTCCGCGTTCGCGCGCGCGTGGCAGGCGACGCCTGATCTTCCGCAGGCGCTGGCCAAGGTCAGCGGCGACGACGGCGTGCTCGCGAAGGCGTCGCTCGCGGTGCTGCGCTGCCTGGAGGACAAGTCACGACCCGGTGCGTTCATCGCGTCGCCGGGCGCGCCCTGGGGCGAGACCAATCACGACGGCAACCACGTCTACCACATGGTCTGGCCGCGCGACCTGTGCCGCATCGCGACCGCGTTCCTCGACTCCGGCGATCCGGCAACGTCGCTGCGCGCGTTTCGACACCTGCAGTCGCGGCAGCGACCCGACGGCGCGTGGTTTCAGAACTGGTCCGTCGACGGCACGCCGCACTGGTCTTCCACCGAGCTCGACGAGGTGGCGCTGCCGATCCTCCTGGCGTGGAGGCTCGGCATCGCCAACTGCCTCGACCACGATCCCTACCCGACGATGGTGCGGCCGGCCGCGCAGTTTCTGATCCGCGAAGGTCCGCTGACGCAACTCGACCGCTGGGAGGATCTCGGCGGGCTCTCGCCGTCCACGCTCGCCACGTGCATCGCCGCGCTCATCGCCGCCGCGGAGTTCGCAACCGACGCGGGCGAGCATGTCGCGGCCGCGCACCTGCGAACGGTGGCCGACTACTGGAACGACCGCGTGGAATCGTGGTGCAGCACCCCCTCAGGCCAGTACATCCGGCTTTCCGGCGATCCCGACCGCCGGCCGACCGAAGGCGCCGTCGCGCCCGAGTTCCTGGAGCTCGTCCGCTACGGCCTGCGCCGGCCCAAGGACGAACGCATCCTCAAGAGCCTGCAGGGCGTGGACGCGCGACTCAAGAAGACTTTGCCCGGCGGCCCGTCGTGGCGGCGCTACGCCGGCGACCGCTACGGCGAGCACGACGACGGCTCGCCGTGGAACGGGGACGGAGTGGGGCGCCTGTGGCCGGTGCTCACCGGCGAACGCGCCCGGCACTTCTTCTCGATGGGTCTCGCGGCCGCCGAGCTCGTGCGCACGATGGAGTCCTTCGCCGGGCCCGGGCTGATGCTCCCCGAGCAGCTCTGGGACGGTCCCGACATTCCCGCGCGCGGACTCGCGTTCGGGCGCGCCAACGGGTCGTCGTGCCCGCTGGGCTGGGCGCACGCCGAGTACCTGCAGCTACTCGCGATGGTCGCGCTCGGCGGCTTTCCCGACATCGTGCTGCCGGCCCGCCGGCGCTACACGGAGGGCACCGCGCTCGATGCCGCCTTCGTCTGGTCGCACAAGCACCAGATCACGCGGCTGCTCGCCGGCCGCAAGCTCAAGGTCCAGCTGCCGCGACCTGGCGCGGTCCACTACTCGTTCGACGAGTGGGCGAGCCATCGCGACGTCGAAGCGGCGGACACGACGCTGGGGGTGTGGGTCGCGGAGGTGCCGGCGGACAAGCTCGCGCCCGGCTCGACGTTCACCTGGACCGCGCACTACGGCACGGGCTGGGAGGGGACGAACTACACGATCACGATCGACCGCTAGCGTTCTTCGGGCGGTTCCAGGTCGTTGAGCCGCAGCTCCGAGCCCGCGTCGTCCGCGAACTGGCTGTGCAGCTCGCCGCAGTCGGCGCAGCGGTAGAACTCGCCGACGAAGCCCTTGTGCCAGACCGAGTAGCTCACGACCCCCGGCTCTTCGACCAGGATCTCCTGCTCCAGCCGGTAGATCACCTGCTCCCAGCCCCCGTCCTCGATGTCGTCGTCGAGCACGACCATGCAGTAGGGATGCGGCTCGCCCCACACCATCAGCACCTCGCCCCGGCGCTCGTCGTCGGTGTTGACGATCGACCACGCCTCGGCGCCCTGGCCGCGCGTGCTCCGGACGAGCCGCAGCTGGGCCCAGAAGCGCTCGGCCGACTCGCGCTCCGCCTTGTCGTGCTCGGCCTGCGCCTCCTGGAACGCGCTCCACATGCGCATGAGGTGATTGCGGAAGCGGTGGTACGTCGGCAGCAGCTTCGGCTGCTGCTTCGGCGACCCGATCAGCTGCTCGAACGCGTGCTCGAAGGCGGCCTCGACGCGCTCCTGGCGGTCGCTGACGTCCGGCGCCCAGGCCTCGTCCTCGGACAGGCGCATGCTCTCGTTGAGCACGACCTCGAAGTCGAGCCAGTCGTCGCCGAACTCGGGCACGAAGACGCTCTCGACCAGGTCGGCCAGCCGGTGCTCCTCCAAAAGCGCGGGGGTCACCTTGCCGCGGGCGTCGGGCCAGCCCTTCCAGCCCATGACGTTGTGGACCCAGTAGTCGAAGACCGTCACCGCGTACTGGAGGGCGGCAGGCGAGCTCCAGATGCCGGCCGGCCACGTCCGCTTGCCGGTGCGGACCTTGTTGTACAGGGCGATGACCTGCTCTTCGTCTAGGTATTCGGTTTCCATCGGTGCCCCCAAGTCTAGGAATACCTGCAAACCGGCATCGGTATATTGGGTTGTTCCATGGCACCCGCCAGGGGCTTCACGCCCGACCAGGTCGCCCGCTACGCCCGCCACCTAATCCTGCCCGAGGTCGGAGGCGCGGGCCAGCGCAAGCTGTTGAACTCGAGCGCACTGCTGCTGGGCGCCGGGGGCCTGGGCTCGCCCGCGGCCATGTACCTGGCCGCCGCCGGGGTCGGCAAGATCGGCATCGTCGACTTCGACACCGTCGACTCCTCTAACCTGCAGCGCCAGCTGCTGCACGGCATCGACGACCTCGGCCGGCCGAAGGTCGAGTCCGCGGCCGAGACCCTTCGCGGCCTCAACCCGGACGTCGAGGTGGTGCCCATTCGCGAGCATCTCAACTCGGACACGGCTTTCCCGATCTTCAAGCCCTACGACATCATCGTCGACGGGACGGACAACTTCCCCACGCGCTACCTCGCCAACGACGCCGCGCACTTCCTGGGCAAGCCGCTCGTGCACGGCAGCATCTTCCGGTTCGAGGGCCGGCTCGCCCTGTTCGATTCGTCGAAGGGGACCGGCTGCTACCGCTGCCTCTTCCCCGAGCCGCCGCCGCCCGGGTCGGTGCAGAGCTGCGCCGAGGCCGGCGTGTTCGGCGTGCTGCCGGGGATCATCGGCAGCATGATGGCCTTCGAGACGATCAAGTACCTGCTGAACATCGGCAAGCCGATGATCGGCCGCTACCTGCTGTTCGAGGGCGAGGACATGACGTTCCGCGAGCTCAAGCTGCGCCAGAACAAGGCCTGCCCGCTCTGCGGCGAGCACCCGACGGTGAAGGGCCTCATCGACTACGAGGCCTGGTGCGGCACGCCGGCCATGGAGCCCTCCGAGGCCGCGGCCAGCTAGTCTCTTCAGCTGGTGCTAGTCCAGCTGGACCGGTTCGATTCCAGGAAGGTCGATCGCGCGCGCGGCATCGTGCGCGACCTCGGCTCCGTGCTCATCGCCTACTCCGGCGGCGTGGATTCGACGCTGCTGCTCAAGCTCGGGCTCGAAGAGCTCGGCGATCGGGCGGTCGCGGTGCTCGCGAGCTCGCCCGCGTATCCCGAGTCGGAGCAGGAGCAGGCGCGCGCGCTGGCTCGCGACCTGGGCGCCAGGCTCATCGAGGTCGAGACCCGCGAGCTAGAGCTCGAGGCGTACACGCGCAACCATCCCGACCGCTGCTTCCACTGCAAGGAGGAGCTGTTCGAGACGCTCGAGCCCATTCGCGAGAGCGTTGGCCTCGAGCATCTCGCCTACGGCGCCACCGCCGACGACGCCGTCGACCACCGGCCGGGTCACGGCTCGGCCGTGCGGCGCGGCGTCCGCTTCCCTCTGCTCGAAGCGGGGATGCGCAAGAACGAGATCCGCGCGGCGGCGCGCGCGCTTGGCCTCGCCAACTGGAACAAGGCTTCGTTCGCGTGCCTCTCGTCGCGCATCCCGCACGGCACCGAGGTGACGGTCGCGGCGCTGCGGCGAATCGAAGCCGCGGAGGCCGCGATCAAGGCGCTCGGCTTCGAGCAGGTGCGCGTGCGCGACCATGGCGACGTAGCCCGCATCGAGGTCGAGCGCGGCGACATCGACCGCCTGGCGCGCAGCCGCGCGGCCGTCGTCGACGCCGTTCGCGCCGCCGGCTACACCTTCGTCGCGCTCGATCTCGAGGGCTACTCGACCGGCAGCCTGAACCGCACCTGGAAGCCGGCCGCCCGATAAGTGGCTGAGCGCGGCGTCGTCCTCGCCCTGGACGAGGGCACCACCGGTGCGACCGCGATCGCGGTCGGCGTCGACGGCGAGGTTCGAGGCAAGGGCTACCGCGAGATCACGCAGCACTTCCCGCGGCCCGGCTGGGTCGAGCACGACGCCGAGGAGATCTGGTCGGCGGTGCAGGCCACGGCGGCGCAGGCGCTGGAGCAAGCCGGTGCGCGCCCGGCCGACGTGCGCGCCATCGGCATCACCAACCAGCGCGAGACGCTCGTGCTCTGGGACCGGCGCACGCTTCAGCCGATCTCGCGCGCGATCGTGTGGCAGGACCGGAGAACCACCGCCGAGTGCGACCGCCTGCGCGAGGACGGCCACGAGGACCGCGTGCGCGAGGTCACCGGACTGGTCCTCGACCCGTACTTCACCGCGACGAAGGCTGCCTGGGCGATGAAGCACGTCGAGGGCGCCAAGGACGCGGCGATGGGAACCGTCGACAGCTGGCTGGTCGCGCGCCTGTCGGGCGGCCGCGACCACGTGACCGACGCGTCGAACGCGTCGCGCACGCTGCTGTTCGACATCCGCGGCGGCCACTGGAGCGAGGAGATGTCCCACCTGTTCGGCGTGCCGCTCGGCAACCTGCCCGAGGTGCGCGACTCGAGCGGGCCGATCTCCCAGAGCGATCCGGATGCCTTCGGAGGCGTGTCCGCGCCGGTCTCGGGGATCGCGGGCGACCAGCAGGCGGCGCTGTTCGGCCAGGCGTGCACGCGAGTCGGGATGGCGAAGAACACTTACGGCACCGGCTCCTTCGTTCTTCTGCAGACCGGCGACGAGCGCGTGGCCTCGCGCAGCGGGATGCTCACCACCGTCGCCTGGCGGCGGAGTGGAACGCTGAGCTACGCGCTCGAGGGCGCGATCTTCGTCACCGGAGCTGCGCTGCAGTGGCTCCGTGACGGCCTGGGCATCATCCAGACCGCCGCCGAGGCCGGCCCGCTCGCGGCGTCGGTGCCGGACACCGGCGGGGTGTACCTCGTGCCGGCCTTCGTCGGGCTTGGCGGGCCGCACTGGGACCCGCACGCCCGTGGCACGATCGTGGGCCTGACTCGCGGCACCGGCCGCGCGCACGTCGTCCGCGCCGCGGTCGAAGCGATGGCCTACCAGACCCGCGACGTCGTCGAGGCGATGGAGGACGACAGCGGCACCGAGTTCACCGAGCTGCGCGTGGACGGCGGCGCGGTGGTGATGGACGTGATGTGCCAGTTCCAGGCCGACCTCCTCGGCATCCCCGTGCGCCGGCCACGCCATACCGAGACCACCGGGCTCGGGGCGGCGTACCTGGCGGGTCTCGGCGCCGGGATCTGGTCGGATTCCGATCTCGCCAAGCTCTGGAAGCTGGAGCGCGAGTTCACCCCCCGAATGTCCCGCGACCAGGCCGACGAGCTGCAGTCTCGATGGCGTAGGGCGGTGGAGAGGAGTCGCGGTTGGGATAATCAGTAGCCTTGAGCACCGCCCCGAGCCCGGATGGGCGCGTCCGCCAGCCGATCCTCTACGCCGACCAGATGTGGCGGCAGCAGCGGTTCTTCGCCGGCTTTCTGATCGCGGTCGGGGTGCTGATGACCGCCGTGCTGGTGTACCAGGGCCAGCTGTTCAACCACTCCAACCTGATCTGGCTGCTCTACGTGCCCAGCGGCCTGCTGCTCGGCGGCGCGTTTCTGGTCTACAAATGGCGCAGCTACGTCGAGACGCAGGAGGAGGGGCTGAAGGTCTCTACCTTCCTCTCGGGCATCGTCATCCCCTACGACAACATCCGTCTCGTCAAGGTCCAGCCGCTGAACATCGCGTTCCAGGACCGTCGCAGCCGAATGGTCGCGCGGGTGATCAAGCCGCTCCTGGAAAAGCCCGCGCTCTTTCTGCGCCTGCGCGGGGATGAGGAGCAGCTCGCGAGCATCCGCAAGAAGCTCGGCTCGCGGATCGCCTACGAGGACACGATAGCCGTGCCGGTTCCGGACGCAGACGCCGTCGCTTGGGCGATCTCCGGGTACCTGCCGGAGCGCGTGGGCCAGAACCTGGGGGGAAAGCGGCGCAAGCGGCGGCGGTAATCGACTCCGGCGTCCCGGCGCGCAGGTCGATGCTCGAGCGCCTGCGGCTGGAGCGAATCGACATCGCGGCTTTGCTCGTGCTCACGGGCCTCGCGTTCGTCCTGCGCTTCTACAGCCCGATCCTCCCCAACTTCATCGCCCACCCGTTCGACGGACCGCCGGTCACGAACTGCGTGCCCAACACGCCCGTCGACGTGCGCGGCGACCCGGGGACGCTGTGCGGGCTCGCGTATCCATACACCCGCGGCTACTCGAACGGGCAAGGCGGGTTCTCACCGCCGAACGGCCAGGTCTTCGATGAGATCTACTTCCCGGTCGACGCGCGGATGGACGTGAAGGGCATCGAGCTCTGTCACCCGACGACCACCGACTGTCCGTACAACTACTTCGACCCCGAGCCGCCGCTCGCGAAAGAGATCATCGCCGCAGGTGAGTGGACTTATGGCTGGTACCGCGCGGCATTTCAGGGCGCGCGCGGGGACTACATCGATCTGGGCTTCAACACGTACGGCTGGCGAATCGCCGTCTGCCTCGTCGGGACGCTGTGCGTGACGCTGATGTACCTGCTGGCGATGCGTCTGTGGCCGAACCGATTGTTCGCGGTCGCGGCCGCTACCTTCGTGTGCTTCGACGGGATGTTCTTCGTGCAGTCGCGCATCGGGATGATCGACATCATCCCGGTCTTCTTCATCCTGCTCTG
>Ga0070730_10006293_pt1 | contig 10168 bp, 4 predicted proteins | sample Coa_R1_3_FD_66447 | JGI IMG/M metagenome (GOLD analysis project Ga0070730, IMG submission 66447) | Surface soil microbial communities from Centralia Pennsylvania, which are recovering from an underground coalmine fire - Coalmine... | ecosystem: Environmental > Terrestrial > Soil > Unclassified ... | reverse complement strand
CTGGATCCGACGAACAAGCTGAGCAACTACTCGGTTACCATCAGCAACGGGATTCTGACGATCAATCCAGCCGCGCTGAGTGTGACCGCGGACAATGCCAGCCGTCTGTTCGGTACGCCTAACCCGCCGTTCACCGGAATCATCACGGGCATCAAGAACGGCGATCCCATTAGCGCGACGTATACGACCACGGCTACTGCCACCAGCCCGGTGGGGACTTATCCCATCACGGCGACCCTGGTTGATCCTGCCGGGAAACTTGGAAATTACACGGTAACTTCAACCGATGGCACGCTGACTGTGAACGCTGCGCCGACGGCCAACTTCCTCTTCGCGAACAACCAGGCGGCGACCGGCAACAGCATCGCTGGCTACTCCGTAGCGGTGGATGGCACGCTGACCTCTTTGGCCGGCTCGCCGACACTGACTGGTGGCCTGGGCGCGAACGCGGCTTGCTCGTCCGTCAACCGCATGGCGCTGAGCGCCGGCAATAACCTGCTGTTCGTCTCCAATGGCGGCGACCTGACGATCAGCGCTTTCCAAATCGATCCGGTGACTGGCGCGTTGACCGCTGCGGCGGGCTCGCCCTTTGCTTCCGGCCTGACGCTCGACGCGTGCTCCGGAATTTCTGTCAGCGCAACTCCTGACGGCCGGTTCCTGATGGCCTCCAGCAACGGCCAGATTGCGACGTTCGGCATCGGCGCCGGCGGAGTGTTGAGCCCGCTGTTCACGGCCGCGAATCCGGTTGTGCCTAATGCGAGCATGAAAGTTTCTGCCAATGGGCAGTTCCTGGCAGTTTCGAACAGCACCAGCGCCTCGGTCTTCTCCATCAATCCTGATGGTTCGCTGACCGCAGTGGCCGGCTCGCCGTTCGCCCAGGCCGGCACAGGTTCGCTCGCCGGCCTGGACTTCAGCTCTACAAGCGGCCTGCTCTACGGCGCTGAAGCCAGCTCGACTGCGGCCTTCGCCGATGCATGGACTGTGGGGACCAACGGCGCGCTCTCAGCCGTTGCCGGCAGTCCGTTCAGCACGACGGCCATCAACTCCAATGTGGTTCTCCTCAGCCCGAATGATGGGTTCCTGTTCGCCAGCAACAGCGGCAGCTCGAGCGTGAGCTCGTTCAGCGTGGCTGCGGGCGGCGGGTTGACCAGCCTCGGCAGCTTTGGCAGCTCGGCTTCACTCCATGCTCCGCAAGGCATGGCCACCGACCGCTCCGGCAGCCTGCTCTACGTGGCTGACGATACCTTCGGCGTGGCTGTGTTCAGGATTAACGGCGCAGGATCGCTCGCGCAGCTCGGCGACGTTGCCATCGCGGGCGCAGGCCAGGTGCAGAACCTGGTGGCATATCCGCCGCGCATGGCCAGCAGCGCTGACCTGAGCGTCAGCGTCTCCGCTTCGTCGCCCAGCGTGGTCGCCGGTCAGAACGTGACCTACACCATCACCGTGACGAACAACGGAGCTGATCCGGCAGCCGCTACTGTAAGTGACGCTCCGCCCTCGGGCTTCTCGGTGGTCTCCTGCACGGCGACCGGCAACGGCGCGTGCGTCGGCAGCACGCCGGCTGCGAGCTTCTATCTGCTCCAGAGCGGCGAATCGCAGACAGTGACGCTGGTCGCATCGACCAGTACTTCAATCGCCGATGGCACTGTTGCGAGCAATAGCGTGAGCATCAGCAACAGCTCAGCCGTTGATCCGAACGCCGCGAACAACTCGGCCAGCGTCAACGTGACCGTGGCTCAGCCCTCGGCCACCACGCTTGCGGTTGCGCCTGCGACCGGGACGTATGGGGGAAGCGCTACGCTCTCCGCAACGCTCAGAACCGCGGGCGGGCCGCTCTCCGGCAAAACCGTGAGCTTCACGCTCAATGGCTCGCCGGCCGGCAGCGCTGTAACGGACGTGAACGGGTTGGCCTCGATTTCAGTGAGCCTGGCTGGACTCAATGCCGGATCTTATCCGGTAAGTGCCAGCTTCGCGGGCGATGTCAACAACGTCGCTGCTTCGGGCAGCTCAACCCTGACCGTCAATCCAGCCGCGCTGACCGTGACGGCCAACAGCGCAACCCGCGTCTATGGCGATCCTAACCCGGCGTTCACTGGAAGCATCAGCGGTATCCAGAACGGCGACAACATCACTGCGACTTATAGCACCTCAGCCACAGCGACCAGCGCAGTGGGGACCTACCCTATTGTTCCCGCTCTAGTTGATCCGGCCGGAAAACTCAGCAACTACACGGTTACGATCAACAACAGCACGCTCACCATTACCCAGGCTCCGCTGACCGTGGTGGCGGCGAACGCCAGCATGGTGTACGGCGATCCGTTGCCGAGCTTCTCAGGCACCATCACCGGTATTAAGAACGCGGACAACATCACGGCAAGCTACAGCACCACGGCGACCTCGGCCAGTAACGTGGGAACGTATCCAATCGTCCCCTCAGTGACTGACAATGGCACGGGTGTGTTGGCGAATTACACCGTCACGCTTACTGACGGAACTCTAACCGTCAACCCGGCACCATTGACCGTGGCGGCTGCGAACGCCAGCATGGTGTATGGCGATCCGCTGCCGGCGTTTAGCGGCACGATCACCGGTATTAGGAACGCAGACAACATCACCGCGACGTACAGCACCACGGCGACTTCAGCCAGCCCCGTAGGAACTTATCCGATTACTCCGGCGCTCGTTGATCCCACCAGCAAGCTGGGCAACTACACTGTGACTTTGACCAACGGAACCCTGACGATTACTCCGGCGCCGTTGAGCGTGGTCGCGGCCAACGCCACAATGGTGTACGGTAATCCGCTGCCGGCGTTCACCGGTACGATCACGGGAATCAAGAACGCTGACAATATCACGGCCACCTACGGCACCACGGCCACGTCTGCCAGTCCGGTAGGAACTTATCCCATCACTCCGGCGCTGGTTGATCCAACCAACAAGCTCACCAACTACACGGTGACCTCAACCAACGGCACGTTGACCATTACTCCGGCTCCTCTGACGGTTTCGGCGGCCAATGCCAGCATGATTTACGGTGATCCTGTGCCGGCTCTGAGCGGTACTATCACCGGCCTTAAGAACGGCGATGTAATCACCGCCAGCTACAGCACTGCTGCGACCTCGGCCAGCCCGGTAGGAACGTATCCCATCACTCCCGCGCTGTCTGACCCCACGGGTAAGCTGCCGAACTACACCGTGACGAGCAATAATGGCGTGCTGACCATCAATCCTGCTCCGCTGACAGTCACCGCTGCGAATGCCAGCCGCGCTTACGGTAGCGCGAACCCGGCGTTCACCGGAACGATTACCGGGATCAAGAACGGCGACAACATCACTGCGACATACGCGAGCGCCACCGATGCGACCACCAATGTCGGGAACTATCCAATCGTTCCTACTCTAGTAGATCCGACGGCGAAGCTTGGCAATTACACGGTGACCAGCACCAACGGAACGCTGACGATCACTCAAGTTCCGCTGACCGTGACGGCCAATAACGCGAGCCGCGTGTACGGCGATCCCAATCCCGCCTTCACCGGAACCATCACGGGGTTGCTGAACGGTGACAACATCACCTTCAGCGCCACCAGCGCCGATCCGACGGCCGCAGTTGGCACGTATCCGATCGTGCCGGTTCTGGTGGATCCGGCCGGCAAGCTGGTGAACTATAGCGTCACTTCGAACAACGGTATTCTGACCGTAACGCCCGCGCCGTTGTCAGTCGCAGCTGCGAATGCCACTCGCCAGTACGGTGATCCGAACCCGGCGTTTACGGGAACCATCACTGGAATCAAGAATGGCGACAACATCACCGCAACTTACAGCACGACGGCCACGGCCACCAGCGTGCCGGGAACTTATTCAATCGTTCCTGCGCTGGTTGACCCGACGAACAAGCTGAGCAACTACACGGTGACTTCCACGAACGGCACTCTGACCGTCACTCCTGCTGTCCTGACGGTGACTGCGGCCAACGCCAGCATGTTCTACGGCGATCCCGTCCCAACTTTGACGGGGACGATTACCGGAATCAAAAACGGCGACAACATCACTGCGACCTATAGCACGACGGCGACTTCGACCAGCGCGCCGGGAGCGTATCCCATCGCGGCTGCGGTTTCGGATAACGGCACCGGCGCCCTGGCGAATTACACCGTCACTATCAACAACGGGACCCTGACCGTCAATGCGGCTCCGCTGACTGTGACCGCGACCAGCGCGGGCAGGCTCTATGGCGACCCGAACCCGGCGTTCACCGGCACCATCACCGGATTGAAGAACGGTGACAACATCACGGCGACATTCGGCAGCTCCGCCGTGGCCACCAGCCCGATCGGAACCTATGCGATCACCGCGGTCCTGTCCGATCCGACGAACAAGCTGACCAATTACGCTGTTACCATCAACAACGGTGCTCTCGTGGTCAACCCGGCGCCGTTGAGCGTGACGGCCGCTAACGCCAGCATGGTTTACGGTGATCCGGTTCCGGCTCTCAGCGGCACCATCACCGGCATTAAGAACGGCGACACGATCACCGCGACCTATTCCACCATCGCGACTTCGACGAGCCCTGTGGGTAACTACTCCATTGTGCCCGCGCTGTCTGACGGCGGAACGGGGACGCTGGCAAACTATACCGTCACCAGCACCAATGGAACCCTGACCATCACCCAGGCGCCGTTGACCATCCAGGCCAATGACGCGACCGGCACCGCGGGGCAGCCCTTCCCGGCGTTCAGCGGAGTGATTACGGGCATCAAGAACACTGACAACATCACGGCGAGTTACAGCACCACGGCCACTCAGACCAGTCCGGCTGGGACGTATCCGATTATCCCCAGCGCGGACCCCAACCCACTGCTCAGCAATTACTCGATCACGCTGATCAATGGTACTTTGACCTTGCAATAGATTGAAGGAGCGACGAACTGAAGGCTCACAACCAGAAAAGTACTGAGTTGAGCCTCAGTTCGTACGTGCGGGAAGTTTTTTGTGCCAATCGGTGTGCTTCTGGTAGGCGTGGGCCAGGGCCAGCACGACTCCATCAGCGCCCGGAGCGCCTGCGATCTGTAACCCGATCGGCAGTTTGGAGCGGGAGAAGCCGCAGCACAGAGACACGGCGGGTAGTCCCAGCATGTTGAACGGCCGCGTGTTGCGAAGCATCACCAACTCACGGCTGCGAAGCTGGTCAGGCTCAGCCTCAAGCTCGGCAAAGGAAGGCGGCATGTTGGGCGTCGTTGGCGTAATGATCAAGTCTATCTGCTCGAACCGTTGCAAAATCTCGCGACGCTGGCGCAGCAGCTCACGATACGCCTGGACGTATTGCGGCGCTGTCACGTCCGCACCGCTGCGGATGCGCTTGAGCGTGTCCGGATGATAATCGCTCTCGTGCGCCGCCATATGCTGCTGGTGATAAACATACGGCTCGCAGCGCACCACGGTGCGGTCAGCCTCGGTTGAAAGGCTGATCTCCTGCGCGCCGGCGGTGAACTGCTGGAGCACGGATATCGCTTCGTCGACTGCGCGCCCAACTTCCTCATCAACTCCATTCCAGAATTCCCGTGCGAGTCCCAGTCGCAGGGCTGACGTGCTTTCCTCGATCGCGGAAGGATAAAACACGGGAGGGAAGCGCTGGCAATAGATGTCCTGAGGATCGTAATACGCGATGGCCTGCAGCATGAGCGCGGCATCGGCGGCGCTCCGCGTTATAGGGCCAACGTGATCCAGCGACCACGAGAGTGGAATGATGCCGCGCGTGCTTACAAGCCCATAACTTGGCTTCAGGCCGGTCAGTCCGCAGAAGGCCGACGGCAGTCGAATGGAACCGGCTGTGTCCGTGCCGATGGCGGCACAGCAGAGACCCGCTGCAACCGCCGAGGCCGAGCCGGAGGACGATCCACCGGTGATGTGGACGGGGTTCCAGGGATTACGTGCAGCGCCAAAATGACCGATGATGCCGCTGCCACCATAGGCGAACTCATGCATGTTCAATTTTCCCAGCAGCACCGCGCCTGCCGCGCGCAATCTCCTTACCACCTCCGCATCGGCGGCGGGCACGTAGTCTTTCAGGACGACGCTGCCAGCGGTGGTGCTCACACCGGCCGTTTCGGCCAGATCTTTCACCGCCACAGGGATGCCGTGAAGCGGCCCTTTCCATTCGCCGCGCGCGATCTCTGCTTCCGCCTTTCGCGCCTCGTTTAGTGCAGAATCCGCGGTTACAGTGATAAAGGCATTCAGTTCGGGATTCAGCCGCTCAATCCTCTCCAGACATGCGCCCGTAAGTTCGACCGGAGAAACTTCTTTTTGCTGGAGCGCCTGGCTGGCTTCAGCGAGTTCAAGCTGGTGCAATTGGGAAGCGGAGTAGCGGGCTGAGGAAGACATGAGAGTGAGCATATCACTCGCAGACCAGAGCCGACAGAGCCCGACAGTCCGAGCACGAACAGCCGATTGCCTGGATGGAACCAGCAGCGGAAGGGTCCACAGCTCGCCCTTTTTTAACGGTCATTTTGCTGCCGAACCTGGTCCTCGGAGACAGTCGCTCACAGACTATGACGAGAAGACCTGCCACGCGGTGCAGTAAGTATTGGCGTGCGCTTCCGCGCTCAACTCGATCGGGCGCGAATAGCCGCCGCCGGAGGTCAGCACGAAAGGTGCGCCATAACTGTGCGCGGCGAGCATGACCGTCTTGTCGCGCTGCATGAGCCCTTGCGGCGAGAGTGAGAGGCGGCCCAGGACGTCTGAGGCGAGTGGATCGACGCCGGATTGATAGAAAATGATGTCGGGGCGAAATGCGGGAATGGCCGGCAGGACTTCATCCAGCCGGCGATGGTACTCGGCGTCTTCAATCCCATCCGGCAGGGAAACGTCGAGCCGGCTCTGCTTTTTGCGAAAAGGGAAATTGCTTTCGCAATGAATGGAAAGAGTGAACACATCTGGATCGTTTTCGAATATTTCCGCGGTGCCGTCTCCCTGGTGCACGTCCAAGTCGATCACAGCCGCGCGGCGGATGAGGCCCTCAGTTCTCAAGACCTGAATGGCAACCGCGATATCGTTGAACACGCAGAAACCAGCGCCGGCCGCGCGCAGCGCGTGATGTGTTCCTCCGCCGAGCGTGCATCCCCAGCCTGCTTCCATGGCGAGCCGGGCGGCGCTGATGGTCGCCCCGACGGAGGCGAAAGCGCGTTGCACCAGAGCGTCGGACCATGGAAGCCCGATGCGGCGCATCGCTGCCGGTGCAAGCGTGCCTGTCGCGAATTCGGCAACGTAATCAGGATCGTGCGCAAGCGCAACCGCGTTTTGATCGGCCAGGAGCGCTTGTTCAAGTTGAAAGAGACCTTCGTTTTCAACCAGGCGGCGCAGCATGCCGTATTTTTGTCCAGGGAACTTGTGGCCCTCGGGCAGCGTAATTCGATATTGGTCGGTGGAGAAAAGACGGGGGCGAAGGGCCAATTTCGACATGACGAAAGTAGGTTTTTATAGTCTATATATTAAAGGAGCAGCCGGCCTGACAGCTCGCGGGTGTGCGTTTTCGGACAGCAGGTTTCAGGAACGGACACCGGCGGGGGCCCGAGCAGGGTACAATCGATAGTTTCTCCTTATGAATCAGGAGGTTGCGGTAAAATGGGTTTGGCACCACTTGTGCACTTGCTCAGGGTGAAATGGATATCGTTCGCGACGCATCGATAAAAAAGAAGAAGCGCCAGAAGCAAACCCTCATGGTCGTGGTGGCGGTGATTGCCGTTCTGGGCGTGACCCTGGGTGTTTCCAAGTTGAAGCCGGCGCCCCCGAGTGTTGAATTCGGACAGATCTGGCCGGACACGGTCAAGCGCGGATCCATGCTGCGCCAGGTACACGGCATAGGATCATTGGTGCCAATTCCTGAAGACGTCCGTCTAATCCCGGCAGAGACGGATGTACGCGTGGACCGGATGATTGTTCTGCCAGGAATGCAGGTGAAGCCGGATACGATCGTCATGGAGCTTTCGAATCCTCAGGTGACGCAGGAAGCCCTGAGCGCCGATCTGGATTTGAAGTCAGCCGAAGCTGAATATCACAACACCAAGGCGAAGATCGATAGCGACCTGATGAACCTGCGCGGCGAGGCGGCGACGGTGGAAGCCGAATACGAAAACGCCAAGCGCGATGCCGATGCCAACCGCGAGTTGCACAAGATCGGAGTGCTTTCAAAGGCGGCGCTGGAAGCTTCACTGAGCAAGGAACGGGAGCTGGCCACGCGCAAAAAAATCGAGGAAGACCGCATCGCCGAAAGCACTAAAGCGATTGAGACGCAGCTGCAGGTGCAGCAGAGCACCATCGACCAGAAGAAGGCCATGGCCGCGCTCAAGCACAGACAGCTTGACGCTTTGAAAGTCCGGGCGGGAATTCCGGGTGTCCTGGCCGCGCTGGACGCGCCGGTACAGGTAGGACAGAGGGTGCAGCAGGGAACGATCCTGGCCAAGGTAGTCCAGCCGGAACACTTGAAGGCAGCATTGAAGATTCCGGAGACACAAGCCAAGGACATCGTGGACAATCTGCCGGCTGAAATCGACACGCACAACGGCGTGGTGAAGGGTAGGGTTACGCGCATTGACCCCGCGGTCCAGAACGGCACGGTCACGGTGGACGTGACGCTCGATGAGCCGCCGCCGAGAGGTTCGCGTCCGGACCTGAGCGTGGATGGAACGATCACGCTGGAGCGGCTGGACAACGTGCTTTATGTCGGGCGCCCGGCCTTCGGACAGGAAAAGAGCACGGTCGGCATGTTTAAGATCGATCCCGATGGCAAAACGGCGACGCGCGTACCGGTAGAGTTGGGGCGCATGTCTGTCAACACTACTGAAATCGTGCGCGGACTGAAGGAGGGCGACCAGGTGATCCTTTCCGACATGTCGCGCTGGGACAATCAGGACCACATCAGGCTGGAACGATAAACGGAAGCAAACCGGAGGAGAGAACAACGTGGCGAGTGGACAAAATCTGATTACTCTGGAACAAGTGACCAAGATTTTCTATACCGATGAAGTTGAGACGCACGCGCTCTCCGGTATTCATCTGGACATCAAAAAGGGCGAGTATGTCTCCATCGCCGGTCCTTCGGGGTGCGGCAAATCGACGCTGCTCTCCATTATCGGCCTGCTCGATTCTCCCACAGACGGCTCGTACGGGCTGAATGGCCGCGCTGTGCAGGGTCTGGATTTTTCCGAGCGCGCCCGCATCCGCAACCAGGAAATTGGCTTCATTTTCCAGAGCTTCAACCTGATCGGCGATCTCACCGTGTATGAGAACGTCGAGCTGCCGCTCACCTATCGCTCCATGTCTTCGCCTGAACGCAAGAAGCGCGTGCAGGAAGCACTGGAAAAAGTCGGCATGGCGCACCGCATGCGCCACTATCCTTCGCAGCTCTCAGGAGGTCAGCAGCAACGCGTGGCAGTAGCGCGCGCCCTGGCCGGGTCACCTTCTATCCTGCTGGCGGACGAACCCACGGGGAACCTGGATTCGCGTAATGGCGAAGCTGTGATGGAGCTGCTGCAACAGCTGCACCGCGAAGGCGCAACCATCTGCATGGTGACGCACGACGCGCGCTTTGCCAAGCACGCCGAACGCACCATCCATCTCTTCGACGGCAAAGTTGTGGAAGAGACCGAAGCGGCGCAGCAGGCGGCTGAGCTGGCTTAAGCTTCCGTCGGCCGCAAACCAAACATTGCAAGAATGAATCTTCATTCGCGGGGTGAAGTGTGACTTCGTTGTTCCAGGACATTCGCTACGGGCTGCGTACGCTGTGTAATTCGCCGGCGTTCACCATCATCGCCCTGCTCACACTGGCGCTGGGCATCGGCGCGAATACCGCCATTTTCAGTATTGTGAACGCCGTGCTGCTCCGGCCGCTGCCGTTCCCGGAGTCGGACCGGCTGATCTACATGGTTTCCGCTTTTTCCAGCCAGAAAGACGCTACGCGCCCGTTTGCCATTTCGTACCCCGATTTCTTCGATTGGCGGGCGACAGCAAAATCATTCAGTGGCATGGCCAGTTATCACGGCGATAGCGTGACGATCACCGGACTTGATCAACCACTGCACGTGACGGCAAGTATGGTTTCCGGGGACTTCTTTTCTGTTCTGGGCACGCAACCGATGCTGGGGCGCGGTTTCACGCGCGAGGAAGAGAAGCC
>Ga0070730_10006292_pt1 | contig 10169 bp, 4 predicted proteins | sample Coa_R1_3_FD_66447 | JGI IMG/M metagenome (GOLD analysis project Ga0070730, IMG submission 66447) | Surface soil microbial communities from Centralia Pennsylvania, which are recovering from an underground coalmine fire - Coalmine... | ecosystem: Environmental > Terrestrial > Soil > Unclassified ... | reverse complement strand
TATGAAGCCAATAGAGGCCGACAAGTTCAGATTCATTCCACGAATCCACAAAGCGGCAATGCCTCCGATCAACGCGAAAGGCACATTTCCGACGACCAGTAGAGCCTGCTTTAGGGAATTGAAAGTCACGTAGAGCAAAATGAAAATTACTCCAATTACGATCGGGACGATTAGAGCGAGGCGTTGCATGGCTCGCTGTTGATTTTCAAACTGCCCTCCGTACTCAATGAAATACCCAGGCGGAAGCGTTATCTCGCGTTCGAGCTTAGAGCGGACCTCGGCAACGAAACTCCCCAGGTCCCGTCCCCGCACGTTGGACATGACAACGATGCGGCGCTGGCCCTCCTCTCTCTCGATCTTCTCAGGTCCGCGGGTGACCTGAATATTTGCCACCTGATCCAGGGCAACTTGCTCTCCTGCTGGGGCGCGCAAGAGAATTCCGCGAATCGCGTCTGGGTCTGTACGGTATCGGTCTGGCACGCGAATGGCGACGGTATATCGTTTCTGACCGTCAATAACCTCTGAAACCACATTCCCTGAGCCGCCGGCGGCCACAGTCTCTTGGACATCGGTAACATTGAGTCCATACCGGGCGAGGGCAGCGCGGTCAACGGTGACCGACAGCTGCGCAACGCCGGATGTTACTTCCATCTGTGCGTCCGCTGCTCCGCGAACCCCGGAAATGGAACGCAGCACCTGCTGTCCGAGGGAGTCGAGTGTGGAGAAATCGTCTCCCAAGACTTTGACAGCCAAATCCGCTTTCACACCCGAAATGGTCTCATCAATCCGCATGGCCATTGGTTGTGTGAAGTTATATGCAATTCCCGGGATTTGAGATAGTTCCTTATCCAGAGCGGCAATCAAATCTTCTTTCGTGTGGAAGCGCTTCCAGGCATTCGTCGGCTTCAGCAACAGATAGGTGTCGCCTTCGTTGATACCCATCGCCTCGGTGGCAAAGTCCGGACGACCAATTTTAATCACGACATCGCCAATCTCAGGGAACGCACGTAGCCGCTGCTCGATGCGCTTGCTGATTTCGACCGAATCTGTTAGCGATACGCCCGGCAGCTTTCGCGTTTCCACGAGGATCGAGCCTTCATCGAGGCGAGGCATGAATTCTGTCCCGATAAAGAAAAGCGAGCCGAGCGCCGCGATCAGAATTACGGCCGCGGAAGCCACAGTGAGAAAGCGATGATCGATGGACCAATTCAATGCGCGGCCGTAGGCGCTATTCAGCCGCTCCATCCAGTGTTGCTCTCCCCCTCGTGCCAGGTTCGGAGAAGTGCCTTTGCGAAATGCAAATGAAGCGAGCACGGGAATGATTGTCAGGGCGAGAAGCAGCGAACCGAACAATGCGGCACAGACGGTGGTCGCCATGGGCCGGAACATCCGTCCCTCGAGGCCCTGTAGAAAAAGAATCGGCAGGTATACAGCAATAATAATGACTACGGCGAATGTCATGGGGCGAACCACCTCATAGGCAGCGCGTCGCACTGACTCCAGTGGTGCCTCTTGGCCGTGACCGAGCTCCAACCGGTGAATGGAGTTTTCCATCATCACCACGGCCCCATCGACGATCATGCCAAAGTCAATTGCGCCAAGGCTCATCAAATTGGCGCTGATGCCAAAAAGTCGCATACCCAAGAAGCTGATCAGCATGGAAAACGGGATGATGGAGGCAGTGATAATCGCGGCGCGAAAGTTGGCCAGAAATAGCAGCAATACCACGGTAACAAGGACGAAGCCCTCGAAGAGATTCTTCTCCACAGTGTGGATGGTGCCGTCTATAACGAACGACTGATCGTAGAACGGAACAATCTTCACACCCGAAGGCAAGTGCAAACTCGCGATCCTCTCTTTCACCCTTTTAATGAGCTGCTTTCCGTTTTCCCCCTTCAGCATGATTACCATGCCGGAGACGGTTTCTCCATTCCTCAAAGTCGCGCCTTCAGGTGGCGCCGGGCCCACGCGCACATCAGCCACATCGCGGACGAGCACGGGCGTCCCATTCTTCGCCGTGAGGACGATATTGCCAAAATCATCTGCCGTGGTGGCTCGCCCGTTACCCAGAAACGTATATTGCTCGGAGGCGTGTTCGATATAGCCGCCTCCGAAATTCGTGTTGTTTCCTTCGATCCTTGCGGCTAGGTCATGCAGCGTCAGGCCGTATTGCTGTAGCAGCAAGGGATCGACCACTATCTGGAATTGTTTTGTCTGGCCGCCCCATGCGTTGATCTCACTGACGCCCGGAATTGTTCGGAGTTGACCTTTAATCACCCACTCGTGCAGGTCCTTTAGTTCCATGGGGCTCATCGGGCCTGAGAGTGTGTATTGATAGAGTTCGCCAAAGGCCGTGGAAGGCAAGCCCAAAACGGGTTGAACGCCTTGTGGCAATGAAGAAGAGATTTGCTGCAAGCGCTCGCTCACTAGCTGGCGTGCGAAGTACATAGGCACCGAATCGTCAAAGACGACTGTAACCATGGAAAGGCCAAGCTTCGACAGAGAGCGCACTTCTTCCTTATTTGGCAACCCCAGCATGGAACGCTCAATCGGATACGTCACAAGCTGTTCAACTTCACTCGGGGGCAAGGAGGGAGCGTCCGTGACAACAACAACTTGGTTGTTGGTGAGGTCCGGAAATGCTTCCACCGGAATCGTGTAAAGCGAATATCCTCCCCCGGCCAGCAAAACAAGGATACCGATCAGCACGAGCCATCGATACTCCAGCGTGAAGTCGATGATGCGATTCAGCATCGCCTTACTCGCTTTCCATGGTGGATTTCAGAAGATGAGATTTCAGGACAAAGCTTCCACGCACCACCACTTCTTCACCAGGCTTGAGTCCATCGAGTATTGGTGTTTGCCCTCCAGCGGTTTCATCCCTTTGCACCGCACGAACGGTGAAATGATCAGGAGCAGTTCGCACGAAGACAACGTCCTGGCCGTTGATCTGCTGGACGGAGTCGGAAGGTACGAGCAATATCGGTTTGCGTTCGCCCACGGGTATTTCGGCGCTGGCCAGCATTTCTGGCCTGAGTCGATTGTCTGGATTTGCCAACGCGATACGCACCTGCATAACCCGAGTTGCAGGGTCGAATTCCTGGCCGAGATTGGTAACTTTCCCCGAAAATGTGCGACTCGGGTCGCCCGGCAATGTCACTGTCGCGGGTTGGCCTGCGTGTAGTTCGCCAAGATTTTCCTGCCGCACTGAAGCAAGCATCCATACTTGAGAAAGGTCGCCGATCACAAATGTTTCGGTGGAAAGTTCAACGGTTTTTCCCAGCGTAATGTTTTTCTCGATGATGTAGCCGTTCACGGGAGCGAAGACCGGTACTTCGTCGGCGGTTTCGTCACCTGGAGGTGGATCGGCGGGAACACGCAGATCGTCTTCCAGAACGTCTCGCGTGCGGTCAACTTCGATCTGGGCTGCCTTCACTGCGGTTTGAGCGCTCATAAGGTCCTGCCGTGACTGCTCCACCTGTTGTACTGAAGCCGCCTTAAGCCCGAGCAGGGTCTGCGCTCGTTCGTAGTTCCTTTGTGCTAGTGAAGCGCCAGCTTGCGCCCTGTTCAATTCAGCTACCGCCGTCCGATACTGCGCTCGTGTGTCACGTACTTCATCGGCATGATACCGGGCTAAGAGTTGGCCCTTCTTGACGTAATCCCCTAATCCCGCATAGACCGCCATGACCAAGCCTACGGTGCGCACTCCTACGCGAGCGATACGATCGTCTGCCAAGGCAATACGGCCCGCAACGCGGAGCGTTTGGGGCCTGTCGGTTAACGCAACGGCTTGCGTTTCGATGCCGCCTTCGACCTGCTGCGCAGGCGAAAGCACGATCTCGTCTCGTTTCGTCTGAGGCGCCGCCCCGCCGCTCTCCGCCTTAGGGGCCGTCGCGGGACTACTGCCGCAACCCACAACGAACGAGCACGATATAGCCAGAATCAGCAAGACTTGACGTTTCGTCATGGGCCCACTCCTTCGGCGGCCTGGAGACTAACGATACTTTGCTGGTACTGCACCATGCCCTTGACCCAGGCGACCTCGGCATCGAGGCGCGCACGTTGCGCATCGAGCAGACGAAGCAAATCGGTTCCACCTTGCTGATAAGCTTGCTGAGCGATATCGGATATGGTGGCGCCATGTTCACGGAGCGGTTGTAGCGTTTCTATTACTCCACGACGCCGCAGATCGTATTCCTGGACGGCGCCAAAATAGTCTGCACGTACTTCGGCCTCAGCCTCGATCAGCAACTGCTCCTGCCGATGGACTTCGGCAGCGGCCGCTGTGCGATTCCCCTGGTTTCGGTCTGTGATGGGTATTGTGATTTGGATTCCGGCTAGAGCCGTATTGGTGCCCGTGTTTGTGTCAACCAACTCCGTCCTCTTGTAGCCGTAGACGAGACTAAGGTCAGGCCGTGCGGATACATCCGCAAATTTGGCCTTTGCTTGCGCCTCCTCCAATGCTGCCTTCGCTAACCTGACTTCCACCCGCTGTTCTAGAACCTGCTGGATGTCGAGCGCTGGGATGGCAGAGCCATTGGAGTCAAGTGGCTCGCTCAAAACTAGCTCGGGAAACTCAGTCTGGCCCATCTGCCTTTGCAACTCCACCCGGGTTCTGGTGGCTTCAATTGCGGCCAGACTGGCGTCAATCTGCAGCCGTTCGCTCTCCAAGCGAATGCGAAGCAGGTCTTGCTCGGGGATTGCCCCGACGTTGAATTGAGCAGAATGGTAATCGACGATGCCTTGAAAGTTTTCTACCGTGGCCTTTAGCACTTCACGGAGTTCTTGAGCCCCTCGTGCGTCCCAATAAGAGTGTTTGACGGCCTCCACGATCTGGCGGCGAACGAGATCGTATTCGGCCTGGCTGGAAACTACGCCTTGCGATGCCACTGCGATTCGCTGTTTTCTCTTGCCGAGGATATCGAGCGGCTGCGTCAGGTATGCGTAGGTGTCCACGTCAACCGAATAGTTTTGTCCGGGTCGAAGGTTCTGATTTTCGAACTGGAAAGTAGGGTTCGCGATACGGCGAGACTGGTTTTCAAAGCCCTGAGCAATGGAAACTCGCTCGGCCTCAGCCCGCAAGGTGGCTCGGGATTCAAGGGTTTTGTTAATCGCTTCCTGCAGGTTGAGAGTCGATTGCGCTCCACATTGCGGCAAGACCCAGGTCAAAATCAGGAACCACATCAACGCTCGAAATCTCTTTCTTGAAAGCCCAGATATCGTTTTCACAACTCTCCTCTCGACATGTGCAAAGGAAGCTACACGTGAACCACGTCACGATGACTCAAACGAACACAGCAGTAGCCTTGTTAAGGCAGGTTAGAGAGGAGGGGCTCGCGGGACCGTGTTCTCAATACAAGGCGGATCGTGACCGCACGGTTCAGTAACTTCAAGCCAGACCAACGATTCGGCGGGAGCAAAGATTTGAACCCGAGAATCGGGCTGAAAGAATAGAAAAGGCATTCCCTGGGTTATGGTTGTGAAGGTATCCAATGCTAACGACGCGTGAGGCTCGTGAGAGTGTCCAACTGCAGGGCCGTCCCTTGCGTCTATCGGAACCCAGATGGCATAGGGGTGTGCATGAACTAGCGTAGACTCGGCGTGTTTCGCGTGGCCCGCCCCCAGATGCACGTGCTGATAGGGCGCCATAAAGAATGCCTGTAAGAGTGCCAGGCAAGCCGGTATCAGACCGAGACGACGCATTGCATGCGAGTATGCATCGGTCCTAAGATTTTATCCTGTAAAATTGAAGTTAAAGCTCGCCACGGACGCTTGCCGGGCCATGCGGAAAGGGAATGCGGCAAAGATGGCCCCGGTTGCGCGGCCGATCGCATTTCTCTAAGCCACGAATGGCGAGATCGTTTTTGGCACAGTTGCGAAATGCTTATCACGCCGGTGCTTCCCAGCGCCGGGATATGATACGCTTTGGCAGGGATATGCCGCACCGAAACGCCTTGGAGGTTTCCAAGTGAAAGCCAAGGTCCTGATTCTTGCCCTGGTAGTGGTCGCTTGCTTCTTGGCGTTTTCCAGTTCCTTGTGGGCTCACCATGCCTCGCGGCAGGTGTACGAAGGCAAAAGCATCATGCTCATGGGCGTCGTGACCGATTACGAATGGGCCAATCCGCATTCAGTGCTTTCTATAGCCGTCAAGGACAACAAGGGCAAAGTTGAAGAGTGGCATGCAGAAATCCTTCCTCCGTCGGAGATGCTTCGAGCCGGATGGACGAAGGAAAGTCTTAAGCCTGGAGATGAAGTCACATTGACGGGCCGCCCCGGCAGATATGAACAGCACATTATGTGGCTCGAGTATCTCGTGACTTCTGACGGCAAAAAACTGGGTCGAAAGCCGTAAAGAACGGGACTCTGCTTCGGGTATTCGTCCGTAGCAACCCTCCTGCACCCTCATCGCCCCTAAATGCGCGAGGAAGTTTTACCGCGATTTTACCGATTCGTCGTGGCGCCGTGCCGCATGATGCTTAGATTGCAGGGGTGGAGCAACTTGCTGAGATGAGACGAAGCTTCGGAACCGGCGCCCAATTGTTGGTTCTTTCTCTCCTTATTCTTTTTCTCGTTTGTGGGAGCGCCAAAGCCCAAACTACGGGTAGCATTTCCGGAACGGTAAAAGATTCCACCGGATCGGTGATCCCCGATATCGCCGTCATCGCGCGTAACGTCGATACGGGCGTGCAGCAGAATGCCACCTCAAATGCCGACGGCTTCTACGCCTTCACGACATTGCCTGTAGGCCGCTACGAAATCGAAACCTTTCGTCCCGGATTTAAGCCTTATAAACATGCCGGTGTGGCCATCGACGTGGGAACCAAGCTTCAGTTGGATATAACCCTCGAGGTTGGCGAGCAGTCCGATCAGATTACCGTCTCCGATACCGGCGTCCATGTGGAAGCCGAAAGCACGCAGATGGGCGACGTCGTCGCTGGGTCGGTGATGACCGCGGTCGGGCTCAACGGCCGAAGTTTTACCGACCTCTTGCCTCTTCAGCCCGGCATCGTGCCCATGTCCACCCAGACGCCCGATTCGGTCGTGATGGCGGGGGCCACGGTGGCGATCAACCCTTCCGGCGCCTTGAATCCCGGAAACCAGTCGATCAGCGGGCAGCGCGAAGATGCCAACGGTTTCCTCGTCAACGGAGCGGATGCCAAGGAAGAAATGAACGGCGGCACCAGTATCATTCCGAATCTCGATTCCATTGCGGAATTTCGTGTTCTGACCAACAACTTTGACGCCGAATTCGGAAACTATTCCGGCGGCATCGTGACCGTTGTGACGAAAGGCGGGACGAACTCGCTTCACGGCGACGTCTTCGAATTTTTGCGGAATACGGCACTCGATGCGCGCAACTTCTTCTCGCCCGAACGCGAGACATTCCAGCAGAATCAGTTCGGTGGCACGCTCGGCGGGCCGATCAAGAAAGATAAGCTCTTCTTTTTCGGTGACTATCAGGGAACGAGAACCATTCAAGGTCTCGATACCGGCGTGCTTCCCGTGCCATCTCTTGCCGATCGGGCCGGCAATCTTTCCGACCTCGCCAATTCATTTGTCATAAGGGATGCGAACGGAAACAAAGTCCCAGCGACAGTGAGTACGTGTGCTGCTGTGCCGTGTCTTGCCAGCCAACTTTCGCAGACTCTGGGATATACAGTGTCGCCGGGCGAGCCTTATTTCTTCCCTGGTTGCAGTTCGACTGGCGCGAATCCTTGTGTGTTTCCCAATGCCGTGATTCCACCACGTGCCTGGACGGCTCCCTCCACATTTCTTCTGACCTATGTCCCCGTGCCAAATCTGCAGACCGCATCCGGCCCGGCTTTCTCGGGCACGGAAAATGAAAGAATTCGGGACGATAAGACCAGTTTGCGCCTGGATGCCGTCAGCGCCCGCTGGGGCAATCTCTCTGCCTACTACTTTTTCGACGATTACCGCGTGAATAATCCATTTCCTACGGGGCAGGGCGGGGCAAACGTGCCCGATTTCAATGCTCTGAACTTGGGTCGCGCGCAGCTCGTCAGTCTGGGCGATACGAAAACCTTTGGCAGCTCCGCCGTGAACGAATTGCATTTCAGTTTCATACGCTCTGTAAATGATGTTGGCCAGCCTCAGGGCGGCTTAGGGATCAGCCTGGCCACTCAGGGTTTCCAGACCGGTGCAGGCACGCCCGGTATTTTTCCTCTGGCGCCCAAGATCGAGGGAATCGAAAACATAGTTTTCCAGAATGCTTTTGTCATGGGCGAGCCCATCACGAATCTGGCCCAGGCGAACAACACGTTTGCCGTGAACGATAGCCTTTCGAAAGTCGTGCACAATCACACCCTCAAGGCTGGTGTCGAGCTGAGCTTCGAGCAGGTGAACGTCAATCCGGATGCAACGTTTAATGGCACTTTTCTTTTCAACGGATCGGCCACCGGTTCAACTTTCGCGGACTTCCTCATCGGAGCGCCGAACCTGTACACGCAAGCCGATTCGCAAACCTACTATCCACGGCACAAATATGTTGGTTGGTTTGCGCAGGATTCCTGGCGCGTCAAGCCAAGTTTGGTCTTGAACTTTGGCCTGCGCGTGGAGCTAATGCAGTATTGGTCGGAAAAATACAATCAGGTGCCCACTTTCATCCCGGGCGAACAATCGGCCGTTTATACCAACGCGTTTCCTGGATTGGTCTACGTAACCGATCATGGCGTTCCAAACACCCTCGTGCCCCAGCGGTTCCGTTACGCTCCGCGCGTCGGATTGGCTTATTCGCCGGATAAAATAGGCGGGCTGCTGGGAAAGATCCTGGGCGGCGCGGGAAAGACCAGCATTCGCGCCAGCTACGGGATTTTCAACACACTGATCCAGGGCAATACCCTCGCCTTCGACGAACCCCAGCCTCCCTATGGGCTGAGCTACACCAGTGGAGTGCCGCCGCTCTTCGCCACTCCCTTTATCGGAACGGACGGCTCAGTCCACGTCAATCCGTACCCGATCGCTTTCCCTCCGCTGAATGGCGCATCGGCCAGTCACCCGAATTCGAGCATTATCTATAACAACATATTTAATCCCCAGGCGGGGATGACCGCGCCTCCTCCGTGGGATACCTATCCGTATACCGAGAATTATTTCTTATCCCTCGAGCGCCAGTTGGCAGGGAACACTGTTTTCAGTCTGAGTTATGTTGGCTCAGAGGCTCATCATCTGATCGCGGTTTCTTCCGCCAACCCCGGCAATCCGGCTCTTTGTCTGGCTCTCGATCAAACCGGCATTCTTGCAGCCGGAGAATCATGTGGCCCCGGCGGCGAGAACACGACGTATAACTTGGCTGCGCCATTCAGATTTAACGGCGTCGTCTACCCGGCAGGCACGGCTCTTCAGGGCACGCGCCTCGGATTGAATCCGAGCCTCGTCAACAATAACGCGGCCGGTAATTTCTTCGGCAATGACTCCTACGTCGCAACAATCGGCAACTCCAGCTACAATTCACTCCAAGTGAGCGTCAAGCATTCGGGCAAGCGCCTGACACTCTCCCTCGGCTACACGTACAGCAAGTCTATAGACCAAGCCTCGTCGATGGCCGATCCACTGGACCCCTATAATTTCCAAGCCACCCGAGGGCTATCCGCATGGGATATGACACATAATTTTGTTGCTACTTATGACTATCAGCTTCCGCTCGAAGGTCTTTCCCGGCATGCTCATCGCTTTACGCAAGGATGGGCGCTCTCCGGCATCACTCGCGCCAGCACAGGTTTTCCCGTTACCTTGAGCACCAGCGGCGATAATTCCCTGCAGGGCAGCAACCCGAACGGCGTCAACAATCGTTACCTGGACCTGCCGGATTACAGCGGCGCTTCTCTGTCGATCAATTCGAATCCGCGGAATGGGTTGTCTTTTTTCAATGCAGCCGCCTTCAGCCCGAATGCGATCGGCACGCTCGGAACCGCGGGTCGCCGCTCGTTCCATGGGCCCGGGATGTTCAATACGGATCTGGCGCTGCTGCGGAATTTTCAGATAAGCGAATCCAAGGTGCTGCAATTCCGTCTCGAGACGTTTAATCTTTTCAATCACGCGCAGTTCTTCGGTCCCGCAGCTGTGAACGGTAACGTGGATAGCGCGTTGTTTGGCCAAGTGGTGAACGCGGCGCCGCCGCGATTGATGCAGCTAGCGCTCAAGTTCACATT
>Ga0070730_10006291_pt1 | contig 10176 bp, 6 predicted proteins | sample Coa_R1_3_FD_66447 | JGI IMG/M metagenome (GOLD analysis project Ga0070730, IMG submission 66447) | Surface soil microbial communities from Centralia Pennsylvania, which are recovering from an underground coalmine fire - Coalmine... | ecosystem: Environmental > Terrestrial > Soil > Unclassified ... | reverse complement strand
CCGCGCTCGCTGGTGCAAAAAATCGGGCAGCAGGCCCGCCGTACCAAGCGCCTGGTGGAAAACCTTCTGAGTTTTGCCCAGCAAACGCCGGCGGAAAAAACTTCGGTGCACGTCAACGCGCTGCTCAATAATGCCTTGCAGTTGCGCGAGCCCGATCTCACTAGCAAGAGGATCAGGCTCAAAGTCAGGCTCGATCCCGAACTACCGCGCATATGCGGCAGTTCGAACCAGCTTCTGCAGGTGTTCCTGCACATGATGAACAATGCCGTAGACGCACTGCAGGAAGTCGGCGGAGGGCTTTTGACCGTTGCCACCGCAACCGAAGACATCTGGGTGGTGATTGAATTCTCAGATACCGGCTCTGGCGTCAAAGAGCCGCAAAAGATATTCGACCCTTTCTACACCACCAAACCCGTGGGCAAAGGCGCCGGATTGGGATTGAGCGCCTGCTACGGCATCGTGCAAGACCACGGCGGAAAGATCGAGTGCCAGAACAGCCCTCACGGCGGCGCCACCTTCCTGATCAAGCTGCCGGCCGAAGCCCACCCTGCCGAAAATCCGCCTGTATCTTAAAAGTACTCAGTACTCGGTACTCAGTTTGCCTCGGGATTTCGGCTCGCACTCAAATTAATAAAGTGATAACTGTTTTGGGTGGTGTGATTTTCACTCAAAGTAGTCATGCCCCCTCCCCCATTGGGCGGGTGGACCGGGCTAAACAGTTATCTCGAAAAATTAATCCCAAGGGTGCCCCGCGCCTAGCTTTGCTAGGCCGGGGTTTTGAAAGTGTTGCCACTTTCTTTATGTAATATCGGTTGCCGCCGGTACTCTTTCCCAAAGTGAAACTCGCCGTTGCGGGACGTCCCGCAAGCCTCAAAGTTTTTCCCCCAAAGAACATTTTGCACAAAACCCGGCATGAACACCACATTTGATATCACATCGTTGATAATTTGCCGATTGTAGGTCATTCTGGATCGGGCATTGCCCCTGGGTTCTTTGACAATTCGAAAACAGTTCCCAGTTTCAGGTCTCAGCGCGCTAGCCAGGAATCTGGTGTTTCCTAAAAGCTGAGAGGGCATTCCAGGTAATCCCACCTCGATGCCGATTTTCGCCAGTAAACATGGGGCGATCATGCAAGTTGCGCGGCTCCTGGGGGTTACTTAGTAATGGGGGGAGGGGGGGGACTACTTCTAGATAGGGAGCTAAAAAGCAATTTTTTCGCCGCAGATGAACGCGGATCAACGCAGATTATCCCATTACTCGCGCCCTGCCGTAGATCATTGAACCGCAATGGCTTAGCACGTAACGGACTACTCTAAGTAGTGGGAGAGGGTGAGCACTACTCTGAGGCTGTTTTGCACGGCGTGAGCTAATCCGCCACCTCCAAGCTGTTAGAATTTAATTTTTATGGCTTTCCCTGTAACCCGGTTGCGACGTTTGCGCCGCGATGAGCAGATGCGGTCTTTGGTTCGTGAGACCCGGCTCTCGCCGCAGGCTTTGGTCTATCCTTTATTTGTCTGTCCCGGGGAGGGTGTGCGCAAGCCTGTGGCTTCCATGCCTGGGGTCTTTAATCTTTCAATAGACGAGCTGATCAAAGAGGCGCGCGCGGCGCAAGGGCTGGGCATTCCCGCTGTGATTTTGTTTGGGTTGCCGGAGCAGAAAGACACGGTTGCAAGCGGGGCCTGGAGTGACGATGGCATTGTGCAGCGGGCTTCGCGGGCTCTCAAAAGCGAGGTTCCTGGCCTTTTGGTGATTGGCGATGTTTGTCTGTGCGAATACATGTCGCATGGGCACTGCGGGGTCGTTCAAGCTGAGACGCGGGAGGCTTCTCTTCCAACCTCTGGAGTTCAAGCTTCTTCTCTCCAAGCCTCCGGGGTTAAAGCTTCCGGGGCTGTGGCCACGCGCAAAGCTGTCGCTGTGGAATATCAGATTGCCAATGATCCTACGCTCGATATCCTGGCGCACACTGCGGTTTCGCAGGCGCGGGCGGGGGTGGATATCATTGCGCCTTCCGACATGATGGATGGCCGCGTTGCCGCCATTCGCAAGGCGCTGGATGAGGCTGGGTACGAAAATACGCCTATCCTTTCTTATGCCGCCAAATTTGCCTCGGCTTTTTATGGGCCGTTTCGCGAGGCGGCAGATTCGGCTCCACAGTTCGGGGACCGGCGGTCCTACCAGATGGATGGAGCCAACCTACGGGAAGCTATGCGGGAAATCGCCGCCGACCTGGAGGAAGGCGCGGACATGATTATGGTCAAGCCGGCGATGCCCTACCTGGATGTGATTGCCGCCGCCCGCCGGCGTTTTGACGTCCCGGTTGCCGCCTATCAGGTTTCCGGGGAGTATGCCATGATCCAGGCGGCGGCCGAGAAGAACTGGATTGACGGGCCGAAGGTCATGATGGAGTCCCTGATCTCCATCAAACGAGCAGGCGCGGACGTAATCTTGACTTATTTTGCCAAAGAGGCAGCCCGGCTGCTGGCGTAAACTACCAAAAAATGTAGAGCCCTTATTACGTTTCTTTGCATTTTTGGGCCTCACAAGAGAGCCGAAGTCGACTACAATTAAAAAATAATTCAAGGACCCCGCGGGATTGGTTTCGCATCCAAAGGGCAGGGGAATTGGCCCGCATTTGCCGGAAAGCCGAGTGGTATTTCATGAGAACGCGTCTCTTTAGTTTTGTAATGCTGATCTCAGCATCGAGCTTTGTTTTTGCCCAAAAGCCGACCTTATCTGTTCCCAGCAGCACGAAAGCGGCTGCTTCTTCGCAGGAGAAGACGGCTGAAGCAAAGCCGGGAGAAAAGAAAACTCCAGATCGGGCCGCCGCGTATTACCACTATTCGCTGGCGCACATTTATGAGGAACTGGTCTCCAGCTACGCGCGTTCCGAGTTTGCCGACAAAGCTATTGAAGAATACAAGCTGGCAATTGCCAACGATCCGGATTCCGCTTACCTGACCGCAGGGCTGGCCGAACTTTACGCCAAAACCGGACGCATCCGCGACGCGGTGCTGGAAGCGCAGGACATTCTCAAACGCGATTCCAAGAATCTGGACGCTCATCGCTTGCTGGGCAGAATCTATTTGCGGTCCCTCGGCGATCTGCAGGCCGGCACACAATCGCAGGAAGTCCTGAAACTCGCCATTGACCAGTTTGAGCAGATTGTCACCATTGATCCCAGCAGCGTTGACGACCACCTGGTTCTGGGCAGGCTCTACCGGCTGAATAACGATCTGCTGAAGGCGGAAAATGAATTCAAGACCGCCGTGAAGCTGCAGCCGGATTCGGAAGAGGCGCTCAGCAGCCTGGCCTACCTTTATACGGAGGAAGGCGACGCAGCCAAGGGAGTCCGCCTTCTGGAAGATGTGCCCGATGCGGCACGGTCATCCCGGCTTTACGCCGCGCTGGGCTACACCTACGAGCAGGCCCACGACTATAAGAAAGCCATTGACGCCTACCGGCGCTCAGTCGAATTGGACCGCGAAAACCTGGATTCAGTGCGCGGCCTGGCGCAGAACCTGCTGAACGACGATCAGATGGACGCGGCGCTTGAACAATATAAGGTCATTGCCGATGCCGACCCGCAGGACGCTCAGGCGCAACTGCGGATTGCTGAAATCCTGCGCCGCAGCGGCAAGTTCGACCAGGCGCTGGAGCACCTGAAGAAGGCCGAATCTCTGGTCGAAGATTCCTTGGAAGTTCCGTACAACATTGCGCTGGTCTATGAGGCCCAGGGCCGTTATGACGATGCCGTGCAGACCCTGCAGCAGCTTCTGAAGAAAAATGTGCGCACCGATAATAACTACACCGCTGGGGAGCGCAACAATCGTGCAATATTTCTGGAACGGCTGGGAGAAATTTATCGGGAACAGGAAAAGAGCCAACTGGCCATCGATGCATTTACCCAGATGACCCAGCTCGGAGACGACAACGCCGAACGCGGGTATCAGCAGGTTGTGGATACCTACCGCAATGACAAGCAATGGCAGCAGGCGCTGAATGCCGCCCAGGAAGGGGCGCAGAAATATCCGAAGAGCCGCGCACTGCAACTGCTGGTTGCACAGCAACTGGCGGACCTGGGCAAAGGCGACGATGCCGTTACCAAGGTGAAATCGCTGCTGAAGAATACCCCGGATGACCGCGAAGTCTATCTGGCCCTCGCGCAGATGCAGACGCGCCTGCGTCAATTTAAGGACGCGGAAGACGACTTAACCCAGGCTGAAAAGCTCTCCAGCAAGCCAGAAGAAAAAGACTACGTTGCCTTCGTCGCCGGCTCGGTGTACGAACGCGAAAAGAAATACGATGAAGCCGAAGAAAAATTCAAGCATGTGCTGAACGGCGATCCGCACAACGCCATGGTGTTGAATTACCTGGGCTACATGCTGGCCGATCGCGGGCTGCGGCTGCAAGAGGCGCTCAACTACGTTAAGAAAGCCATCGAGCAGGACCCGCAGAATGGCGCTTATCTCGATTCCCTGGGATGGGCTTACTTCAAATTGGGGAACTACGATCTTGCCGAAGAGAACCTGGTCAAAGCATCGCAGAAAATGGGTAACGACGGCACCATCCAGGACCATCTCGCCGAACTGTATTACGAGACTGGACGAGTGAAGCTGGCAGCCACCCACTGGGAGCGCGCGTTGGAAGAATGGAACAAGAGCGTGCCCAGCGATGTGGATTCCAACGATGTAGCGCGTGTGCAAAAAAGACTGGAATCGGCCCGCATCAAATTGGCCCAGCAGGCCGCGGCCCAGGCAGGCAGCAAGCCCTAGGAAGGCAAGCAGAGCCGCACGACAGAATTGGAGTTGGTCTTAATCTTCAATGCCAATGCCGGCATGGCCAGCCGCACCATGATCGAATCGCTGCAGCATCTGGCCGCCCGCGTGGAAGATTCCCGCGGACGCAAGCATCCGGAGCCAGCCCATCCTTACCGCAATCCATACCAGCGTGACCGCGACCGTATTGTTCACTCCCGCGCTTTCCGGCGGCTGGAGAACAAGACCCAGGTCTTCACCCGCCGCTTTTCCGACCACTTCCGCAACCGGCTCACGCACACCATTGAAGTAGCGCAAATCTCGCGAACCATTACCGAAGCATTGGGATTAAACACCGATCTGGTCGAAGCACTGGCTTTAGTTCACGATATCGGCCATCCTCCTTTTGGCCACGCCGGAGAGAAGGCGCTGGATGCGGCCATGCGCCGGCATGGCTTGCTGTTCGACCACAACCTGCATGCCCTCAGGATCGTGGAAGATTTTGAACTGCGCTATGCGGAGTTTCGCGGACTGAACCTGACCTTTGAGGTGCGAGAGGGAATCATCAAGCATTCGCGCGACTACGCTCCGCAGGAGTTTCCCCAGTTGCAGGAATATCTGCTCGGCCAGCGCCCTCCGCTGGAGGCGCAGTTGGTTGATTTGACTGACGAAATTGCATACAGCACCGCCGACCTGGATGACGGCTTTGAAGCCCGCATTCTAGGCCTGGAAGATATTTGTTCCGAAGTTTCTATCTTCGAACAATGTTATGCGGAGGCAAGCGGGCGCTTCCCGGAAGCATCTGCCAAGCTGCTGTTCAATGAAGCGCTCAAGCGCATGCTTGACCGCATGGTTACAGACGTTATCGAGCACACTGGACAAACCGCACAGCAGGCGGGTGTGAGCTCACTGCAGGAGGTGAGGTTCCATCCGCAGCGCCTGGCCAGCTTCAGCGAAAAAGTCGAGAAGCAGCGGCGCCAGGCCAAGGACTTCTTGCACGCCAGGCTCTATTTCAGCCCCGACCTGATGCCGGAGAAAGAAATGGCCGAGCGCATTATCACCGAGCTGTTTGCTTTCTGGACAGCGCATCCGGAGGCCCTGCCGGAACAATACCAAACAAAAGTTCGTGAGGAATCGCTGCCGCGGGTGATCTGCGATTACATCGCCGGCATGACCGACAATTACATTCTGGAGCAGCACCAGAAGCTGGTGTAAAACAGTTTTGAGTTTCGGGTTTCAAGTTTCGAGTTTCTACCCCAACTGTAGCTTCAAGGAATGAATATAAAAGTAGCGTGAGCTGTCGAGCTGGCATGTCTTGCCTACATTTGCCAGACTGTCTGTCTCGCGAAGGCCTGATGCGGCGACGAAGGCCCTGTCTCTGGAAACTTGAAACTTGAAACCCGAAACTGTTTTGCTACGGTTGGGGCAGGGGCACAGATTCGTGGGTCTCTTCGGACTTGCCGCTTTCGTTTCCGCGCACATCCACCGCGCTTATCGCGTAGAAATATTGTTTTCCCGGGGTCACATCAGAATCGCGGAAGACTGGAGTCTTGACGAGGTCTGAGTTGATGCGCGCGTACTGGCGGCCTTCTTCGCGCCGGTAGACGTTATATCCCGCTAAATCGCCTTCGGTGTTGGGGGCCCATGTGAGATCAATGAAATTCTGCTGGGGATTTCCACTGTAAACAGCCTGCAAGCCGACGGGCGGGGCGGGAGGGAAAATATCGTGGGTCAATATCTGTACCCCGGGCGAAGTCTCGCCTTCCACTTCAGCCACAGGCGCTCCCCCCGGAGCGGCCAAAATGCGGGTCAAAGGGGTGATGTGGTAGACATAATTCTTTTCCCACTCAAAGCCGCGATCCACGGCTTGCAGTTGTCCGCCGGCAGGCACTTCAGCCACTTTTGCAGGCGGGGCGCCGGGTTTCTGGTCAGAAGCGGGTGGATCGCGATCAATGCGATAGAAAAATTGCAGGCGGCCTCCGGCATCGGGCAGTTCTTGCGCGGCTGGTGTGGCGGTGATATAGACGCCGTCGGAGCGCACCTCGGCTTTCATATCTAGCGGAGCGGGAGGAGTGGGCGCCAGCGGCACTGGGGCGGAATTGGAGATGCCGGCGTTTCGTCCACTGTGATTGTTCACAATCACCGCATACTCAGCAAAGCCCAGTGGATGAGCTTTGGACTGCTCGCTATCCAGATTCACAGATACTTCGACGGGCGCGCTTGGAGCGTTTGGTTGCTTACCATTGCTGGCAATGCGGGTGGGCGGCACGCGATCCACTTCCTGGGGGCAATTCGACAGTGGCTGAGGAGAAGAGTCAGAGACACCTTGGCAGACAATGGTCGCTCCCAGGTGCCGCTCTGCAGCCTGATGGTCGGTTGTCTGGCTGGGCTGGGTCCAATCCAGTGTGACTTTCTCTCCCTTGCGTGAGGCGCGCAGGTCCTGCACGGGCTGCGGCAGATCTAAAGAAGGAGCTTGCGGAGCTCCCTCGCTTCCACAACCGGCCAGCAGAATCCCGGTTGCCAGAACAAAACAAATTGCCAAGGATTTCATCGGGTTCCAGAATAACAGCAGTTATTCTGACAAGCCATTGTCGCGACGGGCCCTTATGTTGATTTCGCGGGTTCTAAGTGAAAGGACCCGGCAGGCTTGAAACTCATAAAATTATGTATTGAAAGTATTGTGTGTCAGCGGTATAAAGCGGATAAAGCGGTTGAATACTTGACGGCTTTCTGGCCACCTTTCTTGCCGTCTTGTCCAAATTCTGTAATTCGTGTTGTAGTACTTTGTCTAGATTTTGGTCTCAAGCACTAACACCCAGTTGTGGCAGGCCCTTTAGAAATTTTTATTTACCCTATTTTCAATGGGTTAAGGATTTTTGTTGACTGTAGCTGGGGTTTAGGTTACTTTCGTGCATACCCTCCCATATAGGGAAATTCCCAAATTAGTATTTCGACCCCCGAAATAAGGGATTTCCTAAGGTTCTAGTAGCCGTAACAACACCCCCCAGAAAACAATTTTCTGCCTTCAGGAGATCATTGATGGTTCCGTGTGCGTGTGCGGTCGAATTAATAATGCTGTACCTATCGCTTGCCTTTAGGGTTGTAATGAACCAGGCTGGCCTGGCAAACGAAGCGGCGCTATTGCCCGTCGCCATCGGCTGCACTCTGGCACGAATTTTCCCCGCCAAATTATCGGGCCGCTACCCTGCCCTATCCCGGACCCCGGGGAGCACCGAATGCTGACTCGCTCGAAATTAATTCAACGGGAAAACTTTTTATGATGACCTTAATCAGGCAACGTCGTATCTCGCTGCTTATTTTGAGCTTCATTTTGTGGAGCGTTTCAGCAGCCGTGGCTCAGGTGACCTTTTCCGGGCCAACAAATTACAATGCTGGCAACCAGCCTTATGCGGTAGCGGTCGGCGATTTCAACGGCGACGGCAAGGTAGATATGGCCGTCCCCAACTTTGGCAGCAACAACATCAGCATTCTGCTGGGCACGGGCGGGGGGGCCTTCGGAGCGGCCACCAATTTCGCGGTGGGCAATGGCCCGCAATATGCCGCGACGGCAGATTTTAATGGCGACGGCAAACTTGACCTCGTAACCGCTAACTGGAACAGCAATAACATCAGCGTTCTATTGGGGAACGGCGACGGCACGTTTCAGACCGCCGTCAACTATGCTGCGGGCACCAATCCAAGAGACGTTGTGGTGGCCGACGTCAACGGCGACGGTAAGCTTGACTTGATCGTGACCAACAACGGCGCTCCGGGGGGCGCTCCCGGCGGTGTGAGCGTTTTCCTGGGAAATGGCAATGGCACCTTCCAGCCCCAAGTTACCTACACAGTGGGAAACTCACCCAGAGCGGTCGTAACCGCAGATTTCAATAAAGACGGCAAGCTCGACCTGGCGGTCACCAACACGAATGACAATACGGTGAGTATCCTGTTGGGCAACGGGAACGGTACTTTTCAGAACCAGGTGACCTACGCAACCGGGAATGCGCCCTGGTTTCTTGCCACCGGCGATTTTAATGCCGATGGCAATCTCGATCTGGCAATCCCGAACAATGGTGACAATAACGTAAGTATTCTTCTGGGCAACGGGAATGGCACTTTCCAGACGCAGACGACCTATGCGGCCGGCACCGGCGCGCACACAATCGGAGTCTATGACTTCAACGGTGACGGCATCCTTGACCTGGTGGTTGCCAACAATGGCAGCAACAACGTGAGCCTGCTGTTGGGCAACGGGAATGGCAGCTTCCGGGCGCCAACGAATTTCACTGTCGGCAACGGGCCCAAAGGCATGTTCATGGGCGACCTGAACGGCGACGGCAGGGCCGATATCGCCACCGCGAATGTTGCCGCCAGCAACGTCTCGGTACGGTTGAACACCACGCCCTCGTTCCCAACTATGACCCTGACAGGTCCTGCAAGCACGACCGCGGGAACACCTTTCAGCGTGACGGTAACCCTTAAGAGCAGCGGTGTTACCTACACCGCCTACCGGGGCACGGTGCATTTCACCAGTTCCGATATCCAGGCAGGGTTGCCGGCCAACTACACTTTTACGGCTGCGGACAATGGCGTGCACACTTTCACCAATCTGGTGACGCTCAAGACCGCAGGCAATCAAACCGTTACGACCACCGATACGCTTAACTCGTACGATACGGGCACGGTCACAGTGGCTGTGAGTCCTGGGCCAGCGGCGGTGTTTACTGTGAGCGCTCCGGCGAACGCAACCGCAGGAACTGCCTTTAACGTCACGGTGACAGCGAAAGATGCTTACGGCAACATCGCCACCGGCTACCGTGGGACGGTCAAGTTTACGAGTTCGGACATACAGGCAGGACTGCCGGCCAATTACACATTTGTGGCCGGGGACAATGGCGTACATGTCTTCAGCGTGACCTTGAAGACAGCCGGCAGCCAAACCGTCACCGCGACAGACACAGCAACCGGCAGCATCACAGGCACTTCAGCGGGGGTAAGTACATCTCCGGCAGCGGCTTCGCAACTGGTGGTCACTGCTCCAGCGAGCAGCTCGGCGGGAACAGCCTTCAACGTAACGGTGACCGCCAAAGACCCCTACGGCAACATCGCGACTGGTTATCGGGGCACGATCCAGTTCACCAGTTCAGATGGCCAGGCAGTCCTGCCAGGCAACTACACCTTTGTGGCCGGGGATAACGGTGCACATACCTTCGCCAATGGCGTGACCTTGAAGACGGCGGGCAATCAGACGGTGACAGCGACCGATGGCGGCGGGCATAGCGGATCGGCGACGGTGAATGTGACCTTTGCCAGCGGTGGAGCGACGAAACTCCAGGTGACGGCTCCAGCCAGCAGTTCAGCAGGCACAGCGTTCAGTGTGACGGTGACGGCGCAAGATCAGTACGGCAACACGGTGACGAAC
>Ga0070730_10006290_pt1 | contig 10177 bp, 17 predicted proteins | sample Coa_R1_3_FD_66447 | JGI IMG/M metagenome (GOLD analysis project Ga0070730, IMG submission 66447) | Surface soil microbial communities from Centralia Pennsylvania, which are recovering from an underground coalmine fire - Coalmine... | ecosystem: Environmental > Terrestrial > Soil > Unclassified ... | reverse complement strand
GAGGGAGTTGACCGAGTGCGTGCGGTGCCTTGCGCGATTTTCGCAGCGCCGGTACGCCGGGTTGCTTTACGCTTTTCGTGCGCGCATTTAGAATCAATCACAAGCCGACGTAGCTCAGTTGGTAGAGCAGCCGATTCGTAATCGGCAGGTCAGCGGTTCAAGTCCGCTCGTCGGCTCCATCCTAACCCCTTAAGGGTCTATCAGTTTACGAATCCAGGCGTTGCACCAGTGTCCGTTTTTACTGTCCTATCGCTGCCCTGAAGATTCTGAGCCTCCAATTTTTCAGCGATATTCTGCTCGAATTCCTTCATGGCTTCCGTGACATCGGATGCCGTGCTCTTGACGTAGAAGCCCATCGTCGTGCTCAGGTTCGAGTGACGCAGAATCTTCTGGATCACCTTCTCGTGAACGCCGAGACGATAGAGGTTGCTTCCCAGACCGCGCCTGGCAGCATGGAATCCCTTCCACTCGGGAATGCTCGTGTCGCGCTCGTAACCGGGACAGTCCTTCGCCTTCAGGTGGGGAATTCCCTCGCTGAGTCCGCAATGCACGCAGCGATTGAGCGCGGGTAGCATGAAGCGGCTTTGCAGATTGTGCATCGAATACGGCGTGCCGTTCGGGTGCTCCTTCGTCGGCACGGTTCGGAAGATCGGCCCGACTTTCGGATTGCCGTTGCGAAGCCGATGCAATTCCAGTTTCTCGGCTAAGGGCCGAATGACCGGAACAGCAGCCGCGCTCATCGCGGTTTTCGGTGTCGAGGCTTGCCCGTTCACGATTGATCGCGTGACGTGCAATTCGCCGTCATGGTAGTCGGTCCACTCAAGCCCCTCGATCTCGCCTCGCCGCAAGCCAGCATAAGCGGCGACTGCGAAGGCCGTGGCTGCGGGCTCGGGGAAGCGGGCCAGCATCGACCAAATTTCCTCCAGCGTATATGCGTGCATCGCGGCCGGGGCAGCCGCGTTAGGATTCACGCGAGTGTCCTGTGCCGGATTCACGCCATCGAAAAAGCCGAGCCGCTTTGCCTCTTTGAAAAGTCCGCTGATCATACTCTTGATCCCTTTCAAAGAATTGCGTGACAGTTCGTCCTGTCCGATCTGGTCAAGCCAGCGCTGTACATGATGCGTCCGGAAATCCTTCAGCAACGTACGGTCCTTGCGCACAAGCGGCTTGAGCCGTCGGTGCCAGTCGCCGAAGTAATTCCGGTAGGTGCTCGGCTTCAATCGTTGCTCGGCACGGGGAAGGAATTCTTTCTCCACGAAGTCCGAAATGCTCACGCATTGCTCTACCGGGACGGAATTGAGGTTAATGGTTGCCATGTGGCGGTCGCATTCGCTTTGGATCTCCGCAGGCGGTGTCTTGCCCCGCGTCGTGACCGGGCCTAATTCATGCGTCACGCGACGGCGTTGGATTTCGCCGCCTACGTTGACGCGTTCGTAGTACCGAACGTACCAACGCGGCCCGATCATGATGATCTGACCCGCTTGTTTTCGTTGTCGTTGCATTGTGTTTCTCCTTTTTGGTTTACATCTACACTCGTTGAAAAACCCGCGGCAGTTAAGCCTTTTGACGCAGCGTTGCTCTCGTCCTATTACGTTTCGATCTCCGATTCTCATTCCACCATCGAAGCTTGGCTGCTCTTTGCGCCGGAATCGAGCAAGTCTCTGAACAGAATTTTTGGCCTTTTTTCTTCAGGAAAAAGTAAGGCATCACCTGACAATCTGGATTAGCGCAATGCTTCGCTCCCTCAGAGTTACGCCGGAAGTAGTACACCAGCGCTTCCAAAGGCAAGGCGTGAGTCGGCGGATCGCCGAAACGATTCAAGGCGGTGTGATAGAAGGATTCGGCGTCTGCGAGATACCATTCGCGTTGGCGTAGACTCGGAGCATCCCAGGCAGCCCGTAACAGATTGGCGAACAGCACCATGAGATCGAACGCCTGTTTTTCGGGCATCGGTACGCCTTGCTGCGTGAAAACTTCCGGGTAGCGCTTAAGCATTCGTCGGAACGCGGGCTCTATGTCTGCGGGCTTCGAGAGACGGCCGCGTCCACGGAATCTTCCCGCAAGCACAGGCAAGGGCAGGTTTGCCCAGTCGAGCAAAATCCTTATCGCGCGAGCCTTTGGCATAACCTCTAGAATCTCGGCGTGCATTTTTCTGCTTGACTTGTTTGGCATCTTTCAAATCCAAGAAAACTATACTAAACTTTACTAGAAAGTGAAAGATAATTAAATTCTAGAGAGGTTTTTGCAGATGCCGAAGCTAACCAGCGCAGAAGTAAAGCCGAAGCCCCTGTTCTATTCCATCCGCCAGGTAGCCCAGCGTTGGTCTGTCAGCCCGTACATCGTGCGCCAGACGATTCAGAAGGGTCGGATTCGGGCCTCTTGTCTGGGAAGGCGGTTCATGATCCCTGCCCGAGAGATCGAGCGAATGGAGCGGGGAGACTAAGGCCATGAGCAGCCAATCTGTGATCGGCAGGTCAGCCCAACTTGTTGCATTGGAAGCACCAAAACTGTCTGATGCCCCGCCGAAGCCCCAAAACCAGACTTTGGAGCTACTCGACAGCGATGAACTGGCGAATCGCCTGTCTGTCCCCGCCTCGTGGATTCGGAGCCACACCCGACGGCGGACTGACGACGAAATTCCTTGCGTCCGCTTCGGCAGGTACGTCCGCTTCCGCTGGGGATCTCCCGAGCTTGAACGCTGGATTGCGGAGCACAGCCGTGGCTGAGGATCAATCACGCGAGCGCGAGCGCCAACTCCACGAAGACTACAAGCCCGACGAGTCGAACCGATTGGAACTGGCGAAGAAATGGCTCGCCGTCGCGCGGGGGAAAACAGCGGAGCCTAAGAATTGAATCTCGCGCCACAGCTCGCAGCGCTTGAGCCCGCGCTAGAGCACGGCGGGCGTCTCTTCCCTTGCGCAGAACGGGCCAAGGTTCCACTGCTTACGGACTGGCCGCGACGAGCGAGCAGCAACGCCGAAGTGATTTCCCGATGGGCAGAAAAGTACGTGAATTGCAATTGGGCTCTGGCTACCGGTCCGGAGTCCGGAGTCTTCGTTCTCGATGTTGACGGAGAGCGCGGAGAAAATTCCCTTCGCTCGTTGGTTGAGCAGCACGGAACATGGGAAAAGACTCTCACCGCGAGCACGAAGCGCGGCACACATTTTTACTTCCGCTGGCCCGACGCTGAAACCGTCATCCGAAATTCTGCGAACAAGATTGGCGCTGGTCTCGACGTGCGCGGCCGGCGCGGTTATGTGATTGTGCCGCCGAGCGTACATCCCAGCGGGACGCGTTACGAGTGGACCGCTGATTCACAGGCTATTGCGGCGCCCGGATGGCTTCTCGAAACCATTACAAGCGCGACCACGCGGCCTGTTCTGAGTCCTAGCGAATTCGGGATCTTGCCGGAAGGCCAGCGCAATGACGGATTGATGCGCCTCGCTGGAGCGCTTCGCCGAAAGGGAAAAAGCCAGAGCGAGATTGAAGCCAAACTGTTCGAAGCGAATACTCGGCGCTGCAACCCACCGCTTCCGGAGTCCGAAGTCCAAAAGATTGCGGCCAGCGTCGGGCGCTATGCTCCGGGCGGTGATGACCCCCTAGAATGCGCGTGGCGAGCGACAGCAGGTGACTACAGCTCGAATTACGAGCGCTTCCTGGCTCTATCCCTTCGACTGCAAGCGGACAGGCCGGGGCAGCCGATTGCCCTACCACTTGAGCGCATCGCGGAACTTATGGGCGCTCATTGGACCTCAGTGAGCCGCTACCGAGTGAAAGCGGTCACGACGGGATTGCTCGACCCTGCAGGCGAGTACATCGCACATCGTCGCGCTGGGTTGTATCGCTGCTCCGAGATGCTAACTAAGAATCAACTGCTAACTAGTGGCTTAGTTAGCATCCCCTGTTCTGAGCAAGGGGTTTCTCCCCTAGTTAGCACTCCTGAAATAACCCCTAGTGAGCATCAGGAAATCTCCCCTAGTGAGCATCTGGGGTCAAGAGAGAAATATCCCCTAGTTAGCATCCCGCACGGGTTCGCTGAAAAAGTAGCGCTCTCGAAAAAAAATGCGCAGCGCTGGGATGAAATTGCCGGAGGGTTGAGACAGTGAGGGCGCGGCAGAGCGACTGGAAGGCGCTGGCGGCGAATGATTCGGAAGGGGCAGCGGGGGCGGAAATGAAAGCAGGTGAGAGTAGATGCTAACTGAAAGCGCGGTTTCGACTGGGCACGGCCAGAAGAAGTCTAGGCGGCGAACTATCGCGCTGGCCGCATTGCTCTGTCATCCGACGATCAAGGCAGCAGCGAGAGTCAGCGGCATCGCCGAGGTCACGCTCGGTCGCTGGTTGAAAGATCCACAATTCGCAGCCGACTACCAGAGCGCGAGGGAGAACGTCCTGAAGTTGGCATCCGATGAGTTAAAGCAGGGCACGCTTCAAGCCGTCTCGGTCCTGCGTGAAGTGATGGCCAACAAGAAAGCGCCAGCGGCATCGAGGGTTCAGGCGGCCAGGAGTTTTCTGGAATCCACCTCTTTGCTCAAGGGCGTCAATCTGGCAATCAACAATAAAATCGTGGCTCCCTTAGACGCGGAAGCCACAAATTTGCAATTGGTTGACACCATGCGAGGCCTACTGCAGAGCGATCCGTGGTTTCGCGAACAAATACAGACTTTGGCCCAAGACATCGAAATGGAGAATGCGAATGGCCGACTTCCAAACTGAGCAACTGATGCAGTTCGCCAGCGTGCGGATCGTGACCCAGTGCTGGGATAACTCAACGGATGAGCAGAAGCTTCGCCTTGTCCAACACTTGCTGGCGCGAGCTGAACTCACTGGCCTTCGTCTCAACTTGCCAAACGAAAAAAGCAGGAGGGGAGTGTGATGGAAACGGCAAGACTTCTTCTCGAACTTTTACGACAGCGGGAACGCGCCTTTGGGCCATTGATTGTTTTCGACAGCGACACCTTGCCGGAAACTGCGCCAGAGTTGATCGAGCGGGCCTGTGCTGTAGGAAGGCCCGTGCTGAGCGTTCGCTTCGCGGAATCGGACGGCAATGGCCGCCTGCTGAGAAAGTTTCTCAAGGACGACGGGGAAATCCGTCTTGGGGACACTTGAGGGACAGTTGGCTGGTTTGAGCCAGTGTTTATGCGGTCGAAATGGTGACCTTAGATTAACAAAATGTCGTATCAGGGAGAAGAAAATGGAAATACCACAGTACAACAGTTTTCCCAGCTCGGCCCAGCCGAGTGATGTTGAGAATCAGCCGAAAGGGGCGAGGTCGCCGCGAACCATCGTCGACTTCGCCGAACTGCCGAGCTTGTTCCAGGGCGAGAACGCAGGGCCGCCCACGGCTCTTCCCGAGTCGGTGAGTGCAGCGCAGATCGCCGATGAGAACCGCGCACGCTGGGGCAACCTCGGCCCTACGGAGAACGACAATGATTTGTAAATGGCGCGGCATCAATCATCACCGCACTTCGGATGCGGTTTCGTCCGGAGCTGCGAAGCTTTTGCAAATCGCCAAATTTCCAGTCGGACATTCGTCTGTGTGTAACTGCGTCGCTAGCAACGGAAAAATTGCTCCCGAGGCCTGCGACGGCTTGTGCATTTACGACGGCGACAACGCTGAGGTCGCCAAGTTCAGCGGTCGGCAGTTTCGCGCGCAGCAGAACGAGGACGGCTCGATTTCGGTTTGGGCGCTACCGAACACACAGACACGGGATCGGGAGCGCTGTTGCCGTGACCACAGCGTGAGACTCGCCGAAATCAACGCACGCAATTCTCAGTTCTGGGCGCGCTCGGAGGAGGTCTGAGGTGGGTTCAGATATCCGCCCGACGCTTATCACGCTCCCATCTGGACGAAAGGTTTCGCTCCAAGATTTTTGGACTCTCGTCATCGAAACAACGCGACTGCGCGAAGCCGGAGTTGCGGCACCTGCGCAGCCACCGAAGCCGACGGAGGGAAAATAAATGCGCTCCAACCTGCCGACCGTTCTCGAATGCTGGACAAGGTTGGAACAGCTTGATGATTTGATCGCCAAATCTGAGGAATTCAGAAAATTTTGCAGTTTGAAAAAAACACGGGCATGGTGGGCTGATCAACTGCTGCTAGCTCAAACCCGAGAAGGTTATCCGCAGCAAGAACCCAAGGAGGAAATGAAGTGTCAACAGCAACAATAGCAGAACAACTTGAACGACAACTCGCAGCGGCTCGTTCTGAGGAAAGTCGAAAGAAGCGGGAGGACGCCTTGGCGCAGATCGAGCGGCTGTCCGACGAGGGCGCACAACTAAAGGCACTGTTAGCGCCACTGCAGGAGCAGATCAACGGAGCGCTTAACGAGAGGCTTCGGCTCAACGGATTGCTTCGCCAAGCGCGCAGCCAAGTCCTAGCTTACTCTGCGCCGCTGGACCCGCTGACGTTCCCCAGCCAGGCCGACAAAGAGGAACACGCGCGCCAGCTCGGCTTGTGGAAAGAGGGGCAGCGAAAATTGTTGGCCGCCAACACCGCGAACGAAGCGCGTATGGGCGTGGACGTGAGACTTAATGCGGCGCGTCTGGCACGCAGGTTGGAGACTGTCGCGCAAGAGATCAGCAACTTAACCGCTGTGGCTGAAGGAAGGCGACCGGGCGAGACAAAGGGCGGCCTGAGTTACGTGGGGGAGGATTTCATTGGGAACTCGCAGTTGCCGCCAAGGCATTCGACGTAAAAGTTTCGGGGATGCGCGCGCACAACAGAGCGACGAGGGGTTCCATTTTCTCCTTGACCTCGGAAGTGCTTCCCGGATGCGGGCCGCCGCTCCGAGTACGGTGGCCCGCTATTTTGAAGATGTGGAGCAAGCGCTGCGAGTTCACAGCCGTTCGCGCAGTGGGTCCGCTCCGAAACGTGCGGCAAAGGTATTGGGTAGCTCCTTGGCCTTTGCCGCACGGTTTGTTCCCATGACTAGCTTCAGTCCGCTCCTGCCGCTGGAGTTTTTCTGACAGTCCTTAGTCATCTTCCCTTGCTGGCGGAAGGTTTCGCTGGATAGCCGTTGAGATTGGGTGGTGGTCGCGCAAGTACTTTTTCAGTAGGTCAGCTGTGAGTTTTTCGAGGGCACCTTTATCCCGATTGGTTATTTTGTCAAGTTCATCCCATCGTACTTGCTTGAGTCGAATTTCTAGCGTCTTTGATATTTCTGGCGAGGGCTCATTCGATGGCATAGCCATGGCGCGGTATCCTCCAGTGACACAGCGTACCAGAGCTGGTTTCTAGCGAGGGGGTATGCTGGAGCACGTCCGAGCCGAGATAAACGCCCACTGCCCCGTCCTAACGCTCTGGCGGCGTGTCCTAGGCCCAACTACGGCTGCTTCTCGGCGAGCAATCAGGTCAGCAATAAGACACCTACGGGACACCTGAGCGTTTTCGGGCTTACGGCTGGAGAGGTTAGCCAGAACTTCCGTTCTTAGAATGTGAGGTCAGCCTTTAAGCTTCACGGCTGGGTCCCTCAGGGGCGAAAATCGTGGTGTAATTAGAACGTTATGGCCGAGGAAAAGAAATGGTTTGAGATGACGGAAATTCGCAAGCGGCGATTCGATGGCGCAGTGTGGATTCCGCTTCGGGCAGACCAACAAGACGAAATGGGCAAGTCGGGACATGTTGGGCATAGGTGCGAGATCTTTGGTGCCGCATCGCTCGCCGTTCCGCTAAGAAAGCGCGATGCAGCCGCAAATCTTGGCTGGGATGGTCTTAGCCTCATGCACGACCATTGCGGCTCCGCCTATAGCGGACGTTACGTCGCAGCGGACGAGTATGACGACAAGCAATTGAAGGGAGCCATTCCGCTGGTGATGTCGCAGAGCGGTAATTCTGCCGAGCCACGAACATGGCACATTCACCCCGATTTCGTGATTACGCTCAAGCTTAAGCAGGAGGGCAACGTTTGGGTTGCGATGGACGAAGGTTACAAAGAGGTGGTTCGCCTGAGGCTGGACGAGGACAATAGTCCGAGGCTACTGGAGGTGCGCGCCGAGCACTTAAAGGACTACCTCTGCGCAAGACGCATGGCGCTGCGCCTCTCATGGTACCGAGAGCGGCAAGAGGTTGTTGACGCAGAACCGGGCTTCAACTGGCCGAAACCGGATGGCGTGTATAAGGACGGTGAACGGTGGGAAGGGCACATTGATGCAATTCACGAGGGCGGCGCGCCGTTTGGCGAATCCGTGATGGTGGCGCACTTAACTCGGACAAACCTCGACTTCGAAGACGATGTGCCACGTATTGGAATTTCGGACGAGACGGAGATAGCGAGCTTCACGCGGAGGCTTTCAGAAAAACGGAAGATATATCGTGTTACCGGCGAACTCTGGCGCGCCGAGTGGGTTGAGCCGGGTGCGAGGAGTACCCGCATTCGGGGCGATGAACCGGACTCGCCTATCTCCTTCGTCGTGGACGCAGCAGGCACGAAGCAGATGGCCAAGACTCTGATCGGTAGTGGCGGGTGGTTATGGTTCAAGCCGGAACTAGTACCCGCTCTCGTAGACCGTCGCGGTGGATCATTGGAGTGGTACACGAGAGAAACGGGCAGCGTAAAAGGATCACCGGATGACAGAGTCCATTTCGGCATCAACAGTCTCGGGTTGGTGAATGCCTACGCCAAAGATGTGGCCTTCCTTCCAGAGTGGCTCCAACGCGTGTGGGCCGGATTCAACGTCAGCCCGGAAGGCAAGGTATCTGCGGAGTTGTTCTCAGCGCAAGGACAGGGAGTACCCGCACGCACGCGAGCGCCGGAGTCCTTCCTTCCTGTTGGTGTTGTAGTTCTGAACGACGCTTTCATCAAGCGTTTCGGCGGGGCGTTGTTTCGCCCGCGCGGCGACCCCAGAGAAGAATTTAAGTCCTGCCACCGCTTCAAGGCCCTGAGCGCATCAGGTCTGTACGGGCTGGCGAAAGACTTGGTGCGCGTAGTCGTCGAGCGTGTCGATACGGCGGCGCTTCACAAAATTGTGGCGCCACCCGAGAAGGAGAACTGGGGTCCTTTGAAGTCACTAGAGAAGGTTCTTGCCACGGTGACCGGGGAGAAGTGGGCGCACGCCGCACTTGGGCCGCTGCATGGCATCTACAATCTGCGGTTGGCAGACGCGCACGTTGCAAGCAAGGACCTCGACGATGCGTACGCATTGGCTCGCGTTGACAGAGCGCTGCCATTTGTCATGCAAGGTAGGGACCTGCTGATTACGTGTGTGACCTCGCTACACACGATCGCTGATGCCATCGCTGATTCTGCTGTCCCGTAAGATGTCCCGAAAGTGACTAATGAGGTAACTTTGCGTCACGTGGTATACGTGAGCACTATTGAAAAAACAAGGGGTTAAGCTGGATGCCGTCCCTGCATAGAATTCGTAATCGGCAGGTCAGCGGTTCAAGTCCGCTCGTCGGCTCCAGTCTTCCAATGTCCCACTCCGGTCCAGGAACTGACTTCAGTAGGTGCGCGACCCCATTCGGGCCTTCGACATTCCTGAACGACCGCCCTCTGCTTCAATTTTGAGGTTTTTGTGCAGCTCATCTGCGGGCTTGCTTTATGGGAGTTGATTTCGAGAAGCGGTTTCATTGTTTTTTGCCGTCGAGCCTCGTGTATCGGGTGATTACATACCAGATCGTCTTGCCATCCACCGAGCCTTCGGAGGTGAGCCGGAAAGAGGATGGAGAGAGTTCCACGAACGAGTCTTTGAAGCTTGCCATCTTCCCCTCGACCTTCTCCTGCCACGAGTTCACAAGCGAATTGCCTTCCCATTTGGCTGTACCCCGGAGTTGGCAGCCATCGTTATTGGCGCAAGTTAGAAGACGATAGACTTGTGCCGATGGATCCCACCAGAGCAGCGCAAGAAAATTGAGTGGTCCGGCGGAACCGCTCGACTCGTAGTCTTCAATTAGAGAGAATCCCGGGCCCGACCGAAAAGTGGCAACACCCTGGCGACTCTTCCCCTGCCGCGACGAACTGGTTTCAAAAGTTTCCTGGACCGCCCACTTTCCCTCAAAGGCGTTGAGAAGTCTCTGCATTTCCGGCGAAGGCAGTTCCGCACTGGCGGCTCGGGCGGGAATTTTACCCTCAGCGTGGTTCAAAAAGGTGAAGCCATGGCTCAGAAGCATGAGGATCGCAAGCCGCATCAGCAGTATCTTCATGGAGTCCCGATTCTCCTAGGTATCGTCAAGCCCAAT
>Ga0070730_10006289_pt1 | contig 10177 bp, 8 predicted proteins | sample Coa_R1_3_FD_66447 | JGI IMG/M metagenome (GOLD analysis project Ga0070730, IMG submission 66447) | Surface soil microbial communities from Centralia Pennsylvania, which are recovering from an underground coalmine fire - Coalmine... | ecosystem: Environmental > Terrestrial > Soil > Unclassified ... | reverse complement strand
GGCGGTAGGCCTCGTGTGATGCCGGCGTGGTCGGCTGGCTGAGTATAACTCGCGTTTCCAATGCCAATCGCCGGGCTGTCAGGCCGCAGCCGGTAGTTGTGGCTGGCAGGATCAACAAATTTGGGATCGGCAAAGATGGCGTGGATGATAGTTTGGCCCGCTAGATTGACGCACATTCGTCGTGAAGGATTCGAGCTCCAGAAGAGATTGGCGTCGATGAGGGCGGTGGCGCCGGCGTCGATTTTCATCTGCGCGTTCTTGGCCACGCTCCCGTTGTTCGCCAGTATGTTGTTCACCACCGTGTTCTGCGTCCCGAATAGCTCCATCCCGTAGTTTCCATTGTTGACGATGGTGTTTTCCTCCACCGTCACTTGCGACGGACTGGGGTAGAGCTGTATCCCCGCAGCCACGTTGTGCTCCACCACATTGTTGGCGATCAGATTGCCGCCTCCCGTGGTCGCGTCCCAGTAAATCCCCTGGTCGTTGTTGATGTATCCGGGCCGCCCGTTGTCATGGATGTAGCACCCCGTCACGCGGACGTTGTAGCCGCCGCTTTGATACAGGCCCGCGTGGTAGTCCCCGTTACGAATTTCCACGTGGTCGATGGTGATATCGTGCGCGTACATCACGTCGATGATGTCCAGCGGCTGCCTTGTCGGCCCTTCGAAGATCAGCCCTGGAGCTGTGGAAGGACTGCCCAGGAAGCGGGCGTAGGCGCCGCTCACGCGCGTGTTCCCGCGCACGATGGCCACCTCGCCGGGATAGTTGGTAAAGGTGATCGGGCTGGCGGCGGTTCCTGAACGCGTCAAGCTCTGGTTGTACCCGCTCGACACTGTCATGGGATAGGTGCCCCCGCGCAGGCACGCGGTTTGCCCCGGCTGCACCCCGTCGAAGGCTCGCTGCAACGTCCGCCACGGCGCCGTCACCGTACCCGCGTTCGTATCCGAGCCGCCGGGCGAAACATACCACGAGCACGTCTGGCCCTTCACGCCCAAAATTAACAACAGTGGGATCAACGCCCGCAATGCTGGAGTATTGAATCTTCTTGCCACAAATGGACTCGCTAACAGAATGCCCGTTTCTCCAGCCCCGGCGACGGCAACCGATCGGCGTGGGCCATATACTCCACCCGCTGCTTCCGAAATTCTACAGCAGCCTCAACCGCGCATCCAGATTGTTAGATACCCTTAAGTGAGATCCAGTCCAATACCGTTCGGCGATTTTCCAATTCCACTGAGGCGCCACCCGCATCGCCGGCGCAGTAAACATCGGCGCGGGGTTTTGTCGCGCATCGAGGATGCCTTGGCTATCTTCTCTTGGGCCCTCCAAACCACGCCATACCTAGCTTGTGTTACACTAATAACGGATTTGATCTCGCCAATTATTCAAGGCTGACCGGTTTAGCCTCACGCTACATTCGTCTACCTTCCAAATTAGCTGCTGTTCAAACCAGTAAGGAAACAAAACGAATGAAGAATATTTATGTAGGCAATCTCAGCTTTGGAGCGACGGAAGAAAGCGTCCGCGCGCTATTTGCACCTCACGGAACCGTTGGACGAGTCAATATCTGCACGGATCGTGATTCGGGACAACCCAGAGGTTTTGGATTTGTCGAAATGGACAACGATGGCGAGGGTGAAAAGGCCATTGCTGCCTTGAACGGTGTAACCGTCGACGGCAGAGCGCTCAACATCAACGAAGCCCGTCCAAAGACGGACCGCGCCAGCTCGGGTGGCGGTGGCGGCGGCTTCCGCAAACGCTGGTAGACTTTCACACCTTAGCCCCGATTCGGCGCCAACAGGGCCGATCGGGGCTGCATACCGTTTTAAGAACCGTCGCCATGTGCGCCGCCACATACGCAACCCCACAGTCTGCTAAACTGAAATTGGCATCACCCACCATGAGCCGAGCGGCCTAGCTGTTTTCCGGCCACCTTCACCGTCCGTCCCGGATGGCTCTTGCCAAGAGAGGACGGACCATGCAAGCCCCTCAGAACCTAGCCACATTTCACAAGGGCGACGAAGTGTTTCTGGCTAAGGGATCATACGAAGGCACCCTCGGAATCTTTCTCAACCTGAGAGGCGACCCTAAGTGGGCCGATATCCTCGAGCGGAACTCGCAGGTTCGATCTCATCCGGTGGAATGGCTGGCGCTCGCCAAGCCGGACACGAAGAGCTGATTCAAGAAGTATGACGGCAAGTCTAGGACAATCCATGACCAAAACGGTTCGCTCCCGATTCAATCATGAAGTGGGTGAGAATGTGGAAGGCTGCAAGATTCTCGAGAAAACTATCGTTGCCCCGCCAAACGACATTGAGCGGCGTCGGGGAATTTACGACTACCTCGTGGAAGTCCAGCCGGCCGTGATGAAGGCGGGTGCCGCTCGCGTAGCGGCGCCAGCGCGGGACTCCTACACGCGATCGACTCCCGACGAAATGGGCGGACGAGTGATCAGGCGAGTCCCCTCGCGGTGAGCTATGGATATCCAGCTCCTCAAAGCCATGCCGTTTCTTTGCCCCAATTGCCACTCGAACCGCATTAACCAGGCGCAGGGTTTGTTCGACTGGCTTCTCCGGCTGTTCGGGCGTAACCCGTACAGGTGCCACCTTTGCAGCGCGCGGTTTTACTTCCCTCACGATCCGCTCCCGCAGGACGGTATATAGCCGGAAGGTGTTTCGGGGGCCCACGCCTGATTTAAGCCGTTTGCCTTCACATAGCCCGCATCCGACGGTCGAATCCTATCGAAACCGACCGCCACTGGCCGCTTCGACGTGTGAATTAGCACTGCCGGATCACATACTTGCGAACACCTCAGCAATAGCGCTTGACTTTTCCAGCTGGTGGGCACCATAATAGCCCAAACTTTTTGCGGCAACAGGCGTTAATTTTTTAAGACAAAAAGAGCTGTGCGCGGCGGCGTACAGGGGGACTAATTGGTTTCTGCGATAGCTTTGCTTTGTCGCCAGTTGCGAGGCGACTGAAAGGAACAAAGATGCAGAAGAGGGTGATCTCACGGTGTCTCGGGGTGATCTCGAGGCTTGGATTGATTGCGCTGGTGGCCGGAATTGCCACAGCGCAAGAATATCGCGGCAGGGTGCAGGGAATTGTTGCCGACCCGAGCCAGGCAGGTGTGGCCAACGCCAACATAACATTGAGAAATGTTAACACCGGTGTTGAGAGCACCAGGCAGGCGGATGCCGCCGGCCACTACCTCTTCGACTTCGTCCAGCCCGGAATCTATAGCGTCGCGGTTCAGGCCGCCGGGTTCTCGAGGTTTGTACAAGAGAACATCACCGTGCTGACGGGTGGCGACGTCACGGTGAACGCGACTTTGACGGTCGGCTCCGTAAACGAAACGGTGAACGTGACCGAAGAGGTCAGCTCACTGGAGTTCAATACTTCGTCGATGACTACGACGGTCCAAGGCGTAATGCTGGAGGATATTCCGGTGCTGGCGCGCAATCCATTCACGCTGGCTCTGCTGAATCCGGCCGTGGTCAACCAGTATTGGGATATCGCCCATCGCAACCCCTTTTATATGTGGTCGAACGGCGGCCTGGATATTGGCGGCGCCACTGGCGGCAAGAATGAACAGTTGCTCGACGGCACGCCGCTCAACATCTCAGCGCGCGGCTCGTACAACTTGCCCATGGATGCAGTGCAGGAACTGGCTGTCCACCAAAACGCCATGGATTCCGAGATGGGGTTCAGCGCCGGCGGCACGCTCAACCTGTCGCAGAAGTCGGGCACCAACGACTACCACGGGACGGCTTATTACTTCGGCCGTAATCCGGCCCTCGATGCCTTGGCCAACCGTATCACTCGCGACCCGAACATCATTCGCAACAGCATCTGGGGCGGTACGGTCGGCAACCCGATCATCAAGAACAAGTTGTTCAACTTCTTCGTCTACGAGCAGTGGCGGGTCACGCAGCCATCGAGTAAAGTCCAGACCATGCCGACCGATGCCGAGAAGAACGGCGATTTTTCCCATCAGCTGACGCCGCAAGGCAATCTGCAGACCATCTACGACCCGTTCACCACGGTGTTCAACCCGAACACGAACACGGTAACCCGGACGCCATTCCCCAATAACATCATTCCGCAAAACCGGATCAGTCCAGCCGCCAAGCTTCTGATGGCAGACCTGTGGTCTCCCAACAACCCGGGCAACGACCTTTCGGGCTTGAACAACTTCAAGAAGGCCTACCCGTGGTGGGAGAAATACTGGAATATTTCCGATCGCGTGGATTATAACCTCAGCGACAACTGGCGTATCTTTGCCCGGTTCAGCAAGTTCCAGACGCGGCTGGACAATCCCAACTGGGGCGGTACGATCGCCGTGCCCTCGGACAATGGCGGGATCATGGATGCGCTCAACGCCGCGATGGACGTTCTGTGGATGCCGAACCCACGGACAACAGTCGATTTACGCTTTGGCTCGACCTACGTCGAGGATGACTACGCTTCCGCGTGGGCTCAGGTTAAGCCCAGCGTCTGGGGGAGCTTCTGGCCCAACGGGTGGTACACCGGCCTGCTCCAACCCTCGCAGGGCATTTATTTCCCGAACTTCAATTTCAACGGAAATGGGAGCTCCTACACCGGGATCGGCAATTGGTGGCTGGTGCACGGACGGTCGCATAACCCGACCGTGAACGTTACTCACGACATCGGCAAACACCACGTCAAGGTGGGCTGGCAGCTGCGCTACTCCTACGACCAGGACAATGCCGGCTCCGGACCCGGAAGCTTCAACTTCAACTCTGTCGATACCGGCAGCTCCTTCCTCGGCTACGATCCCACGCAGTCGGGCAATATGTATGCCTCGGCGCTGCTCGGTGTTATGAATGGCGGGACCGCCTCGATTAACCCCAACCTGGACATGCACCAGCAGCAGTGGGCCTTCTACGGCCAGGACGATATCAAGCTGACGCGGAACATCACCTTGAACCTCGGGTTGCGGTGGGAGCGCGAGACGGGCCCGCTCGAAGAAACACGCATGCTGGTCAAAACTCTCGATTTAACCAGCCCGATTCCAGAGTTACAGAACACCGTGATGCCGCCTCAGGTGACGGCGATCGCCACATCTGCGCCCAAGTATAACGGCGCGATGATCTTCACCAGCAACAAGAACCCGCGCATGTATGACGCGCCCTGGAATACTTTCCTGCCGCGAACCGGCATTGCCATTCGTATTAACGACAAGACCGTTTTCCGGGCAGGCTACGCGCGTTACGCGGTACCCTGGGTCGCCATCCATCCCGAAACCGGCGGCCTTCCGACCAACGGCTTTTCGCAGAGCACGAATCTGCTGGGCCCGCTTGACGGTACGCCGCGCTCGCTGCTCGACAACCCATATCCTACCAGCGGCCAATACACCAACCCAGTTGTTTTGCCTGTCGGAAACAGCCTGGGCCGGTACCAGGATCTGGGCAACAGCATCAGCTTCTGGAACGGGAACATCATGAAGACGCCGATGAACGACCGCATCAACTTCACTGTCCAGCGGCAGGCGCCATTCCGTATCTTCACGGAGGCCACCTTCTTCACCATGTTCGAGCACAACGCCCAGGATCCCAGCATGTGGGGAGGCCACTTCGATTACAACCTCAATCAAGTAGACCCGAACCTGATCTATCAGTACAAGGGTCTGACCGATCAGGCAGTGGCGAATCCGTTCTACAACCTGCCCGCGAATATCATGCCGGGGGTACTGCGGACACAGCAGACCGTTCCGGTCAGCCAGTTGCTGAGGCCGTATCCGCAATACGGCGACTTGTACGAATACGGCTTCCCAGGCACGAGCGATCACTACTACGCGCTGCAACTGCAGGCACAGCGTCCAATGGCGAATGGCCTCAACTTCCTTGTGGCGTACAACTACAACCAGGAGTTCCACGGACAGTGGTTCAACCAGCCCGACTTCTATAACAACAAGATCACGATGTTCGATCGGGGGTATCCGAGGCATAACCTGCGCATCGCTGGAACATACCAGCTACCGTTCGGAAAGGGACGGCCTTTTCTGAGCAATATGCCCAAGGCCCTGGACTACATCATTGGCGGGTGGTCCACAAGCAGCATATGGATGTGGAGGAGCGGCGACCTGCTGAGCTTCGGCAACCAGTCGTGGCCGGGCGACCATCAGGCGATTGTCACTGGTGACCCGCGACAGAACATTCCGTCAGGCTACTACTTCAATCCGGCGGTCTTCCAAGTGCCTGCGGCGTACACCCCCCGAACCAACCCGCTGTATTACAATGGGCTGCGCGGTCCGCGGTTATGGAACCTTGACTCGACTCTGGCGAAGTTCTTCCCGATCACCGAGCGGATTAAGTTCGAACTACGCATGGAGTTCTACAACCTGACCAACTCGTTCATGCCCAGCGATCCGGATACCACGATTGGCAGCGGAACCATGGGCCAGAGCACCTGGGTGGCGGGCGGAAACTACGGCCGCGAAATTCAGTACACAGGCCGAATCCACTTCTAATCGAGAGCCATCACTCTGGAGGCGCCGTAGAATTCCTCGGCGCCTCCAGTTCCCTATACCTCCGCAGTTGTTCTCCCGCCTCGGTGTTCCGTCCCAGCCTGCGATATGCGCCAGCTAACGCCAGAGCCGTGCGGCTGTCACGCGGATCGAGCTTCGCGGCGGCTTCCAGATGCGTAAGCGCTAGTTGGATCTTGTCGTTCCGCAGCAGATATTTGCCGAGCTCGTAGTGTGCGACGCTCAGCTTGTCATCGAGAGCTAGCGCTTTTTCCAACAATGACGCCGCGCGCGTTTCATCTTTGCCGTTCCCCAGCAGCATGCGTCCGTATGCTTCATAGAACTGCGCATTCTTCGGAAACCGCCCGATGCCCTTTTCGAAAGAGGCGGCCGCTTCGCGCTGGAGGAACAGTTTCTCTTGCACGAGCGCGAGGTTCAGCAGCGCATCGGCGTCGGCGGGGTTCAGCTCCACGGCGCTGGCATAGGACTGGAGTGCCAGATTGAAATTTCCGATTCCGGCTTCGGCGCGGCCCTTCAGGAGGTATGCCGCGGAAGAGTTTGGCGCGACGGCAAGCGCCTTTTCGGCTGCTTCGGTAGCATCCGCGTATCGCCCGGCTTCGATAAGGATCTGCGCCAGGTGGTCGTAGTTGATCTCGGCGGCAGGCGCGAGCTCGATGGCCGTTTTCATTGCGGCCACGGCTTCCGGCAGCCGGCTCCGGCGGTGATAGCACCAGCCGAGCAGATTGTAGGCGCGCGCGTCGCGCGTTCCCGCCGCAGTGAGTTGCTGCAGCGTGGCCTGGCTTTCCGTATAACGCTTGGCCTGGTACTGGACCATGGCCAGCTCATAGCCCAACTGGGCACGATCCGGATAGGTCGAGCGGATCGAGCCGAACAGCCGCTCGGCGGTAGCAAGATCGCCGGACTGCGCGGCTGTTTCGGCGCCCAGGAAGATGGCGGCGGGACCGGCGGGCTGCAGCCAATCCAGGGTTTCACGGGCCTTCCCGTCGAGGCCAGTGCGATAGTAGCAGCGCGCCAGCACCGCGACCCATTCCGGCTGCTGGCGGACCAGATCGGTGGCCGATTCCAGCAAACGGATGGCGCCGCGTTCGTCGTTCAGCTTTTCGAGCACAACGCCCAAAAGCACGGTTGCGGGTTTCATCCCAGGCTTCGCATGGAGAATGCGTTCCAGATTGATCTTCGCCGGTGCGAATTGCCCCAGACGATACTGATTGACGGCAAGATAGTAGCCGGCCTCCAGGTCATGTGGATCGAGCTTCAGAGCCCGTTCGAGATAGGTGTTGGCAGCACGCAGATCGCCCTTTTGGGAAAGCTCCAGGCCTTTCTTTACAGCTTCGCGAGCGAGGGTAGCCGGATTCTGCAGCAATAAGAATAAAAGCAGCCAAGCGGGCATTGTTTATGGCTCTGGCGCGGCCCGGAGCACGCGGCGCATATTTCCAGACATCGTATACTTGACGACGTTAACACTGAAAATGCGCGGCCGCAGGAACCCGCAACAGGCAGCCGCTTGCTTGCATTTTGTAATCCACTCCTGATAATGATTCAGGGAGGAGAAAAGCATTGAGCAAGGTACGCGTACTGGCTGGCACGCGCAAGGGCGCGTTCGTGATGGAGTCGGATGGAAAGCGCGAACGGTGGAACATCAGCGGGCCGCACTTCGCGGGCTTTGAACTCTACCACGTGAAAGGGTCGCCCGCTGACCCGAACCGGTTGTACGCTTCGCAGTCGAGCAGCTGGTTCGGGCAGTTGATCCAGCGTTCCAATGACGGCGGCAAAACCTGGGAGACGGTGGGGAACAAATTCGTGTACGACGGCGTCCCCGGCACGCACCAGTGGTACGACGGCACGCCGCACCCGTGGGAGTTCAAACGCGTCTGGCACCTGGAACCCTCGCTCACCGATCCGGACACGGTCTACGCCGGCGTGGAAGACGCCGCCATGTTCAAATCGACTGACGGCGGCCAGACGTGGGAAGAACTTTCGGGACTCCGCGGCCACGGCTCGGGGTCCAGTTGGGCGCCGGGGGCCGGTGGCATGTGCCTGCACACCATCCTTCTCGATCCGAGCAATCCACAGAGGATGTTTATCGCCATCTCGGCCGCGGGCGCGTTTCGTACCGATGATGCCGGCAAGACATGGAAGCCGATCAACCGCGGACTGCACTCCCAGACCATGCCCGATCCCGATGCCGAGGTGGGCCACTGCGTTCACCGCATCGCCATGCACCGGTCGCGTACGAACACTCTGTTCATGCAGAAGCACTGGGACGTCTTGCGCACCGACAATGCCGGCGAGTTGTGGAAGGAGGTCAGCGGGAATCTGCCGACCGACTTTGGATTCGTGATCGACGTCCACGCGCACGAGCCGGAGACGATTTACGTCATCCCGATCAAGAGCGACGGCGAGCATTTTGTGCCCGAGGCGAAGCTGCGTGTCTACCGCAGCCGGACGGGCGGAAACGAGTGGGAGGCGCTCACCAAAGGTCTGCCGCAAAGCGACTGCTATGTGAATGTGCTGCGCGACGCCATGGCCATCGACTCGCTCGATAAGTGCGGCGTGTACTTCGGCACCACCGGCGGGCAGGTGTACGCATCGGCCGATGCTGGAGACACCTGGGCGCCGATTGTGCGCGATCTTCCGGCCGTGCTTTCGGTCGAGGTGCAGACGCTGCCATGATTCGCGTCGTGCTCCCCGCGCATTTGCGCACGCTGGCGCACGTCGATGGCGAGGTGATGCTTGCGGTTGAAGGGCCAGTCACGCAGCGCTCGGTTCTGGACGCGCTCGAGGCCCGTTACCCGATGCTGAGCGGGACGCTTCGCGATCACATCACAAAGCAGCGCCGGCCTTTCGTGCGATTCTTCGCCTGCGAGGAGGATCTGTCGCACGAATCGCCCGACGCTCCGCTGCCCGAGGCTGTAGCGAATGGCACGGAGCCTTTTCTGGTGGTGGGGGCGATCGCGGGCGGTTAGCTGGCAGGGGCCTGTTATGGAAGGGTGACCGGAAACGCTTCATCGCCCCCGTTGGCGATTCTTCTTGACAGCCTCATCGCTGTTAGCGGTTCTCGACTCGTCAAATCTGCCCCGACTGTGCAAATTATGCACTGTTCGATAACTCACTTTTCAGCTAAGTGCCAGGTAATGAAGAAATTTGACGATTGGTAGAATCAGTGCTGGGAGAATGCTCCCGCGCCGGAATGCGCACAGGACCGTTAAGATCCTGGCACATGCACCAAAACCCGGGCGCGTGCTTGGTTTCTTAGCGCCACGTAGATGTTCTTTCGGTGACCCGATCGTGCTTCGTCCGCAGACCGCACGATCGCGCGAAAATGATGAATACTCGGTCGGCTGCAACGAACTCTGCACGCAACCGCCGGCCGTCTGGGAGGCAGTTCCGATGGCTGACTTTCACCAGACCGGAGTCGTCACTACCCTTCATCGCCTGAAGCCTAATAATCTCGACAGGCTCGAAGCCGACCTGGAGAAATTCTCGGGAAACCGGCCGATTGGCCTGGTTTTGCCGGCTCTCTACTCGGAATTCGAAACCCTGGCCATGCAGCACATCGTCGCCGAGCTGAAGCGCGTCCGTTATCTGCAGCGGATCGTAGTGGTGGTGGGCAGGGCTACGCTCGACCAATTTAACCGGGCGCGCAGTTTTTTCGATGACTTCTATACG
>Ga0070730_10006288_pt1 | contig 10179 bp, 9 predicted proteins | sample Coa_R1_3_FD_66447 | JGI IMG/M metagenome (GOLD analysis project Ga0070730, IMG submission 66447) | Surface soil microbial communities from Centralia Pennsylvania, which are recovering from an underground coalmine fire - Coalmine... | ecosystem: Environmental > Terrestrial > Soil > Unclassified ... | reverse complement strand
GGGGGAGGGAGGGAATCGGAGGGGAGGAGGACGATCTCCCGGGAGCGCGCTCCCGAAACCTTACGGGGCTGAGCCGGAGGACTCCGGAGGCATCCGGCATTTACCACGCCATCCTCCAAATCCCGGAATCCGGGGCACGTCCGGCCCGTTTCCGATGAAACCCCATCGCGGGGAGGAGGAACCATGGCCAAGCACGTGATCGCAGTGGTCGGGGCGACGGGACACATCGGCACCGTGCTGACGGAAGCACTGCTCCAGAAGGGGCACGAGGTGCGTGCGCTGGGACGCGACAAGACCAAGCTTGCCGCCCTTGCCTCGAAGGGCGCGAAAACGAGGACTGCGGCCTTCGACGACGCGGCCGCGCTGACGGAGGCCTTCCGGGGCGCCGAAGCGGCCTTCACGATGATTCCCCCGTCCTACGGCGAGGACGACTTCTCCGCGTGGCAGGACCGCTCGGGAGAGGCCATCGCCAAAGCGGTCTCGAAGGCGGGCGTGAAACACGTCCTCGACCTGAGCAGCGTGGGTGCCCAGCATCCGTCGGGCACCGGGCCGATCGCGGGCCTCCACCGGCAGGAGAAGCGCCTGGAGGCGGTCTCCGGCCTCAACGTCCTGCACCTGCGCGCGTCTTACTTCATGGAGAACCACTACTGGTCGATCCCGACCATCAAGAGCGCGGGGGTCAACGGTTCCCCCATCCGGCCCGAACTCCGATTCTCCCAGGTTGCGACGGTCGACATCGGCCGTAAGGCCTCGGAGCGCCTCGACAAGCTCGACTTCAAGGGCCGCGTCGTCCTGGAACTCGGCGGTCCCCGCGAGCTCACCCTGAAGGAAGCCACGGCGATTCTCGGCCGCGCGATCGGAAAGCCCGACCTGCAGTACGTTCAGTTCCCCTATGAGGACGCCGAGAAGGCGATGGCCGGCTCGGGCATGAAGCCGGGAACCGCGAAGCTCATGGTCGACATGTACCGCGGCTTCAACGAAGGCCGCTGTGTTCCCGAGACGCCGATCAAGGACCGGGGCGTAGTCACGCTGGAGGACTTTGCGAAGGGCTTCGCCGGGGCCTTTAACGGCTGAGAACCGGCTCCCGGCGGCTCCCCCCCCCGGCGCTTACGATGGCTCGCGGAGCCTGGGACTACTTGAGCGCGGACCAGATCATGTGGGAGGCCGTAATGGCGGCCGCGACATAGAGGATCGCCGCAAAGGGCCTCTCGGGAACCCGCTTGTTCATCCAGGCACCCGCCAGCGTACCCAGCGGGATGAGGGGAATGAACCAGACCGAGTCGAGGAGCGTCGAACGGTTGATGGTCCCGAACGCGATATAGGTCGGCAGCTTCGCCGAGTTGACGAGCAGGAAGTAGAAGACCTGAGTCCCCACCAGGATCTGCCGCGGGAGTTTCTCCTGGAGCAGATACAGCGTGACCAGCGGCCCTGCGCCATGGCTCAGCGTCGAGACAAAGCCGGCCGTGGTTCCTACCGCCACGCTCGAGGCCGGATGCGGGGGAAGGCTGGGCACCGTCCGGCCCGTCAAGCCCCAGGCTTGGATGCCGACGAAGAGCAGGCAGACCGCCCCGATCAGCATCGACAAGCCGTGCTGGACCTTTACCGGGTCCGTGTTCCGGAGGATCCAGAACACGAGGCTTCCCAGAATCACCCCCAAAAGGGCGCCCCAGACAAGCGGTTTCAGGATCCGCCATTCGCGGTTGCGGAGGTGGTGAAGGTTGCTGAGCGCATCGGCCGCGATGAGCAGCGGCAGCTGGACGCCGAGCATGTGGCCGGCCGGCATCACCGACCCCATTAGGGGGATCGCCACGATGCCGATGCCGCCGCCGAAGCCCGCCTTGCTGATGCCCGTGATGAGGACCGCCGCGCCGACGCAGCAGAAGTAGATCCAGGATTCGACACCGGGAGTGACTTCCGGCCAGAAGCGCATCGCCGCAGCTAATCTTCGCGCTCGACCGAGAATGTGAGCGGATACTGGCGGGCGCGGGATAACGAACGGGCCTGGTCGACATGGAACTCCGCCCGCTCCAGGGGCTCGGTGACCACGTGGGCCACGCCTTTCAGGTGGGCCGTCAGCATGACCTGCGTCGATCGCGCCCAGGTCAGATGGAAGATTTCCCCCAGCACGCGGACAACGAAGTCCATGGGAGTGACGTCGTCGTTGTGAATCAGCACGCGATAGAGGGGAGCCAGCCGGGTCTCTTTCGCCGTGTCGACGTCCGTCTCCAGGAGGGGGCTCTTTCCGGGCATGACCGCATTATAGTGCGAGGCGATTCGCGAGTGAACAAGGACCGCTCTAGGGGAGCCAGGCGACGCCGACGCTGATCAGGCCGCCGACGCCGCCGATCCTGTCATCGCCGCCGAGTATCGAGGGGGAGTAGGTCCACCGGGAGTACTGGACGGCGGCGTCCACCGTCAGGGACCACTGGTCGCCGAGGGGGAGGCGTAGCTCGTAGCCCAGGCGAACGCCGAACGTCGGGTCGAAGCTGCCGAACATGTTCTTGGATACCGTGAGTTTCTCATAGGACAGGGCCAGCTTGACGTAGTGCTCGGGGTCGAGCCGTCCGCCCGGCGCGCCCCGAGGGGAGCCCGAAAACTCCCAGCTGATCTCCGGACCGCCGGAGAAAACGCGGAGATCGCTCCACAACGCGGTCTCTCCGACGAAGCCCAGACGGCAGTCGGGGAGAACGTCGACCAGGGCTTCGACGCCGAGCACCCCGGTCCCGATGCCCTTCACCTTGCGGTTTACGGCGTCGGCGCCGGTCGCCTCGAAGTCGAAGTTCATGAAGAGCATGCCGAGGTACGCGTCGAGCGTCATGAACGGCGGGGCGGGCGCTTTGGTCGACCCCGGCTCCAGCAGCGCGTCCGGAGCTCCAGGCCCGAAGCGCTCCGGGGCCGGAGGCCCGGCGGGGAGGGCGTACGCGAGCGAGGGAGGCAGCGGCGGATCCTCGGCGGCCTGTGCTGCGGCTCCCAGGCAGACCAGGAGGACGAGCGTCCCCCCTGATCTCCGGCCCGGGCGCCTCCGGCACGCGAGGGCGACTACGGCGGCCCCCGCCGCCCAGCAAAGAGCCCAGGAGCCGTCCGGACTCCCAGAGGCGCGGCCGATGCAACCGGCGTTCGCAGTGATGGTCTGGATGGGGTCCAGGTGGAAGTGGACGGGTGCGGGGCTGAACACCGTGAAGGCGGACTGGCTTCCGAACGCCGTGGCGCAGCGCGCCTGCCAGTGATAGTCATTGGCCGGTCCGGCAAAGGATACCTGGACCGTCGTTCCGCCCGTGACAAAGGCAGAGAGGACCTGGGGAATTCCCGTGAACGGAGTTCCGGCCGGCTGTACCTCGACTTCCAGTCGAACCGGCAGACCCTGATTGTTGCTGCCGGCGGTTCCCGCCAGCACGGCCTGCCCGCGGGTCGAACCGCCCAGTGGCATCGCCGTCGTGCCGTCGCTTTCGAATTGGTTCAGGGGATTGGGGGCCAGGGTCGTGCTGGTATCGACCGTGAAGTCCGCCGCCGATTCCGCATTGGCTCCAAAGCTCACCCATGCCGAGGGCCCGCCGGCGCTGCCGGTCGCCCGGGCCTGCCAGTGATACGCGACCCCGCTTGAGAGCCCCGGCAGGACGAGGGCGATCTGCGTCCCGCTCGGATTGGTCGTCGACGAGCTGTAGGCAGGTCCATTGGGGGTGTTGGTGAAGGCGGTGCCGACGGGTTGGATTTCCACATCCATGCCGACGGTTCCGACGGGCGCCGTGGAGGTTCCCCGGAGCGTCACCTGGGATTCGGGGGTGGATCCGCCCACGGGAATCGGCGTGCCGGCCGTCGTTTGGATCTGCTCAAGGTTTCCGATAGCCAGGGTGCCCACCGTCTGGGTGCCGCCGGTGACGGCGCCTCCCGCGATGGCGCCGTTTTGGGGGATGACGGCGGACGTGTAGACGTCACCCCAGAACATGCCATGGGCCTCGATGTTGCCGGCGACGGTCGGATCGAACGAAGCCGCATAGTCGCCGGAACCTGCCCCCGGCATGTCGGCGGTGAGGAGCAGGTGGACAGTCTGGCCCGCGGGGACGGTGAGCGCGATCTGGTCGAACAGGATCGTGGCCGGAGGCGTCAGCGGCGTCGTCTCTGCGACCGGATTGCTGGCGTAGGCGTTCCCCGTGAAGACGCGGACATCGCCGGCGTCGACGGCTCCCAGCGTGCCCTGGTCGATCCAGAGGCGCACCGCGGGGAGCGTGGGGCCGGTGCCCGCGATGTTGAACTGGAGCCCGTGGAGGCGGATATCCTCGACGGCGCTCGCGGTGAGGGCCACGTCGAGGAGGGGCTGATCGACGCTGCCCGGAGCCGGGGTTCCGGCGGCAGGATTCCCGGCGCTCGCTGCCACCGTCAGCGTGCCGGTATCCAGCACCTCGAGGTAAGCAGGAAGGAAGAGGCGCTCGCCGGAGGTCAGCGTGAGCGTGATATTCCGGACGCCCGCCACCGCGCCGGCGGCGACGCTGTAATTCAGGTCGACCACGGTGGTGCCGTTTCCCGGACTGGTGGCGGAATTGACGCTGTTGACCGCGATATCCGCATTGGACGACAGGGTCAGGCCGGCGATCTGCGCGGCCGTGAACGACGGGTTGCAGGTGATCTCCAGCTGCATGGTGCCGGAAGAGCCCTTGGGAAGAAACAGCACCTGGCTGTTCAGGCCCGCCCCGTTCATCCCCAATCGGGTGAGCGTCATGGTCGCCGTGCCCGCCGTCGCGACGAGATTGACGTTGTTGGCCATTCCGCCCGCCGCCAGGGCCGCCGTCGTCGGAGGCGCGGGCACGGTGAGGAAGCCCGTGGCCGCCCCGAAGCCGATGTCTGAATTGTAGGTCGAGTTCCGATGGTGGTGGGCGTTCACGGTGTAGGTCCCGGCGGGTACGTTGATCGAGTACACGCCGTTGACGTCGGCGACCCAGGTGGCCTGCGGGATGCCCGAGGCATCCGTGGCGACGACCACGGCCTCGCTGACGGGGCCGCCGCCGGAGAGGGTGACCGTGCCGTTGATCGTGGCGAAGGCCGGGGCCGCCGGATAGAGCGTCCGGATCACCATTCGATCGTCCGGCGATAGGCAGCGGTCGTACTGAAGAAGCTCCGGGACCCGGCCCTGGGGCCAGACCATCGCATAGAAATAGATCGGGTGGCCCGCCCCGATGGTATGGAGCTGCTCGTGACAGGACGTGGTCTCGATGTCGTTTGAATTGGGCGGGGCGGGAGGGCCGGTCGTGGCCCAGTTCGGGAAACTGTTCGGATCGCCGTTGATCTCCACGTCGGCGTCGGTGAGAGATGCTCCGCTTGAGCTGACATAGGTCACGGCGAATGCGCCGGCGATGTTGTTGCCGAAGACGTCGTTGTTCTCGTCGTGGGTCATGCACATGTCCAGCCGGCCGTCATTGATCATCGGGCCGCCTGTCGAATTGGGCCCCCGGACGATCTGGAGATTCGTTCCCAGAGTGTCCTGGATGGTCTTATAGCTGTTTTCAAACGCCGCGCCCGCCTGCGCGATCGAGGGCCACGTGGGCTGGGGGAAATTGACGGGATTGAAGTGCCACGTGAGCGTCTGGGCCGCATCGTTCCAGATCGTCGGGGGAGAAGTGGGATTCGGACCCCAGCGGATGATCGTGGGCCCGCTCAGATGGTAATAGTAGGCTCCAGCGGGCGCCGGCCCCAGCACGAACGCCGAGGCCACGAGGGCGAGCGCTCCGAACCGGAGCGTCCACAGCCCCTGGGAACGACGGACGGACATAAGCCCACCCCCGATCACGGCTTCACTCCCGTCCTTCTTCTGAAGATCACGACGCCGGCTCCGACGCCGAGCACCAGGCCAAGGGCCAAGAGCCCGGCCCAGGACCGGAGCCCCCCTCCTGCCGGCGAAGCCGGAACGGCCCCCGATTCCGAGGGAAGCTCGGGGGCGGCCGCATTCCCGGCGGAACCCCGATCCACCTTCTCCATGGCGGGGGCGACGGGGGGCGCGAGCGGACGAACCCGAAGCTGCTCCGTCGGACGTCCGAGCGCGCGCCAAACCTGATCCTTCAGCCCCTGGAGCGTGAGCGTCGAGGTCTGCCCCGCGGACAGAGGGAACTCAGATACTCGGAAGAGGGGACGATCCGGACCCTGCCCTACCCGGTAGAGCCCCTGGTGGAGGCCGACGGTCACGTGGTTCCCCAGCTTCGAGGGATAGGCGAACACGACCAGTTCTTCCCCCGTTCTTAGGTCGAATTCGAAGCCGGGGAGGGTCACGGAGTCCTGGCCGAGCCTTCCTCCCATCCGGACCAGGAGGAACTCCGGGCCCGCCTCTCCCTTCCAGACCTCGGAGAACGAAAGGGTGTAATCGGTGCAGATCATGCCGGTTCGGGATTCGAGTCGGGAAGCGATGCTGCGGACGGTAGCGACGCCGATGACATCCGCCGTTCCGCTCATCTCCTCGACGGCAAGCGGACGGCTCTTCTGGGCAGACGCCGGCAGAACGGGGAAGAGGATCGAGATCGCCAGCAGGCCTGGGCCCAGCCCATGCCGCTTCAGGGGAGCCCGACCTAAGAATTTCACGGGATCACGAATAATACGTTGTCAGGGACGGATTGGCGGGGAAATGAAGCCAGGTCCAACTCGTCCGCAACGGGTGCTCCCGGATGTCGTAAATAGAAGTCTGAGAAAAGGAGAAGACGATGAAGGCCCTCCTCCTCGCCGCCCTGATTTCCCAGGCCCAGGACACTCTCAAGACGGAGAAGGGCGATCTCACCATCATTCCCATCCAGCACGCGACCTTCGTCATGAAATGGGCCGGCAAGACGATCTTCGTCGATCCGACCACCGGGGGGGACGCGTTCAAGCCGTATGGCAAGGCCGACCTCATCCTGATCACCGACATCCACGGGGACCATTTCGATCCGAAGACGCTGACGGCCGTCCGCTCGCCTGAAGCGATGATCGTCGCTCCCTCCGCGGTGGCCGAGAAAATGGGGGCGGATAAGGCCGGCGTGACGATCCTGGCCAATGGGGAATCGGCCCCCTGCGGGGACATCCGAATCGAAGCGATCCCGATGTACAACCTGACGCCGGAGCGGAAGAGCTTCCATGCCAAGGGCCGCGGCAACGGCTACGTCCTCACCATCGGCGGCAAACGCATCTACGTCTCTGGCGACACCGAAGACATCCCCGAAATGCGGGGCCTCAAGAACATCGACGCGGCCTTCGTATGCATGAACCTTCCCTACACCATGGATGTGGACCACGCGGCCGAAGCGGTGCTCGCATTCAAGCCCAAAGTGGTCTATCCCTATCATTATCGCGGCAAGGAGATGAGTGACGTCGAGAAGTTCAAGTCCCTCGTCGCGAAGGACAAGTCGATCGAGGTCCGGCTGCTCCAGTGGTACAAATGAGGGTCGGCCCTGCCCTCGCCGCAGGACGGTCATTTCTTGGGAAGCAGGGCTTCGAGGCGGTCCAGGAAAGGGCGCTGGTCCGGATGGATCCGATTCCTGGCTTCCTCCAGCCCCATGAACCGGGCGCCGTCGATCTCCCAGGACGCGCAGGTCGGAACCGCCTCCGCGGGGGCCGCCCCTGCGAAGCAGAAGACCTGCTTCCGTGACTTCACGTAGGTGATGGAGTCGAGAGGCACGAGCGGCCCCGTCACGGAGATTCCCGTCTCCTCCCGGGTTTCCCGACGCGCGGCATCCTCCAGGGCCTCGCCGGGATCCGGCATCCCCTTGGGAATTCCCCACGGCGACTTCCGATTGTAGGCGCCGCTGGGATGGACCAGAAGCACCTCGAGCCAACCGCGGGGTCCGCGGTAGAGCAGCGTTCCGGCCGATTGCTTCACGCCTTCACTATACCGGGCTTGACAGGTCCGATCGACCGTCGGAGACTGGTCCCCCATGCGCCAGTCCCGGAGAATGGAGGAGGTCCAGACTCCGATCATCCCGATCGTGGGGGACCTCGTCCGCGGCAGACCCGGAACGATCTCGCTCGGCCAGGGCATGGTGGCTTACGGCCCGCCGCCAGAGGCGACCGACGCCCTGTCGGGCGCCTTCGAGGACCCCAGGACGCACCAGTACGGGCCGGTCGAAGGCACGTCGGCCCTGAGATCCGCGCTGGCCGACAAACTCCGCGGTGAGAACCGGATCCCGATTGGCGCCGCCCACCGCGTCGTCGTCACCGCCGGGGGGAATATGGCGTTCTTCAACGCGGTGCTGGCCGTGGCGGATGTGGGCGACGAGATCATTCTCCAGACGCCATACTACTTCAACCACGAGATGGCGGTCGGCATGGCCGGTTGCCGCGCGGTCCTGATCGGAACGGACGACCGCTACCAGCTCCGAGTGGACCGGATCGCGGCTGCGATCACGCCCAGGACGAAGGCCATCGTCACGGTGTCGCCCAACAATCCGACCGGCGCGGTCTACCCCGAGGAAGCGCTGCGCGAGATCAACGAGCTCTGCCGAGGCCGCGGGGTCTATCATATCCACGACGAAGCCTACGAGTACTTCACCTACGGCGACGTGAAGGCCTTCTCCCCCGGGTCGATCGACGGCAGTGCGCCCCACACGATCTCGCTGTACTCCTTCTCGAAGGCTTACGGCTTCGCCGGATGGAGAATCGGGTACATGGTCATTCCGGCCCACCTCGAGGAGGCGGTCCGCAAGATCCAAGACACGATCCTCATCTCGCCGACGATGATCTCGCAGACGGCCGCCCTCGGAGCGCTGAAGGCAGGAGCGTCCTATTGCCGTGGAAAGCTGCGCGGACTGGCCGAGGTCCGCGAGATCGCCCGCAAGGCGTTCGCGGAAATCGCCACGTTCTGCGCTGCGCCGCTGACCGATGGCGCGTTCTACTTCTTCCTCCGTATCACCACGCCGCTGGCGCCGCTCGCTCTGGTGGAGCGCCTGGTGGAGGAGCATCAGGTCGCCGCGATCCCCGGAACCGCCTTCGGGATCTCGAGCGGCTGCTCCCTCCGCGTCGCGTTCGGGGCGCTCGAGAAGGAGACGGCGGCCCAGGGCATCGGGCGCCTGGTCCGCGGCCTGAGACAGATCGTGAAGGAGTCGTCATGAACGTCGCCGGAGTCCAGCTCGACATCGCCTGGGAAGACAAGCCGAGGAACTTTGCCAAGGTTCGCGACCTCGTCGCGGCGGCGAAGCTCGCCCGGGACACCCTCGTCGTCCTGCCCGAGATGTTCGCCACCGGCTTTTCCATGAACGTCGCAGGCATCGCGGAGCCCGTGGGCGGGCCGACGGAGTCCTTTCTAGCGTCCTTGGCGGAGGAATTCGGGGTGTACGCCTGCGGGGGCGTCGTCCTCCGGGCCGGGGATGAGCGCGGTCTCAATCAGGCCCTGACGTTCGCCCCGGACCGGGCGCTGGTCGCCCGGTACTCGAAGATTCATCCATTCTCCTACGGCGGCGAGACACGGCATTACGCGCCGGGGACGGAGGTGATCACCTACCGGGTCCGGAGCGTTCCCGTCGCCCCTTTCGTGTGCTATGACCTTCGCTTTCCGGAGATTTTCCGGAACGCGACGAAGAAAGGAGCTCAACTGCTGACGGTGATCGCGAACTGGCCCGAGCCGCGCGAGTCGCACTGGCTGGCGCTGCTCAAAGCTCGGGCCATCGAGAACCAGGCCTTCGTGGTCGGAGTCAACCGCTGCGGCCGGGACCCGAAGCTCGCGTATTCGGGGCGCGGCCAGGTCCTCGACCCGAAAGGCAACGTGCTGGCCGACGGGGGAACCGGGGAAGGCGTATTCGGGGCGGATCTGGATCTGGCCTCGCTGCTGGCCTATCGGAAGGAGTTTCCGGCGCTTCAGGACATGCGCAGCGGCTGGCTCTAGCCGCCGCGGCTCGACGGATCGACATTGCGGGGATCTAGGGCTTGGCGCGGGTGAGCACGATCAGGTAATGGGCGTCGCCGGCGCTGGCGACGAAGGAGCCGGGGCGCTTCTGGGTCTTGCCTGCGGCGCCACTGGAGCACCACCAGAGCTTGTCGCCCTCGATCTTCAGGATGCCCAGGTAGGTCTTTCCCCGGTAGCCCCCGCTCGTCCCGACGGCGTCGATCTGCTTTCCGTCCGAGGAGATCGTGAAGGTGGCCTCGCCGATCACGGCGCCCGAGTCCTTGTACCCGGTCAGGGTATTGTCTTTGAAGACGAAGTCGAGCTTCTGGCCGCCGTCGGGCTTGTCGCCG
>Ga0070730_10006287_pt1 | contig 10179 bp, 7 predicted proteins | sample Coa_R1_3_FD_66447 | JGI IMG/M metagenome (GOLD analysis project Ga0070730, IMG submission 66447) | Surface soil microbial communities from Centralia Pennsylvania, which are recovering from an underground coalmine fire - Coalmine... | ecosystem: Environmental > Terrestrial > Soil > Unclassified ... | reverse complement strand
TTGAGCTCAAAATGCCATTTTTCGCTGCCGCGGCGAGTCTCAACAGTGACGACCCCGGCGCTGAACCGCCCGTATTCGGCGAGGAAAGGCGATTTGATCACGCTCAGGGACTCGAGACTATCCACGGGAACGGAAAGTCAAAGCGGCCCGTACCAGGATCGGTAACGTCGGTCCCGTTCACCAGAAACGCGCTGTTGTGCTCCGCGCCTACATCAATCACGATCTCGCCGTCCGCGGACCGAGTAACTCCGGGGAGCAACGGCAGCGCATCCGTGACAGTCGGGGGGACGGCTCGGTAAGGAGTTCACTTCCTCGCGTTGCAGGGATTGCGATGCGGCGACCTGGTTGTTCGCAGATCCATCGGCATCGGCACGCACCTCCGCCTTTTGCGATCTGGCTATCTTGGGAAGAAGCGTGACCTCCGCGCCGCTCTCGTGCCCATCCACAGAGAGAGCCTGAAGGTTGGTCTGAAACCCGGGCTTCTCGATCACCAACTCGTACATTCCCGCCGGAATGTTCGAAACCACCACGACGCCTTGACCATTCGAAGTAGCTCTCGACACTTCGCGGCCGTCGAGCCTGACTGAAATCTGCGCATCGGCAAGCCGGTTGCCGTCTGGATCCATGATCGTCAACCGCAAATTGCCATGTTGCTGCCTCCACGCCCCGGGCATGGCAACAAATAAGAGCAGGATTCCTGCGAGAATCTGCATTCGCCTGTGAACGCCCAGCGGGAGGTGCCTGCGCCGCGGCCGACGGGTGATTCGCGTGCTCATGCTTCCTTTCCTTCCGCGAACTCGTTGACTTCCTCTCCGGGGGGAACTGTTCGCGCAGGAAGGACAGTGACCAGCAACACCGAGACGCCAACGCAAAATTCGGAACGGTGACCCAAGGAAACAATGGATACACGCTGATTTTCGACATAGGTTCCGTTACGCGAATCCAAATCACGCAGGCGGATAATGTCGCGCTTTACACCCATGGCACAGTGCAGGCCGGACGCGTATCGATCATTAATCTCTATATCCGCGCCGCCGCCCAAACGACCAATAGTGACGTGAGGTTTAGCCACTCGGCAGGTAAGACCCTTCGAGGGGCCCTCGACCACCGAGATCTTGATGACTTTATCTATTGGAAGGGCGAAGCCCGGAGGGACGGCTACGACCAACTCGCACAGGCTCAATCGGTCGTTATCGCGGCTATTGCCGCCACCCAACCCGTGCAGGCCAGATCCGTGATAGGTACGCTCCGAAATACTAGTTGAGGAGTCAGCCACCCTTTTCCTTCGTCGATATTCGTCCATCGAAAGCAGGGTCCAAAGACGCTCGTGCATTTCGCGCGTCATATGATTCGCTTGCATTTCCGTTCCTCCTCCTCGAAGAGAAGCACTTCGTCCTAGTACCATCGCAAGCGGCAATCCAAACGTTCTTCCGAGCAAAGCCTTTATTTACAAGCGGTTCCGGGGACGAAGCTACGAACACACTGTGGCGGTTTACCACAACCTGGGGCGATGAGAACTCAGCTTCGAGAGCCGCTATGGCAACATTTTTGTGGGCCAAAGCGGAGAAAGAAAAGATACGACGCCGGCTATTCAACGCTTTCAAACCGTTTTTGTGAATTTCGCGCACGAGAAACGATTGATGCCGCAAGGCTACGAATGATCCACCAGGAAAAACCAAATTTGAGACCGGCGACCACGAAGAGTCCGCTGATGTAACCAGTTAAATGAGCATCCTTTGGGAATCCCAAACGAAGGAAGAGAAAGAACCCAACCCCCGCTCCGCAGAAACAACCGTGGGCACAGGACAATAGCGCTTCCTGTCCCGCCTTCCTGCAGAGAGAAGTCATTTCGGCTAGCTGCACAGAAAAGCTCTCAGGCTTGAGCGTGAGTAAGACGCAAAGCTTCTGGAAATCCTTGATATCGAGCCGAGCTCCAATTCGGTGTCTTTACTCAATCACGAATCTCCGGCCCTTCGAGAATGGAATATGCCGCAAACCGGTTTCAATTTCATCAATCCGCATCTCGGTCCGGCATGAAGGCGCTGACGCCGAAGCTGGTACTCACAGGCAGCCCATCGCTCAGCAGTCGAATACCGAGTACGCTATCCGCAGGAATGGAAAGTTCAAAGTATCCGTGCGAATCCACCGCCAGCCCGGATCAACTTTTCCATAAATGCGTCCCGATATCGACGCCAAGGTACTTGTTGAAGTTGTAGCCCGCGGTGGACGTAAAAGTGAAAAGTTTTCCGTCAGTGCTGGAGCTTGTGTCGAAGTGCTCCGTCAAAACCATCCCCTTGTCCTCGAACTCTTGGGCGATGGCCCGTGGCGTGTAGAGAGAGAGCGTCGTGCCCAAGAACAACGCCGTCGTCGCGCACCAACGTTTGGAGTGAACTTTCTTTTCTGACTTGCCGAACATTTCTGGCTCTCCTTCTTATTTGGGAATGTCTGATAAATCCGGTTCAGGAACTCCGGGGGAGATCGTAAGCTCTGGAAACGATTCCCCCCGGCTCCGTCATCCGCTTACGGCTTGCGGACCTTTTTCGCCACCAGGATGGGATCCCCCGCAGTCTTGAAGAGCAAGCCGCGGAGAACCACCTTGGTTCCGGTTGCAAGGGACGAAACACTGGAGATGTTTTCAAATTCCGTCCCCGAGGAGGTTTGCACCTGCACTTGGTTGATGCCGTTTGCAGTGAATAGAGACGGCAGATTGTTAACTGTAAAACTAGGCGCGTTGACCGAAGCCACAGTGCCTGCAAGCTGCGATGTGTGCAGTGTCACCAGATCTGTGGTTACAGTTGTGCCTGCAATTGAGGACGAAACGGCCAGCGTGAGAACCTTTACCTGCTGCCCGACAAGCAGATCATTCACCGAGGCGAAGGAAGTGCCCGAAGGAATGCCGCCGCCCAGCCCATCACTGTCGATCGCAAATTGAGCAGGAGTATTGATGGAGATCGTCACAGAATTGCCCACGTTCACGCCGGAGACTGCGGGCTCTTCATCTTCGACCACCATCTGGAACTGATTGTTCGCGGCGTTAACCGCGACGATGATGCCTTCCAATTCCTCCTGGTTGACGTCTTCATCGAGTTGTACTGCGCTGGCGAGCAGTGTCCCGTTGTCTATTACGAGCAGGTGTTCCACCTCGACAACTTGCCCCACCTGCACGCACGAGAGGTTGTTCGGGTTTGCCGCACAATTGAAGTCCTCAAACTTCGTGTTGCTGTCAACGTTGATCGTGAACGTCTGGCCGCTGGTGCTGTCTTGTATCGTGAAGTCCGTGCTTGTAACGGTCTTTACCACACCCTTCACGCCTTCAATGTCTTCGATTTCCATCTCGGACTGGTTGCCGTTCATAGGCTGGGCCGCGACCGCCGCCAGCGTGATGGCCGGCGTGACGCTCAGGTTGTTCTGAATGGAAGAATTTAAGTCGAAGTCGACCACCAGGCCGATCGGATTGGCTGCGCTGATGCTCACCGGGAATGGCGCCGAACTGACCGTCACCGAGGACTGGTTCAGCGACGGTTTGAACTCGCACACTTGGCCGTTGAGACAGGTCTGCGTGCCCATGGTGATCGGTTGGCCCGACTGGTTCAGAATCGTCAATTCCGGATTGGCAAACGTCAGGCTAATGCTGCTGTACGTGTCCGCCGGTGCGTTTACCGCATTAAGAAGGGCCTTCTCCGTTTCCAGTTGCGTGAGTTCTACCTCAATCGGACTGCTCACCAAAGAAACAGCGGGTTTGGTCGTATCGGACGGCTGCAGGTTGGCGCCGGTGACGTTGATCTCGAAGGACAAGACCGAAACGCCCGCAGGCGGGTTATCCCGAATCGACAGACTGAGCGACCGTGGGGCAAGCGGTTGCGTGGTCTGGGAGCCGCCACCGCAGCCTCCCACGAGCGCTGCTGTCAAAAGAACTGCTGAAGTAAGAAATGCAAGTTTTCTCATCCTTGTTGCTCCTTTCAAAAACCTTTCGCCAAAACTTGACCGGAGGATGGACCTGGTCAGCAGGATCAAAAATCCACCCGGTAAGAGGATTGCCAAAATCAACAGGACCTTGCTGCGCGCTGCCATAGCTTGTGCCTCCAATGCCCGGTGCTAGTACGCTGCTTGAAAAGGCAAGCGACGGACCAAATCAACAGGCCAATAACCTAGGCATTTTCAACGTGTTAGAAAAAACAGGGACTTCTGATCCGTGGTCATTCGCCACAGCCTGGGTGCACTTAACTCACGCGCGTAAGGGGACCGCTCTTGCAACTACAAACTCAGTGTGGCGGCGCAGCGATAGTCGGCCTTGTCAGAGAAGGAATTTCGCTTCAGAACCGAAGTGGCATGCAGGCGCAGGAAAACTAAAGCAAACTTACTATGGTTCCGACCCGGGCTTAACTTCGACCTCTACTTCCACTGTGGCGCGCTCTGAGATTTCCTGAAGCTCTTGCAGCTCTGTCCTTTCGGCGATTTCTGCAGACTCTTTAACCTCAATTTCTCGCTCTGTTTCCGCCCGTTCGAATTCAACCTCTAACTCCGATTTTCCACTGATTTCGTTTTCTCCGGGTTCAGAGCGCTCCACTTCGGGGCGCATTTCATGCGTCGGCTCTGGCTGCTCCGGTCCAGCATCGAGACCAACGCGAGTCGAGAATCCTGGCTCCAAAAGGACGGATCCGGCGCCAGGGACGCGTCCTGAGACCTCAACCAGCCCGTCAACCACGTCTACCTCGGTTACATTGCGCCGATTCACTTCGACGTCAAACTCGGTTCCCCGGACGGCAATCACCGCGCTCGGTGTCCCGAGCTCGAACGGCACAGTGCCCCCTGTTCGCTTGTTGATCAACGCGCGGATACGTCCCAGAAGCAGTTGGAGGTAACTCGGATCGTTTAAAGAAGGTTGCTGTAGCTGCAACCTCGTGTGCGAACGAACGAGCACCTCGCTCCCATCGGCCACACGAAGAAGCAGTTTTCCGCTGCCCGTATCCAGAATTGTGCCCGCAGGAAGCTGCTCTCCACGCAGAGGATTGGACGCCGACTGACCGGGCAGACTTAAATGAACATCACCCTTCCATTCCGCGATCGTAGCTCCAGCGATTGCAACGGCAGAAGGAGCTGAGCCGGGTTGCTGTTCCTGGGCTGCAGCCATTCGGGCAGCGACAAGGAGCGACACGAGACAAAAATAAGCGAAACGAACGATTGCAAGTTTCATTGATGTGCCTCACTAAGAACCAACCGGGTTGTTGGCAAATGGATACGAAAGGTTGTTCCGGCCCTAGATTTGCTCAACGCCTCAGCCTTCCCACCGTGCTGCTCGGCGATCCTCTTAACGAAAGCCAGACCAAGCCCCCACCCGCGCTGTGTCTGTTCTTGCTCGCCTCTTCGATAAAACGGTTCGAAGAGCCGCCCCAGCTCCTCTGCTGGGATGGCGGGACCTGGATTCCAAACTTCCAATACAACTCCGTCTTCTTCGACCTTGACCCCCAGCTTCACTTCACTGCCTCGAGCACTGTATTTAATGGCGTTGCTGACGAGGTTCAGCAGCGCCCCTTCGATGAGATGCCGGTCGCCCCGGAGGGGTGGCAAGTCTTCAGCAATTTCGGTCCGCACCTTGATCTCGGAAGCCTGTGCAATCGGTTGAACAACACGCGCCACTTGCTTGACGGTTTCGCCGATCTGTAAAATCTCGCTGCGCATGGGCCGTGCTCCGGCATCGAGACGCAGCACATCCAGATAGGTATTGATGATTGCCACCAAACGCCCTGCCTCCCGAAATATTGTCGCTGCCGCTTCGTTGCCCGCGCGCTCCTTCGAATAGCGGAGCAAATACTCGGCGAAACCTTGGATCGAGACCAGCGGAGTGCGCAATTCGTGGGTGACGAAAGCGAGTGCTTCCGCACGCGCTCGATCTCGTTCCAGTCGCGCGGTCTGATCGCTAACCACAACCATGATCAGATCGCTTGTGTTATTTGGAGCGGAACCCTTCAACCTCCCAGCCCGCACCTGCCAGAGCCCCTCTCCAAGATGCACTTCGGCGTCGAGCCACACCCCAGGAGTTGGGAGCACACATTGCAGGTCTCGCCAGCTAGGCTCGTGAAGCGCGGCGACAAAATCATTGAGAGTTGCCACCGTTTTCCATCCTTGCTTTTCGCAGAACGTTTGCCACCGCGGATTGCGAAATACAAGTCGTCCATCGGATGAGAAAACGGCCAGGCCTTCCTGCATTGCTTCAAGTAAGCTTTGGTCAAACGCATACAGCGAGCCGAGCTCCGCTTGCAATTGGCCAAGCAGGTCCACTTTCCAATGCAAATTCCCCGTGGCGGGCTTCGTCTGGGCGCGCAAAGCTGCAGGTAGACTTTCCTTTTGCTCTGGCTCGTCGTCCTTCAGAAAATTCTGCAGTTGCCGAAGGCGCTGCGTCAGATTTCGATCAACCATGACCAGGTTTTGCAACTGCGCGAGCGGGCCGGCCATTACGCCAAGGCACAAAAATGGTCCCAGCGCCACAAGGATATGCGCCCAGGCAAACGCGAGGTAGCTCGCCAGAAGGCCCACGGCCAGCAATCCTGCGAGCGCAGCAAGACCCTTCCAGACCGGCCAGCGCAGAACAAACCATGTCGAAGTCAAACCAAAGAGACAAAGAAGCGAAAGGTTTAGCCATCGATTCAGAGGATGGAGGCTTCGGCCGGCAAGAATGGCGTCCAACAGATTCGCGTGAATCTCGACGCCGGGCATCGGAAGCTTGCCGCTCACTGGAGTCGCTATTCGATCGCCGATTTCCGTCGAACCAAATCCGATCAGCACAGCCTTCCCCTGCAATTGTCCTCTACTTCTCCCGTGCAGGAGATCCTTGACCGAAACCGCCGGGAAGGGAGGCGACACCTCACCGGGAGTGAGCTGTCCGCGGTAGTCGATAAGCAGGAAACGCGGCGGTTCGGATTCGATTCCGGCTCCAATGGCCTGAGCAGGCTTTCCAATCGTCGGTATTTCCTGTTCTCCGATTCGCAATTGACGGCCGTTGTCCCGAAGCCTCTTTCCTTGAGCGACGCGCGCAATTTCCAGCGCAAAGGCCCACCGCGGGCCTTCGAGAGACAGCTCCCTCACCGGCAGACTTCGACATATGCTGTCAGGTCCCAATGCGGCTTGAGCGTGTCCAACTGCGATGGCGCTCAGAGCGAAGCGTGGTAAGGGTTCGACCCACAGTCGTCCGTTCGGAGAATTGTTAATCTTCGCGACGAGAACCGCGTTTCCTGAATCTTTGATCGCCTGTTCTAACTCGCGGTCGTTTGCCTCGTCCTCGGCTTCCGACAGCAAAATGTCCAGGCCAAGCGCTTTCGGGTGCTCAGCGCTGGCGGCTCGCACCACCTGCGCCAAAAGGGAACGTTTCCAAGGCCAGCGTCCGTACTGCTCCAGACTCGCGTCGTCAATCAGGACCAACGCGACATCAGATGAGGTGCCCTCGCTCCCCCGCAGACGAAAGTATAGGTCTCCTACGCGGCGAGTGAGTTCCTCCACAGGATAGGTCAGGCTGAGCACTCCCACGACGAACAAAAGTGAGGCGTTCAGGAGTACCCAGCGTTTCAGCAGCCCGCTCGTGGAGTCCGTCCGGGTCGTATGTGAATCCCTCATGGTTCCTTCGATTGCAGATCAATCGCAAGGCGGCGGGCTTTTTCATACAGCGTCTTGCGTTCTATTCCGAGCTTCCGTGCCGCGAGTGACTTGTTGCCTCCTGATTCGCGCAACACACGAAGAATTTCCTGCCGCTCTAGTTCCTGCAGCTTTCCTGGCAGTGATGCTGCCGAATTCTCGGGCACTGTGATTTCCTCACTTCGCCGCGACCGCTCACGTTCGACTTCCTCGGCTCTAATTTCGTCAGTCGTCGCAAAGATGGCAAGCCGCTCGATCAGATTTTCGAGCTCACGGACATTGCCCGGCCAGCTCATGCCGGAAAGCAGCGTCACAGCCTCTTCGCTGATACTGACCTGGCGCCGATTACGCTGATTAAATCGCTCCAGGAAATGCTGCACCAGCAGTGAAATGTCTTCCGCTCTTTCTTCGAGGGAAGGGAGTTGAATGGTGACAACGCTGAGCCGGTAATACAGGTCTTCGCGAAATTGCCCCGCGCGGATTAGCTTGTCCAAATCTTTGTTCGTGGCCGCAACGATCCGCACATCAATCGGAACGAAAGCGTTCGACCCCAGACGCCGTATCTTGTGTTCCTGCAAAACGCGAAGAAGCTTCACTTGAAAGCTCAGGTTTGTCTCTGAGATCTCGTCCAGAAAGACCGTGCCTCCGTTGGTGGCTTCGAATAGGCCGCTACGGCTTGTATCCGCACCAGTAAAAGCGCCCTTCTCGTGTCCGAAGAGTTCGCTCTCAAGGATGGTTTCCGGAAACGACCCGCAGTTGATCGGTGTAAAAGGCATCTCCGCGCGCGGGCCGTGCGTATGAATGGCTCTCGCCACAAGTTCCTTGCCGGATCCGCTTGCACCGATGATTAGCACATTGGCCGTGCTAGGCGCGACCCGCGCAACGACTCGATAAACTTCCAGCATCTTGGGACTGCGCCCTACGATCGTCGTCTCGGGAGAGAATGTATCTTTCGGGGCACTCGCAAAAGTCTCGCGTGGTCCGGTCAGCTTGCGCAGCAGTGCCAGAAGGTCATCAATCAACAGAGGCTTGCCCAGATATTCGAGGGCCCCTCCGGCGGCGGAGCGCGCGACAGTCTCAACGCTTGGATGCGCCGTCATCACCACGCACTTGCATTCCGGCTGCGAGGTTTTCAGTTCGTCGAGAAATGCCAGGCCACTCGCCTGCCCAATATATATATCCAAAAGCGCTACGTCGAACGTCCCTTCGTGAAGAAGCGGCGCGGCTTCCTCCGTACTCTTCGCCGTTTGGCATTCGTAGCCTTCCGCTATCAGAACGGCAGTCAGCCACTGGCAAATGGACTTGTCATCGTCGACCACCAGCACTTTCAATGGATTACCCATGTTCTTCCGCTTCCTAATCCCTGCCAAGGTCAAACAACTGTTTAGAACCGATACGCCAAACTCGCGCGGCCCACTTGGGCGCGAAACGCGCCCGTGCTCTGTGCAAGATGGAAGTAAGTATAGTCCGCGCCAATGTCAATTCTTCCGAACGACAGGCGATTCTTGGCCGTTGCTTGCCACGCGAATTGGTAAGGGCTCGCGTCGACCGATTCCGCTCCATATTGTGCGATGTATTCCCCTCTATAGATTTTTCCCACACCAAAGCGAAATCCGCCAAGCGCCAGATGATTCTGATAATGGTTCGGACTGAAGTAGCCGTGTAAGAAAGACTGGGAGAACAAGCTGTGGGAGTATCCATAACCCAAACCCACTGCGAAGCGCGAGTTTCCCAGCCACCGCAGCACTTCCGCGTCCTCTCGTTGCGTGCGATTCGAATCCGAGTAATGCTGCTTGGCGAAATCGGCGCTGAGACTCCAAGAGCGGGGCTGCCAGTCCAGGCGCGCCCACCAACCCTCGGCCAACAGGTCGAACTGAGCCGCCTGGAAAGTCGGAGTGATCGGTATCCGCGAGAATCCGCCTTGCAGCCAAAAGTTTCGGGCCGGATGGAAAATCAATTCTCCACGGTAAAGAGCTCGATTCGAGTTATCAGCAAATCTAACCATTCCACCGCCCGCCCCAACAAAAAACCACCGCGTTAGTCGCACGCGCCCTTCGTCGCTAAAAGACAAGATATTTGCCTTTGGTCCCTGGCTGACCCATAGCGATTTTTCATCGAGCCGAAAACTGTTCGATAGATTGCGCCCAAGTTGCAGGTCAAACCGTTGTCCCGCGCGCCACGCACGATTGCCGGTCGTGTCGCTGAAGTAGCTACCATCCGCCCCGACGCGGCCGTGTGCATTTGGTTCCTGGGAGGCTGGAAGCGGCATCTGGTTCTTTTGCAAATCGTCTCGGTATTCCTGGAGGCGAAGACTGTTTGGATGCTGTGCTAAAGCTTGCTCCACTTCCCGGCGGGCTTCATCCTTCTTTCGTTGAAGAAGGAGGTTGCGCACGAGCCCGATAGCGGCCGCTTCGTCTTTGGGGTTAGTTGCCAGCAATTCACGGAAAAGCTGATTCGAGGGCTCGTATTTTCCCTGGTAACTCAGCTCTCGGGCTAGCTCAAGCTTTGCTTCTCGGTTCGACGGTTCATCTCGCAGAACAGCACGAAAGATCT
>Ga0070730_10006286_pt1 | contig 10179 bp, 7 predicted proteins | sample Coa_R1_3_FD_66447 | JGI IMG/M metagenome (GOLD analysis project Ga0070730, IMG submission 66447) | Surface soil microbial communities from Centralia Pennsylvania, which are recovering from an underground coalmine fire - Coalmine... | ecosystem: Environmental > Terrestrial > Soil > Unclassified ... | reverse complement strand
TGCCGGTGCTGGAGCGCATTCGCGAGGAGTTGCTGGATTGGCGCGGGAGCGGCATGTCGGTGATGGAGATGAGCCACCGCTCGCCGGAGTTTGAGGGCATCGCGGCGCGGGCGGAAACCGGTCTGCGCAAGCATCTGGCGATTCCCGACGAATACGCGGTGATTTTTGTGCAGGGCGGCGGAAGCATGCAGTTCACCATGGCGCCGATGAATTTGTGCTTGCCCGGGAAGCCGGTGGATTTGCTGCACACCGGCACGTGGACGGCGAAGGCGCTGGGCGAGCTGAAGAAAGGCGTGCTGCACACGATTGCGGCATCGACCGAAGCGGAGAAATTCACGCGCGTGCCGCGGCAGAACGAAATCAAGCTTTCGGCGGAGCCTTCGTACGTACATATATGCACCAACAACACGATTGAAGGCACACAGTGGCAGACCGTGCCGGAGACCGGCAGCGCGCCGCTGGTGGCCGATATGTCTTCGGACATCGCTTCGCGCGCGATTGACGTGAAGAAATTCGGATTGATTTTTGCCGGGGCGCAGAAAAACCTGGGGCCCAGCGGCGTCACGGTAGTGATCGTGCGCAAAGATCTGGCCGAGCGAGCGGACAAGGCTTTGCCGACGGTGTTGCAGTACCGCACGCACATCAAGGAGCGCTCGCTGTACAACACGCCGCCGACCTTTGCGATTTATATCCTAGGCTTGGTGATGGAGTGGATGGAAGCTGAAGGCGGCCTGAGCGCCATCGAAAAACGCAACGAAGCCAAGGCCCGGCTGCTCTACGACGCGATCGACGCCGGCGGATACTACTCCTGCCCCGTCGAGAAAATTTCGCGCTCGCGAATGAACGTAGTCTTTCGTGTAGCGGGCGGCAATGAAGCCGTCGAAAAGCAATTCGCCGACGAAGCGGCGAAGGCTGGGCTGGTTGGCACGCCGGGACATCGCTCGGTCGGCGGCATGCGCGTCTCTCTGTACAACGCGGTGGGGCTGGACGCCGTGCGGTCCCTGGTGGCCTTCATGCGCGAATTCCAGCGCACGCACGGCTAGGGCGCTATCGCTGGATGACGCGAAAGCGGTAGCAAGTCTGCGCACTCCAGGAAACAACCGCGTGGCTTCCCTCACCGTGCGGACGGGTAGAGGACAGCCGCTTTCGAGGGGCGCGCGCTCGCGATTAAGCCAAGTCGAACAGCAACACCTCTGCGTTAGTTACACCGATTAACTCGAGTGACTTCTCGGCGGAGATGGCGGCGCCGTCGCCTTCGACTAGATCTTTGCCGTTGAGCTTGACGCTGCCGCGCGCAACCTGCACGTACGCGTAGCGCTCAGGCTTTAGCTCGTGCTTTACGGCGTCGCCTTGGCCCAGCACCGTGGCATACAGTTCGTTATCCTGGCGAATTTTCACCGAGCCCTCGCGGCCGTCTGGCGAGGCGATCAAGCGCAGCTTGCCGCGCTTTTCCGCTGCGGCAAAATTCTTCTGGTCATAAGCCGGCTTCAGTCCCGGCTTTTCCGGGAACATCCAGATCTGATAGAGGTGCACCGGCTCGGTCTTCGAGGCGTTGAACTCGCTGTGCGTCACGCCGGTGCCCGCGCTCATGTACTGAATGTCGCCGGGCTTGATCACCGAGCCGTGGCCCATGCTGTCGCGATGTTCCAGCGCCCCTTCCAGTACGTACGTAACGATTTCCATGTCGCGATGCGGGTGCATCGGAAAACCGCCGCCGCCGGCCACGCGATCATCGTTCATGACTCGCAGGGTGCGGAATTGCTCATGCTTGGGGTCGTAATAATCGGCGAAAGAAAAAGTGAATCGGGTGTTCAGCCAGCCGTGGTCGGCGTGGCCGCGTTCGTTGCTCTTGCGAATGGTAATCATGGAGTTCCTCGTTGGAGCAGCCCGGCGCGGGAAGCGGTAGCCCAGGCTTCTCGACCCCGGGGAGAACCGGAGCCAGGCCGGCATAATACTCGTTGTAACGACTAGTGTCAAGAGGCACACCGGCGCCGTCGCAACGCGGATCGGTCTGCACTCCGCGCCCGATCATCCCCTTCCTTTTCCTGCACTTACCTGTCCTCGCCACTCCCATTTCCGCCATTCGCCCTTTGGGTGTAAAGTGATAGCGTTCAGTTTTGCCGCTGCGTTTCGAGGTTTGCGCAATGGATTCCGCTCCGACCACCACGACGATCCGAAAAACCGAGGGTTCCCCTGTGTCCCGCGACACTTTGACCATCACCGACAACCGCACCGGGCGCAGCTACGAAGTTCCCATTACGCACGACACCATCCGGGCCAGCGATTTGCGGCAAATCAAGGTCGATGCCAAGGAATTTGGGATGATGAGCTACGACCCGGCGTTCAACAACACCGCGTCGTGCATCAGCCGGGTCACTTACATCGATGGCGATGCCGGCATCCTGCGGTATCGCGGCTATCCCATCGAGGATCTGGCCGAAAAAAGCACTTATCTGGAAACGGCCTACCTGCTGCTGCATGGCGAACTGCCTAGCTCCGAACAGTTGAAGGATTGGTCCTACCACGTAACTCATCACACCTTCGTTCACGAGAGCATCAAGAAATTTCTGGACGGCTTTCATTACGACGCCCACCCCATGGGCATGATGATTTCCACCATCGCCGCGCTTTCCACCTTCTATCACGACGCCAAGGATATTTTCAGCGCGGAATCCCGCAAAAAGCAGACGTACCGGCTGATTGGGAAGATGCCGACCATCGCCGCATTTTCTTACCGGCACTCGCTGGGCATGCCGTTCATCTATCCGGACAATGAGCTGAGCTACCCCGGAAATTTCCTGAACATGCTGTTCCGCACCACGGAGAGCCGTTACCGCCCAAACCCCACTTTGGAGCACGCGCTCGATGTGCTGTTTATCTTGCACGCTGATCATGAGCAGAACTGCTCGACCAGCACGATCCGCAACGTGGGCAGCTCGCACGTCGATCCCTACTCGGCCACGGCGGCGGCCATCGCCGCGCTGTACGGACCGCTGCACGGCGGCGCCAACGAAGAAGTTTTGCGCATGCTGATGGAAATCGGCTCGGTCCAGAAGGTGCCGGACTTCATCAAGCGAGTGAAGACCGGCGAAACCAAGCTGATGGGTTTCGGCCACCGGGTGTACAAAAATTACGATCCGCGCGCCCGCATTATCAAGAAGGTGGCTTACGAGGTTTTCGACTTGATGGGCAAGAACCCGCTCCTGGAAATCGCCCTGGAGTGCGAGCGCATCGCGCTGGAAGACGAATACTTCATCAAGCGCAAGCTGTATCCCAACGTGGACTTCTACACCGGGCTGATCTACCAGTCCATGGGCTTCCCCATGACCATGTTCCCAGTGCTATTTGCCATTCCGCGCACTTCCGGTTGGATTTCGCAGTGGGAAGAGATGCTCCTGGATCCGGAACAAAAAATCGCCCGCCCCCGCCAGATCTATCTGGGCAAAGACACTCGCCATTACGTGCCCATCGAGCAGCGCAGTTAAGCCCTCCCATTCAACGGCCACGTAACGATTTCGCACTACGTTTAGGGTGTAGCAGTAACACTTTCGGATACGCCGTCCAGCAACCTGCTCGACAACTATCGCTGTCCCGGTATAGTGGAACATAGAGATCGATGGCTCAAGGCTCCAACCCATCCATGAACCCAGTCGCGCGACGCAGAAGCCAGCGGGTGCTTATGCAAGTGGCCGTTTGCATTCGCGGCGAAGACGTCCTGGGCAAGAACATCGAAGAAGAAACGGAAACCCTGGCCATCAACGCGCATGGCGCCCTGGTGCTGATGAAGGCACGGCTTACCAGCGGCAGCAAAGTCTTACTGCAGCACAAGCGCACCCAGGAAGAACAGGAATGTCACGTAGCCTTTCTCGGTCCGGTGCGCGCCGGCAAAGCGGAAATTGGCCTGGAATTTTCCTCGCCGCGCCCGGCCTTCTGGCGCGTCGCGTTTCCCCCCGAAGACTGGACGCCCCGCTCCCCCGAAGCGCGCACCGTAGCCAACCAGCGCAGGGACAAATCTTAGGTTCCCGCCGGTCTTCCATTACTTCTGCCGCTGTCCGGCTTGGTCTATTCAAGACAGCGAATAATAGCCGTCCCGGCGAGTGACTTGAATATCGACGCCAAATAGCGCGGAAAGCGTTGCGGATGTAAGTACATCCTGCTTTGGCCCATCGCCGACAACGTGGCCCGCCCGCAGCAATACCACGCGTTCCATCTCTGGAATGATCTCCGCAACGTGATGGGTAACCAGGAGAATGCCCAGGCCGCTGCGCGCCAGTTCCCGCATGGTGTCGCGCAATTGCATCTGCGCGGCGATATCCAGCGCGTTGCTGGGCTCGTCGAACAGCAGCGTTTGCGGCTCATGCACCAAAGCGCGAGCAATCAGCGTGCGCTTGGCCTCGCCCGACGACATTTGCGCGACGGGGCGTTGCGCAAGGTGCGCGATCCCCAATCGCGACAGCGCCGCATCGGTTTTTTGCAGCAGTTCGGCGCCCGGCGCGTGATGTGGAAAGATTCGCGTGCTGCTGAAAAATCCGGAAAGCACCACATCGCGTGCGGTGGCATCGGTAGTGCAACAGGCCAGCAGGTCCGGCGACACGATGCCCAACCGCGAGCGCAGCTCAAAAACGTTCCAGCGTTCGCGCCCCAGAATCTGCAGCGACGATCCTTCTACCGCCAGCGGATAGCACTCGCGGGTGATGGTCTTGATGAGCGTGGATTTGCCGCAACCGTTGGGACCCAGAATGCACACATGTTCGCCTTCTTCAACCCGCAGGGTCACGTCCTGCAGCGCGGCGTGCTCTCCTCTCATCACCGTGACGCGGTGCAAAGCCAGCAGCGCGGGCCCTCGTGGATAGGAAGTCATCGATGACGGTGTCCGCTCAGGAGTTTAGCTCGCCGGGCGGGCAAACAAAAAGGAGGTGAAAACGAAGGTTCTCACCTCCCGGGGTGGTGGGGTGTTGCTGACATTTCCTCAGCGGCAGAACAGGCCTGCCCTGCCAGGCAGGTCTGACGCTCACTCGCGTTGATTTCGCCGCATTGCGGTAAGAGACTTACCACCAGAGGGCTTGTCTGCGCGTTTTGTAGCACCCCAAACCGCACGTGTCAACGTCAAAAATTCAATTAAATAACGTAATTCTCGCATTCGTAACGGGGCACCCGGCGTGGCCAGGTCCGCTATTGGGCCTACACTGCGCCCCATCCCCGGTTACAGCCTTTAGCGGATAGGATTTCCCGGCTACGCCACCCATGCTCGTCCCCCGCCTCCGCGCGTACATGCATGGCCACTGCCCCCAAGCTTCAGAAACCAGACGACGAACATGTGCCTTCCGCGGTAAGCAGTCCGGCGGAAAAAAAACAGGTCGAAGAACGCGTTGCTATCAGCGCCGGCGTGGTTTATGAAGCCATCTGCCGGGAAGGCGAAGACGAGCTCAAGCGCCCCACCTCGGCCCTCGCCTGGTCCGGGCTCGCGGCCGGTTTGGCGATGGGCTTCTCGCTGGTTGCCGAGGGCCTCCTGGCTGCCCACCTTCCGCAAGCCGACTGGAGTCCGCTCATCTCCAAGCTGGGTTACAGCGTCGGCTTCCTGATGGCGATTCTGGGGCGCCAGCAGCTCTACACCGAAAACACTCTGACCGTCATCCTCCCGTTACTCCTGCACAAGAACGCGGCGACCTTAGCGAGCGTAGCCAAGCTATGGGGCGCGGTGCTGGCCTCCAATCTGGTGGGCACCTATCTTTTTGCCCTGTGCCTCGCCAAGATCGCGGTATTCAGCCCACACGTCCAGCAGACCTTGCTGAGCGTAAGCAGCGAGGGCTCGGGTGCCGCCTTCGGTGTGACTCTAACCAGAGCCATCTTTGCGGGCTGGCTGATTGCATTGATGGTTTGGCTGATGCCGGGTGCGGAATCGTCGCGCGTCGGCATCATCATTCTGGTCACCTACCTGATTGGATTGGGCGGCTTTAACCACATCATTGCCGGTTCCAACAAGAACTTTTTCCTGGTAGTTAGTGGAGCGGAGTCCTGGAGTTATTTCCTGCTGCGATTCTTTACCCCCACCCTGCTCGGGAACATCATCGGAGGAGTTTCCCTGGTTGCATTCCTGAATCATGCGCAGGTGGTCGCAGGCAAAGAAGAGGGCAGTAAAGCAAGTCAATCCCCGCTGGCGAAACGCGGCGCGGCCAAGGATGCGAAGCGGCGCGCGGGCTGACCGCGGTATTCCAGCCGCCGCCGGGCGGTGACCTCGCCGCGCGCCCCAGGCCGCAAGGATTCTTCCAATTTTTCGCGCAGCCGCCTATGCGCGCGAAAAAGCCGCAGGCGGACCGCCACAGTGGATATTTGCAAGCGCGTCGCGACCTCCTGCGTCGAATAATGCAGCACATCGCGAAGCAGGCAAGCCTGCCGAAGATCGGGCGGCAGTTGCACAATCGCTTTCGCCAGCAGCCGGCCCATTTCCCGGCGGGCGCAACGTTCCTCCGGATCTTGCTGCTCGGAAGCGATGCCGCTGCCTAGCGTTTCCTCACTCTGCCCCTTGGGTTGATCCAGGGAAGCGATTTTTCCGTCGCGGCGTTGCCGCAGTAAATCGATCGAGGTATTCGCCGCAATCCGCGAGATCCACGCGCGAAAATCATCAACCGACTCGTCCTGTTTCCCGGCAAACTGGTCCAGCCGGGACCACGCCTTCAATACCGCTTCCTGACTCACGTCCTGCGCATCGGCCGCGTTGCCGGTAAGCCCCCGCGCCCTCCGATAGAGCGTCGGGATATAGGGGGAAACCATTTCGGCAAAGGCCTCGGGGTTTCCCTTCCGCGCGGCGTTTAGCAGACTAGACTGGCGCGGGCCAGGATTAAGGCGAAGTGTGAGGGGTGCGGCGCTCATATCCGGCATTTCCAACCGGCAGTTGAAGCACCAAGCCCAAGTGTTCGTCTATATATAACAAATAAAAAGACATATCTCTAGCGGTGATGGCAAAACTGGATCGTTGCACCGACCGATTTTGGGACGGCTTGTCGCAAAACCGGTCAGGATATTTTACTAAGGGGCGCGCGATCAGTCGCTTCCCTTTACTCACGTCGCTTGTTTTTCCTGGCGTGCCGGTCTAAGGTCTCCCGCACCAACCTCCCTAGCGTGCGAGGGCTGTAGGGCTTCTGCAGGTAACGCGCTTCCCGTCCCACAGCCGAGAGCTTGTGAGCGTCCGGGGAGTAGCCGCTGGTGAACACCAGCGGTAGTCCCGGGAGTTTCTCCAGAAGTTTGCTAGCGGTGGCCGGTCCCCCCAGTTTGGGCATGATGACATCTAGAATCGCCAGCGCCGGCGTTTCCTGCGTGCAAAGGCTTAGCGCCTCGTGTCCATCGGCGGCCGACAGCACCCGGTAGCCCATGCTCAGCAGAGCTTGCCGCGACATCTCGCGTATGGATTCGTGGTCTTCGGCCAGCAGGATAGTCTCGCTGCCGCGCATTTCGGTTACCGGCGGAACCCGCGCCTTTTCGTCTGCGTTGTCCTGCGCGTTCTCCAGCGCCGGCAGGTACACGCGAAAAAGGCTGCCGTGCCCTGGCTCGCTGTAAACGTGAACAAAGCCGGCGTGCTGTTTCACAATTCCATAGACCGTGGCCAGTCCCATCCCGGTTCCTTTGCTCCGCTCTTTGGTGGTAAAGAAAGGCTCGAAAATTCGTTCGCGCGTTTCCGTGTCCATGCCCACGCCAGTGTCCGAGACGGAAATCACCGCGTAGCGGCCGGGCACTACGTAGGGATAAAAGCGGCAATACGAATCATCCATTTCGGCCATCTCCGTCTCGATCACCAACCGGCCGCCCTGCGGCATCGCGTCACGCGCATTGAGGCATAGGTTCATCAAGGCTTGCTCAATCTGTGTCGGGTCGGCCTTGACCGCATCCAGCTTGCCATTCAGAAACTTGAACTCGATATCCTTGCCAAGCACTTTGTCGAGAAAGCTCACCAGCCCGTGCGCCACCGTATTGAGATCCACCGCGCACGGCTGCAGGATCTGGCGCCGCGCGAAGGCCAGCAACTCGCGGGTCAGCGCCGCCGCGCGTTCCGCTTGTTCGCGTATGCGCGTGAAGCGCTCTACTACCTTGGGATTATCCTTGTTCTGGTCGCACCCCAATTCCGCCCAGCCCAGTATCGCCCCCACTACATTGTTGAAGTCATGCGCGATGCCGCCGGCCAGCTGTCCTACCGCCTCAAACTTTTGCGACTGCCGCAGCTGCCGTTCCATGGCCCGCAGTTCGGTAACGTCCTCGGCAATCACCTCCAGCCCGTTGGGCCGGCCTTCCAGCGAGAGTTGCCGCATATTCATCCGCACCGTAACCAGCCCGCCATCCCGCCGCCGCCATTCCGCCTCCGCTCCTTGCACCTGGCCATTTTCCCGGCAAGCGTCGCTAAGTTCCGCGTACTGCTCCGGAAATCGAAAAATGTCTCGCGCCAGATTGAGGGCCAACAGGTTCTCTGCGTTGGCGCAACCGGTCATGCGTAGCATGGTGGGATTGCCGTCGAGGAAAGAGCCGTCCGGGGAGACGCGGAAGATGGCGTAAGCTGAGTTTTCCACCAGGTCGCGATTGCGCGCTTCCGAAAGTCGCAGCGCCTCCTGCGCCCGGGCATGTTCATCCCGCAGCTCTTTGCCCTTCAAAGTCCGAGTCTGCGTTTCCGTTTTCATTACCGGTCCGCCATATGGTGGCTCCGCACTTCCGCGTGTCTTTAGGCGCGCCACGGTCGCTAGGTTTGCAACAACCGCTCCCCCGTCATTTTGTCGGCATCCGTCCGCAAACGTGACTCGATGCCGTCAAGGAAGTCCGCGAAATTGCCGCCATCCGGAGGGGCCCAGGATCCAATACTGGTACGAATTTCAATCGGTCCCCACGGTGACCGCGTTTGATTGTGCACCGCAATGTGCTGCTCCAGCCTGTTGCGCATCACCGGTGCGCTGGGGGCCGCGGCGCCTACTCCCAGAATCGCAAACTGCGATTCGCCCAGCCGCCCTACCACGTCGCTTCGCCGGCAGCATCCGGTCAGCAGCCTGGCCACATCGCTCAAGGCCCGATCTGCCGTGCCAGGGCCAAACGCTTGGCGCAACGCCTGCAAGTTCTCAATCAGCGCGCAGATCAACACCAGCGAACTCGCCGCCCGCATGGCTTCCTCCAGCCGCCGCTCGCCCACCGTGAGGAAGCCGTCTCGCGTATAAAGACCTGTGACCTGGTCGCGCAGCAGATCGGTCAGGCCGCTGAGCGTGTTGCGCTCCAGCGCCGCTCGCAGCACTCGCTCCAGGGTAGGCGCGTCGATGTGCCCCTTCAACAGGAAGTCCATCGCCCCTTCCGTCAGACTGCGCATGCCTTGCGCTTTTTCGCTGGCGTCCACGAATACGATCAACGGCACGCCCGGGGCGGTACGATGCACCAGGTGCACCGCGTCCCGCGCCTCACGCAAACTCAGCGACAGGTCCAGCAAAATCACTTCCGGGTCCACGATCTTTATGGTGGGCATCAACGTTGCGATGGTGGACACTACGGTCAGTTCCAGCCCGGGATCAGTGTTGGCGTAAAGCGACCGCAGGGCTTCGCTCACTTCCCCGGGGCTGCCCTCCGCCAGCAGCACTCGCAGTCTTCTTCGTGTCATAAGGCTCGGCTCCCGCAAACTCGCGCGCCCCTTTCGCCCGGAAATGGCCGGGCTCGCAAACGGCTGCTCCGGCGCTGTCGGGCGCACCGATACGCAGGTTTATCTGTGAGACTGGAGAGGACAGTCCTCGAAATACGGACCTGCAGGAAGGGATTCTGATTTTGAACTGCGGCCCTGCGGACGTCAATAGTCCTGCCGGCCAGGCGTCCTTATCTGCAACCAAGCGCTCAGACCGAATTTTCCCGGCAACCAAGCGCGGTAATCCCGAAACTATAACCTGTTAGCTACCGAAGATTTCGTCTATCTTTTGCGCCAGTGTGAAATCGTAATCGCTGATGCCCTTCACGCTGTGCGTGTTCAAATCGATCACCACTTTGTTCCACACGTTGAACCACTCCGGATGATGGTTCATCGACTCCGCCGCCAGCGCCACCCGCGTCATGTTCCCAAACGCTGCCGAAAAATCCTTGCATTGAAACTCGCGGTGCAGCTTGCCCTCCTGCAAATTCCATCCCTTCACCTGTGCCAATCGCTCTTTCACTTCGCTATCACTCAATTTT
>Ga0070730_10006285_pt1 | contig 10181 bp, 11 predicted proteins | sample Coa_R1_3_FD_66447 | JGI IMG/M metagenome (GOLD analysis project Ga0070730, IMG submission 66447) | Surface soil microbial communities from Centralia Pennsylvania, which are recovering from an underground coalmine fire - Coalmine... | ecosystem: Environmental > Terrestrial > Soil > Unclassified ... | reverse complement strand
ATTTGTTTGTTTGAAAACAGGATGCACTGCACTTGGTTTTAAAAAACCGAGCCAATCTTTCCAGAAATAGATACCCAAAGCAACTGCAGTCCCAAGATGTAACGCCACTAAAAATGGTAGTAAAGTTGGGGATTTGAGATCAGTGCCCCAACCCACCAAACTGGAAAAAAGAATGGCATGACCCAAACTACTCACCGGAAAAAGTTCCGTGACGCCTTGAATAATGGCAAGTAAAATGACGTGGAAAAGATTCATATGGGTAGATGTGATTGATAGATAGTAGAATAGTATATAGCTTTTCTGGAAATTTTTTATGTCAAAAATTCTCGCCAATAAAATTAAGCAAGCCCGCACAGAAATGGGTTTGACCCAAGCAGATTTGGCGTATCGCATGGGCATTTCCACTCAATCAATTTCTGCTTTTGAAACTGGACGAATTGAGCCTGAGCGCAAGTATTTAGAAAAAATTGCCCAGTTTACCCACAAACCACTGCATTTTTTTGTAGGCGAAAAAGTTTTGGCGGCGCAAATGCGGGTTGAGCAAATGATCCAAGAACTGGAAGAGCTAAAAAAGATTTTAGCGGAGATGACGGAAAAGTAATCATTTTGGGAACAATCCGACTTGTTCGTGTAGTGAATAATGTTCCTCTTTGCCAATAATAATGTGATCTAATAGTTCCACTCCCAGTAGCTGCCCTGCTTGTGCGATGCGGTGTGTAAATGAGATATCTTCTTGCGAAGGTAGTAAAACTCCAGTTGGATGGTTGTGGGCGAGAACTAAAAAGCTGATTGGTTTTTGTTTAATGACTGCGAAAATATCACTAGGACCGATGAGCACCCGACTCGCGCTGCCCATCGCCAGTGTTTCTTTAAACACCAGCTGCATGCGTGCATTTAGATACAAGCACAAAAGTTGTTCGCGTTGCGCATAACGGAGTTCGGCAAGTTGGTTTAAAACTTTTTTCAGAGAATCAAGAATAGGAAATTCTGGTTGGTTGCTCGGTCGCAGTCTCTCCACCAACTCAATTGCTGCCAAAATCTGGCTCGCTTTTGCCAAACCGATACCTTTGATTTTTTGTAAATCATTTAGCGCCAGAGATTTTTCCAACTGCAGTTTTTGTGTAATTCGTTTTGCTAGAATCTCCACCGGAATGTTTTTCATACCGCTACCCAAAATGACGCTGAGCAGTTCTTGCGTGGTGAGTCGCTGCACACCCAACTCACGAATTTTTTCGCGCGGGCGGAGAAACTGCGACTGCGTTTTTTTGGTTGTCGAATCTAGCATATGAGTGCATCATATTCGGAAAGCGTAGGAAGAACTGTAGGAAAAGGGCAGTCTTACTCTATCCGTGCACCGCACAAGAAACTGCCCTAAAGTACTACAAAAGTTGTATATTTTTAGTACTTTCGCAGTGCTTTTAGTCAATTCTTTGTGCACAGCGCAAAGAACGTATTTATAATGTTGTGGGTAACCAGGCCGGGACAACCTGTTTTTTACGTCTCAGCTAGCACGAATTTTCCTGTATTGACCGCGCATATATGTATTGTATAGTTAAATACATGAATGCAAACCCAACGACATCGCTCATTTCACTTGCAGAATCAATTGACTGGTCCGAAACAACTTTCGCACTTCTCAAAAAAACAAAACTGCAGCGTGAAGAAATCGAAGAAGCATTTTTAAATCTGCCGACAGTAAAAAAAATTACGCTCTCTTTTCCGGATAAGTATCAGAGATTTTTTGTCGAAGGTGTTACGGACAGGGGTAAAAAAATCCAGCTCGTTATGTACATTTTGAAGAAAAAAATTCATCTTACATATGTAAAAGGAGGTTGACTATGACAACAAAAACATCGCAGTACCTGGGTGACGTAAAGGACGAACAAAAATTTTGGGAACACCAAGATCCGCAAAAATTTCTCGAACCAATTAACATTTCAGATCAATTCGGCAACTTAAAACCATCCACAAAAATTATTACTTTGAGAGTGCCCGAGCACTTGCTTACGAACTTAAAACTGATCGCAAACAAACGCGACATTCCTTACCAGTCGCTCCTCAAAATGTTTTTGCAGGATAAAGTAAACGAGGAACTACAAACGCCTTTTCTACAACTCAAAAGAAAAATGGTGAAGAAAGCTGCGACAACATTGGTCGCTTTAGTAGTAACTGGAATCTTCACATATAGTTATGTTGCACAGCCCATTCGCGCGCAAGGAATTTCCATGGACCCGAGCTATCCAACGAACACGTATTATGTATTGGACAAATTTGCATATACGACAAGTGCTCCGCAACGAGGTGATGTGGTGGTGTTTCACTCTCCTACCCAGCCGGGCAGTTTATTCTTCAAAAGAATTGTGGGGTTGCCGGGAGAAAAGGTGAGTATTCAGGGTGGTGGTGTTTCTATCAATGGAGTGAAGTTGGAGGAACCATATGAGCAAGGAACAACGGCAGTGAAAACTTTTCCACATGTTGGTGAAGAAATAACAGTTCCTGGAAACAGCTACTACGTTTTGGGAGACAACAGAGTGGAAAGTACCGACTCACGAGATTTTGGCTTTGTAACAAAAGAAAATATCACTGGGAAAGTAGCGGGGTGTTGCTGGAATTGTAAATAAGCCAGTTCACTCAATGATTGCAGCCAGTGCCCCACCAGCAAGTGGCCCGGCAATATACAAAACAATCAACGGTAAATGGTTGGAGAGATGATTGATGTCCAGCAATAACGGTCCCACTCCAACAGCTGGATTAAATGCTCCACCTGAAAGAGGGCCAGCTGCCGTGGCTCCGACAAACAACGCTGCGCCAATTGCCAATCCAAAATATTGATTACCTTTCACGCGCGAATCAGCAGCCACGGACAAAATGGTCCGCACTAATAAAAATGTAAAAATGAGTTCTAGAACAAAAGCGATTGGCAAAGTTGTTTGCGCGGACGGTTGAGGAATGAAAAAAACCTGATGAGTAAAGAGATAAAGTGCGGCAGCAGCGATAGCTCCCAACATTTGTACCGCCACATAATACAGCGCGTCAGTTTGGGAAATTTTCTTTCGCAAATACATCGCGAGTGTCACAGCGGGATTGTAGTGCGCGCCAGAAATATGGCCGCCGCTATATACGAGCACCAGCAATACGCCACCAATTGCCAGTGGATTGCCCGTAAACGAAACCACTGTCACTAAAAAGAATGTGCCAAGAAATTCGGTGAGAAGTTTTGTATTTTTCATATCATCCTCTTACTTTGGGTTCTTTACTGCTCGGGCGGAGGTGGTGGGGTTCGAACCCACGTATCCCTTGCGGGATCACGCTTTCCAGGCGTGTGCAATTGACCACTATGCGACACCTCCATACTGCTTATGCCTAATGTGCGAGGCCTTATTTTATATCCCATGATATGATTTCACCATCGCAAAAAGGAGATCTATGCTGAGCATACTGAAACTATTCATCGATTTTTTCTTGCATATCGACAAAAATTTATTGATGATTACGCACCAATATGGTGCGTGGAGTTACGCCGTTTTATTCGTGGTGTTGTTTTTGGAAACGGGTTTTGTGATTACGCCGTTTTTGCCGGGTGATTCATTGCTGTTTGCGGCGGGGTCGTTGGCGGCGTTGGGGTCGTTGCACATTTGGGTGTTGTTGGCAATTTGTGTGTTAGCTGCCTTTACCGGAGATACAGTGAACTATTGGGTGGGCCGTTTAATCGGGCCGCAAATTTTCGAAAGGGAGTCTCGTTTCATAAAGAAAAAGCACTTAGACAAAGCACATGCGTTTTACCAAAAGCACGGTGGCTTCGCGATTATTTTGTCACGGTTTATTCCTATCGTGCGCACCTTTGCACCGTTTGTGGCGGGTATTAGCAAAATGAGTTACCCAACATTTTTGGTTTACAATGTGATCGGTGGCACACTATGGGTTTTGCTTTTTACTCTTGCCGGTTTCTTTTTTGGCAATGTCACGTTTGTGCGCCAACACTTTGAGTACGTGATGGTCGCGATCGTGTTGATTTCGGTTGTGCCGATTGCAATTGAGTTTGCAAAAGAAAAGTTTGCGAAAGAAAAAAAGGAGCGACATGAATGACGATATAGTTATTTCACAAGGACCTCATAAAGAAGGTGAGCCGGTTCCTGTGAATATTTCTGGCAGAGTGAATATTGAAAATTCTAAACAAATTGCAAAATTTTTTGACTCACTTTTTGCCCAAAACTATTTTCGCATTGATGTCGATCTAACCGAAACTGTTACAGTATCTTCTGCTGGGTGGAGAGAATTTACATTTGCTCAAAAAAAATGTAAAGAAAACAACGGGGAAATTCAGCTTGTGCTGTCTAACAAATCTCGTACGGCGGAAGTGTTCGAAATGACTGGATTAGAAGAATTTTTTGTCGTCACTTTCGTATCGGCATCTATGGGAATAGCTGGCGCTGAAAATGAAGAGGCTGGCTAGTTTTCTGTGATCCTTTTTCGTTTGTACAAAGAACTGCCCTAAAGTCATCCAAAACCATCCTGAAGGAAGCGTGTCAAACCCCCATTATAATAGTGGTCTGGTGGGGTATACTGTGAGTGAGTCGGAGCCCCTTTATGTCCCAAGTTCAAGACATCAAAAATGCCAGTGATATTGTGCAGCTGATCGGCGAGCGGGTAACCCTGCAACGCTCCGGCACGAATTGGCGTGGGCTGTGTCCATTTCACTCAGAAAAGTCGCCCTCATTTTTTGTGAGCGAACAACTGCAGCGCTACAAATGTTTTGGCTGTGGCGAGAGCGGTGACGTGTTTACTTTTTTGGAAAAATACGACGGCATGACTTTTGCGGAAGCACTGCAACATTTAGCGGACCGCGCGGGGATAAAACTCGAGCGTTTTGCATTTAGTTCCGAAGATGAGACTCGTCAACGCGTTTTGGATATTTTGAACTTGGCAAAAGAGTACTATCACTTTTTACTCACGAAGCATCGATTGGGTGAAGTAGGTCGGGTGTATTTAAAAGAGCGCGGCGTTACTGCAGAATCATTAAAACTTTTTCAATTGGGTTTTGCGCCACAAGAATGGGGTGAACTTCTCAAATACTTGCACGACAAGAAAAAATTTGCATTACGTGACATTGAAGCAGCGGGTCTCATTCTCAAAGGGGCTGGCGGCCGTTACTACGACCGCTTTCGTGGACGGCTCATGTTTCCATTAACTGACCATCGCGGAAGAGTAGTGGGATTTTCGGGACGAGTTTTGGAAAATGAAACGAAGGAGGCCAAAGAAGCAAAGTACATTAACAGTCCCGAAACCATTGTGTACCACAAAAGTGAAATGTTGTTTGGTTTTTCGCAGTTGTATCAACCGATTCGGCGCGCGAATGAGGTCGTGGTCGTTGAAGGTGAGTTTGATGTGATTTCGTCAGCGCAAGCGCATGTAAATAACGTCGTTGCAGTCAAAGGTTCGGTGCTCACCGAGCAACACATGCGTTTGTTGAGCCGCACTGTGAGCAAAGTTATTTTAAGTTTTGACATGGATGCGGCGGGAGTCACAGCGACGAAGCGCGCAATCGAAATTGCACGACCATTTGGTTTGGAACTACGGGTAATTGCTCTGCCACCGGAGCTACGCAGCAAGGATCCCGATGAGCTCGCGCGCATGCAACCGCAAGAATGGCGACAGGCAGCGAAGTCTTCGGTTTCTGTGTACGATTTTTTCTTAAACGCTGCAGTCAAAACATATGATCCGCGCACGCCCGAAGGCAAACGCAAAATTGTCGATGAGCTCGCGCCAATTTTTGGCCAAATTGACCACGCAGTGGAACTTGAATTTTACACAAATAAATTGGCAGAACTTTTGCAAGTGAAGGTAGCCACACTGCAATCAGATTTAGAAAAATTTAAACAGTCAAAAAGGACTGGGGCGTCAACAAAAACTGCACCAAAAAATGCAGCGCAACCCACCACGAAAACTGCACCCACGCGGCAATCACGGCTCGAAAACTATATTTTATTTTTACTTTTCAATACCGCGGACGAGCACATTCCGGTGCGTGCAGAAAAATTAAAACACATCGCATTTGCCCAAACGGGTGTGAAGCAAATCGTTCAGCAGCTCGCTGCAATTGTCGCGCCAATTCCCCTCGCCGTATTTGTAAAAAAATTACCGGAAGATTTGCAAACGCTGGTATTTGAACTCTCGCTGAACTCAGAATACTCAGAAATGTTACCCACACTGGATATTGAAAAAGAGTGGAATAAATCCATTACCGAACTTATTAACTTAGACATTACTGCAGAAATTCAAAAAATTGGCGAGGAACTGGACCAACTCGAGCGCCAAGAGCCAAAAACAAGTGCAGATGAAGTTCGTCAAAATGAACTGTTGAAAAAAATTCTGCAATTGCGGGCAAAGCAGAAACAACTATAGCCGCTGTTATAATACCCACATGCGCATCGCATTTTTCACAGACACTTTTTTTCCCAACATTGATGGTGTTACGACAGCAGTTATCAACTATGCAAATGGTTTAGCTGAATCTGGCCACGAAGTGTTAATTGTTGCGCCGCGCTATCCAAAATCGAGAAAAATCGCGGGTGTTAATCATCATTTGTCTTCTAAAGTACAGGTTGAACTTTTGCCGTCAGTTGAAATGTCGGAAGTGCGTCTCAGCCTTCCCATGCGCAAAATGTTCCAAAAAGTAACCGCGTTTGATCCGGACATCATCCATACGCATACGCCCTTAACAATTGGTTTGCAAGGACTCTACCTAGCTCGCCGACTCAAAAAACTGGCCGTCACGACACACCACACGCACTACACGGATCCCGAGGCGCTTAAACACATACACATGTTTGAGTCACCGGTTGCTCATCAATTTCAAAAGGGTTTGAAAGTTGTTTTGAAAAGCTACTACGATAGCCATGATCTAGTGATTGTACCGACACAGGATACCAAGGGTGACCTTCGTTCATTCAAGGTTGCCCAAAAAATTGTGGTCATTCCTAGCCCGATTGCTTCCGAACTTTTTTGGAAAGCGCAATCTGCAAAGCAGGCCTTACGTCGGCGAATGGGAGTCAAACAACAGGCACTCATTTTCGTGGGCAGGATGGGTGGAGAGAAAAACGTCGATCTTGTGATGCGAGTTTTTGTTGAACTTTTGCATCAATTTCCTCAGTTGCAGTTGGTGCTCATCGGGGACGGGCCGGATAAGAAAAAATTGTTTAAATTGGCAGAAAAGTTGGACATTAACCGAGCAATTATTTGGACTGGTGCGATTCCTCATAAAACATTGGTGGAAAAAGGGTACTATTTTTTGGGTGATGTTTTCATCACATTGTCCAGGTTTGAAACCCAAGGTCTATCAACCATTGAAGCGATGGCATGTGGCTTACCCGTTGTGGGCGCCAGAGCTCACGCTACGAAAGAAATTATTCATGGAAATGGCATTTTAATTTCCAGCAAGGATCCCAAAATCATTGCCCAGAAGATCGCAAAGCTGCTATTAGACAAAGAAAAAATGAAAATGTATAGTGAACAGTCCTTAAAGATTGCACAGGGATTTTCGATTACCGCTTCAACCGAAAAATTGTTGGCAATTTATGACAAGCTTCTTTATAATAATAATGAATAGTACGGAATGGAGGTTTTATGTCTGACCAAACCCAACCAATGCCCAAGAAAGGGGCGATGCATCTAAGTGATGCAGATTTGCAGAAAACACTGGAAGAGTCAACGATGCCAGTCTTTGTCGATTTTTATGCGGAATGGTGCGGTCCGTGCAAGTTAGCTGGTCCAGTGATTGATAAATTGGCCGAAGAATTTCAGGGTAAAGTAATGATTGTGAAGATTGACGTCGATCCGAACCCAATGAGTTCAAAGCAGTACGGAGTTATGAGCATTCCTACCACGATTTTATTCAACAAGGTTGATGGAAAAGTGAAAGAAATTGACCGCAAAATTGGGTTTGCGGGGGAACAGGGATATAGACAAATGTTGGCGAAAGTGATGGGTAAGTAAAGAGTATGGAAAAAACGAAAGTTGCAATTATTGGCAGTGGCCCGGCTGGATATACAGCAGGGTTGTACGCGGCGCGAGGGAACCTCGCGCCGCTCCTCTTTGCCGGCGAAAAAAGTGGTGGCCAACTCATGAACACCACGGTCATCGAAAACTTTCCCGGTTTTCCCAAAGGTGTTGATGGTCCGCAACTCATGATGGACATGCGCGCCCAAGCCGAACACTTTGGTACGCAAATTCAAGATAAATATGTAACAGCCGTTGATTTTTCCGCACGTCCATTCCGTTTGTGGACGCAACTGCCGGAAGGCACGACTGCGGAAATTTTGGAAAATGGCACACCGGAAGAAATTGCAAAATTCACCAGCACAATCAAAGCAGCGCCGCACGATGTCGAAACGGATTCAGTTATTTTGGCCGTCGGCGCCCAATCAAAACCGCTCAACGTTCCCGGTGAAAAAGAATTTTTGGGTCGCGGTGTGAGTACGTGCGCGGTTTGTGACGCGGCGTTTTACCGCGATAAAGACACGATTGTGGTGGGTGGCGGAGATACCGCGATGGAGGATTCACTTTCGCTCACAAAATTTGCCAAAACCGTCACGATTTTGGTGCGCGGTGACAAACTGCGCGCGAGCAAAGTGATGCAAGAACGTCTGCTCAGCCATCCAAAAGTGAAATTTTTATACAACACCTGCATTAAAGAAATCCACGGTGACAGTATTGTGAAGGAAGTTGTTTTAAGTAACAGCGTTGAAAAAACCGAAAAAACTTTACCGATTGATGGTGTTTTTGTGGCTATCGGCCACACGCCCATGACCAAAATTTTGCAAGGTCAAATTAAATTGGATGAGCACGGTTTTATCGTTACGCGCCAAAGTATCAGTCGCGCCGGTGTGGAAATGGCTGCCGCCGCATTTGGCGAAAATGGTTTGGTCTGTTTTCCCACAATGACTTCTGTTGAAGGTGTCTTCGCTGCTGGCGACACCGTTGATGTGCGTTATTGGCAGGCTGTGACCGCTGCCGGTCAAGGTTGCGCCGCCGCAATTGATGCTGAAAGGTGGTTGGAGGAGCGGTAATCTGGCGGTGGAGTTTGCGTTTTTGTGCAATTGGTAAAGAACTGCCCTAAAGTCGTATAGAAGTCGTTTGTTTCTCCTGCTTGAAGACGAGTCTTTACCAGTAATGCGAAGGAGATGTGCGGAAGTACACAATTGACAGTCCGTCCTAAACGCGGTACTTTAGGCAACAGACTCTAGCCTTTCAATGCTATAAGAAAACACGGCTCGTAAGCCGGTTTTCTTGTAGCAATTTGAATCGTCACTAACATAGCCGCGAAGCGGCTGCTATAATACCCGAATTCATGTCCGCCACAAAAATCGCCCAAAATATTCAAACTGATCTTGACGCGCTTTTAAAGAAAGCTCTAGGTCGTGGTTTTGTCACGCAAGAAGAAGTTCTGGAAGTCGTCGTTGAGCCGGAACTCTATATTGATAAGCTCGACGAGTTTTACGACCAAATCATCAAGAACAGTGTTGACATTTTTGAGTCTGTTTCCGAAGAAGAGACCGAGGTCCCGAACGAAATCCAGCGCGAGCTGGAGATGCTCACGACGCTCGAATCCAAAGCCGGTACCGATCCCGTGCGCATGTACCTCAAAGAGATCGGCCGCATTCCGCTGCTCAACCGCGAACAAGAAATTGATTTAGCGCAGCGTACCGAAGCCGGCGATCCCAAAGCCAAAGAAAAATTGACTGCTTCAAACTTGCGTTTAGTCGTTTCCATCGCCAAAAAATACATCGGCCGCGGCATGACCTTTTTGGACTTGATCCAAGAAGGCAACAAAGGTTTGATCCGCGCTGTCGAAAAATATGACTGGACAAAAGGTTTTAAATTTTCCACGTACGCCACGTGGTGGATCCGCCAAGCTATTACCCGCGCCATCGCTGACCAGGCCCGCACCATCCGTATTCCGGTGCACATGGTCGAGACGATCAACAAGCTCATGCGCACGTCGCGCAAGCTCATGCAGGACTTGGGCCGCGAGCCCACCCCCGAAGAAATCGGTCAGGCAATGGAGATGGAGCCCGATCGGGTCCGTGAGATTTTGAAGATTTCCCAAAAAACCACGTCTTTGGAAACGCCAATCGGTGACGAAGACGACAGTTATCTCGGTGACTTTATCGCTGATGAATCGC
>Ga0070730_10006284_pt1 | contig 10181 bp, 7 predicted proteins | sample Coa_R1_3_FD_66447 | JGI IMG/M metagenome (GOLD analysis project Ga0070730, IMG submission 66447) | Surface soil microbial communities from Centralia Pennsylvania, which are recovering from an underground coalmine fire - Coalmine... | ecosystem: Environmental > Terrestrial > Soil > Unclassified ... | reverse complement strand
AGATGATTCCAACGAAGGTTCCCAGATCGTTGAGCGACCAGATTGCAGACTCCATGCGCTAGAGCAGTCACACCAGGAAGGCGTGACAACACCTTCCAAGTCGATACTAAGGACGGTAGTTGACGGAAGCTGTCATAACCTTGGAACAATTCATCGCCCCCGACTCCTGACACCACCACTTTTAGGCCGAGCTCTGAAACCGCCTTGCTGGCGTACCAAGTGTTGACCCCGTCGATACTGGGCTGATCCATAGACTGCACTATACGAGGGAGATCAGTATTAAACTCCTCGCGGGTAATCACCCGAACGTGATGCTTGATCCCGTAGAGTGCAGCAAGACGTGCAGCTCCAGGTGCCTCATCCTCATATTGACCTTTGTACTCCCGGTAAGTAATTGTGACGCCTTGCAAGTTCTTGGCACCGGCTTCGACCATCAAGCCGCACAACGCACCGGAATCGATGCCTCCCGACAGAAACACCCCCACAGGCACGTCCGACACCAAATGTGCAGAAACGGATGAAGCTAGCGCCGTCCTCACACGATCATGGATTTCCGAAACGGAGGCCTCATAATTACGTGGTGCTTCACGCCAAGGAGCACCAATATCCCACCATTGGCGCACCGGTCCCAATCTCCCCTTCTCAATCCAGGCGCTATGCCCCGCAGGCAACGCCCGAATATCCCGATACCAACTGTATGGTTCAGGTACGCTTCCAATTAGCCAGAAGCCTGCCTGTCCACGGAAATCCAACTCCCGCGAAATGAGACCGGTGGAGAGGAGCGCTTTGACCTGAGAACCAATAAGCACACCCCTCTGAGTCTGCGAATAATACAGTGGCTTTATTCCGTATGGGTCTCGGGCAGCAAAGCCGAGTTTTCTTACTCGATCCCAAATAACAAAGGCAAACATGCCGCGGAGACGAGGCAGCATGGCTTCTCCTTCAGTTGCGAACAAAGCCAGCAGCACCTCCGTATCAGAGGTCGTTCTAAAGGCAACGCCTTGCTTTTCAAGCTGACTGCGAAGTTCTCGGAAGTTGTAAATTTCGCCATTGAAGGTGATCGCGTACCGCCCGCAAGTTGAAATCAAAGGTTGACGAGAGCGAGTGTCCAGATCGAGGATTGCTAATCGCCGGTGTCCTAAGACGACCCCCTCATCAAGCCACAGTCCTTCATCATCGGGACCCCGAGCGCGCATTTGCAACAATGCAGGTTCCACTTCAGCGCCATTGAAGTAGCTATTGGGTTCCGGAATTGCAACGATGAAACCGCACACTTAGAGCTTCCTTGCAGTACTGAGCAAGTGATCCCAAACCTGAAGGAATGCTTCTCCTGTTACAGTCTCGGCAAAGCGATGCTCAATTGTCTGGCGTGCCTGATTCCCCATGGTTGCATTCAACTCGGCGTCTGAGCTTAACTGCACAATTCTGCCAGCTAGCGCACGGGGATCGTCTAGTTGCACAAGAAACCCATCCTTTCCATCTGTGATAATCCCCTCCGGCCCACCGCTTCGAGTAGATACCACCGGAACTCCGCACCCCATGGCCTCCAGCAATGCAACCCCAAAGCCCTCTTCGTCAGAACACAGGGCAAAGACACTCGCTTGTTGATAGAGAGTAACCAACTCCGATACCGATGGATGTGCAATAAATTGTATACTACTTCTCAATCCAAGACCATCAGCGCGTACCCAGAAGCTTTCAGGTGGGCCATCCTTCCCGGCCAACACCAGACGCAATCGTTGCCGAATTGGTTCCGGAATTAGCGCATAGGCTTCGAGCAATAACCCTATATTCTTCCGAGGATCGAGCAAACGGCCAACGCAGAGAATATAAGGATTCTGATCGAGCCACTGCTTACGACGCGAAGAAGGAGTGAACATTCCTTCGGGTATACCGGGTGGGGCATACCGAAGATCCACTCGGCGATGTAGGTTCAATCTCCGGGCGTACTCAAGCATCCAAGAGTTCATTACTTGGATCGCATCAACTGTGCGAAGAGCGTATCTATCCAATTGATCGGTAATACGAGTCATGGCCTTCCGCCAGTGATCCATAACACTGCGAGGTCGCAATTCCTTCATTCGTCGCTCCACCTTCGCACGGGTGGCGCAATGAACCGAAACGGGCTTACGCAGGCCGCAAACTGCACTGGCCCAAGCAGGCGATCCGCACACCACCTGCAGAATATTGCAATCCGCTAAGGCACCAGCCAAAATTTGTCGAGGAAGGTATCGCTGGAACTCCAATTCACCTGCTACTGCACCAACATGCGTCACCGGCAATCCTTCCCAAGTACTATGGGCGACGATGGCGCCTCGCATCCAGCTCCCAGGAGATGTTATTCGTAGGTTGCAATCGTCATTGGCTGACACTGCAAGAGATACCACTTTCAGATCAAACCGATGGGAACGGAGCGCCACATCTTTAATGAAACGAGCCACCGAAGATACGCCACCGCCTTGGTCTATCGCTGGAACGACGAGACCGACTCTGGGCTTCATCGATGCAGTACATCCAACTCAAGCCCAAAGGCCATCTTCTAAGCTAGTTCCAATGAGTTCGCAATTGATCCAACGTCACTCGACCTGAATGGCCTCAAACAGGATCTCAAGAGGGGCGATTGCACTTGAAGATCGAGCCGGAACGTCACCGACGTCGCAGTAGCGCTCGAACGTGGAGCGAAATGTCGCGTGAGCAATGTACCTGCACTTCGCTTGATCATAAGGGCCCTCGAAGCGGATCGACATGCGTATTTCGTCGAGGGCGCGACCTGGATTCTCAGTTCGGATCGCCTCGGTCTTCCGACTTCGCCAAACGTCCGCAATTTGACCCGCAGGGCATTTCCTAAATTCACTGGGAACGACTACCTAGAATTGGCCTAAGTCGGGGAGCAATGCTATTTGCCAAATCCACGAATGACCCAGCAAATTCGTTCTGTCTCAATTGCATAGTAGTAGAGTCAGGTTCTGTCGGTCACAGTTACGAAGGCTCCAGTCCGGATAACAAGATACTGTTAGACGTTCTGGCTCGCCAAGGAATACGTCCAAATCCAGGACAACATCAATATTTAGGACAGTTCACAATTTTCGTTTTGTAATCATGACTATCGCGAAAATACAAAGAAATGGAATGATTAAGTCCCTCAAGAACGCCAGAAAGTGACCGAATGGTGCCTCTAGACTCATTGTTCCGACAACAAACCAGGCGGCTAACGGATGATTGTTCGAACGTTCCGCCGAAAATAATACCCCACAGACGCAGGACCACATTGCTCCCACAAAACCGAAGCTAAGTATTCCAACAATCAATCCGAAGTTGCCTATCATCTCAAAAGGAATTGAAATTGCGGCGTTTGTTACAGTGTCTTCCCTGCGGAATATTCCAAGATCCGCAGCAACCGTACGAGAAATGAGATTACCAACGTTCAAATCTGGCTTCTTCGGGTGTAAGACACGCGGAATTAGAGCCTCCACCCCCCAAACTAAGGATTCTCCGCCCCACTCGCCCCTCGTAAATCCGTTTCGCCGTGCCAACTCTCCCCCGATAAACCAAACACCTCTAAATGGGGACTCAACGTTTACGTCCCTCCAAGAAGCAAATCCCTGATTTAGAGGATCCTTCAAATGATCTAACATAAGGGAGATTCGATCCTCCCTTGAGGAAATAATCTCACTCTCTGCTGCAGAACGACTTTCACTTACAAAGGGTTCGACGATAAATAGATAGACGAAAGCCAAGGAGAAAAGTGAGATCCACGGAAACGTCTGTTTCTTCGATCCTTGAATGGCTATGTAATAAGCCACCATGTAAAGGATGTGGGCCTTCCAGCCACTAACAACTGCCATCGCCAAGGTAATAGTAATGACCGAGGCCCCGACCAGAGCACTTCTGGGTGTTAATTCGGAACGACGATTCACCCACAAGTGAATGAACGAACAATTGGCAAAAGGCACCAGGCCTCCAATTCCTGCAATGCAGCCCATCCACCAAATATTGGTTCGAGTTCCACTTAAGTAGTCGGTCTGTTCGATTCCTTTGAAGCCTAGCCAGTCAAGTACCTGAACTGCGACCATTGCCGCAAAGCCGATGAACCACAGAAGCTGAATGCTGCCGGGCCTATAGCAAAACCCCGAAGGCCTCATGAAGTCGAAAGCTATCCGCCGCCTATCAATCCAAGAAAGGACCCACCTTCCTGAAAGCGCATAGAGGGGCAGCCCAATCACAACGACCCAGAGCCCCGCCTGACAGCTCTCTTGAACTTCCAAAGCGGCCTCTGGAGCCCTTGCCAGAAATGTATGAAACGAGATTACTGAGGGCCCCACCGAGAACCACCAGTAGAATAGAAAAGCGCCCATCTGGACTGGATTGAGAAGTGGGCGATCGCCGAGAAGCCTAAGAGACAAATAGAACGATATCGCAATACAAAGCTGACCGAAAAGGTAATTGGCAGGACCACCAACAAGGAGTCCGCCGACGAGAGCCACAAGGGAGAGAGAAATTATCCCGAGGATGAGCCATCTACTTTCTGTCCAATTCTCTGGCGTCGGAGGGGATGTGATGGGGACAACCTTAACCTTCACTTTTCACCAATTCCCCAGAAAGTAGAACCACGAAAGCACCTCAGAACTAAGTAACTCACTATACCCCTCCAGCACGCCTACCAATCTTCTCCCTCAAGGCTCTATATCTAACGGTCCCCAGCAAGAACCTCGCAAACCTTACAACCAGACTCTTCGCATTCTGAAGGATCGCCTTTCGAATCATGATACAAACCCAAGCACGACCGGCTAAGACCAGCCTGTCTCTAGGCAATAGGCATTTGTAGGATCCGTCACGCCACGCGATATCAACGAATGCGCTAAAGGCAATGGAAGTGAAAGGAAATAATCCTTGGATCCAATGCACCTTAAGAGTTCTCGCTATCCTTGAAGGAGAAGCACTGGCACCATCACCTGTCGCACGATGCACCGTAGCTTGAAGGGTTGTTTGTATTCTCCCCTGAAACGCTAGGGCTGCAACGAACAGCCAATCGCCACCAACTACATTCTGGAGAGTCATCCCGGAAGCGACCGATCGACGAAATACGCCGTAAAACGTTGAATTGTCCCCTACCCTTGAAAAATAGGTGAGCAATCTAATCCTGGAATCATCCTGAGGTAAGTCTATACGAACTCCCCAGAATTGGAAACCGTCGCTCTGGTAGGCGCGAGAACGCCCTGCGGCAAGAACTACTTGTTGATTCAGCTCAAGGATATCCATGCAAGCCCTGACATATCCATGATCGATCCAATCATCATCGCCTAACCACATGAAGAACTCCCCGTGTGCGATCCGAAGTATTGCGTTGAAGTTCTCAGTAGGTCCGACATTGGCGGGTTGGCGAATATACCTAACTCTCCTGTCACGACTCTCATATCTGCGGCACAGAGTTTCTGTAGTATCCTGGGACGCATTGTCAGAAATCACAATTTCTAAGGTTGAATAATCCTGGGCCAACGCACTTTCCAGTGCTCGGCCAAGAGTTGAAGCACGATTGAATGTCGGGATCCCAATAGTTACAAGCGGTGGTATCGTCATCCGAATCCTATGTCAATCTCATAAGTGATAGGAATGTGGTGTTCGGCCACCATAATCAGATCAAGCTGTTTCATGGTCTCCAGAGTGACAACTGTGGTTTCCTAAAACTACTTACTGACTCTGAAGTATTTATCCGTGTTCCGCTCTCTCCATAGTTTGACTACGACGATCCGAACGTGGCGTGAAACCAGGCCGGCCGCCAAAGGTGAGAGAAGGCTTGCAACCAAGATCGCCGCTACATTCCAGCCAAAATCGGCCGTCCCACGGACAACAAAGCGGACCCCCGCAGAGACCGAAAGCGCCGCAAGTAACGGCAAACCTGAATCCGCCCAATACCAGTGCCATAGCTCACCTGGAAGGAGTCGACGATGCATAATGGAAAGTGAGAACAACACATAAGCTGCATTTAGTATTGGCCAGACCCACGCTGCACCAAGTGAGCCCCAACGTAACGACAAAAGAACCAGCATGGGGATCAAGACCATGATCGCAACTAGGTTGACCACAATAGATAGCCTGGTCCAGCCATGCGCCAGCTGCAGGGCATAAGGAATGTTCATCAACCCATTGAGCGCTGCTCCCACAATTAAAACACTTACCAATCGCCAAGTATGCTCCGCCGTCGTTGGATTCTGGGTCCACAGAATCATGATTTCGCGCGAGAAGATCGCGAGAACAATTGCCGGTGGAAGAATTAATACTGCCATCATCTGGCAACTCTTGTGATAAAGAAGCTTCAGCGCCTCCTGATCCCCAATTACAGCTAGTTGGGAGAAGCGCGGGAATACTGCCGAAAACAGCGGGCTGACCATCACACTCAGCGCTCCCGCTACCGCGGATGCCATAGCGTAGTATCCGAATTGCTCCAGCGGAAGAATGTTACTTAACACCACCTTGTCCATTTGGGTCAAGATCACCGAAAGCGCAGTGACGGCGAAGACTCCCCCTGCGAAGCGCCACCTTCCAAGGAGCAGATCTTTCCGCACTCGCGGTGAAGACTCGGAGGTAGGTAAGGCACTCCATAGCACCCGCCAAGCGACGATGGTCTGGAGGGCAGATGCAAGTATCTGCCAACACATGAAAGTGTGAATACCCGGATCGACCAACCACAACACTGCGGCCGCACCCAGTCCTCTGAATAGCGCCGATGCGATCACGATTCCATTCAGTAGAACTTGGCGTTGCAACCCCATCAGGCCACCAGAATAGAGCGTAAATGGAAATTGTAGGCCCACCGCCAGCCCCATCAGACTAAAGGCCTTTTGAGTCGATGCCGGGGAAAGGTGCCCGGGTTGTACCCAATGCAAGGCAATTAGGGATCCAAGTGGCCAAGCCACAATTAGAACTACACTGGCTGCTCCCCAGTACGGAACTTCCATTGTGCGTACCCAGTCCCGCGCTTCTGCCCCGCCTTTCTGATGAGGTAACCGCGCCAATTCTCTGTTCAGAGTTGTGCTCAAACCCATATCGAGCAAAAGAAGTACCGCCTGAAAAGACGCGAATACTCCGACTAGTCCATAGGACTCCACGCCCATTAGTCGCACATAAAGGGGGATCAGACCTAGAGACAGGAGCCCGTTGCATAGCTTTCCAGCTAGATTGGCGATTATGTTTCGTGATAGTTGTGTCATGGATCGACGATCGGCTAGATGACACTATGATAATTCGCAGCAGGGAACAAGTTGGAGCCGATGCAGATTCCCGAACAATTGGCTTCGGGAAGGGAAACTGCTACGATCCAGTTTCTATGACAGCTAACTGTGAACGAGAAGCTATCCAGATCAATTGAATCTTCATGTTGACGTAATGCTAGGATTCCCCCATCCGTCCAACTCCCATCGAAGTATCCCTATCAGGCTGGGGACATCTTTCATGTTTTCTTCGCCCGATTAATCATGAGTTTCCACGAAATCTTCCGCTCCGAGGGTCTACCCGTTCTCCAGAACAAGATGTACTCTAGCGCAGCAGCTGCGATCGCATCTCCCCGGGGAAATGTGATCCTGGTACAGGACGACCAGTCGGGACTTATTTTCAATTCAGCATTTGAGCCTTCCAAATTGGAATACGATCAAGAGTATCAAAACGAACAAGCTTGCTCGAACGTCTTCAAGCGGCATCTGGAAGAGGTTACACGTCTCATCGGTAAGCATCTTCGAGGACAATCAGTACTCGAAGTAGGATGTGGCAAAGGATACTTCCTCGAACACTTGCAGCAGCAAGGCTTTAGGATCATTGGTATCGACCCCGCTTACGAAGGAGATAACCCCAACGTGCTCAAGGTACGCTTTGACAAGGACCTCGGGCTCGCTGCAGAAGGAATTATTCTTCGACATGTTCTTGAACACATTCACCAGCCACTTCCGTTCCTAGCAGGAATTGCAGCCGCCAATGGGCAACGAGGAACCATTTATATCGAAGTGCCCTGCTTCGATTGGATTTGCCAACGGCGCGCGTGGTTCGACATCTACTATGAGCATGTGAATTACTTCCGACTGCAGGACTTCACTCGCATCTTTGGCCGTATTTACGAATCCGGAAGGGTCTTTGGGGGCCAGTATCTTTATCTGCTTGCCGACCTGGCCAGTCTTCGTGACCCTATTCCGCTTTCTACCCCACCTGCTGAGATGCCAAGGGATTTCCTCGTGGGCCTTCAGAATGCGATCACGCTTGCTCGCGGCTCAGGGGGGCGGCGCAATGCCATCTGGGGTGGTGCTTCCAAAGGAGTGATCTTCGCTTGCGCCCTGCAAAGAGCCGGACTAACACCAGACGCCGTAATTGATATCAACCCTGCCAAGCAAGGGCGCTTTCTTGCGGGAACCGGTTTGAAGGTCGCCGCCCCTGATGAAGCACTCGCACAGTTGTCGCCTGGGGATAATATCTTCGTGATGAACTCCAATTACCTCGACGAGATTGTGACACAGTCCGGAAACCTATTCTCCTATGTTACTGTGGACCATGAACAAACATGACGAGGAAGTCGCCGCGCGGGTTAAGTCAAACCGCGATAATTCCTCATTGAACACCAGCGCACGCGCGTTCATGCAGGCCTCTATCCGTTCAAAGTATTCCTACAATTTCACATGGCTGGGGCGGCCGATTATCCAGTACCCCCAAGATATGATCGCTATGCAAGAGATCCTTTGGTTGGTTCAACCCGACTTGGTCGTCGAGACTGGAATCGCCCACGGCGGTTCGCTCATTTTCTCGGCCGCCATGCTGGAGTTGAATGCCGCTTGCGGCGGGCCAAAGAGTGCCGAAGTGCTTGGCTTGGACATCGACATCCGTGCTCACAACAGGGAAGCTATTGAGGCGCATCCCATGGCCAAACGAATCAGCATGATTGAAGGGTCTAGCATTGCCTCAGACGTTATCGAACAGGTGAAAGCCAAAGCCGCCACCAAGCATAGGGTGCTCGTTTCCTTGGATAGCAATCACACTCACGATCATGTGCTTGCGGAACTCGAGGCCTATTCGCCCTTAGTCTCCGTTGGGAGTTATTGCGTAGTCTTTGACACTATTATTGAAGACCTTCCAGAGGATACTTCGATTGAGCGCCCATGGGGGCGTGGCAATAATCCTAAGACCGCCACGCGGGAATTCCTCAGGACCCATCCAGAGTTTGAAGCAGATCGGCTGATTGACAACAAGATCAGCGTTAGCGTTGCGTCGGAAGGTTATCTACGACGGGTGCGCTAGAATTGCCTGACATATGACTGAGTTCAAGTGGTTTTCAAATTACTCGACGAACCCCTTGAAATTGCGATCTCGCTCCGACATTATACGGTTGTCCGGTGGCCATGCGATATTGAACGCGGGATCATTCCAGGAGATGCCTCGTTCTGCTGCTGAATCGTGGAAACCCGCCATCTGGTAGCAAACTTCCGTATTATCTTCGAGTGTCTGAAAGCCGTGCGCTAGCCCCTCGGGGACATAGATCATCCTGTGATTATGTTCAGTCAACTCAATCGCGAACCATTTTTTGAAGGTCGCTGACTCCGGGCGCAAATCCAGAATCACGTCGTAGATTGACCCTTTTCCGCATCGCACAAGCTTCGGCTGACCATGTGGCGCAATCTGGTAGTGCATCCCACGTAAGGTTCCCTTTTTTCCGCTAAAGGAGAAACCGCCTTGGACAAAGTTGGATTGGAGGCCGTGAGCCTCGAACTCCCGCCGGCACCAAGTACGGGCGTAGAATCCCCGATCGTCCCTCCTGGGATCGACTTCTATGATGAACGCCCCCTGAAGAACCGTTTCTTTGAATAGCATCGAGGATCCTACTCGCTCACTTAAAGCACGCGAACCTCGGGGATTGGAACAATGAAGCGGCCCCCTCGTCGTCGATACTCAATTTGTTGGCCCAGAATCTCATCTGCAAAGTTCCATGCTAGGAGCAGGACATAGTCCGGCTGGTCGGCGAGGAGCTTTTCCGGCTCAAAGATTTGAAGATGTGTTCCTGGCGTGTACCATCCCTGCTTGACGGTGCTCCGGTCCACCACGTAATCCAAGATTTCCCGACCGATCCCGAAGTAGTTCAGGAGCGTACTTCCCTTGGCCGAAGCGCCATAAACTGCGATTCGTCGGCCCTGAGCCTTGAGTTCTCTCAG
>Ga0070730_10006283_pt1 | contig 10181 bp, 8 predicted proteins | sample Coa_R1_3_FD_66447 | JGI IMG/M metagenome (GOLD analysis project Ga0070730, IMG submission 66447) | Surface soil microbial communities from Centralia Pennsylvania, which are recovering from an underground coalmine fire - Coalmine... | ecosystem: Environmental > Terrestrial > Soil > Unclassified ... | reverse complement strand
TTCCCCTCCATGCTCGATTTCCTGCAGGCTTTTCAGCAGGCATTGCAAGAGAGCGGGGACCTCCATGCGACCCTTGCCATTACCCCTGCAGAGGCTTTAACGGGTACACGACGCGAATTGACGCTTCCAGGAGGAAGAAAAGTTCAGGTCACTATCCCCGAAAGGGTTCAAGATGGACAGATGCTGCGATTAGCGGGTCTGGGTGAGCCCTCCTATGATGGAGGGCCGAGGGGCGCTCTTGCCCTCACAGTAGCCATTTCATCCCAGCAGAGAACGGTGCTCTCCAGCAGCGGGATGATGATGCCAACCATACTGGCCAGTGATCATCCCCCCTTTACCCCACTGAGTGGAACGGTTCCCACAAGTGAAACTCCTGTGGATTTGCAGGAGGGTGGCTCGTCTCCTCCTCCGGCAGCCATGACACCTCCGAGGGTGAATGTCTCTCGTCTGGCAACACCCCTGTGCATCTATCGTGGCCATTCTGAAGCTGTTTCATCTGTTGGGTGGTCCCCTGACGGGACGTCTCTCGCTTCTGGCAGTGATGATGGCACGGTCCAGGTCTGGATGGCTCACACAGGGAGGCTGATTCTGACATACCAGGGGCATACCGGTGCGGTTGTTGCTGCCGCCTGGTCGTCGGGTGGAGAACGTATTGCTTCAGCTAGTGAAGATAGGACCGTACAGGTTTGGGAGGCTGCTACAGGGCGTCACCTGCTTACGTATCGTGGTCACAGCGGGGGGGTCTGGTCCCTTGCCTGGTCACCTGATGGTGATGCGATTGTATCTGGCAGTGACGATGGCCAGACGGTACAAGTTTGGGAAGCAGAAACAGGAGAGAAAATTTTCAACTGTAAAGGGGAGAGTGTTTGGACAGTCACCTGGTCGCCTGATGATACCTATCTGGCTTTCCAGAGCAATACCAATTTGATCCATGTGTGTGATTCGGTTAATGGGCGCAACTTCCGTACGTATCAGGGGCATAGCAGTCGGGTGTGGGCAATAGCCTGGTCACCGAATGGAACCGCCATTGCCTCTGGAGGAGATGACAGTTCCATTCAGATTTGGATGGTAGCGCAAGGGCGCAAAGTCCTCACTTACCGGGGACATTCGGCTGCGGTCATAGCGACTGCCTGGTCACCCGATGGAAGATATATTGCCTCCGCCAGTGAAGATCAGACCGTGCAGATTTGGGAGGCTGTTACAGGGAAGAAGGTCTTGGCGTACCGGGAACATTCAGCTCCTGTTATAGCCGTTGCCTGGTCACCTGATGGGACACGTCTTGCTTCCGCCAGTGAAGATCAGACTGTCCATGTTTGGAGCATGAGCTAGCAAAGATCGGGCTGCGAAAAAAAGAGACACTTCACCAGAGAGGCAATAGGCGTCAAGTTAAGCCAGGGAAAGGAAGAGGCTGACAAAGAAAATGCTCCTGTGAGATGATGAAGGTTGCGAAACACTCATCATTCACAGGAGTCTGGCTATGGATAGTATAGCATCATTGGGTCAAGCTCTCCGGACCCTTTTTTTGAAGAAGCTGCTCGCCTGGGATTGCCGGAGTTTTTCGGAAGGAAGAAAGTTGAAAATTAGCTCATCTGTTGTTCATAAGCCACCGGACTCAAATAGTTGAGGGTGGAATGTCTACGAACCCGATTGTAAAAACACTCGATATATTCAAAGATGGCCTGCCTTGCTTCCTGCCGACTTTGGAAGGCAGAGCGTTCGACCCATTCGCCTTTGAGGGTGCTGAAGAAGCTTTCCATCGCCGCATTGTCGTAGCAGTCACCTGTTCGGCTCATGCTCACGACCACCCCTAAAGAGGTGAGGCGCGAGAGATAGCCTGTTGCGGTGTAGGGGCTGCCTTGATCAGAGTGCAAAAGCATCTCAGAGGGAGGGGAGCGACGCAACAGGGCCATCTCGAAGGCTTGCCTCACCATCTGCTCATCGTTGTGCTGGCTCATGGCCCACCCAACCACCAGGCGGGAAAACAGGTCGAGAATCACCGCCACATACAGCCAGCCCTCAGTTGTCCAGACAGAGGTCGTATCGCTCACCCATTTGGTGTTGGGAGCAGTGGCAGTGAAATCCCGATTGAGCACGTTGGGCGTAGAAGCGACACCAGGTCGTCGTTGCGTTCCCACAGGCCGATGGCGCGAGCGCCTGGCACACAATTCCATCTCACGCATGAGCCGTCCGACACGCTCTTTGGAGCAGCGAAGACCCATCTCACGCAGCTCCACCTGCACGCGAGGGCTGCCATAGACGCCTCGATTGGCATAAAAGATGCGATGGATGTGCTTAGCAAGCTCGCCATCTTCTCGCTCATGGGCGCTCTTTTCTCGTCCTCGCCAGTCGTAATAGCCGCTGACACTGACGCCGAGTACCCGGCACATGGTACTGACTGGGTACTGCTGGCTGTGCTCCGCTATGAACGGATACCTCAGAGTTGGCTGCGCGAGAAGATGGCTAATGCTTTTTTTAATATATCGCGCTCCTGTCGGGTCACCTCCAATTCGCGCTTGAGGCGGCGCACCTCTTCTTCTTGTACTCTCTGATGCCCACTGCCTGGAAACGCCTGGGAACCCGCTTCGGCGAATTCTTTGCACCAATGATGCAGGGTACTGTCAGCAATCCCAAGGTCGCGGGCAATTTGCGCCTGCGATTTCCCACTCTTGTGCACTAAATGGACGGCTTCCAGTTTGAATTCCTTGGTGAAGGTCCTCAGTTCTTTTGGCATAATGCCCTCCCGTTGGATGCTCACTTTCAAGTTTCCATCCTCCGAGAAAGTCCGTCAAGCCCAGTTCTGACAGCACGAGAGGTGCTCCAGCATCGCTTGAGCGCCAAGCTGCTTGTGATCTCTGCCTGCGAAAGTGGACAGGTCGGCCCATTGAGTGGGGAAGAACTAGCAGGCTTGAGTCAGGCATTTTTTATGGCAGGCGTACAATCTTTGCTGGTCAGTCTCTGGCAGGTGAGTGATCCTGCTACTGCAGCCCTCATGCGAGCATTCTATGCAATGTACCAAGCAGGAGTGGACAAAGCCCAGGCATTACGCCAGGCGATGACCCAGATACAACAGGACTCTCGCTGGACACATCCCTATTACTGGGGGGCCTTTGTCCTGTTGGGAGATTGGAAGGAAAATGAGAACAGTCAATGAAACGAGAGCAATCATGTGGATAAAGACACCTGATTCCATCCAACAGATCCTTATCGAGTGTCCCTTGGAACCTGAAGCTGATGACGCTTTAGAAGTTTCCCTACGAGCGCAAGGGGGCCAGGGCATTCCGTTGGATATTCGTGAGGTCCGTCGCAGCATGCCTATAGTAGCAATTGGACAACCTGAAACTTGGTCGCTGAAGGATCTGTACCAACCCAAGCAGATCCCGCACTCCTTGCGGGCTAAGGCGACCGAAGCTGACTTCTATCTGATCCGCTTTTCTTGCTCGTTTCGTCCGTTTAGTAAGGAAATCCGTATCGAGTGGGCGCGTTTCTGCATTTCCCTTCTGCCCCATACTGTTACAAAAGAACAACCGATTACGTATGATCTCTATCCTCAGAACATTATCGAGGAGGTGAAACGCCAAACCAAAGTCACTCTCAACCCTCAGCTCAAGTTCCAGGAGTTAGAAGTGAGTGGTGGCAGTGCAGAGTTTGCAATTGACTATGCTGAGCTGCATCCTATGATAAGTGCCGCTATAATGGATAGCTACACTCCTAGTTGGGACTATACAGAAGCACCTGGCTATGAGATCCAGGGAACAAAATGGATGTATCTGTTCATTAAAGCGCCCAAAGGACTGCTTGCTGGGTATGCACGATTGGATCTGTTGGCTGATGTTGTTATGCAAGGGAAGCGATTTCCTGCTGTCCTCTGGCCCAAGAAGAACCAAGTTGAAGAGATGTTGACCGTCCAGTTATGGGGACCTCGTTGATAACACTCGCTTGCATGGCAGTCGTGAAAGGCGTAATAGATCTTGTTGAGCGACTGGGAAGCGGGGCAGTCCTCACGGAGGCGACCTGGTCACCCTGAATCCGCCTCCCTGGTGCGCATTTGGGAAGGGTTGATGTACACAAACCAGCTCCGGCGCTTTTTGCGGCACCATTCCCTTCGCGTGATCGAACTCGGCTTTCACCGACGCGTTTGATCCTTCCCATCTCTATGGCTTTGACTGCGACAAAACCCTGCCCTGTCGCTTTTGGCTGGGCGAGAAATTGCGTCAGCTCGACCCCGCTTTGCTCCAGGGCCTCTTGCAGGCTACCGTGCGCGATTTGCGCTTAAGAGATCCCTTGGCTTGGCGAGACCGTGGCGGGCGCCCTTCAAGCATATTTACGCCTGGGTCAAGCACAACAATGAGCGGGCTTACGCCAAAGACCGTTACGACAAGACGCAGATCCTTTCAGGCGATCCTGATTGCAAGTTGGGTGTCAAGCGTTCGACGAATTAAGAGCAAGAAGACGGCACGGTGAAAGAGAAAAAGGAATATGTGTGGGGCTATAGCTCTGGCGTCTCTACCGCTGTCTGCTCCAGTTTCCTCACCGCAGAGAACAAAGCTGCGATCACCCGCAATTTACTCAGGCCAAAGGCTGTGTGAAACACATCAGCATCGGGCTCATGTGGGTCACCCTTGATCGCAGTAGCCTGCTCTACCACACCGTTTACACTCAACGCACCTGAGGCGCTAGCGTCAATAGCCAGGCCAAAGAACTGGGTATCGAATGACCAAAAGTGCGCAATCACCGCTCAGTTGCCAATCTCAACACACTGATCTACCTGGTTATGAATGTACTCGCTCTGGATCGAGCCAAATCAATTAACAAAAGACTTCTACTTATGAATTAGTTGCATCCCTCTGTGTGAGGCTTGAAACTGCTGGAATCGTTCTGACTGGTGCACTCAAGCACGGCGGCGAACAGTAAATAAGGGGAGAGATGGATGTAGTGATAGCCCTTGGATAGATGGTGGTAGGCGTGGGTAGGTTGTTATTGGTACATGCCACTATCACCTCTGCTTTTGATCATGCACCGTTCCTCTTATGGTCCTCATGTTCACGGTTCATCTCTGATAGCATGGACACTATTGATGCGAAGAGTCTATCTTCTCACAAAACCCTAGCTTCTCTTCTGTCAGTTGCCAACGCGCGTGAATACGTCAGGAGAGTGCCTTCCCAAAATAGAATCATGCCACTCTTGTTAATGCTGGTGAGTAGCTGGACAAGCAATTGCTCCTCTCCAGCCACACATCGGTTTTGCTGCACTTTTGTGTTTGCCTCTCTTCTCTTTTGTGCTGTTTCGCGCAACACATACCTGCCTCCTCGCTACCAGGCTGAATGCGTATCGCGCCTCTCCACCCCTACCCACCAGCTGCCTCTGCTTCTTTGTTACAGTACCTGTAGGCCGAAAGGCAACCAGATGGTCTTATTCACGCTTCACCCGCATGATCAATACCTGGAGGAGTGTCCTCTGCGCGGTGAGGAGACTGCGGCATGGGATACCGGGTGACAGGTGGGTGGCAAAACACGAAAGGCAGGAACCTATTTCATGGCACAGTCAAAAAAGAAGCTCTTGAAGAGGATTGATCGTCGGTGTAGACAGTTGCATCCGCAGGTGAAGCGCACATCTGCCGAACTGCGCAAGCTAGGCATGCTTGATGCCTTTGGTTCGATATGGGGCGATGCATACCATTTGTTGCATGAGTTGCAGCGTATGCATTCAGGAACACTCCAGAAAATGCCTGGAGAGTCGCGCTTCCCTGTGACCTACCAAAGGGCTCAACACGTCTACGAGCAATTGCAACTCTTCTCGCAGCGTATTCACTCTTCTCGATAAGAAGCCCTGTTCTGTTGTGTGTTCCATTGTAGTGAGTTCTTCTTCGTAAAAACAGTGTACACCATTGCCATCGCACAGACATCTGGAGACAGGTTTTCCGTGCGATGGTGCAACACCTCGCCATGGAACTGTTCAGGGAGAGATGCTCTTGTGCGTGGAAGAAAAGGAAAGACATACCATGACGAGTTCAACAGGCTATCCCTTTGATTGGACGACCACCATTGAAGAAGCTGTTTTTCAAGGTCAACATCAGTTTGCGACGACCATTGCCAATGCTGATGAACTGGAAGATCATCAGCTGCAACAAGAGGCGACGACCTATGAATGGCGTTACAAGCGAGCAGTCGGACTGGCAAAACAAGATCGCCAGAACCCCGGCCCACACTTTCTCTCCGCTGTGAGAAATTGGTCTCGTGTACAAGCCATTCGACATCTGCGTACAAAAGTGACAGGAGGAAACATTCGCGACGATTATGAACTTGTGTTTGAGGATCAGCTCAAAGATGAGATCAACCACCAGGTGACCATCTTCAAGCTGGGGTGGGCCACTGAAGACAAACAGCACACACAGCAAGCACTTGCTGCACGTCATGCGGAACAGACACAAGCATTTCAAGATGATCACCAACACCTGATCGAGGCCTATGATGCGCTGGAAACTGCGTATGCTGGTCGAGAAAAAGCAGTACAAGCTGGCTACGATCGGGCTGAGCAATTTGCTGATGCGCTGGAAAAGCGTCTGGAGGCCCACGAACACTACCTGGAGAGTACGGGTTGGTTGTGGTATGCAAAAGGGAAAGATGTTCGTGGACAGCAACAGCAAGATGATACCTTCTCATTTGTCGATAACTTTATTCGGGTAGGAGGAAAAACACTTGGATGTGTGTTCTGGCTCGTACTGGGCACGCTCTTCCTGTCTGTTGGCATCTTTGCTGCGCTCTACTTCGCGTTCCCGCATCACTAACGTCCTTCCCTCTGTTGTTTATCGTCCCGGAGGGGGCAGCATTTGTTGCTCTTCTCCCTCGTTTCTTTTCGCATCCTTTCCCCCACATCTGGGAGAGGCTTCGGAGTGAGCCGAAGAAGCTTGTCGCCGCTCTTTTCTTGGAGCATAGGCAAGCTTGAGATGGAGTGAGTGTACATTGCTTTCGCTCCCAGCGTCGGTTGAGCTGGCTAGCAGTGTTGCGTGCCCACCTTCAGGATGCGCGTCGTGAGGAGATCTTGTGACGGATCACTTACGCTCCCGAATGACTCTTCTGAGTCGTTGTAGGTCGAGCTTGTAAGCGATTGTTTCTGGAGTCTCTCATGCTCGTCACTATTCGCGTTTACAGCACTCTCTGAGAGGGAGGAAAGGGTACATCCCCTCCTTCTCAGAAATCTTCTTTTTCATGGAGCCTGGAAATCTGGATTCTGCGTCTCTCTTGCGATATGCCTTTGGTAGAGCATTTGGGGACGGGTGTATTGGTATACCAAAAACTGCGCTGTGGCGGAACGAGAAAATAGCTTGTCATATGGCCTGGTATGCTGAGAGAGTGGGGATATGTTGAGGGGAATTGGACCCGCTTGTTCCTCATGGCGTCTCTCACCAGAAGAAGAATAAGGCGATCCATTTGGCCAGAGGGCATCCTACCCACGCCTGCCTACATAGGAACATCTCGCTATCTGTCCTGTATCTATTCCTTCCAAAAAAGATGTCAAAAGGTGTCCCTCCTAGTAAATTGGTGCGCATCCACACTCATTTTAAGGGTCTTGTTCAATGAGAGTGGAAAAGCTCAACAGATCTCAGGAGAAGAAGAGGAAAGACCCAAGAGTCGCCAAGCCCTCCCACATCGCAGATGGTGATCGCGGTTGAGCTTTTCCACCCTTATTGAGCCAGAGCCCATTTTGAGGGGAAACGGACCCGCTGGTAATATGGGTCTATGGTTGCGCGAGTTGCGGGCCACATGATCGAAAATCGAGTGCGCCGCATCGTTGGCAGAAGGTAGAGTGCAACAAACGTTGTTGGAACTGATGGAACGTTCCATGCATACTCCGCTTACCCTCCCCCTCGAAAGAGGAAGGCGACCAGAGCATGCGGAGAAGGCCACGTAGGAACAAGTCATCAATGTTTTGAGTGGTCAATGCAAGGTGTGTATGGCGAACGCTAGACTGCGTGAATCCTCGTCCCACTGGCTTCATCGATAGCCCCAACGAAAGATGGCTAGCAAACGTTGGGATCAGCACCTAGAGCCGCATTCGTCGATTGGCGACTCTAACCATCGGGGCTGACAGACCCTTTCTACGAGGGCAACACAGGACGAACGGGAAACCTGGAGCACACTGAATCTCACTTCGCTGAAAATGCGGGACTATCTAAACAGGGATGACAATCCCTGCATGATAGCGGAACGCTCATATTACTCAAGGTGGGCCTGTAATGGGTTCCGCAGATCGCAGAACAGCGCAGTTCATGCGATACCGACAAGAGGATAAAGCATGGCAACATGGCTGAAACCTCCACTGCCTGGGAGGAAGAGGCGTAGTTTACTAAGCCACTAAGAAACCGAAAACGAGGACGTGCTGATGCTATCCGAAACAGTGATTAGGAGATTAGAGGCACTTGGCGAAATCTCGAAACAAGGGAAGCCGATCAACGGTCTCTTCCGATTGCTTGAAAACCCTATCCTTTGGTATGAAGCATATGCCAACATCTACGCCAATGACGGTGCAACAACCGCAGGCATAGACGGGACAACACTCGATGGTTTTTCTCAGAGACGAGTGGAGACCATCATTGCACGACTCAAGGATGGAAGGTACCGTTTCACACCTGTACGAAGAACGTATGTCCCAAAAGCAAATGGCAAGAAACGCCCTCTCGGTATCTCAACAGGAGACGACAAGTTAGTACAGGAGGTGGTCAAAATCATCCTGGAACGAATCTATGAACCAGTCTTCGAGGACAGTTCACATGGCTTCCGATCAGGACGATCTCCACACACTGCACTAGAACACATCCAGAAAGAATGGACAGCGGTCAAGTGGATCATTGATATGGATATCCGAAGCTATTTCGACACGATCCCTCATGATCTTCTGGTCGCCTTACTCAAAAAGAAAATTGAGGATACCCGCTTCATTAGCCTCATCCAGGCCATGCTTGACGCTGGCTACTTAGAGGACTGGCACTATCATGCGACCTACAGCGGCGTACCCCAAGGCTCAATATGCTCACCAATCCTGGCAAATGTGTTTCTCCATGAACTTGACCTCTTCATGAAAACAACAAAAGATCAGTATGAGAAAGGAGGAAAACGGAGGGTAAACCCAGTCTACAAACGACACACTAGACAGATCGCAAAACTCAGGAAGAAAGGGGATGCTCTCAAAGGAAAGGAGGATAAAGCAGAAGTATTTCGAGATATCAAGAGGGAAATACGCAAAATCGATGCCATACGAAAATGCTTGCCAAGCGTAGATCCATTTGACCAGAAGCACAAGCGGCTCTACTTCTGTCGATATGCGGATGATTTTATCATCGGCATTATTGGCTCGTATGCGGATGCCGAGAGAATCCAGCAAAAGGTGAGAATCTTCATCGAAGAGACGCTGAAGCTCACGATAGCAGAGGAAAAATCCCATATTCGCCACAGCCGCGAAGGAACAACGTTTGTTGGATATGAAGTAAAAACGTACTCAGGAAACCGAATTATTAAAGTGAAACACGGTACACGTCACACAACACGTAAATCGGTATCGGAGAGAATACAGCTTCATATTCCAAGAAATAAACTCCAAAAGTTCTGTCAGACCAAAGGCTACGGAGACTACGCAACGACAAAGGCAACCCATCGAAAAGGGCTGACTCAGCAAAGCGATGCTGAAATCATTACCGTATTCAATGGAGAATTGCGGGGTTTGATGAACTACTATGCTCTCGCTTTTAACGTCAGGACACATATGCATAAACTTCACTACATCTGGGAAGGAAGCTTGCTCAAGACCTTGGCAAGGAAGCACAAAACAAGCATAAATACCATCATCAAACGGCTCAAAACAGAAGAGGGACTTGTTCTTACCGTACAGGAAGAGAAAAAGACGCGAATCATCAGAGTATTCCGACCGAAAGACCTCAAACCAGCAGCATCCCACGATGCCAAAGTTGACACTCCTCCCAACACGCTCATCCTCACGCTCTCTCGATCTGAACTCATCAGAAGACTGAACGCGGACACATGCGAGTATTGCGAGACAACTACTGGCCCTTTTGAGGTTCACCACATTCGGAAAATGAAAGATGTCGCTCGCGGAAAAGCATCATGGCAAAGGTTGATGGCGGCCCGGAACAGAAAAACACTTATTCTGTGCCTCAACTGTCATCATCT
>Ga0070730_10006282_pt1 | contig 10181 bp, 13 predicted proteins | sample Coa_R1_3_FD_66447 | JGI IMG/M metagenome (GOLD analysis project Ga0070730, IMG submission 66447) | Surface soil microbial communities from Centralia Pennsylvania, which are recovering from an underground coalmine fire - Coalmine... | ecosystem: Environmental > Terrestrial > Soil > Unclassified ... | reverse complement strand
TGGATGCGCCCCCTTCAGGTTCGACCTGCTCACCGCCCCGCTTCTTCCGCCCCAGCAGGAGTGCGCCACAACGATTTCTGGCTCCCACGCCTACCCGCTTATTTTATCGTGCCCTGTCAAGAGGCGCGCAAAAAAGCCAGGCAGCATAGGCCAAAAGTACATGCTCTGTGCTATCTGGCTCTGTTGTAGCCCTGGAGAGCTGCTTCTTGCGAGGGAGAATTGGTGAGATGAGCGAGTCTATCTGCATCGAGGCTGACGAGCCTGGCGCCAGCGCGGTGAGGGAGATAGCGGCCATCCCAGGCCGCAGAGAAAAAGCAAGCCACTGGAGGCTCGTCGCGGAGGGCCTCCAGTGGCTCATCGTGCAGGGGCAGTATGGGGTTGCCCCAATGCGCTTCTCATTGGCTCCGCTGCCCTGCTTGCCGGGCAAGCCGCGAAACGTTGCCCTGTTGATTGACAGATTTCTTGTGTTAAGTAAAGTTAGTATAGAGAAAATATATCATCTTGTCAAGTTGCGGTTACGCTGCCTCGCTGTGGTCGCCCGATAGGAATCGCTGCACCTCGCGCTGGACGATCTCTCTGGCGCGTTTGGCTTTGTAGCGGCGCCTGAGTTCGGTGTACATCTGGGCGAAGTGGCGGTAGATGCCCAGAACCGCCCACGTCCAGGCTATCAGGCCCACCGGCGTTCTTGCTCTGTGAACGCGGTCACAGTATTCAATCGGCGCGTATGCTATACTCGCCACATGAACTCACCGCGTTGGTAACAGACAACAAGGTTGGCGTGTTGTGTCGGCAAGGGTGAGCCGCATGTCGTGGCTCATCAATCTTGGAGCATCGCAGTGCAAAGCGGTGGCATTGAAGGTCTATCCAGGAGGAGATCATGGCGAACGCTGATCTCTTGTTACGCTTGTTCCTTCAGTTGGCGGTGATTCTTGCTGCCTGCCGCCTTGTTGGCATGGTTGCCCGGCGCATCGGCCAGGCGCAAGTCGTCGGCGAGATGGTTGCTGGCGTCCTGCTTGGTCCCTCGCTCTTCGGCTTGCTCCTGCCCACTGTGCAGCAGTGGCTTTTTCCCCTGAAGGCTACTGTTGGCGGCCAGACCATCACGCACCCCTCAATGGCGATTCTCTATGTTATCGGCCATGTGGCCGTCGCCCTCTATATGTTTCTCGTCGGCCTGGAGTTTAATACCAACCTGATCCGGGGGCATGGGAAGCATGCCAGCGCCATCTCGGCTGGCGGGATTCTGGTCCCCTTTCTGCTGGGCGGTGTGATTGCCTTGCTGATCTACCAGCAGGGCGGCCTCTTCGGTCAGGGCATCTCGCTGGGGTCGGCGGCGCTCTTTCTGGGCGCCTCGATGTGCATCACCGCGTTCCCCGTCATGGCGCGCATTGTCCAGGAGCATCACCTGGAGCGTACCCGGCTCGGCACATTGGTCTTGACGACCGCTTCTATCGATGATATTTCCGCCTGGTGTTTGCTTGCCATCGTATTGGCGACCGTCAAAAACTCGGCGCTGAGCGCCTTGATTACCATCGGTGGCGGGCTGTTCTATGTTGTCTTCATGCTCACCCTGGGTCGGCGCGGCCTGCGTGTCTTTGACCATGTGACCGAGCGCAAAGGGGTCATCTCCAAGGAGATGTTGAGCCTGGTGCTGCTGGTCGTGCTGATCTGCTCCTGGTTCACCTCGCAGATCGGCATCTATGAAGTCTTCGGGGCATTTGTCGCCGGGTTGGCGATGCCGCGCGGCTGGTTTGCCGATCAGGTGCGCAAGCGGCTAGAAGGTCTGACGACTGGCCTGCTGCTGCCGATCTTCTTCGTGTTTTCTGGCCTGAATACTCAGCTTGGGCTGCTCAAAACCCCTACTTTGTGGATCATTGGCGGGGTCATCATTCTGGCCGCGACGGCAGGGAAAGGGCTGGCTTGCGGGCTTGGGGCGCGCTTTGCGGGCATGTCCTGGCGCGAATCGGCTGCCGTCGGCTCCTTGATGAACGCGCGTGGCCTGGTTGAGTTGATTCTGATTAACATTGGCCTGGAGCAAGGCATCATCACCCCAACTCTCTTCACCATTCTGGTCATTATGGCGCTGATCACCACGTTGATGGCCTCGCCGCTGCTCCGCTTCTTCTATGGTTCTGTCTTGAAGAGCCAGGCGCCAACCTCTGAGGAGGGGTCCGAAACGACCCCTGCGGTCGCCACCGGCTGACCTGGGCGCCCCCGCTCATCCCAGCCCGTCGGCGATTTTAATCGCCGCTACGGGCCTGCGGCCAGGAAGTCAGGCAGGGCCGACTTGGTGGCGGAACGCCCATAGCGGCCAATTCATTGGCCGGCAGGGCTGCCCTCGGCCAGTTGCGCGATGTGTCTGGCAAGCGCTGCCAGCGCGTCGCGCAATTCATTCGGCTCCTGGATGACCAGCGGGCAGCGCAGCCCGGCCAGTTCGTAGGCCATCTCCTCCAGCCGGTTCACGTAGCAGCGCAGCATGACGCCATGCTCGGCCTCCTCCAAGGTGGCGAGGGCTGGCGGTACCTGGCGCCGCGCCTCCTCCAGCGTCGTCTTGAGCAGGACGACCACGCGCCAGACGCCCGGCGTGCGCGCAATCGCCCGCTCGACGTGGCCCAGGGCGTCAAAGTCCGCTGGGGGTGTAAAGGGGTCTTCGCGCAGCCGGGCCTCGATGGCGCGGTCCAGCCGAAAGACGCGAATATCCTCGCGCAGATGGCAATAGCCGACGACATACCAGAACCCTGAGCGATAGACCAGGCTGTAGGGGTCGAGTACCCGGTCGGTCTCCTCGCCGCTCCAGGCGCGATAGCTCAGCCAGACCTGGCGGCGCTGGCTGGCGGCCATGCTCAAGATGATGACCAGATCGCTGGCGGGCATGGGGCCGGGCGGCGTCAGCGCCAGCGCCAGGCTTTGCTGCACAGCCTGCACGCGCTCGCGCATGGCAACCGGCAGGACGCGCTCAATCTTCGCCAGCGCGCCCTCAATCGCCAGCGCGTTCTCGGCCAGCCCCAGCCGCCGCGCCGTGACGAGACCCAGCACGACGGCCAGCGCCTCCTCTTCGTTGAACATCAGCGGCGGCAGCTTAAATCCAGGGCGCAGCCGATACGCGCCATAGCGCCCGCGCCCGCCCTCGACGGGAATGCCGAGTTCTTGCAGCATCATGATATAGCGCCGCACGCTGCGCACGTTCACCTCCAGCCGCTCGGCCAGTTCCGGCCCGCTCAGTTGGCGGCGCGATTGCAGCAGCTCCAGCGCGGTGAGCAGGCGCGTTGTCGGATGATACATACGAGTTTTGCCCTTCTTTCAGAACATCTGCTCTATCAGGATCGATTATGGCCTGTTTGTGTGCGAAAATCAAGGAAGGAAAAGGGCCAGGTCTAACGAGTTGCAAAGACAGGGAGATGCCGATGTCTGAACAACCTCTAATCTATTATGCCGTGACTCTAGAACGGGGAAAGCACTGGGACGCCAGACGTTCGATGCGCGAACAGGAGCAATGGGATGAACACGCCAGGTTCATGGATGCGCTTGTCGATGCTGGCTTCGTCATCCTCGGCGGCCCACTCGACGACGCGGAGAAGGTTCTGCTTATCATCAACGCCGAAAGCAGGCAAGCTATCGAGGCCCGACTTGCCGCCGATCCCTGGATGTCAATGGAGGTGCGGCGCATCGCAAAAGTCGAGCGCTGGGAAATCCTTCTGAGCGCTCGCCAGTAAATGAGCAATCGCGTTGCCCGTCGCGGGCGGGCGGCAGTTGAAGAAAGAGGAGCGAAGATGATCACATTTCCTGTAGCCGATGGTACTGCGCCTGGCTATCTCGCGCTGCCTCAGCGCGGCGCAGGCGCGCGAGGCGCAGCCGAGAATGCGGGAACCCAGTTCCCGCAAGCGCCCACCGCCGCAGGCGAGGGTCCAGGCATCCTGCTGCTGCACGCCTGGTGGGGGCTGAACAGCTTCTTCCAGGCAACCTGTGATCGGCTGGCGCGGGAGGGCTTTGTTGTCCTGGCGCCGGACCTGTATCATGGGCAGGTCGCCGCAACCATCGAGGAAGCGGAGCGGCTCCACGCGGCGTTCGATGGCAAAGGCGCGCGTGCTGAGATTGCCGGGGCCGTCGCTTATCTGCGCCAGCATCCGGCTGTGAAAGGTCAGGGCATCGGGTGCATCGGTTTTTCGATGGGAGCGGAGTTTGCCTTCGCCACGTCTTGCGCCATGCCAGCGGATATTGCGGCGGTGGTGGTCTTCTATGGCGCCGGACCCGTCGCCGATTACACGGCGGCCAGAGCGGCTTATCTGGGGCACTATGCCCCAGGGGATGAGTGGGAGCCGGACGAGTATGTCAGCCAGACGGAGGCGACGCTGCGCGCGGCTGGGAGAGACGTGACATTCTACAGGTATCCTGGAGCCGGGCACTGGTTCGTTGAGGAGAACCGCCCCGACGCCTATAATCCTGAAGCTGCCCAACTGGCCTGGCAGCGCACGCTTGGTTTCCTGCATCGCCACCTGGCCCAGGCATAGGCTGAGGAGGAGCTATGGATATTCTTGACCGCTACCTTGGCTATGAAGCCTGGACGCTCCGCCATTTTCTTGTCCGCTGCCGCGAAGTGACCCCGGCTCAGTTCCATCAGCGGTTTGACATCGGTCACGGCACGTTGTATGACACGACTGCTCACATCATCAGCAATCTGGAGGTCTGGACTGATTTGATGCGAGAGCGCCCGGTGCGCCAACTGTCGCCGCTGCCCGATGCCATTGACGCCTGCCTGGAACGGTTCGACGCGGCGATGAGTGATTTCGCCGATTGCGCCCATGTGCTGGCCGCGAGCAGTCGCCTGGACGAGACCTATGTGGACGTGCTGGACGATCCACCCGCGCCGAAAACCTTTGGCGGCGCCATCCTGCATGTCTTGAGCCACACGACCGTCCATCGCTGGGAAATGCAGCATCTGTTGCAGCGACTCGGCCTGAGCGATCTGCTTGAAGGCGACGCCCTCAGTTGGGAGGGGCGCCTCCGCCATCAAGCAGAATGAGCCTGAAGGTTTTATAGGAGGACACCATGACAGACGAGACAATGGGCGTTTTGTACTTTTACCAGGGCTGGGAGAACTATCAGGAACTGCTCATCAAAGCCATCGCCTCCTTGACGTCAGAGCAGCTTGGGTATCGCCCCGCGCCGCATCTGCGCAGCGTCGGGGAAAACGCCCGGCATATGATCGGCGCCCGCGCGCGCTGGTGCCATCAGGCGATGGGGCTGGGCGATCAGGAGTTCGCGGCCCTGGGGCGCTGGGATCGACGCGATCAGCCCGAACGCAGCGCCGCCGAACTCGTCAGCGGCCTGCGCGACTCATGGCAGGTGCTGGGCGCGGCCCTGCGCGGCTGGACCCCGGCAGACCTGGCCTCTGCCATCCCCAACGATGACCGCGAGCCGGGCGAGCCAGAGGTGTTCACGCGCCAGTGGATCATCTGGCATTTGATCGAACACGACCTGCATCACGGCGGCGAGATCTCGCAGCTTCTGGGCATGCACGGCCTGGCCGCGCCCGATCTGTAGACCTCGCGGCTATTCACGCGGCATTCACAGGGGCTTGAGGCACGGCCACTCATCGGCCAGCAGGCCATAGACGACCAGATCGACGAAATGATCGTAGAGCCATTCGGCCTGCCGGAAGACGCCTTCCTGCGTGAAGCTGAGCCGTTCAGGGATGGCGCGGCTTTTGAGATTGCCCGACGCGCAGAGAATCTCTACGCGGTTCAGGCGCAGGTCATCAAAGGAATGCTCGATCAGCGCCCGGCAGGCGCTGGTCATCAGGCCATGTCCCTGGAAGGGCGCGCCCAGCCAGTAGCCAAACTCGGCTTTGCTGTCCAGCCAGTCGATATAGTTATGGCCGATGACGCCCGCCAGCGTGCCCTGGAACCAGATGCCCGTCTGGAAGCCGTTGTTATTGGCGAATTGTTGCAGCGCGCCGCGAATAAAGCTGCGGCTGTCGGCGACGGAGCGGTTGTCATCCACCCAGTTGAGCCACTGGCGCAGATGCAGCCGGTTCTGATCGACCAGCGCGAAGAGTTCCTCGGCGTGGCGCATCTCCAGCAAGCGAAGCTCAGCATCGTTGCCTAGCGAGCGCGCAAACATCATTCCCTCCATCCTGCTTACACGATCAGCATGGCGTCGCCAAAGCTGAAGAAGCGATAGCGCCGGGCGACAGCTTCGGCGTAGGCGCGGCGAATCAGATCGGCGCCAGCAAAGGCGCTCACCAGCATCATCAGGCTGGAGCGCGGCAGGTGAAAGTTGGTGATCAGCGCGTCCACCAGGCGAAACTGATGGCCCGGCATGATGAAAAGCGCGGTGCGCCCCTGGCATGGGGCCAGGCTGGGCGCGTCGGGCAGGCTCTCCAGCACGCGCACACTCGTTGTGCCAACGGCGACGATGCGCCCGCCGCGCGCGCGGACCGCGTTGATCTGCTCCGCCGCCTCGGCGTCTAGCTCGAAGGCTTCGCTGTGCATCTTATGTTCGCGCGGGTCGTCTTCCTCGACGGGCCGGAAGGTATCCAGGCCCACATGCAGCAGCACAAAGGCCGTCTCGACGCCCTGCTCGCGCAGGCGTGTCAGCAGTTCCGGCGTGAAGTGCAGTCCGGCGGTAGGCGCTGCGGCGGAGCCTGGCTCGCGCGAGTAGACCGTCTGGTAGCGTTCAGGATTCTCCAGCGAGGCGTGAATATACGGCGGCAGCGGCATGGACCCCAGCCGCGCCAGCGCAGCGTCCACCGGCTCGCCAGAGGCGGGCGGCGCAAAGCGCAAGAGGCGCCCCCCAGCCTCGGTGCGGGCAAGGACCGTCGCCGACAGACTGGCAGTTGCGTCATCTGGGCGCTGAAAGACCAGCGCCTGCCCCTCGCGGATGCGCCGACCGGGACGCACCAGCGCCTCCCAGGTATCTGCGCCAAGATCGGGCCGACGCGCCAGCAGCAGCGCCTCGACTGCGCCGCCGCTCTCGGCCTTGTAGCCCAGCAGGCGCGCCGGAATGACCCGGCTGCGATTGGCGACGAGCAGGTCGCCTGGGCGCAGGTATTCGCCGATGTCGCGGAACTGGCGGTGCGCCAGTTCGCCATTGGCGCGATTGACCACCAGCAGCCGCGAGGCGTCGCGCGGCTCGATGGGCGTCTGGGCGATCAGTTCGGGTGGCAGATCGTAATCAAAATCACTGGTTCGCATAGCACTTCATTGTATCACCTGGGGTGAGCGCCTGGCAGGATGCAACCCGCGATAGGCATACTGCGTACCTCTCTTAGAGGAACATGCAGTGGGTCAAGTGTTCCCGTTTCGCTCGTTGTCGATACAAAAGAGAGGCGCGTTATGCAAAGACATCATAGCTTGCTGGGGATTGCCCTGGTGATTTTTGTCGTCTGGCTCCTCCTGACGTTCGTGGGGGATGTCCTTGGCGGGTTCATTCATCTGTTGTGGATCATCATCGTCATTGCTCTGGTGTTGTGGCTGCTGCGGGTCGTCTTTGGCGGGCGTCGGCGCCACCGAAATTTTTAAGCGAGCGCGAGAGACACGAGTACAGGGACTGGCGGTTGACGATTTTTGTTTTTTTCCCTGGGACACCTGTTCGTCCTAGCCCGCGCAGGCGGGCTTCGCGGCGCAGCCTCCAGGCGCGGGCGTGCGAGCGAGCGCAGCGAGCGAGAAGGGCGGCGCCCAGCGCCGTCCAGCGCCCGCCGCCGCAGGCGCGGCCTTCAGCCGCCAGCCACGTCGCCCGCGTGGCCTCGCTTAAAAATCAAACTTTATTAACCGCCAGTCCGGCTTGTATTTGGCCCGGTTTTGCGCTATGCTAGTCGCGATCTCCCACAGAGTTACTTGGGAACCTGGGGCTGGCATGGCAGCGGAGCGCAAATTGTTTATCGATATTGATCGTGAGCCGGAGCGTTCGCGCTCCCGGCCTGCTGCCATGCCCGGCTCCGGGCCGGGCGGCGCCAGCCCTCTCTGGCCCGCTCAGGCAGCGCCTCGCTCCAAAGGAGACCTCGGCCAGGCGAGTACGTCGCCGGTGGGCATTGTTCCCCTCGCTGCGCCGCCAGCGGGTGGCCGCGCTGGTGATCTGTTTGCCCAGGCCACGCAGCGCCTGCCTCCTGATCTGGCAGCCAGCCTGGCCGCGCTAAAAGCTGATCTGTCGCGCGGCCAGACCCTCTCCCTGGCGGACGCGCTGGCCTCCATGCGCGCTCCGGCGGCTTCCCCAGCGCCTGGTGCGCTGCAACCCGCGCCGCCGCCCGATGCAGCGGCTCCGGCGCCTGGGGTTGACCCGCCATCTGTCGCGGCTGAGGCGACCCCCGGCTGGCGCAGCCCCGACGGCATCTATCATATTCGTGTCGCGGATGCTGCGCCGCTGCCCCTGGCGTCGGCGGTTTGCGCCGAGGAGCCAGCGAACGATGAGTACCTGGCGCGGAGCTATGATTTCACTCGTCCAGCGGTGGCGGACCTGTATGATCGGACGGTCGTGCCCCTCTGGTCGGCTCCCTTTGGTCGCATGCTCCTGAGCGTTTTCCAGGGCTGCCCGCGCCAGCCTGGCTGGCAGGTGGTCGATGTGGCCTGCGGCACAGGCTATCCGACGCTGGAGTTGGCGAACCTGCTAGGGCCAGATGGCGACGTGGCTGGTGTGGATGTCTGGGGGGTCGGCGTGGCCCGCGCCCGCGCCAAAGCCGCCGATCAGCAGGTGAACAACGTCGCCTTTCTGGTGGCCGACGTGGCCGATTGCGCTCTGCCAGAACGCGCCTTTGATATGGCCGTCTGCAATCTGGGGCTGACCAACTTTGCCCGGCCCGAAGCCGCCCTCAAGGGCGTGGCGCGGCTCCTCCAGCCGAACGGGACGCTGATCCTGACCACCAACCTCCAGGGAACAATGCAGGAGTTTTTTGAAACCTATCGCGGCGTGCTGAACGATCTGGGGCTGATCGATCTCAGTTGGGATGTGGAGCGGGTGATGCACACGCAGCCAACGATGGAGCGGGTCGAGGCGCTGCTGGATATGGCGGGCTTTACCGTCGATCAGACGCTCAGCGATCACTTTGCACTGGAGTTTCCCAATGGAGGCGCCTTCCTACGCTCGCCGATGGTCGGCATGGGCTTCCTGCATAGCTGGCGCAAGGTCGTGGGCGACCTGGCCTTGCGTAAGGTCGTCTTCAACGAGATCGAGCGCCGCCTGAATACCCGCGCCGCCGCCTGGGGCCGCCTGGACCTGATCGTGCCTATGCTCTGCGTCACCGCCCGCCGCCGCACACAGGAGTAGTAAGAGCCTCTGGGCCGCTTACGCGGCGCTCTGGCTGGGATGCCCCGTCAGGCGCGTGAAGCCCTCAACAATCTGGCGCGCCAGGTTCTCTGGGGTCTCGGTATCCGTCTGGATGTGCAGTTTTGCCGCTTCGTACCACTGCTTGCTTTCCTCATACCTGGCTTGCAATTGCTGCTGCCCGTCTGCTCCTGCAAACATGGGGCGGACCCCGGCTTCCCCAAGCCGTTGGGCGCGCAGTCCTATCCGCTGCCAGGCAACCTCAACGGACGTTTGCAGGTAGACCGTAAACTCCTGCGCGAACAGCAGGTTCCGGCTCGCTTCCCTGGTTACTGCCGCTCCCCCTGTTGCCACCACCGCATCATCCAGGCAGATGGCGACTTGCAGCGCCTCATATTCCCACTGGTGAAACACGTCCCGGCCATCGCGGTTGATGATTTGCGCCACAGTACAGCCTGTCCGCGCCACGATCCAGTCGTCGGTATCGAAAAACGTCCAGCCCAGAAGCTGAGCGACTACAGGGCCAACGGTTGATTTTCCCGCGCCTGAGAGGCCGGTGAGGAAGATCCGCGGCATGGTGCGCCTCCTTGGTGGATGACACTATGCCATCAAGTAGCCAAAACCATGCCACTTTTGGTGATCAGGGAAGCGCGCCTCTTGACAACGCGAGCAACCGAGGGTATACTTGACTCATCACTGAACAGGCTCACTTGAGCCATCTGCATCAGCCCCGCGCCTGCTTGTAGCGCCAGCCACCGCGCTGGCGAATCGTTCGCCGCCGGGAAGGCGGCGCGACAAAGAACTCGCGGGCGAGACGCAGCGCACCTTGGCAATGAATCGGTACCGTGTGACGCGGCCAGTCTACTAAACTAGCCGCGCCACTCACCCCACCTCCTGGAAGTGCCAGGAGATGCGGCTGGGGGCATTCT
>Ga0070730_10006281_pt1 | contig 10182 bp, 10 predicted proteins | sample Coa_R1_3_FD_66447 | JGI IMG/M metagenome (GOLD analysis project Ga0070730, IMG submission 66447) | Surface soil microbial communities from Centralia Pennsylvania, which are recovering from an underground coalmine fire - Coalmine... | ecosystem: Environmental > Terrestrial > Soil > Unclassified ... | reverse complement strand
GCAGGTGCTCTCGGAGCACGTGCACTGAGCCCTACAGCCGCACGTCCACGTACACGCTGCGCCGCAGCTCCTCGAGCCACAGCTTGCGCCCGCGCTCGAGCCCCTCGAGCAGGGCGCGCTGCATCATCTCGTTCTTCACCTTCTCGTAGTCCGGGATGCTGCCCTGCGGCATCGGCTGCGCGAGGACCACGAGGTCGTCGGCCCCGACGCGGACGCGGAACGGGTCGGACACCTTGGTCGGCGCCACGGTGTTCAGGACGTTCTGCAGCGCCGGGAAGAGCTGGCTGTACGGCTGCGGGCCGTGCGAGCCGCACGAGCTGCGGGTCGACGCGTCGTCGGTGTACTGGGACACGAGGGTGCAGAAGTCGGCCTGGCCGGTCTGCGCCTGGTGGGCGAGCGTCTCGGCGAGCGTCTCGACGGCCTGCACCTGCTCGGGCGTGGACCCGGGGAGGATGCGCTTGACGAGCAGGCGCACCTCGACCGGGTTCTGCGCCTTCACGTCGTCCGCCCAGTGCTGGTAGGCGGCGCGCCCGTCCTGCTCGGTGACGCGCACGCGGGGGCGCACGCGCAGCTCGATCATCTTGCCTTCGAGGATCTGGCGGCGGATCTCGTCGCGGAAGTCTTGCTCGCTCAGGCCGCGGCGGCGCACCTCGTCGAGCACCTCGGCGGTGGTCACCGCGCGGCCCTGCGTCTGCTGCGCCTGCGCCGCGATGTTGGCGATGCCGCGGTCGATCTCCTCGGGCGTGACGTGGACGTGCGCGCGGTCGGCCTGCTGCTCCTCGAGGCGGTCGTCGATCATGCGCTGGAGCAGCTCCTTGTAGAGCTCCTGCTCCTGCACGCTGACGACGTTGAGGTCGCGCGTCTGCGTGCGGATCTGCACGCGCGAGGCGGCCGCGCGGTGGAGCAGCTCCGTCCAGAGGATGGGCCGCTCGCCGATGACGGCGACGACGCGCTCGACGATGGTGGCCTGGGCGGGCGGGGCGAACGACGCCGCGGCCCCGAGGGCGGCGACGGCGAGGAACCCCGGAAGCAACGGCCTGTGCCAGCGCAAGGTGCCGGGATCTTTAGTCGGGGAGGGCCGGCGCGGCAAGCGAGGCAAGCGGCGCCGCCCACGGTACTCTCTCGTGGATGACCGTCCCCCCCAGGCCGCCCGCCGGTGCCCACCCGGGCGACGTGCTCGCGGGGAAGTACCGCGTCGATCGCGTGCTCGGGCAGGGGGGCATGGGCGTCGTCGTCGCCGCGCATCACCTGCAGCTCGACGAGCGGGTCGCGCTCAAGTTCCTCTTGCCCGAGGCGCTCGCGAACCCCGAGGCGGTGACGCGGTTCGCGCGCGAGGCGCGCGCCGCCGTGAAGATCAAGAACGAGCACGTGGCGCGCGTCATCGACGTCGGGCAGCTCGACAACGGCGCGCCCTACATGGTGATGGAGTACCTGGAAGGGGGCGACCTCTCCGGGTGGCTGAAGCAGCGCGGGGCGATGAAGGTCGAGCAGGCCGTCGACTTCGTGCTCCAGGCCTGCGAGGCGCTCGCCGACGCGCACGTGCTCGGGATCGTGCACCGCGATCTGAAGCCGGCGAACCTCTTCTGCATCCAGCGCTCCGACGGGCAGCTCTCGGTGAAGGTGCTCGACTTCGGGATCTCGAAGGTCACGGCCGCCGGGCCGCAGGCGCACGATCTGACGCGCACGACCGCGCTGATGGGCTCTCCGTACTACATGTCGCCCGAGCAGCTTCAGATGTCGAAGGGCGTCGACGCGCGCAGCGACGTGTGGTCGCTCGGCGTCATCTTGTTCGAGCTCGTGACGGGGCGGCCGCCGTTCGACGCGGAGGCGGTGACCGAGCTCGCCATCAAGATCGCGACGCAGCCGCCGCCGGACCTGCGGCTGCTCGCGCCGTCGGCGACGCCGGGCCTCGAGCTCGTGGTCGCGAGGTGCCTCGAGAAGGATCGCGCGCGGCGCTTCCAGAACGTGGGGGAGCTCGCGGTGGCGCTGCAGCGCTTCGGGTCGAGCGCGTCGCGGCTGTCGGTCGAGCGGGTCCTCGGGACGCTGCGGCAGGCGGGCGTCACCGGGCCGGGGCTGACCGCGCCTGCGTCGACGGGGCCCGCGGGTGGCCCGGGCATGGCTCCGGGGCCGGGGCTCGGTCTCGGCCCCGGGAGCGCGCCGGGCGCGCCGGGGACGTCGTCGTCGTGGGGGCAGACGGCGGGAGGTTCGCGATCGAGCGGCAAGGTGGCGGGCGTCGTCGTCGGGGGGATCGCGGTCGTGGTCATCGGGGCGGCCGCGGTGGCGGGGGCGGTGCTCCTGCGCAAGCCCGCGGTCGGCGCCGCCGCGGGGACGCCCAGCGCCCTTTCCTCGGGCTCGCCCGTGGCCATCGCGCCGAACGAGACGGCGTCGGCCTCGCCGTCGAGCGCCACCCCCGCGGACACGCCGGCCGTCGCGCTCGCGCCGGTCCCCTCGGCCTCGACGGCCCTCCCAGCGTCGCCGGCGCCCGCCGCCGCGTCGACGGCCACGGGGGTCTCCGCGGCCCTGCCCCCCTCGCAGGGCGCGTCGCCCGGGCAGCCCCCGCGTCCCGCGTCGCACCCGGGCGCGGGCCCGGCCACCGTCCCGCCGTCCACCGCGCCCGCGGCGAAGCCCGCGCCCAAGGCCAACTGCAACCCGCCCTACGTCATCGACTCGGCGGGCTTTCGACAGTACAAGCCGGAGTGTCTCTGACGACGCGAGGCTCGGCATGACGACGCGCGCTCTTCCCCTTCTCCTCCTCGGCCTCGGTGCAGCGCTGGCGCCGCGGGCCGCCCTGGCCGACGACAAGGCCGCGTGCCTCGACGCGACGGCCAAGGGCCAGCGGCTCCGTGGATCGCACATGCTCGTCGAGGCGCGCGAGCAGTTTCGCGTGTGCGCCGCCGCGCAGTGCCCGGCCGTGGTGCAGACCGACTGCGCCCGCTGGCTCGACGAGGTGGAGGCCGCGATGCCGACCGTGGTCGTCGCGGCCAAGAGCGGCGCGGGTCGCGATCTCTTCGACGTGAAGGTGAGCGTCGACGGCAAGCCTCTCGCCTCGAAGCTCGACGGGCAGGCGGTCCCGATGAACGCCGGCGCCCACACGTTCCACTTCGAGCAGGCCGACGGCACGAGCCTCGATCAGCAGGTGATGATCAAGGAGGGCGAGAAGAACCAGGCGGTCTCCGCGGTGCTCGGCCCGGCGCCCGCGTTGCCGGCCGCGGCGCCCGGCGTGGGTGGTCCGGCGCCCGCCGCGGGGTCTTCGTCGTCGAGCCCGTGGAGGACGGTGGGCTGGGTGGTCGGCGGCGCGGGCGTCGTGGGGCTCGGCGTGGGGACCGCGTTCGGGCTCGTGGCCATCGGCGACAAGAACGGCGCGCACTGCGCCGACAACGTCTGCGATCCCGGGACGTCGAGCGGCATCAAGAGCGCCGCGCTGATCTCGGACATCGGGTGGATCGGCGGCGGCGTCCTGCTGGCGACCGGCCTGGCGCTCGTCATCCTGTCGCCCGGAGGCGGCCACGAGGCGGCAAGCGTTCGGGTGGCACCCGTGGCGATGGCCGGCGGCGGCGGCGCGCTGCTCGGAGCAGCGTGGTGATGCTCCGCACGGGCTCGCGCGCGACCGGGGCCCTGGCGGTGATCGGGCTCGCCGCGGGCGTGGCGCTCGGCGGATGCGAGGCGATCCTCGGGACAGGCTCGCTCGAGGACCGGCCCGCCGAGGGCGGCACCGGCGACGGGACGGTCGGCACGGAGGCGGGCAATGACAGCGGCCCGGACGCGGTCGGGCAAGAGACGGGCTCCGACGGCACCGTGAGCGAGGGCAGCGCGGGTGACGCCAAGGGAGGCGACGCGACCGGGGGGGACGCGACCGGCGACGGGGATGCGGGCGACGCGAAGAGCGCGAGCGACGCGGCCGACGGCGGCGGCGTCGATTCGACGACGGGCGAGGGCGGGCCCACCGACGCAGCCACCGAGTCCAGCGTCGCGGAGGCCGCGCCCGAGGCGGCGCCCACGTTGAGCTGCGGGATCGTCGGCGCCGATCAGCGGCAGGTGAACGCCACGGGCGCGACGATCTCCGCCGACGGGCTGGTCGTCCTCAACGGGGGGCAAGCGAACGTCGTGGCACTGGCCAAGACCGGCTCGCCCCCCTCGCTCGCCTGGGAGATCCGATCGGATCGCCCCGGCGACGCGCCGACGGCCTTCCCGCTGCAGGGGCCTTCCTCCGCTCCGGGCACGCTCCAGGGCATCACCCAGGCGGGCCCGGGCGGGACGATCTACGTCCTCGGCTCCGACCAGCAGAATGACTCGCTTCTCTGGAGCTGGCCGAACGGCAGCAACATCACCGCGGCTCCGACCAGCGTCACGCCCCGGACGCCCACGCCGGGGGGCAGCCAGCTGGCCGCGACGTCGAAGGGCATCTTCTACGCGGTCACCACCAACACGGGCGCCTACGCCGACTTCGAGGTCCCGCCCACGGCGCCCCAGGTCATCACGGCCAACCTGATCACCACCCAGCCGAACGGCATGACCGACGGGCAGCGCGCGTACCGCCTCAGCGACGACCGCGTGTCACTCGTCTACACCGACGCCACCGGCCAGTCCCAGCTCCAGAACGAGTACGCCGCGAACTCCGCGACGCTGAGCTCGAGCCGCACCTACTACGCCGGCGGCATGATCCCGTACACGTTCCAGCCCAACGGCTCGAGTGTGGACGTCGGCGCGGTGATCTTCCCGGCCGACGCGTCCGTCCCGAGCATCGCCGTGGCCACGGTCCCGGAGTCGCAGCTCTTCAGCTTCGACGTGGCGTCGACCCTGAAGACGGTGACCTTGCCGCAGCCCCCGTCGAACACCTGGTGCGTCACGTCGTACCCGGGAAAGATGGTCTTCCTCGCGCCGACCACCGCTGGGATGGACCTGCTCGTGATCGACGTAGCCACCGGGACGCTGGTGTACTCGCTGACGGGCGCGTCGAACCTCGTGCACTCGGACACGGCGATCGTCAACTGCGCCATCGCCCCGGTGACCACCACCGGCAACACGCTCACCTTCGACGTCATCTGGACCGACAACGCGGGCGGCGGCCCGCAGAACCTGGAGTTCGCGCCGCTGCAGTGCACGCTGCAGTAGCGCTCACCCGAACCGGGCCTGCTGCGCGGCGCGCAGGACCCGCTCCGCGTCGTCCATGCGCGTCACGTGATCGCGAGGCGCAGCCGCGGTAGCTCGCGCCTGGGGATCGACCCGGACGGTACGCTCCCGACGCGCACGGCGCCGTGCCGCAGGTAGAACGCCTCGGCGTGCGGGTCCGCGTCGATCGTCAGGGCGCGAAAGCCCTCGCGGCGCGCGAGATCGATCGCCACGTCGAACAGCGCGCGGCCTGCGCCGCGACCGATGGCGGGCGGATCGACATAGAGGCAGTCGAGCGAGCCCTCCGGCGGCTCGCCCGTGACCGTGAAGAAGCCCACGACCGCGCCGTCGATCTCGGCGACGTGCGCGCGCTGCGCCGCGAGCTGCTCATCGCGCAACGTGAGCTCCGCACGGCACGCCTCGAGGAACTCGGGTGAGTAGCCCCAGTGCCCCTTGGAGCGCAGCGCGAGCGCCGACAGCGCCGCGGCCTCGCCGCGGCGGGCCGCGCGTACGACGACCGCGGTGGCGCCCCCCGGCACCCGCAAGCCTCCTCGCGTCCCCGAGCTCGGCGAGCGCCTTCTAGCGCTTGCTGTACTGGAACCGCTTGCGCGCGCCCGGACGCCCGTACTTCTTGCGCTCCTTCTTGCGCGCGTCGCGCGTGAGGAAGCCGGCACGCTTGATGGCGCTGCGCTTCTCGGGGTCGAGCGCGACGAGCGCGCGCGAGATCCCGTGGCGCATGGCCTCGGCCTGGGCGTTCTTGCCGCCGCCGTGGCACGTGGCCCACACGTCGAACTGGTCCTGCGCCTCGATGAGCTCGAGCGCCTGGCGGAGCACCATGCGCGAGGTCTCGCGCTCGAAGTACTCGTCGCAGGGCTTGCCGTTGACCACGATGGTGCCGCTGCCGGCCTTGAGCCAGACGCGGGCGATGGCGGTCTTGCGTTTGCCGGTGGCGTAGGTGCGCGTGTCGGTCGTCGCCATGAGCGTCTTCTTCTTATTTGACGGTGAGCGGCTGGGGCTTCTGCGCCGCGTGCGGGTGGTCCGGCGTGGTGTAGAGCTTGAGCTTGGTGAGCATCTGCCGGCCGAGGACGCCCTTGGGGAGCATGCCCTTGACGGCCTTCTCCATGGGGAACGTGCCCTTGCGCGCGAGCAGGTGCCGGTAGCTCTCGGCGGTGAAGCCGCCCGGGATGCCGGAGTGGTGGTAGTAGAACTTCTTGTCGAGCTTGGCGCCGGTGAGGGCGATCTTGTCGGCGTTCACGACGATGACGAAGTCGCCCGTGTCCTCGTGCGGGGTGTACTGCGGCTTGTGCTTGCCGCGCAGGACCTTGGCGACCTCGCTGGCGAGGCGACCGAGGGGCTTGCCCGTGGCGTCGACCACCCACCAGGCGCGCGACGAGGAGGCCTGCTCCTTCGTCATCACGAGGGTCTTGTGGGGGGAGGGCTTGCGGGTCGCTACGTCTGCCTGGGGAGCCATGGAACGTGAACCTTATCTCTCGGCGGCGGAGGGGCGCGGGAAACTACGCGGCGGACCCCGGTCTGTCAAGGCCGGGAGCTTGCCGCCGAAGCCATTGCGCGGCATGGACGGGCGGTGACGAGTAGCACTTCGGACGGCCCCCGCTACGACCGGATCGGCCACGGGTACGCCCGCTACCGCCGGGAGGACCCGCGCATCCGGGCGGCGCTGGCGGCGGCCCTCGGGGACGCCCGGACCGTCCGTACCGTGGTCAACGTCGGGGCGGGGGCGGGGTCCTACGAGCCCGACGACCGGTATGTCCTCGCGGTCGAGCCGAGCGACGTCATGGCCGCCCAGCGGGCCCCCACCCGGGCACCGGCGCTGCGTGCCTCCGCCGCCGAGCTGCCCCTGCGCGACGCGTCGTTCGACGCGGCGATGGCCATCCTCACGATCCATCACTGGGACGAGGCGCGAGAGCGCGGCGTCCGGGAGCTCCGCCGCGTCGCCCGCGGGCCGGTCGTCGTCCTCACGTACGACCCGCGCGTCAGCGGCGCGATGTGGCTCGTGGCCGACTACCTGCCCGAGGTGGGGGCGCTCGACGACGCGATCTTCCCGCTGCCCGAGGCGATCGCGGGGTGGCTGGGGGGTCGGGTGGGCGTCGAGACGCTGCCCATCCACCGCGACTCGCCCGACTGGCAGTTCGGCGCGTTCTGGGCGCACCCCGAGCGCGTGCTCGACGCGGGCGCGCGCGCGGCGACGTCGGGCTTCGCGCGCATGCCGCCGCCCGTGGTCGAGCGCGTCGTCCGCGACCTCGCGCGCGACCTGGCCGACGGGACGTGGGACCGCAAGCACGGCTCGCTCCGCGCGCTGCCGGAGTACGATGCCGGCCTCCGGCTCGTCGTCGGCCTTCCTTGATCGCGGCGCCTCCATGAACGTCGACACCACCCAGCTCGCGACCTCGCTCGGCGCGATCGCCGTGGCGGCGGGGGCGACCGCGTTCTTCGTCTTGCACCCGCAGCGCCGCAAGCGCAGGCTCCGCCGCATCGCCACCTGGGCGCTCTGCGCCGCCGCGGCGCTCGCCTTCTTCACCTGGCTGAACTTCGGCCGGTTCCACAACATCTACGTCGACGCGCCCGGCGCGGATCCCGCGCAGCCCAGCCGCGCGAAGATCGAAGAGCAGCGGCCGCTGCACTTCCACGAGTTCTTCCACTACTACCTGGGCTCGAAGTACTTCCGCGAGCTCGGCTACGAGGGGCTCTACGACTGCACGGCGCTCGCGGACCAGGAGATCGCCCGGCAGGACGGCGTCGAGCCGCGGATCCGCGGGTGGGTGCGCGACCTCGACGACGTTCTCACCGACAAGCCGTACGCGGTGGCGACGGCGCGCTGCGCCTCGGACTTCCGGCCGCGCTTCACCGACCCGCGCTGGGCGTCGTTCGAGCACGACGTGCGCGAGCTGCGCCGGCTCGTGCCGGACGCCTGGTGGCAATCGGCGGTCTTCGACGCGGGGTTCAACCCACCCCCGAGCTGGGTCGTCGTGGGGAGCACGATCGCCAACGCGCTGCCCATCCGGGCCGGCGAGACGCCGACGTTCCTGCTCGCGACGTCGATCGACATGGCGCTCCTGGTCGTGTGCTTCGTCGCGCTGCGGCGGTCGTTCGGCGTGCAGGTCGCGGCGCTGGCCGTCGTCTTCTTCGGCGCGTCGTACATCGCGGCGTACGGGTGGAACGGGGGCGCGTTCCTCCGGTACACGTGGCTGACGACGCTGGTGCTCGCGCTGTGCGCGATGCGGCGCGGCCACTGGGCGCTCGCCGGGGCGCTCTTCGCAGCCTCGGCGTGCGACCGCGTGTTCCCGGTGGCGTTCGCGGTCGGCGCGGTCGTGCCGATCGCGTGGCGCGCGCGGAGCTCGGTGGAGGACCGGCGCAAGCTCGCGCGCTTCGGGGCGGGGTTCGCCGGGGCCGCGGCGGTGCTCGTGCTGATCAGCGTCGCGGTGTTCGGCGTCGACGCGTGGCGCGTCTTCGCGATGCGCATCGGGCGCCACGGCGACGTCTACTACGGGATGCACATCGGCCTAAAGAAGGTGCTCACGTGGCGCGCCTGGGTGCTCAAGCAGGACTTCCACGGGCACGACGGGCTCGCGCGCTTCCACGACTGGAACGTGCGCCTGCGCGAGACGTGGGCGTCGATGCGGCCCATCGCCGTCCCGATTCAGCTCGCGGCGCTGGGAGGGTCCGTCTACGCCGGCATCCGACGCAAGCCGTACGAGTCGGCGCTGCTGCTCGGCGTGGTCGGGATGTACTTCTTCAACCTACCGGCCAACTACTACTACGTCGTCTTGTGCCTGCTGCCCGCGCTGCTCCTGCGCTCGTCGGCGACGGCGCCGGTCGCGGAGCGCCGCTCGACGGACCTCACGGTCGCGACCGTCTACGCCGTGTTCTGGGTGACGACGCTCGTCGCCCCGCTCAACGCGTACAACGACCTCGCCTACAACCGCACCGTGTCGCTCACGCTGGGCGTGGTGCTCGCGCTCTGGATCGTCGCGTGGTGCGAGCGCAAGAAGAAGAAAAGCCCGGGCGTCCGCGAAGCGGACCCCGGGCACGGCCGTTCCCCGCCCGCAGTCCGGCAAGACGACGACGCGGAGGCGACCCGCCAAGGATAGCACCCGGGCGCCGACCGGGACGGCACCGGCTCGACGCACGTCCGTTGCGCGGCCCCGGCGCGTCCCCGAGACCTATCGCTACGCTGCCCCGCGCCCGGTCCCGGGACTTGCCTTCACCCACACGCGCAGCTGAGCGACCGCCTGCTCGGTCGTGAGCATGCCGGCGCGCCAGCGGGCGATGGTCACGCGCGTCCACGCGAGCAGCAGCATGCGGCGTGTCGCGCTCATCTCGCGCGCTTCCTCGTCGAGCGTGTCGGCTGCCGCGTCGAGCAGCTCGGTCGTCGAGAGCACGGGGCGGAACGTAGGGACGCACCTTGCTCCGCGGAAGGACCCGCGTCGCGATTTTCAGACGACGCGATCGCAGGCGGCGATCCGTCCCGCGAGGAACCGTCGCTCGCCCTCGTTGCGCGCGAGCCGCTGCGCGGCGCAGAAGTGATCGCGCGCGGCCGCCGTTCGCCCGAGGCGCAGCTCGAGCTCGCCCTTCGCCGCGGGGTAGAACGGATACGCCGCGAGCCGCGCGGTGTCGTCGATCGCGGCGATGGCCTCGAGGCCCCGCGCGGGCCCCTCGTGCTGCGCGACGGCGATCGCGCGATTGAGCGCCACGACGGGCGAGGGGCGGATGCGCATCAGGACGTCGTACGCGCCCACGATGTCGCCCCAGCGCGTCTCCTCGGCGCTGGGCGCCGTCGCGTGCAGCGCCGCGATCCCCGCCTCGACGTGGTACGCGGTGATCTCGGTGCCGGTCGCGGAGAGCTCGAGCTGACGCAGGCCGTCGGCGACGAGCTGCCCGTCCCACTGCGCGCGGTCCTGCTCGTAGAGGGCCTTGAGGTTCCCCGCGTCGTCGGTGCGCCCGGGCAGGCGCGCGGCGTCGAGGCACATGAGCGCCGCGAGCGCGTGCGTCGCCGGGGTGGCCGCGGGCGCGTGATCGACGAGCAGGAACACGAGCCGCATCGCCTCCTGGCAG
>Ga0070730_10006280_pt1 | contig 10182 bp, 7 predicted proteins | sample Coa_R1_3_FD_66447 | JGI IMG/M metagenome (GOLD analysis project Ga0070730, IMG submission 66447) | Surface soil microbial communities from Centralia Pennsylvania, which are recovering from an underground coalmine fire - Coalmine... | ecosystem: Environmental > Terrestrial > Soil > Unclassified ... | reverse complement strand
CGAGGCCGACGTGGCGAATTCAGGCGCGTAACGCATGAGCCTACCTACCCTCGCGCTCGATCCCGCCACGCTTGGCGACCTGGATGCCGACCTCGCGCGCGAGTGGCTGGTGACGAACGGCCTGGGCGGCTACGCGATGGGCAGCGTCTGCGGCGCCACGACACGGTCATATCACGGCCTCCTCGTCGCGGCGGTGCGTCCCCCCGTGGATCGCGCGGTGCTCATCACCAAAGTGGATGAGACGGTCACGCTGCCTGATGCGTCCCGTGTCGAGCTCGGCACCAACGAATACGCGGGCGGCGCCATCGCGCCGCATGGCTTCGCGCGCCTGGAGGGCTTCGCGCTGGTAGGTAGCATCCCCCGCTGGACATTTCGCCTGAGCGACGGCATAGCGCTGGAGAAATCCGTCTGGATGGCACACGGGTACAATGCGACCTTCGTGCGCTATCGCTACGTGGCGGCTGCGCACATGGACTCGATACAACTGACCCTGACTCCGTTCTGCCTGGACCGCGACCATCACGGCGTCACCCAGGGCGCGCTGGACTGGCGTTTCCTCGTAGACACCGAGGCCGCCGCCTGCACCATCCGCGCGTTCACGGGCGCCCTTCCGTATCGGATCATCGCGGGTCCGGCGGCGCGATTCACGGCGACCGGCGAGTGGCACTGGCACGTCTTCCATCGCGCCGAGCACGAGCGCGGGCTGCCCGACACCGAGGATGTCTACCAGCCAGGCACCTTCACGATCACGCTCGCACCTGGGCAGACGGCGAGCCTGCTGCTGAGCGCCGGCACGAGCTTGCCGCCGGAGCTGGCGGGCATCGGCGGTGAGCGGCACGAAGCAACCGTCGCGGACGCATACGAGCGCGAGCAGGCGCGCTGCGCCGATCTCCTGAGCCGGGCAGGCGCGCGCGTCGTGGTGGACGCGATGGCCGCGCGGCTCACCCTCGCCGCCGATCAGTTCCTTGTGGCGCGCCCTGTCCCAACGGCGCTGCCCGCGCCCACGGAGCCACAATCCCTGCTATCTGGGATTAGCCGCGAAGCCTCATCTGTCTCTGCCGCTTCAGCTCGCGATGATTCCATCACCGTCATCGCCGGATATCCCTGGTTCACCGATTGGGGCCGCGACACCATGATCGCGCTGCCCGGGCTCACCCTGACGACAGGACGCCACGCAGACGCACGTGGGCTGCTGCGCACCTTCGCTCGCTATATCAGCCAGGGTATGCTGCCCAACCGGTTCCCGGATGGCGGCGCGGCACCCGAATACAACACCGTGGACGCGACCCTCTGGTACTTCGTCGCCATCGGCCGCTATTTGGACGCGACCGGAGACGAGGCGCTGCTGAGTGAGCTGTTCCCCTCGCTTGCGGATATCATCGCGTGGCATCTGCGCGGCACTCGCTTCGGCATCGGCGTAGACCCGGCGGACGGCCTCCTGCGGGCGGGAGCGTCCGGCGTGCAGCTCACCTGGATGGACGCCAAAGTTGACGATTGGGTGGTCACGCCTCGACGCGGCAAGCCCGTCGAGATCAACGCGCTCTGGTACGCCGCGTTGAGTCGCATGGCAGCGTGGGCGCGCCGCGCGGGCGCGGAAGCCGGCCCATACGACGCGGCACTCGCCGCCGTGGAGCGCTCCTATTGGGTGCGCTTCTGGTACGAGGCTGGCGGCTACCTCTATGATGTCGTAGATGTCGAGGGGCAGCCTGGCACGGTGGACTCGTCGTTCCGACCCAACCAGCTCTTCGCCCTCTCGCTCGCCCACCCGCTCATCCCGCTGGATAAGGCACAACACATGCTCATGCGAATCGAGGAGCGGCTATTGACGCCAATGGGGCTCCGCACGCTGGCCCCCGACGATCCGCGTTACATCGGCATCTACACCGGCGACCAGCGATCCCGCGATGCGGCGTACCATCAGGGCACGGTCTGGCCCTGGCTGCTAGGCGCCTATGCCGATGCCCTCTTAGCGCTCTATGGAGCCGCGGCGCATGCGCGTATTCGGGCGCTGCTGCCACCCTTCGAGGCGCACTTGCGCACAGCCGGCATCGGGACTATCAGCGAAATCGCCTGCGCCAACCCGCCGTTCGCGCCCTGCGGCTGCATCGCGCAAGCATGGAGCGTTGCCGAGCTGCTACGCATGCTCGCGCTGCTGGATAACTAGCGCCAACCAGCATGACCGGCGCGCCGAAGCGGGAATGAGAGCGCTCAGCCACCACCACGTCCCGCCTGGCGGCATGCCATGAACCATCGCAAAAAATAACACTGCTATCTATGCTTGTGCGGTCTCAACTGCTAAAATGTGCCGGTCGCCGTATTGATGCGGCACATGCTTGTTGATTGCTTGCACGGAGGACTCATTCCATATGGCACGACATCATCGAAATGGTCGCCTGGTGGCCTGGCTGCTACCGGCATTACTCGCGGCGGTATTCGTTCTGGCGGGCTGTGGCATGGCCGGCATCGGCGGAGCCTCGCCGACCGCGACCCCAAATGCCACCACCATCATCCAGCGCGCGCAGAGCGTTAAGATCACCGACGCGGCGCTCACCTTAACGCTTTCTGGCACCTCTGCCGGCAAGTCGGTTACGGGCTCCGGCACCGGCAAGCTGACGAAAACACCGCCCCGCTCCGATTTTACATTCAATCTCACCGCCGAAGGTCAACAGATCGCCTTTGAATCTATCACGGATGGGACGGCGAATGTCTCGTACACCCAATTCACACAGCCCGCGTTGCTTGCCAACGGCAAGTGGACCAAGACCAGCGGCGGAGCAAGCAGCAGTCTGTTCGACCCGTCGCAGTTCACCGACTACAGCCAGCTGAAGAATCCAACGCTGGTTGGTCGCGACACGGTCAATGGCACTCCAGTCTGGCACCTCAAGGGCCAGTCCACTGCCGCCGGTGAGAGCGGCACGCTGGATATCTTCGTCCGCCAGGATAACTACTATCCCGTGCAGATCAAGGGGCAGACGACTGGCACTTCGACCAACCGGAGCATCGTGCTCACATACACGTCTGTGAATTCCGGTAACGTCACCATCACACTGCCGCCCGCCGATCAGGTACAGAGCGCCTAACCAGCGCTCCATAGTGAACAAGTCGCATCCGGTGGTGCTGGGCGCGGCTTGTTCACCTCTCTATGCGGTTCCGTCTGCTGCATCGCCTGGGTGCGAAACCCACTACGGTGTCGCCACCGGAGCCGGGAATGCGGTCCCGGTCGGCACGGTCGAGGAAAACGTGACCGTCTCGGTGCCAAGCGGAATGAGCCGGTCCACCTGCGGATTATCCACCACATATCTCGTCGTCATGGAGGACGCGAGGAATTGCTCCGTGCTGTCGCTGACAGCAAAGCCCTGCAAATCGTCAATGGAGATGGCGCTCGTGGTGTCAACCGCTGGCCCATTCACGGTAACGGTGACTGTCCCTACGGCATGCGGGATACTTGTGGCACTGCTTATGGCGCTCACATGTCCTGGCAGCACTTCGGCGGTGAATGTAGTGCCTTGCACCGTAGGGTCAAGCCATGTCCGATGCAGGTGCGTGATGCTCAGGACCACGTGGTGCGGCTCGGCGGTGCCCTGATGCGCCGCCATAAAGCTGTACTGCACGGTGACGGTGTGGCTGTCCACCAATGTCACCACTTCTACAACCTGCCATCCATAGCCGCTTGTCGTCGCGAAAATCTGATGCTTCGTGTCGTCCGTGCTGTAGCCATGAAAGTTATCCCAAAGATTCTGCACCTCACCGTCAACCGAGATCGTGGAGCTCCAATCCACGTAGCTGAGCAGGTTGACACCGTTGTAGATAATCGCCGGGCGATCTGTTCCCGCGTTGTTTTGGAAGGTGATCGCATACGTCCCTGAGCTATACGCGGTTACACCACGATACAGATTGCTCTGCGAGGTGGTTACCGCCAGCACTCCCTTGAAGTGGAAGATCGCCAGAATCAGTAGCCCCGCGAGAAGCACCACCGGCGTGATGAATCGCTTGACGAACGTATAAAGCTGCACATTGAGCCGTTTGCCGGTTCTCAGCGCGTGAAATGTTTCCCTCATGGATTCGTGTCTCCGGGTATAGTGTCGTTCAGCCACATTCCCGCGCTACCCCTTCACCGAGGCAGCGCGGCCGCAGGCTGTGGCGCCGTGTCTCCTTCCACGCTCACCGAGTGCGCCCCAGCCTCCGCCTGGCCCGCCGACCCCGCCGGCGTGTCTGCCGCTTCTTGCGCGTGGGCGCGCCAAGACTGGGCGATAGCATGGTGACGGAAGCGCACGCGCGGTGGGCGCACTGGCCACATGATCCCCACGATGCTCAACAGGAAGAAGCCGCACCCAAGCACTAGAATCGCGATCTGATCGAGCTGCGCATTCTGCCACGGAATGAACGACGAGTCGAACCCACTGACGCCAGTCACCGCGATACCGTCGGCTCGCCTACCAAGCACTATATGATAGAACAGCCACAGGAAGCGATCAATCGGCACGCGCATGACGGCGTAGGCCAGCGGCACGACCCAGAGCAGCCGGTAGAGCCAGCGCCACGCGCCGCCCATCTGGCGCGCCTCCAGGAACGCGAACGGCAAAACGATCAACGCATACTGCTCGTTTACCAGTTTAGACCCGACAAAGAACGCGAGCAGCGTCACGATGATCATCCGGTTGAAGCGCATGCTCTCGTTGACGAAGATGTACCAGTACGCCAGTAGCAGCACAATCGCCAGGGTTGGCGTCCCGAACGCGCCGATGGCTAGCGACGTGGGATCCAGGTTCGTGCCTTTGGGAAAGAACGTCCAGAGGCGCCAGAACATCTCCCACGTCATGCCGCCGCCAACCCGGCCACCGTGGAAGGTGACGACATACAGCAGTCCATTCAGGAACGGCCCCAGGAAAAACAGACATGCGATCCCATAACTCACGAGGAAGAGAATGATTTCCCGCAGTGGCCGCTTGCGCTTGATGAGAAACAGCACGAACGTGGGTACGGCAATCGCGGGCACAAACTTCACCATCGTTCCGAACGCCATCGCGACGCCCGACCGCGCGAACTTGCCCTGCTGCAGCCAGAACGCGCCCAGCACCAGCCCCAACACCATCACACTGTCAAATGTCCACGCCGCGCTAATGAGCAGGACGTAGGGATTCAGCAAATAATCGCGGAACCCGCGAATCGTACCCGACATCCGCGCCAGCAGCGCCGCGATGGCGAAGTCGGCGATCCACATCGGCAGCTTGAGCCACAGGAAGAAATCCAGTGGCAGCGACGGCATGGCAAAGGAGCCTGACCGTGGAATAAAATAGCCCATGCTGGGATGCAGCCATGCGAACAGGTGCGCCAGCGGCCAGTAGAAATACAGCGGAATCGGCGGATAGGCATAATATTCATAGTGCGTATCCCATCCCGACGCCGCGGCGATGTGAGACAGATAGACCATTGTGTCATACGGCGAATGATTATGTGCCAGGTCTATGAACAGGTTGTAATCAACCGTCAGATCCCACCAGTGACCAATGGGGAGGAGCACGAGGCGCAGTGCCATCGCGAGCAGCGCCACCATCCATAACAGCTTGCGGCGGCGCGTCCCCGCCACCTCAGGGTCTTCTGGCAGGTCGTCATCGAGTGGCAGGGGATCATCTGGTCCGGCGGGCACCCGCAGCGCGCGATACCGCACCGGTCCGCGCCCTCGCTCGCCCGTCAGCCGTAGCTCGCGTAAATGTCGCAGATACGCCCTGCCCTGCTCCACACTCGCCTTACTCGCGCCACCCTCGCGCTCACCGAACATGTATGGCACCTCGGTCAGCCGTGTCCACTGGCCGCGCACGAGAATCTCTAACAGGACTTTGAAGCCCACTGGCTGGAGGTCCGCATGCTCGATGACCTCCCGACGAATGAGGAAGAATCCGCTCATAGGGTCGCTGCACGCGCGCACGCGACGAAAGAGCGCAGCGGCGGCAAGCTTGCTCCCACGCGAGACCGCCTGCCGGTACCATCCATCCAACCCGGCGCTACTGCCGCCCGCGATATAGCGGCTCGCGACGACGATATCGGCGTCCTCGGCGGCGTCCACCATCGCAGGCAGCTCCTCAGGTGGATGCTGAAGATCGCCGTCCAGGATCGCGATCAATGCGCCACGCGCGTGGCGCATGCCCTCGACAACCGCGGTGGAGAGGCCGCCGGACCGGTCCTCAGGCTCGCGATGCAGCAGACGTATCGCCGGATTAGTGGCTGCGAGTCTGTTCACAACCACGGGCGTGTCGTCGTCGCTGTCATCCGCGAAGAGGATTTCGTAGTCCAGCGCGCCCAGCGCCGCCGCGACCCGGACAACGAGCGCCTCGATGTTCTCGCGCTCATTGCGTGTCGGGACAACCAGCGATAGCTGTGGTCTTGGTTGCGGCAACCTTGCTCTCTCCACGCAACCCTCCCATCAGCGCGTGAACGCACTCCCAGCCCGCGTAGTCGCACGCGCGCGAACAACCTGGCTGCCAGTCAAAGCCCAGATCAGTACGTACCAAGAAGTATGCCAGATTGGCTTGTCCGCCTGCCTCGGATTACTGAATTCCCGGCGGCGATTGCGTCCGGTATAAGCATCCCTTCCCAGGCTCGCGTCCAGCGCAGCCACGCGAGCTAGCTCCATTGCGCGGGAAAGGCCCTGCTCCTGTCACCTGGATACTCTACCGCAGCCTCCCTGATCTCGCAAGAAACGTGTGCCATATGCTAATAGCTGACATGTAGCTGGCATGCTCCTGCCTAAAGCGGCGCTTGGAATTCGCGCTGGTGAGAACCTTATCCGTGATTTGGCCGCCAGTCCACCCGTTAGGCCGCGCGTCCAGCCAGATGGCTCCGCGCGTGACGTTGCTTTGCGGGTGTGATACCACAATGAGCTGCGCCGAAGTCATTCGCAATGGGCGCCAGCCCACATCCTATCTTGTGCGCCGGCCGCTTATAAGCGCCTGGTGCGATACTATGGCGACTGCGAGATGCGCGACTCCGACGCGCCGCCCCATAGAGCGGCCTGATGCGAGTGAACTGTTGCGGATAGCCGGAGGGTGCTACGGCGGGCGGTGATTGCGACTCGCACAGACGACCGCCCGGCCGCTACCCATCTGTCCCAGTGATCCTCACATTTCGACTATTCGGGATGGCATCGTGCCCGCCGCAAAGTTGCCCTCGATCACAGCGCTAAGCAGCATCGTACACATACAGATCCGACGAGATCCGCGGCTGCCAGACAACCGTCACATCGCTTGCCGCGGCGAACGTGGCGCCGCGAAGATCGCCATCCACCGCCCCGGCTGCCCGCACGTGCAGGTTGTACAAATGCGTCTGCGTGTCACTATGCCACAGCAGCAGCGTCCCACCCGCCTCGATGCTTGCCACATCCGCTCGCTGGCTCACCTGCCACTGCTGGCCACTGCTCAGGTCGCGGGCCTGCAACGTCCCGTTCAACTCGTTCAGGAGTAGCTCGTCGCCGTCACTTGCCGCGACGCCTGAAACCGGCGTCATGCTTGCCAGCGCCTCAGGTGCTACCTCCACCCATACCAGCGTGCCATGTGTCGCCTGTGGGTGAAACGCAGCGGCGTCACTCGAAACTTCCACAGCGTGTCCAGCGCCGTCACCGCGCCACACGGCGCTATGGAAGCCGCTCGCGCTGTCGTACCACACGTCCGCCCAGTAGTACACGCCGTTATCTTCCGAGGGATCAGTCAACAGGTGGCCAGGCGTCGTAGAGCGTGCGACCACTGACACCGCAGGCAAGCTCGCGCCGAGATCAAACCGCAGTATCTCAGCGCCACTCGCCGTGGCCGTCGCGACGAGTACTACGTTTCCTGATGCCCAAACGCCACCGAGCGTTGTGGGCGTGTCCGCTCGCGTCATGCTGCTATCCACCAGCGTAACGGGCGCGGGCGCCGCCACACCAGCCTGCGGTAAGCGCGCCGCGCGGAGCAGCCACGTGGCGCTGGATGTTCCCGCGCCCTCGCTCCAGATCACCCAGTCATTCGTCAGCGCACGCACCGTCAGCGTCGCGGAGGATGCCGCCGGAAGCAGCGAGATAACCGCCTTCGATTGCCGGTTCTCCGCGAAAAGCATGGAGCCGCGAGTCGCGTCCGAGGCGCTATAGACAAGCCAGCCCGCGGTTGCGAGTGCGCTGCTCGCGAAGCTATAGCCCGCCTTTAGCGGATAGTGAGCCACATGCTCACCGCTAGTTGCCGTCAGCCCCGCGCCACTCAGGTTGGCGGCGCTCTTGCTCAGCGGAGACCCGCCCAGCAACGGCAGCACGCGCGCGGTGACGAGACTCAGCACCAGAACGGCGGCGATAGCCAGCGCCGCGCGCATATTGAACGCGACACGCCACTGCGGTGTCCGTAGCGTCAACGGCCGCACGATTGGCAACGCGGGATCGGTGGCCGCGCGAGCCAGCCGGGCAACATCAGGCGCGACCCGTAGCTCTTCAGCGCGGATGGCGGCGAACACACGCGCGCGAAACTCAGGCGGCGGCGTAATGGCCGGCAGCTGGCGCACACGCTCGCCCACCTGGCGGTAGGTCGCCTCGATCTGACGACATTCGACGCAGGACGTAAGGTGCTGGCTCAAGCCATGTACTTCTGCCAGTGTCCAATCATCGCGCCGGTATGCGGCGAGAAGCTGGTGTGTCCGCTGGCAGGTCAACGACCTCCGGTTTCCTGCTGATACAGGGCGATAAAGCGCTCTCGAGCTCGCATCAACCGCATTTTTACGGCTGACGGGCTGACGTTTAGGACTTCGGCGATCTCCGCGCATGAGAACCCTTCGTGCTCATATAGAAGCAGACAGGAGGCATACTTCGATGGAAGCTTGCTCAAGATACTCTCGACAATCTCCCGATCCGCGACCCGCTGCTCAAACCTGCCACCATCATATCCCCCAACGAAGCTGCCCACCGCGCCGGAGAGCACATCTTCGGCGGCGAAGCCTTGCTGCTGGCTCGACGTATCCGCACCAGGCAGCCCGGCGCCGACGCCCCGATCTTCGTTGAACAGGGAAAGTGGCAGCCATGAGATTAACCGTCGCCGTCGCAGCGCATCGGTCGCCGTGTTTGAGGCGATACGATACAGCCATGATGAAAGCGCGGCGGCCTGAATGGTCGTCCCGGCGGAAAGCGCACGGTACGCCTTGACGAATACATCCTGCGTGAGATCGTAGGCCTGCTCGCGGTTGCCCACGAGCCGGAAGATGAAATTCGTCAGTGGCGTCTGGAACCGCGTGAAGATCTCCTCGAAATCGGCGATCCCCACGACAGGCCCAGTCTCCACGGCAGGCGCGACTGCCGCCTCCTGATTTGGTGGCAGACTCACCTTCGCAGCCGGCTCGGACATCGGCTCGGCTGGCGCGGCCGCTTTCACGCGCGTGCGCGAACGTTTGGCCGGCGCCTTGCGCGGCTCCGTCGTCTCCGACCGTTTTCCCGTCCGCCCCCCGCGTTTACGAGGTTGGCCGGGACCATTCGAGTTGTTGAGACGTACAGGTGGCTCCATCGGTTACACCAGTGGTTGATATGGGGATCGCGCGAGCTTGCGCCGCGAAGCGTGCGCGGCACAGATTCCGGTGCCGCATCGTGGCGCGTTGGAGAACGCTCGCCATCGCGGCGCGCACATAGAGAGGTCCGCTACGGGCCTGCGCAGAGTATACCAAACAGCATCACCTCGAACAGTGAACTGGCGTACTTTTTTCTCGCTCCTCTCGGCCCCTCGCTCCCGTTGATTTGCCTGCATGCCATCTCTCATGCTATACTTTCTGTAGTTAAAGTCTATTGCTGAATACATCGGTAAGGAGAGCTACTCCCGCATGTCCAGTTCACAGTCTCAACCGGCGAACGCTCCCACTTCAGCTCCCCAGAACCCCGGCATCATGATGTACACGACGAGTTGGTGCAGCGATTGCCGCCGAGCGAAACGGATCTTCGCCGCACGGAGTATCCCCTATACTGAAGTGGATATCGAAGATGATGCGACTGCCGCCGAGCTTGTGACCCGCCTCAACGCCGGCAAGCGCAGTGTGCCTACCATTCTCTTCCCCGACGGCACGAAGCTGGTCGAGCCATCAAACGCGGTGCTGGAGGCCAAGCTGGTCCCATTCGCGCGGGAATCGCGATAAGCCACACACTGTCCTGGCGGCGTCCGCTTTTCTGGCCCTCCTCATCGTGTGCTAACC
>Ga0070730_10006278_pt1 | contig 10184 bp, 7 predicted proteins | sample Coa_R1_3_FD_66447 | JGI IMG/M metagenome (GOLD analysis project Ga0070730, IMG submission 66447) | Surface soil microbial communities from Centralia Pennsylvania, which are recovering from an underground coalmine fire - Coalmine... | ecosystem: Environmental > Terrestrial > Soil > Unclassified ... | reverse complement strand
ATCGGTGCTTCTACCAGCGCAGGTCCGGCGGGCACGTGCAGTGCTGCCACCCCGTCCCGGACGAGGGCGCGGCGACCGAGCTCGTGAGCTTCGAGCCCGAGCGCGACCTGCACTGCGTGGCGTTCAATCGCTGATCGCCGCCCGCGGAAGGCAGGAGGGATCAGTACCCGACCTTCGGCACGCGCGGCCCCATCGCGATCCGAGCGCCGAGGAGCCGCCACATCAGCTTGCCGGAGTACGCCGCGTAGCTCGGGATGTCTCCCGCGAGCTCGACCCCGGCGGGGCGGTGCTTCGTCATGACCCGCATCTCGGTCGGCGGCGCGTCGTGCCGGAAGCGGCCGCGATAGATCGACAGCCAGTGGCCCTTGGTCATGTCGAGGAACATGGGGGAGCTGCAGCACGTGGCCCGGACGCGCCGCGTGGGCGATTCCGGCACGAGTCGGCGTTCCTCGAGGAGCTCCCCGCCATGGGTGAGGCGCACGCGGTCCTTGCGGTAGAGGACGTACTCCGTTCCGCCGTCGGGTCCGACGACGGCCAGCGAACCGGCGACCTCTTGCAAGAGGCGGCCGCCGCGCTGGCAGCTGTCGCAGTAACAGACCGACGCCACGATGGGCGCACCGGTCGCCTCGAGCACGACCCGGCCACACCGGCACGACGCGACGAGCGCACTCGCCATGGCACGACGTCTCCTTTCCCTTGCAGCGCTGCCGAGGGGAGCCGATGGTACTGGCCCGTCCAGTTCCGTCGAAGAAACTAGACTGTCCAGTACTGACCGTCAAGCCAGCCCAGGGACGCCCATCGCATGACGACCACCCGAGCCGCGAGCGCGGAGCATGCCGCCGAGACGCCCCGGTCCGAGCGCAAGCGAACGGCGATCCTCGACGCCGCGACGAAGGTGTTCCTCGCGGGTGGGTACCTCGGCGCCAACGTCGACGAGATCGCGGCCCTCTCCGGGGTGTCCAAGCAGACCGTGTACAAGCACTTCGGCAGCAAGGAGGCGCTGTTCGTCGAGATCGTGACGAACGTGACCGACACCGCCGCCGACAGCGTCCACGAGGGCGTTCCCGAGCTCGCGGCGGGCGGCGACGTGGCGACCTACCTGGTCGACTACGCGGCTCGACAGCTCACGATCGTGCTCACGCCGCGCACGATGCAGCTGCGGCGGATGGTCATCGGCGAGGTCGGTCGGTTCCCGGAGCTGGCGCGGGCCCTCTACGAGCGCGGCCCTCGGCGTGCGCTCGACGTCCTCGCCGCGCTGTTCGAGCGGCTCGCCAAGCGCGGCGCGCTCGCGATCGACCATCCGAAGATGGCCGCGTCGCAGTTCAACTGGCTGGTCATGGCCGAGCCGTTGAACCGCGCCATGCTGCTCGGAGACTCCGCGATCCCGAGGCCTGCGGAGCTGCGCCGCCACGCGGAGGAGGCCGTGCGCGTGTTCCTAGCGGCCTACGCGGGCGGTCGCACGCCCGCGAGCCCCCGGGCGCGACGCGCTTCCGGCGGGCGCTGAGTCACGAGTACGATCGCCCGCATGCGCGCGCTGACCGCCGGCGCCTGGCCACGGAAGCTCGCCGCCGCGACGGCGTGTGTCGTCGCTTGCGGCTCGCGCACGGGCTTCGACCTCGGAACGGGCTCGAGCTCCGGCGGCTCGTCCAGCGGCTCGACCGCGGACGCCGGCGGCACCCCGAGCCCGTGCGGCCCGCAGCCGACGGTGCTCGCGTCCGGACAACCGGATCCCGTGGACCTCGCCGTCGACGCGACGCACGTCTATTGGACGACGCAGCCGCTCGGCAACGTGTCGACCGGGAGCATCGTGAAGGTCGCGATCGCCGGCGGCCCGCCGACGACGCTCGCCCCCGCCGACGGGCCGCTCGCCATCGCGGTCGACGCGACGAGCGTGTACTGGACCAACCAGTCCGGCGGCAGCGTGGCGAAGGTGCCGCTGGGCGGCGGCGCGGTCACGACGCTCGTCCCCGGCCTCGGGTTCAACGATCCGGCGTGGGTCGCGGTCGACGCGCAAAGCGTCTACTGGCTCGACTACGGCCCCGATACGGGTGCTGCCGGCGCGGTACGGAAGGTGCCGATCGGCGGCGGAGGGCCGTCGACGCTGGCGACGGGCCAGGCGCAGCCCTGGTCGATGGCCGTCGACGCGTCGGCCGTCTACTGGATCGACATCGCGCTCGACGACGACTCCGCGGGCACGGTGATGAAGGTGCCGCTCGGCGGCGGCTCCGCGGTGACGCTCGCGGGCGGACAGCACTACCCGTCCGCGATCGCGCTCGACGCCGACAGCGTGTACTTCACGAACGGCGGCACGCACGCCGCCAACTTCGTCGACGGCGCCGTGCTGCGCGTGTCCAAGGGCGGCGGCGCGCCGGTGACGATCGCATCGGGCCAGATCGCCTCCAACGGCGTCGCCGTGGACGACGCGAACGTCTACTGGGTGAGCGCCGGCATGCGCGACGGCGTCGGCGCCGTGCGCAAGGCCGCCAAGGGCGGCGGGCCCGTGGTGACCCTGGCGTCCGCGCAGGCGTCGCCCGGCGCGATCGCGGTGGACGCCCACTGCGTCTACTGGCTGAACGCCGGCACGTCGGCAGCGAACGAGAACGACGGCGCCGTGATGATGATCGCGAAGTGAAGCGCGCAGAGCGCCGACACGCCGAGATGACCCGGAACTGAGCCTGGCGCCTCGACCGCCGGGAGCGCATGTTCCCTTCGCGTCGTACGGGCTCGCTGGGGGCGACGCGAAGAGCGGACCGGGATGGTCGACGCCCGCCGGGCGCCGTGAAGCGAGGGCTCGCGCCCTTTCACGGGCAGCGGCCGGGGTCGGTCCGTTCGTCACGACGTTCGACAAAGGAGGGGCGGCCACATGCAAGGGACGAAGAGTGGAATCTCGATTTTGGCATTGGGCCTCGTCATGAGCGGCGCGGTCGCGTGCTTCGCGCTGCCGATCCCCGGCGGGACCATCGAACCCGACGAGGGCGGCGCCGTCCCCGAGGACAGCGGTCCGGCTGACGACGGTGGGGCCGACGCCGGCTCGACGGCCCCCGCGTGCGGCGCGAGCGCCCCCCAAGGCGGCGCGTGCAACACCATCGCGGACGTCGGTCCCATGGTCGTGCCGACGTGCGCCGACGGAGCACCGCCGGTCGGCGCCGGGGGCACCATCACGCCGGGCGTCTACGTCCTGACGGCGCAGACGTACTACGAGCCCGGAGCCGACGGCGGAGCATGCGGCAAGACGCCGCTCTCCGCGACGCTCGTGGGCACCGCAGACTGCGTCGAGCTCTCTGTCACTCTCGACGAAGCCGTGACCACGGTCCCGTTCACGGAGGCGGCGACGGTCGCGGTACAGGGCAACCGGCTCACGAGCACGATCACCTGCGCGAGCTCGTCACTGGAGTGCGACAGCCGCGGCGCCACCTTCACCGCCACTCCGACCGGGCTCACGATCGCGTGGGACGACCAGGGCTGCGGGGGCGCGCTCGTCGAGGTCTACACGAAGCAATGAGGGAACAACCGAGGGAGGAGTCCGTCATGAGAGGCCACGTACACCGTCGAGTCGTCATCGTCGTCGTCACCGCCGCATTCCTGTCCGTCGCCGCAAAGGCACGAGCCCAGGCCCAGCCCACCGCGTCGCCTGCCAGCGCGTGCGTTCCGGCGTGCCGGTCCGGGTACGTCTGCAGCTCCGGCCAGTGCGTGTCGTCGTGCAATCCGGCGTGCGACGCGAAACAGATCTGCACGGCGGCCGGGGAATGCGTCGACAGGCCCGGCGGGGCGCCTGCGCCCGCCCCCACGCCGTACGCGCCGGCGGCGGGAGCCGCGCCTGCGCCGCCTGCCCCTGCGGTCGCCGCCATGGTGACGGCGGCGGAGGACCCGTCCGCCACTGCTTCGCGCGAGGAGGTCCCCGCCGGCATCGAGCTCGGAGCGCGCCTCGGCTACGGCATCGCGCTGGGCAACGTGTCCGGTGCCGCCGGCAACGGCCTCGGAGACTACGTCAACGGTGTCGTTCCGATCTGGATCGAGGCGGGCTACCGGCTGCCCCACCCCAACCTGTCGATCGGCGTCTACTTCCAGTACGGCGCGGGCATGGTGAACTCGACCTCGGCTGGCGGATTGAACGCCCTCATCAAGGGCGGAAACTGCACCTCCAGCGGAGTCTCCTGCTCCGCCAACCTGGTCATGTACGGCCTGCAGGCCCACTACCACTTCATGCCTGGCGCGCGCTTCGACCCGTGGATCGGCGGGGGCTTCGGCATGGAGAGCTTCAACGCCAGCATCTCGGCGGGTTCGTCGTCGATCGGCGCGAGCCTCTCGGCGTTCGACTTTCTCATCGTGCAAGCCGGCGGCGACTTCCAGCCCAGCCGGACCTTCGGCATCGGGCCCGCGGCCTGGTTCGGGTTGGGTCAGTACGGCAACCTCTCGGTGACGCAGAATGGCACCACGTCGTCCGGCGGCATCAACAACGGGTCCATGCACGAGTGGTTGAGTCTCGGGCTCCGAGGGGTCTTCGACTTCGACGTGCGTTGAGTCGTCGTCGTCACCAGGACGGCTGCTTGACACCCCTCCGGAGCAAGCGTCTCATCTTCCGGCCATGATCACGATTCTGTTTCTCGCTGCGAACCCGGCCGGGACCGGGCAGCTCGCCCTCGGCGAGGAGGTGCGCGAGATCGACGACCGTCTGCAGCGCGCGCGAGAGCGTGACCAGTTCCGGCTGGATCAAGCCTTTGCCGTCCGCAGGAGGGAGATCATCGAGCGGATCCAGCGGCACGAGCCCACCGTCGTTCACTTCAGCGGTCACGGAAGCGAGCGCGGAGAGCTGATCTTCGAAACGGAGGGCGGCAAACCGGCGCCCGCCTCGACAGAAGCCCTCGGCGACATCTTTCGTATCCTCGCTCCGAGGAGCGGCATTCGCTGCGTCGTTCTCAACGCGTGCTACTCGGAGGCGCAGGCGCGCGCCATCTCGCAGCACGTCGATTGCGTCGTGGGGATGGGACGCGCCATCTCCGACTCGGCGGCGCTCGAGTTCGCGTCTCAGCTCTATTCCTCGCTCGCGTACGGCTCGTCCATCAAAGACGCGTTCGAGCTCGCGTGCGTCTCGCTCGATCTCGCCCGCATCCCCGAGTCCGACACTCCGCGTCTGCTGTCGCGGCCAGGTGTCGACGCCGGCTCCCTGTTCCTGGCCGAGCGGCGCGGCGGCCGCGCGGCAGCGACGGGCGCCACGGCGGCGCCGGCGGTCACGCAGCACATCCACGGCGACAACGCCACCGTGGCCGGGCGCGACGTCGTGATCGGTGTCGAGAAGCGAAACCCGAGCTGAAGAGCGCGGCCATGGTCGCTCCGCGGGACCAGATCATCCAGGGCGACCACAGCATCGTCGCCGGCCGCGACGTGCACATCGGTCGGCTGGAGGTCCACGTCTCGGCCAAGGAGGACGCGCAGGATCGCCGGGAGCTACCCCGGCTGCTGAGGACGATCCGGCGCGATTGGCTCGAAGGCGTACTGGACGAGTCGGTGCCCCGCCCGGTGCCGACGGACTTCGAGCTCGCCGGCGAGGGCATGGTCGTCCCTCGATGGCCGGAGCGCGACGACCTGCCGAGAGCGGCCGCGAGACGGCAGGCCGCGGGCGCACCCGTGGACGTGCTCTTCGACGACGCGAACCGGTTTCTCCTCATCCTCGGCGCCGAGGGCTCGGGAAAGACCACCGCCCTTCTCCACCTCGCCCGCTGCCTCGTCGAGCGCGCCGAGCACGACCTCGAAGTCGTACCGGCGACCGGTAGCCCTGCGCCGCCGACTCGCGTTCCGGTCTTCTTCTCGCTCGTGACATGGACGGCGGGGGTGCCCCTGCTCGAATGGATGGTGTCCGAGCTCGTCAAGTTGCGCGTACCCGATGGACTCGCCCGACGCTGGCTCGAGCAACGTCGCCTGACGATCCTGCTGGACGGCCTCGACGAGGTGGACGAGTCGCGGCGCGGCGACTGCGTCGTCGCGATCAACGCCTTTCTCGACCAGGTGTGCCCCGATGGAATGGCTGTCTGCAGCCGGCGCGAGGAGTACCGAGCGCAGCCCCAGCGGCTGAAGCTCGATTCGGCCGTCTGCATCTCCCCACTCTCGCCGGAGCAGGTCGACGCGTACCTCTCGGAGGGCGGCGCGCGACTCGAGGGTCTGCGCGACGTGCTGGGGCGCGATCCGGTCATGCGCCAGCTCGCGTGCTCTCCCTTGCTCCTGAACACGATGCTGCTCGCCTACGAGGGCGGCGCGGGAGAAACCGAGCTCGATCGACCGGACGCGGAGACGCCGAGCTCGCGGGCGCTCCTCTTCGAGCGCTACGTACAGCGAACGATCGAGGTGCGCGGTCGCGCGATGACGGCGCGCGAGCGGGTGCAGACGTTGCAGAGCCTCGCGTGGCTCGCCGATCGGATGCTCGGTCGCGAGGACGTCCTGCGGGTCGAGGCGATGCAGCCGAGCTGGTTGCCGACCGGCGTGGAGCGCGTCGCGTATGCGCTGGTCTCTCGGGCTCTCGTGGGCCTGCTGCTCGGAGCGATGCTCGCTGCCTACGCGCGCCTCGTCGATGGGCTCTTCTACCCTTCGCCGCCGCTCCGCGATCCCAGCCCGGTGTTCGTGCTCGTCGGCGTGGTCTTCGGCCTCGCGGTCGGCGTCGTGGATTGCGCGGGCTTCGCGTCCATCGATCCCGTGGGCCGGACTTCGGTGGGCGAGCCTTGGTGGAAGACCGCGGCCAGGATCCTTCTGTACGGCGTGCTCTACGGCGCCCTGCTCGAGCTCACCGGCATCGGTGCCTTCTGGGTCGTGTCGGGGTGGCCGGTGGTGTTGCTGTTCGCGATGCGTGGGCGATACCAGAGCCTGGAGACGGACGTCCGGCCCGCCACGGGGCTGCGCTGGTCGTGGCGCGCGGCCCGGAGAGGCGGAGCGTTGGGCGTTCTCGTCGGGCTTGCGATGCTGGGGATACAAGGTGCCTTGTCCGGCATCGAGGCGCTCCGCTCCGGGTGGCAATGGCCGACGATCGTGGCCATTCTCGGGGGTGGCCTCGGCAGTGACAACAAAACCGTCGACGACTCACCCACAAACATTCGCGGTCTGACGCTCGTGCTTCGCGTCGCGCGGCGAGGCGGTCGCACCATCGGCGGACTGAGCACGGGCCTGGGGTTTCTCCTCTCGTTCGTGGCGGCCGCGGTCCTGGCCCTCAAGCTCTCGCTCTTCCACGTGCCGTACGTGGAGCTCGAGCCGCTCGTGACTCCGTGGCTAACGCTGTGTTTCTTTCTCGGCGCCGCCGGGGCGCTGCTCGGGGTGCTCTGGTATGGCGGAGCGGACGCGATCCAGCACGCCGTGCTGCGAGCGTTGCTGTGGGCACGCAGCCCGATCCCCTGGCGCCTCGAGAGCTTCCTGGACGTCTCCACGCGACTGAGGCTCCTGCAGCGCGCGGGGGGCGGATACCGCTTCATGCACGGGGCGTTCATGGAGCATCTCGCGGGCCGCGTCGGTGCCGGCCGACGTGCGACCGCGCCGTCCGACGCGAGCCGCCCGCGCGTGCGGAGCGCGCCTTTCATCGCCGCGCTGCGCGCGTACGGCATCGGTGGCGCGCTCTTCGCGGGGTCGTGCGCCGTGTTGATCCGGGCGCACGCAGGGAAGCCGCACGACCCGTGGTCGTTTCGATCGGCGTTCGACGAGAAGGCGGCGGCCGCCGACTGTGCGGCGAGCATCCCGGGCGCCTGCAACGACCTCGCAGCGCACAGGAGGAAGGGCTGCGACCTGCTCTTCGGATCGGCCTGCGCCGACCTCGGATCGATGGTCGAAGACGGAACGGCGGACCGGCCCGATGGCACCGGCGCCCTGGTCCTGTTCCGGAAGGCATGCGCCCTGGGCAGCCACTTCGGTTGCTACCGGCTGGCCCGAGCGCGCGCGAAGACGCCAAGAGAGGAGGGCTTCGCGCAAGAGGCGGCAGCCCTGAAGACGATGTGCGACGACGGCGACGCGTGGGCTTGTTTCAATCTCGGAAGCCTCCGCGACACGGCGCCCGGGGACGTACGAGAGGCCGTCGATCTCTACGCGAGAGCGTGCGACGCAGGTCACGCCGGAGGTTGCCTCAAGCTCGGAACCGCCTACCGCTTCGGCCGCGGAGAGCAGCCGATCAGCGGCGCGCGCGCTGCCGATCTGTACGAGAGGGCGTGCGACGGGGGCATCGCGGCGGGTTGCTACTTCGTCGGAACGCTGTACGCCTACGGCAGCCAAGACCTCTTGCCGGACGCCGCGCGTGCCGCTGACCTGTACGAACAGGCGTGCCACATGGGCAGCCCAGAAGGTTGCAACAGCCTCGGGCAAGCCTATCAGTACGGCTTGGGCAATCGCGGGCCCGACGCCGAGCGTGCCGTCGCTCTGTACGAGGAAGCGTGCGACGAGGGCAGCACCGTGGGTTGCGTCAACCTCGGCCTCGCCTACCAGCAAGGTCAAGGAAGCCTGCCGACGGACGAGGTGCACGCCGTCGCTCTCTGGGAGAAGGCGTGCGACGCGGGCGACGCGCTCGGGTGCACCGACCTCGGGGTTGCGTACCAGTCGGGTCAGGGAGGGCTGCCGACGAACTACGCGCGCGCCGCTGCGCTCTACCAGGGGGCGTGCGACGCGGGCAACGCGCTCGGCTGCGCCAACCTCGGAGTGATGTACCAGCATGGCTACGGAGTCCTTCCGCCGGACGACAAGCAGGCGGTAGCCCTGTTCGCCGGGGCATGCGACGCAGGCCTCCCTCGCGGGTGCGCGAATCTGGCATTCATGGTTGAACATGGGCTCGGAGGTCTCGAGAAGGCCCCGCCCCAAGCAGTCACCCTCTACGAGCAAGCGTGCGATGCGGGTGACCCGTACGCGTGCTCTGGCCTCGAGCTGGCACGGGACTCCGCGCATCCGCACGACTGACGGCTCGGCAGGTTGGCTCTTGCGCGGCGGGGCGTGGGCGCGCGACCCTTGCCCCGCTCGGGGATGCAAGCCAAGCGTAACCGCTCCGTCCGCCTGAATGGCTCGAGGTGCGCCGAGGCGCGCGTGCGCAAGGGATTCAGCCGCGAGCACCTCGCGAGTCTGTCGCGCGGTGGACTGTCGCTCGCGACGATCAAGCGGATCGAGGCGGGAGCGCCCGTGTACCTCGACACGGCCCGCCGGTTCGCGGCGCTGGTCGAGGTGCCGATGGACACCCTGCTCCCGGTCTCGGAGAGCGGGCGCCCACTGCCACCCGGCGAGACGCAGGCCACCATCGCCGTCCTTCCCTTCGAGATCCTCGACGACGAGGCGGGAGGCTGGTTCGCCGACGGGCTGGTCGAGGACGTGATCACGCGCCTCGGGCGGAGCTGGTTTCCGGTCATCGCGCGCAGCTCGACGTTCCGGTATCGCCAGGCCGAGGCCGGCCGCGTCCGCGCCGATCTCGGCGCCGACTATGCCATCGAGGGGAGCGTGCGGCGCACGGCGCAGGAGGTCCGGATCACGGCGCGCCTCGTCGATACGAAGAGCGGCCACCAGCTCTGGGCGAGCTCCTACGACCGACGGCTCGAGCACATCTTCGCCGTGCAAGACGACCTGGTGTGCTGCATCGTCGGTCAGGCGCAGGGGACGATCCTGGAGCGCGAGTCCCGGGCTCTTCTTCCCCGAGACCCGCGCGATCTCTCCGCGTGGGAGCTGGCGCTGCGCGGCAGCTGGGCCTTCCACAAGCGAACCCGTGACGGCAACGTGGAAGCGCGGGATCTGTTCGAGCAAGCGCTCCGGCGTGAGCCGCACCTCGCGCTCGGGTGGTACCTGCTCTGCCTGACGCACCAGCGCGCGCTCGTCAACCAGTGGTCGTCGGACCCCCGACGGTCGCTCGACGAGATGCGACGCGTGTGCGACGAGTTCGCGCGACACTTTCCCGGCGAGCCGCGCCTGCACGTGGCCTCGGCATACTGCGACGTGTATGCGGGCGACCGGAGGTCGGCCGTCTCGCGCCTGCGCGAAGCGATCGACGTCGATCCGAACTCGCCCTCGGCGTACTCGCTGTACGGCCAGGCGCTCGCCATGGGAGAGGCGCCGGACGAGGCGATCGAGCAGTTCGAGCTGGCGATGCGCGTGAGCCCGCGCGACGCCGACCTGTGGACGATCCAGGGGGCCATCGCGCTCTGCCACTTCGTGGCCGAGCGCTATGGCGAGATGCTCCCCTGGGCCGA
>Ga0070730_10006277_pt1 | contig 10185 bp, 9 predicted proteins | sample Coa_R1_3_FD_66447 | JGI IMG/M metagenome (GOLD analysis project Ga0070730, IMG submission 66447) | Surface soil microbial communities from Centralia Pennsylvania, which are recovering from an underground coalmine fire - Coalmine... | ecosystem: Environmental > Terrestrial > Soil > Unclassified ... | reverse complement strand
CGGGCTCAAGGCCGGCGAGTTCACGCTGACCGACGACGGTCTGCTCTCGCTGATCCGCTATTATACGCGGGAGGCGGGCGTCCGCACGCTGGAGCGCGAGATCGCGCGGCTGGCGCGCAAGGTGCTGCGCCGCATCCTCGAGAAGAAGACGGATGCGGTCACCATCGACGGCGCCAACCTCGCCGAGTTCGCGGGCGTGCAGAAATATCGCTACGGCGTTTCGGAGGAAGAGGACCAGATCGGCGCCGTCACCGGCCTCGCCTGGACCGAGGTGGGCGGCGAGCTGCTCACCATCGAGGCGGTTACCGTGCCCGGCAAGGGCATGATCCAGACCACCGGCAAGCTCGGCGATGTGATGAAGGAGAGCGTGCAGGCGGCCTTCTCCTTCGTGAAGGCGCGCTCGCCGGCTTATGGCGTCCGTCCGAGCCTGTTCGCGCGCAAGGATGTCCATATCCACTTGCCCGAAGGCGCGGTGCCCAAGGACGGTCCGTCGGCGGGTATCGGCATCGCCACCGCGATCATCTCGACGCTGACCGGCGTGGGCGTGCGCCGCGATGTCGCGATGACGGGCGAGGTGACGCTGCGCGGCCGCGTGCTCCCGATCGGCGGGCTCAAGGAGAAGCTGCTGGCGGCGTTGCGCGGCGGCATCCGCACCGTGTTGATCCCGGCGGAGAACGAGAAGGATCTGGTCGACATCCCGACGTCGATCATCGGCGGGCTGGAGATCGTGCCGGTCAAGCATCTCGACGAGGTGCTGGCGCGGGCTCTGGTTTCGCCGATCACACCAATCGAATGGACCGAGGCGGACGAACTCGCGGCAGAGCCGCCGGCCACTTTAAGGGGTGAATCGTCGGGCGAAGCTGCAATTCGCCACTAATTCCGTCATTTTGTCGCAACTTCGGGGCGAGCGCGCTTGACTTGCCCCGAATTGTCATCGTTTCTTCGGACAAGCCGCGATTCTAGGGAGCCAACTTCAGGTCGCGTGCGCTTGTCCGATTTCCGGACAGGATAACAGGGGGGTCCTTGAAGGATGAATAAGCAAGAGCTTATCGGTTCGGTCGCGGAAACCACGGGTCTGACGCGCAGCGACGCGGGCAAAGCCGTGGAAAGCGTATTCGACAGCATCAGCACCGCCCTCAAGAAGGGCGACGAAGTGCGCCTGGTCGGGTTCGGCACCTTCTCCGTCAGCAAGCGCAAGGCGTCGACCGGCCGCAACCCGCGCACCGGCGAGCCGATGTCGATCTCGGCGTCGACTCAGCCCAAGTTCAAGGCCGGCAAGGGCCTCAAGGACGCGGTCAACTGAACGAAGAGGAGCGGCCGGCTGTTGGAGCTGGCCGCTCTCTTTTTTGCATTTCGGCGCGAAGATGCGCTGGACAGGCGCGGCACAGCACGCTAACCGCGCCGAACCGACCGGGCACTGGCTCAGTCGACCACCGGCGGAGGCCTCCAGGGCCCAACAGGCGCCGGATCACGGACGTGGGCGCGTAGCTCAGCGGTAGAGCACACCCTTCACACGGGTGGGGTCACAGGTTCAATCCCTGTCGCGCCCACCACGTCCTTCGCCATCATCTCTCCATCGATCGGCGCGCCCTCGGGGTTTGTCGCGAGCCGGTACGGCGAATCCGCCGCAGGATATTGCGCGGTGCCCCAAAGGGGCAGGCGCGCGAATTTGGCGGGTCTGCCTTCGGTTCGATCAAGCGGGGCGCCGGCGGGAATCGGGGGAGCCTTGCCGAGAACGGTGACACCGCGGGTCGCGTGTCACATCTGTTCACAGTTTCGCTGCACGGCGTAACGAATCTGTTGCGTAATGCCGCGTGACGATTATCGGTAGCGGCGCGGGTTGAGGCGCTTGACGCCCGGCCTCGGGCGCCCCTATGGGGGCGCCACGCTGCCGCGACGGCTTCGTGGCGATCGTAGCTCAATTGGTTAGAGCGCCGGTTTGTGGTACCGGAGGTTGCGGGTTCAATCCCCGTCGATCGCCCCACCGTCCCCCTAAGCGAACAGCGTGGCTAGGGATTTGTGAGCCGGGCTCCCATGGTCATCCCGAGAGGACCGGCCGCAAGGTGAGCGCAATGGCCCCCTGGGACTATCCCGATTTCGACGAACACGAAGGCGTCCACTTCTTCCGGGATGCCGCGTCCGGCCTTTCCGCCATCATCGCCATCCACTCGACCAAGCTCGGGCCGGCGGCGGGCGGTTGCCGCTACTGGAGCTACGCCCGCTCGGACGAGGCGATCACCGACGCGCTGCGCCTGTCGCGCGGCATGAGCTACAAGAACGCCATGGCCGGCCTGCCGATGGGTGGTGGCAAGGCCGTCATTCTCGCCGATCCCGCGCATCCCAAGTCGCCCGAGCTGCTTGCGGCCTTCGGTCGGGGGGTGGAGAGCCTTGGCGGCCGCTACGTCACCGCCGAGGATGTGGGCATCTCGGATGCCGACATGGTGCAGATCTCCAGCCAGACCAAACATGTCACCGGCCTGCCGGTGTCGGGCGTGGGCGATGCGGGCGGCGATCCCGGCCCGTTCACCGCGATGGGCGTGTATCTGGGCGTCAAGGCGGCGGTGCGCCGTGGCCTGAAGCGTGACGACATGGCCGGCGTCCACGTCGCCATTCAGGGCGTCGGCAGCGTCGGGGGCGGCCTCGCCCGCCTGCTCGCCAAGGACGGTGCCAAGCTCACGCTGGCGGACGTCAATGCCGACCGCGCCAAGGCGCTGGCGGCCCAGCTCGGTGGCGAAGCGGTGCCGGCGGATGCGATCCTGACGGTGGAGGCCGATGTCATCAGCCCCTGCGCGCTGGGCGCGATCCTGACCGCTGACACCATCGCAGCGCTGCGCGCGCCGGTGGTGGCGGGCGGCGCCAACAACCAGCTCGCGACACCCGAGGACGGCTGGCGGATCCATTCGCGTGGGATCACCTACGCGCCGGATTATGTCATCAACGCCGGCGGCATCATCAATGTCGGCCTCGAATATCTCGGCCACGGTAACCGTGCCGAGGTCGAGAGCCGGATCGCCGAGATCCCCGGCCGCCTCGAGCAGGTGTGGCAGGAGAGCGCCTCGATCAGCGAGCCGGCGTCGATCGTCGCCGATCGCATGGCCCAACGCCTGATCGGTCGCGTCTGATCGGCCGCGCCTGATCTCTGACTTGCTCCCATGGCTCGGCGCCGCGTAAAGCGGTGACCGAGCCATGCACGTCTTTGCGAATCCCGCCCGTTTCCTCGGCATTGCACGTCCACTGACCGGCTGGTTGGGCTGGGCGGGGGCATTGCTGATCGTTACAGGCCTGGGCGCTGGGCTGGCGCTCACTCCGGTGGACTATCTCCAGGGCGAGACGGTCCGCATCATGTATATCCATGTGCCGGTTGCGTGGCTGGGCATGGCGGGGTGGAGCGGGATCGCTGCCGCAAGCTTCGCCGAGCTGGTGTGGCGCCATCCCTTGGCCGGCATTGCCGGTCGTGCGGTGGCGCTGCCGGGGGCGGTGTTCACGGCCATCTGCCTTGCCAGCGGATCGATCTGGGGCCGACCGACGTGGGGAACCTGGTGGGAGTGGGACGGGCGCCTCACCTCGATGTTGGTGCTGCTGTTCCTCTACATCGCCTATATCGCGCTCGCTGATGCCGTATCAGAACGCGGCGGGCAGGGCCGTGCGGCTGCGATCTTCGGGATCGTCGGTGCGGTGAACCTGCCGGTCATCCATTTCTCGGTGCAGTGGTGGCGCACGCTCCATCAGGGGCAGAGCATCGGCTTTACCGGATCGACCATCGACCCCGCGATCCTCTGGCCGCTGCCGATCGTGCTTCTGGGCTTCACCCTGCTGTTCATCGCGATCGTGCTGATGCGGATGCGCGCGGCGCTGGCGCGCGGCAAGGTCGAGGCGCGGCTGCGCCGGTTGGGAGAAGCGGCTTGAGCCAGTGGCCTTTCGTGATCGCGGCCTATGCGGTGGCGGTGCTGGGCACGGTTGCGTTGACGCTCGGGAGCTTTCTGTCGATGCGCCGGGCGGAGCGCGCCGCCGACGCGCTGAAGCGGCGATGAAGGCGAAGAACCAGCGGCTCATGCTCGTCCTGGTCGCGCTGGGTGCGCTGACCGGCGCGGCGCTGCTCGCCATGTCGGCGCTGAGGGATCAGGCCTCCTATTTCTACACGCCGGGCGATGCGCTGCGCGATCATGTCGAGCTCGGCCGGGCGGTGCGGCTGGGGGGCATGGTCGAGAAGGGATCGCTGCGCCGCGAGGCCGATGGTGTGACGATCGATTTCCGCGTGACCGACGGCGCTGCCAGCGTCGCCTCGCGCTACACCGGCATCGTGCCCGACCTGTTCCGCGAGGGGTCGGGCGTGGTGGCGGAAGGGCGCTTCACGGCACCGGGCCAGTTCGCCGCAGACACCATCCTCGCCAAGCATGACGAGAAATATATGCCCCCCGAGGTCGCCGGCGCGATGCACGAGACCAAGAGCCTGAAGCGATGATCGCTGAGACCGGTCTCGCCGCGCTGTGGATCGCTGCCGCCTTCGCGCTGTTGCAGACGCTGATGGGGTTTGCCGCACTGGGAGGCGAGGGGCGGCCTCTAATCCGCGCGGTGCGCCCGGTTGCGGTCGTGCAAGCGCTGATGACAGCCACGGCCTTCGCCGCGCTGCTGCTCGTCTTCTGGCACACCGATCTGTCGGTGAAGCTGGTGGCGGACGACAGTGCGACCACGCTGCCGACGATCTATCGCATCGCCGGCGCGTGGGGGAACCACGAAGGCTCCATGCTGCTCTGGGTGACGATCCTGGCGCTGGCCGGCGCGGCGGTGGCGTTGTTCGAGCGGCGCTTGCCCGAGCGGACTCTGGCCGCCACCATCGGCACGCAGGGGCTGATCGCGCTCGGCTTCTTCGCCTTCCTGCTGTTCTCCTCCAACCCCTTCGCACGGCTCGATGTACCGGCGGCGGAGGGGAACGGGTTCAACCCGCTGCTGCAGGATCCGGGCTTGGCCTTCCATCCGCCGACGCTCTACGTCGGTTACGTCGGGCTGTCGGTGGCCTTTTCCTTCGCGGTGGGGGCGCTGCTCACCCGCGATATCGGAGCGACCTTCGCCAAGGCGATGCGGCCCTGGGTGCTGGGCGCGTGGATCTTTCTGACGGTCGGTATCACGGCGGGCAGCTACTGGGCCTATTATGAGCTGGGCTGGGGCGGCTGGTGGTTCTGGGATCCGACCGAGAACGCCTCGCTGATGCCGTGGCTGGCGGCGACGGCGCTGCTCCATTCGGTGACGGTGCTCGCGACCCGCGATGGCCTGCGCGCGTGGACGGTGATGCTCGCGGTGGTCGCCTTCTCGATGAGCATGGTGGGCACCTTCCTCGTCCGATCGGGCATCCTGACGAGCGTCCACGCCTTCGCGCTCGACCCGAAACGAGGCGCCTTCATCCTCGTGCTGCTCGCGCTCTATATTGGTGGCGCGCTGGCGCTGTTCGCCGCACGTGTTGCGACCGTGGCCGAGGGCAATCGCTTCGATCCGGTGAGCCGCGAAGGCGCGCTGGTGGTCAACAACCTGCTGCTGTCGGCGATTCTGGGCGTGGTGCTGATCGGGACGCTCTATCCGCTTGGCGTCGAGGCGATGACGGGGGAGAAGCTGTCGGTGGGCGCTCCCTATTTCAACACGGCGGCAGGGCCGCTGGCACTGCTGCTGGTGGCGGTGATGGCGGCGGGTCCGGTGATGCGCTGGCGTCGCGACGAACTGGCCGTTGTCGGCCGGCGGATCATGGTTCCGACGGCGATCGCGGTGCTGGCGCTCGTTGCGGCCTTACTGTTCGCGCCGGGGTTGCATGTCTTGCTGCTGCTTGGCCTGACGCTGGCGGCGGGGACTGCGGCAGCGAGCGTGGCGCCACTCTGGAAGCGTAACCTGCGCCGCACGCCGCTCTTCACCTGGGGAATGGTGGTGGCGCATCTCGGCGTCGCGGTGAGCCTCGCTGGTATGGCGTCGGAGAGCGCTTTCACCAGGGAAACGCTGGTCGCCGCGCGACCGGGCGAGACCGTGCACGTTGGCCCTTACGCGGTCCGCTTCGCCGCGATCGATCCGGCGGCGGGGCAGAACTTCACGGCGGTGCGCGCCACGCTGATCGCCACGCGCGGGAACGCCGATCCGCTGACGCTGCAGCCCGAGCAGCGCACCTTCGACAATCCGCCCCAGCAAACCAGCGAGAGCGCGATCGCGACCCGCCTCGACGGCCAGCTCTACACCGTGGTGGGCGAGCAGGTGCCGGGCGGGCGCTGGCAGCTCCGCCTCTGGTGGAAGCCGTTCGTCACCCTGATCTGGGCCGGCGGTGCGCTGATCGCGCTGGGAGGGCTGCTGTCGCTGTTGGGCCGCATCCTGCCGCGAAGGGGGGTGAAGGTGGAACAGCATGGCTATACGAGGGCCTATTGATGAAGACGGTCCGCCTCCTGCTGTGGCTGCCGCTAATCGCCTTTCTGATCGTGCTGGGGCTCGTCTCGTCGGGGCTGATCAAGCCGCATAGCACCACGATCCAGTCGCAGATGATCGGGCGTCCGCTGCCGGCCTTCACGCTGCCGTCCGGCCGCGCGGGTGAGGCCCCGCTGACCTCCACCGGTTTCGCCGATGACAAGCCGCGCCTCGTCAACATCTTCGCGAGCTGGTGCGTGCCCTGCCTCGCCGAGGCGCCCGAGCTGATGGTGCTCAAGCGGGAAGGCATCCGGATCGAAGGCATCGCGATCCGTGACCGGACCGAGGATCTCGCCGCCTTCCTCCAGCGCAACGGCGATCCCTATGAGCGGATCGGGCGCGACGATACCGGCGCGGTGCAGATCGCGCTGGGCTCGTCGGGCGTGCCCGAGAGCTTCGTTGTCGACGGGAAGGGCATCATCCGCGCGCAGCATATCGGCGAGATCCGCCCCGAGGACATGGCCGGGCTGATCGCCGCCGTGCAGGGCGCGCGATGAGGGCGTCGCCCCTCCTGATCGCGGCGCTGATCGCGGTGCCGGCGGTCCTCCGCGCCGATCCGGTGATGGCACCCGATCCGCTGTCCTACACCCAACTAGCCGATCCCGCGCAGGAGGCGCGCGCGCAGGCGCTGATGCAGACGATCCGCTGCGTCGTCTGCCAGGGGCAGTCGATCGCCGATTCGGATGCCGATCTCGCGGCCAGCATGCGCGCCATCGTCCGCGAGAAGACAGCGGCGGGCGAAACGCCGGACGCGATCCGCGCCTGGATGGTCGCGCGCTATGGCCGCTGGGTGAACTATCGCCCGGCTGTCGAGCCCGTCACCTGGCCGCTCTGGGGCGCGCCCCTCGCGCTGATCGGGATCGGGGCGCTGCTCGCGCGCCGGGTGTTGAAGCGGCGGGGCAGGGCATGAGCGGCTGGCTGATCCTGATCGGGCTGGCGCTCACCTGCCTGCTGCTGCTGTGGCGGCCGGGGCGGCTCGATCGCTCGGTGCTGATGCTGGCGGGCGCGGCGCTGTTCGTCGCCGCGGCCGGCTATACGTGGCAGGGACATCCCTATGAGCCCGGCGCGCCGGCTGCGGACCGGGAAAAGCCGATGCGCGGTGACAATCTGTTTGCGAGCGAGCGTAAGCAGTTCCTCAGCCAATATGGCGAGAGCGGCATGGTGCTGGCGAGCGCCGACGCCTTCAACCGCATGGGCGAGGATGCAGTGTCGGTCGGCCTGCTCAACAACGCGATCGCTAAACATCCCAAGGATGTCGATCTCAGGATCGGCTACGCACACGCGCTGCTGGTGCTGGCGCAGGGGAATTTCACGCCGGCGGTGCGACTCGCCTTTGATCGGGCTGGTGCGGTGGCGGCGCCTGGCAATCCGGCACCGCGTTTCTTCCGGGGGCTGGCGTTGCTCGAATCGGGGGATCTGGCGGGGGCCGAGCAGGGCTGGCGAGGGCTTTATGCCGATCTTCCGGCCGACTCGCGCTGGCGGGAGCCGCTTGCTCGCCGGATCGCAGCCTTCGACATGATCCGCGCCGCACAGGCCGCGCGGGGCCGCTGAACCGAAGGGCGCCGGCCGGGGGTGAACCGGCCGGCGCTTTCCGCTTAGTTCAGCGGCAAGTCCAGCGCCTCGGCCACCGCCGCGTGGCGGATCTTGCCGCCCGAGACGTTGAGGCCGTTGGCGAGGTGCTTGTCGGCGGCCATCGCCGCTTCCGCGCCCATGTTGGCGAGGCGGAGAGCGAAGGGCAGCGTCGCGTTGTTAAGCGCGAACGCCGAGGTACGCGCCACCGCACCCGGCATGTTGGCGACGCAATAGTGGATCACGCCGTCCACCTCGAACACCGGATCGTCATGCGTGGTGGCATGGCTGGTCTCGAAGCAGCCGCCCTGATCGATCGCGATGTCGACCAGCACCGAGCCGCGCTTCATCGTCTTCAGCATGTCGCGGGTGACGAGCTTCGGAGCGGCCGCGCCTGGGATCAGCACCGCGCCGATCACGAGATGCGCGCTCTTCACAGCAGCAGCGACCGCCGCCTTGGAGGCGTAGGCGGTCTTGATCTGGCTGGAGAAGAACATGTCCAGCTCGGCCAGACGATCATTGTTGATGTCGTAGATGGTGACGTCGGCGCGCATGCCGACCGCCATCTGCGCCGCGTTCACGCCGGCGATGCCGCCGCCAAGGATTGCGACCTTCGCCGGTGCCACGCCCGGAACACCACCGAGCAACACGCCGCGGCCGCCCTGTTCCTTCTCGAGATAATGCGCGCCGACCTGCACCGACATGCGGCCCGCAACCTCGGACATCGGCTTCAGCAGCGGAAGCCCGCCGCGATCGGACGTCACCGTCTCATAGGCGATGCAGGTCGCGCCGGACTTCATCAGGCCTTCCGCCTGCGCTTTGTCGGCGGCAAGGTGGAGATAGGTGAAGAGCAGGTGGTGCGGCTTCAGCATGGCGATCTCGCCCGGCTGCGGCTCCTTCACCTTTACGATCATCTCGGCCTTGTCGAACACCGAGGCCGCGTCGGGCAGGATGGTGGCGCCGGCGGCGACATAATCCTGGTCCTCGAAATCGATGCCCATGCCGGCCTTGGTCTCGACGAACACTTCGTGGCCGGCGGCCACCAGTTCGGCGACCGAGCCCGGTGTCAGGCCGACGCGATACTCGTGGTTCTTGATTTCCTTGGGAACACCGACACGCATGATCCGCTCCTTTTTTTGACAGATCGGCTTTGTAGCGCAGTTTGGCGGCGCGAATTTCCTGTCTTTTAGCGCCCTGGCGAGCATGAGCGGAGAAATCTTGTGTGAATTGAGCAAAATGCACAAAGATATCCCGCATGAGCGAGATCGATCAAAAAATCCTCCGCCTGCTCGCAAGGGATTCGGCGCTGACGAGCGAGGCTCTGGGAAGCCAGGTTGGCCTGTCGGCATCGGCCGCCCATCGACGCGTCAAGGCGCTGGAGCAGGCGGGCATGATCCTGGGCTATCGCGCCCGGCTTTCGCGGCAGGCGGAAGGCAATCCCTCCACGGTGTTCGTGCAGGTGACCCTGGTGGATCAGCGCCGTGCCACGATGGAGGCTTTCGAGGCGGCGCTGGCGCGCACGACGCCCGTGCGGGAGGCCCATCTGATGAGTGGTGAGTCCGATTATCTGCTGAAGGTGCTGGTTCCCGAGAGGGACAGCTATGAGCGCATCCACCGGGAAATCCTCTCGGCGTTGCCCGGCGTCCATCGCCTCGTCACCCAGTTCACGATCCGGACGCTCGCTTCCGCCGAAGGCTAGCGCTGCCCGGTTGGCTGGGATGATCGGGAACGGCGCCTGTCGCGTGGCGTTGCAGCCCTATGAGAGGGCATGCTAGGGCCACGATCCAGGAAAGCCGGAGGGGGTGCCGGCCAGGGGCGGGAACAGGCAGCGTGACCTTTCGACGTCATCGACTTCGTCCGACGACTCACCGATGACCGACCAGCAGGAGCAAATCCTCCGGGCCGCATCAGGCGCCGAGTTGCCGTTGATGCGCGACGGTGAGGGCTCTGTCCGCGACAGCCTTCTGAAACTGTCGGTCGGCGCGGTCGGTGTGGTGTTCGGCGACATCGGCACAAGCCCGATCTACGCCTTCCGCGAAACCTTCGCCGGCCATCATCTGCTCACGCCCGACAGGCTCCACGTGTTCGGCGTGCTCAGCCTGATCTTCTGGTCGATGATGCTGGTGGTGACGTTCAAATATGTCGCGATCATCATGCGCGCCGACAACAAGGGCGAGGGCGGCA
>Ga0070730_10006276_pt1 | contig 10185 bp, 8 predicted proteins | sample Coa_R1_3_FD_66447 | JGI IMG/M metagenome (GOLD analysis project Ga0070730, IMG submission 66447) | Surface soil microbial communities from Centralia Pennsylvania, which are recovering from an underground coalmine fire - Coalmine... | ecosystem: Environmental > Terrestrial > Soil > Unclassified ... | reverse complement strand
CCTGCGCCCACCGGGCGAGCGTGCGCGCCGGGCGGCCCGCGACCTGCTCGACCGTGGGGAGCACGACGTCGGGCTTCGCGACCGTGTCCGACCAGTAGTCGAGGAGCATCTTCACGTACGGAGCCGGTATGTACTTGCCCATCTCCGCCGCGAAGGCCTCGGGCGGGACCTCCTGGTAACGCAGCGTGCGCCCGGCCGCCGCCGCGACAGCGTCGAGCTGCTCGACGCGCGTGAGCGCCTGAGGGCCGGTCATCGCGTAGACCTGCCCCTCGTGGCCGTCCTGCGTGAGCGCGGCGGCCGCGACGTCGGCGATGTCGGCCTCGTGGATCGGGGCCTGCGCCGAGCGGGCGTAGGGGCCGTAGACGACGTCGCCGTGCTTCAGCGCGTGCGCCCAGAAGAGCAGGTTGTTCGCGAAGGTCCCGGGGCGCAGGAGCGTGGCAGGGACGCCGCTGGCCGCGACGGCCTGCTCGATGCCGAGGTGGTGCAGCGCGCTCGGCGACGTGCGGTCGCGCTCGTGCTCCATCGCCGCCGCGAGCGACGACAGCACGACCACGTGCTCGACCTTCGCGCGCTTCGCCTGCGCGAGGAACGCCTCGACGCCGCCCTGGGCCGGGAAGAGGAACACGCGGCGGACCCCCGCGAATGCCTCCGCGGGCAGCTCGCCCTTGGTGAAGTCCCCCACGACGGCGGCGACGCCCTCGGGGGCCTTGCGCGCGTCGCGCGTGACGATGCGTACCTCCTCCCCGGCCTCGCGAAGGCGGGCGACGAGGGACGTGCCGACGGGACCGGTGGCGCCGGTGACGAGGATGGGCATGGGCAGCAGCTCCTTTCGAGCCCTGAATCTGCGCTTTCGCGCCCGTTCCCTCTTGAACGAAAGCGACAATCGACCGGGCCGCGCGCGGCTCGGCGCCCGCCACGCCGCCCGCGCGCTATCGGCCTTCTCGGCGCGCGATCTCGCCCGGCGTCTGCCCCATGATCGACTTCAGCGACCGCGTGAGGTGCGGCTGATCCGCGTAGCCCGCCTCGAGCGCGACCGCGGCCGGCGCCATCCCGCGCTCCAGCAGCGCGACCGCGCGGCTCGCGCGCCGGATCTGCTCGAACTGCTTCGGCGACATCCCCATCGTCGCCAGGAAGTGCCGCTGCAACGAGCGCGGCGTGGCCGCGCGCGGCTGCCCGGCCGCGACGCTCTCCACGAGCTCGTCGCGCGCCAGCACCCCGCGCCGCACCAGGCGGTCGACGAGGTGCTCGGCGTTCTCGAACGTGGGGATCTCGAGCGTCTCGCTCTCCATCGCGAAGCGGCGCGCCGACACGAGCGGCCGCACGAGGCCCCCGTCGACCGTCTGGAAGCCGGGCGTGCGCGGCACGAAGACGCCGGGCTTGAACGAGATGGCGAGGAAGCCGTCGCCCGGCCCGTTCTCGAGCAGGACGGGGCGCGTCGTGTTGCCCGACTGGAACACCATGGTCGTGCCCTGGTGTTGCAGCACGACGAGGTCCCAGCACCCGTCGGGCGTCGCCCACTCCTGCGTGCGCTCGTCGTAGACGACGTGCGTGATCCGCTCGACGAGCGGCGAGTCCGCACCGCGCACGCGTCGCAGGGTGGCCATGGGCGCGGTGCTTCGGCGTCTCCTCAGCTTCCGTCGCCGTCGCCGTCGTCGTCCGCGTCGGCCGCGGGCATCGCAGGGTCCGACGCGCCCGCCGGCCGCTCGACCCGCGGCATCGACGGGTCCGACGCGAGCGGCGCGGGCGGCGCGATCGTGTCGTGCTCCGCCGGCGGCGGCGTCAGCGTGTCCGAGTGCGCGGGCTCGGAGGCCGGCGGCACCGGCTGCCCCGACGGCGGCACCGGCTGCCCTGACGACGTGGGCGGCAGGTCGAGGTGCGGCTCGGTCACCGACGTGGGCGTCGGCTGGTCGAGCACCTCGCCGAGCTCCGCCTCGGCGACGCGCCGCGACTCGTCGGTCAGCTCGGTGAACTCCTTGAGCGTCGGCAGGTCCTTGAGCGACTTGAGGCCGAAGAACTCGAGGAACGCCGTCGTCGTCCCGTAGAGGATGGGGCGCCCCGGCTCGTCCTTCTTGCCGAGGATGCGCACGAGGTCGCGCTCGAGCAGGAGCTTCATCGTCGCGCCGCTGTCGACGCCGCGGATGTCGTCCACCTCCGGCCGCGTGATGGGCTGCCGGTACGCGACGATCGCGAGCGTCTCCACCTGCGCGCGCGTCAGGCGCACCGGCTTCTCGCTCGCCAGCTCGCGCACGAAGGGCGCGTACTCGACGCTCGTGCGGAAGAGCCACCCGCCCGCCACCTCGTCGAGCACGACGCCGCGCCCCGCGCTCGCCACCTTCAGCTCGGCCAGGAGCTCACGCACCTGCCGCACCGGCGCGCTCGCCAGGCGCGCCAGCTCGATGGCCTTCATCGGCTTGTCGCTCGCGAAGACGAGCGCCTCGAGCAGCCCGCGCAGGTGCGCCCGCGACAGCTCGCGCGCCTGCTCCACGCCCGCGGCCTCGTCCTCGGCGACGTCGTCGCGCACGGGGAAGGGGAGCTCGCCGCCCCCGAGGTTCACGGTCGGCTGCTCGTCCCAGCCCTCCGGCGGCTGCACGACGCTGGTCGCGCGCATCCCGCCGGGGACGGTCGTCTCGCCGCTCGGCGACGGGTCGGCGTCGCCCGGCGGACCGCCCTCGAAGACAGGCATGTCCGGCGGCATGACGGTGTCGCCCGCGTCGACCTCGCTCGCCCCGGCCTCGCTCGCTCCTTCCGGGGGCGGCGCCGGCGCGATCTCGGTGGGCTCGGGCGCCCCGGACGGCGTGCCCTTCTTCCTGGGCGGCGCCTCGCTCTTCTTTCGTCGCGTCACGTGGGTGCGTCCTCCTGGCCCCCGCCCTGGCCCCCCTCGCCCTCGCCGTGGCCTTCGCCCTCGCCCCCCTCGCCCGGTGCGTCGGCCGCGGCCGCGAGCTCGACGTACAGCGGGGCGAGCGGCTCGGCCTGGAACAGGCGCGTCATGCGGAGCTTGGTCATCTCGAGCAGCGCGAGGAACGTGATGACGAGATCGAACTTCGTCGCCAGCCCCTCGAAGATGTCCTCGAACGCGAGCCGCTTGCGCGTCCGGAGCACGTCGCTCAGCTCGGCGATGCGGTCCGACAGGCTGATGCGGTCGGCCACGACGTCGTGCGAGAGCTTGACCTTGCTCTTGTCGAGCACGCGCTGGAACGCCTCGACGAGCGAGTAGAGCGGGATCTCCGCCAGCGGCGGCAGCCCCTCGCGCACCGCCTCCTCCACGGGCATCCCGCGCAGGAACACGTCGCGCCCCGCCACGCCGCGCGCCGCGAGCTGCTCGCCCGCCTGCTTGTACTTCTGGTACTCGAGCAGGCGCCGGATGAGGGCCTCGCGCGGGTCCATCTCGTCCTCGTCGGTCACCTCGTCGTCCTGCCCCGGCGGCGGCGTCGGCAGCAGCATCTTGCTCTTGATGTGCGCGAGCGTCGCGGCCATGACCAGGTACTCGGCGGCCAGATCGAGCTGCATGAGCTGCATGACGGCGAGGTACTCGAGGTACTTCTCGGTCACGAAGCCGATGGGGATCTGCAGGATGTCGAGCTCGTGCTTCTGGCAGAGGTGCAGCAGCAGGTCGAGCGGCCCCTCGAAGTGGGGGAGCTGGACCGACCACGCAGGGCCGGTGGGTTGCTCCTCGAGGCGGTCGGGCTCGGACATGATGCGGATGGACCTATAGAGCAAACGGGGGGCGGGGAGGCAACGGGCGCGGGGCCCGTCCGGTCGACCCCCGCGCTCGAGCGCCTACCTCCTCCGGCGCTTCGGGCCCCGGGGCGCGTTCGCCGCTCGGGTTGCGCGCGCCTTCTCGGCTGCGGCGGCCTTCGTCGACGTGGTCTTGTGCGGCACCCGCTCGGGTCTCACGTCGTACGCCGCGAGGCTCGGCGCGTGCGGGCCCCTGGCGCTGCGGAGGGATCGCCGCATGTCGCTCGCCACCGGGCGGAGGGGCGCGAGGGCCGTGCGCTCGGCGGCCACCGCGGCCAGGAACGCGTCGTAGGCTGCGCTCGTCGCGCGCACCGCATCGAGGTACGCGCGGAAGAGCACCCTCACGGCGTCGACGGACAGGGGATAGCGGCCGGGCTCGAACATCCACGCGAGCGTCCCGTCGTCGATCGCACGCAGGAGGCCGGCATACTCGCGCTCGCGCTCGGGCTTGGTCGGTCGCGCCATGGGAGGACGCAGGGGAAATGCATTTCCCCTCGTTGTAAAGGACCGTCCGCGCGCGAGCCGTCGGGGTCGGAGCGTCAGGATGGGGGCGATCGCGCGAACCGGGGCGCCCTTCGCGCGAAGACCGGCGACGCTCGAAGGAAGCGGAGCGATTCCCGGCCGGGGAAAGGAGTTTCTCCGGCCTCCTCGTGCGTCGCAGCGTGTGTGACCCGCGGTTCTCGCGTCGAGTGGCGCGCCGGCAGGCCGGGGAAAGGCGATGCCCCGGCGTCGGGGGTGGGCTCTGCGCGGGCCCACTGTTTGCAACCGGGGCGCGGCGGCCCATGACGCATGCCTGGAACGACCCCTGCGGGGCACCGAGCCGCGCCCGCATGCCAGGCGGTGGGACAAACGCGGCGTCCGCTCCGCGCTCGCGCTCGCCGTCGCTCGGCTCCACGCGCTTCGGTCGCCCCGCGGAGGTACCATGAACGCCGTGAACCCCGCCGCGGAGGCCGCCGCGCCCAAGTCGTGCCCCTCGTGCGGCAGGCGCTACCCGGCCGACGCCCTCTTTTGCTCGCTCGACGGGTCTCCCCTCGCCACCGCGCCCGGGGCCCTGTCGGCCGCCGCCAAGACCGACCCCTACGTCGGCCGCGAGATCCTCGGCCACATCGAGATCCGCCAGCTCGTGGGCCTCGGCGCGATGGGGCGGGTGTACCGGGCCTTCCAGCGCGGCATCGACCGCGACGTGGCGGTCAAGATCCTGCACCGCGAGCTCTCCGCCAACCAGATGCTCGTCGCGCGCTTCCACCGCGAGGCGAGGGTGGCCTCGCGCCTCGCGCACCCCAACGTCGTGCACGTGCTGGTCACCGGGCAGCTGCCCGACGGGGCGCTCTACATCGTCATGGAGTACCTCGACGGGATGTCGCTCCAGAGCGCGCTGGCGGCGGCGGGCGGGGCGATGCCGCTGCCGCGCGCGCTGCACGTCGCGCTGCAGCTGTGCGACGCCGCGGGCGAGGGGCACGCGCAGGGCGTCGTGCACCGCGATCTCAAGCCCGAGAACGTGATGCTCATCCAGCGCGCCGACGACCCGGACTACGTCAAGGTGCTCGACTTCGGCATCGCGCGCCTCAACTGGGGCGAGCAGTCGATGGCGACCGCCGCGGGCCTCATCTTCGGGACGGCGCGCTACATCTCGCCCGAGGGCGCGCAGGGCGAGAAGGTGGGGCCGCAGGGCGACGTCTACGCGATCGCCACGATGGTCTACCAGATGCTCTCCGCGCGCACGCCGTTCGACGGCGAGAACGCGGTCGCGATGCTCGTGCAGCAGATCCACGACGCGCCGCCGCCGCTGCGAGGCGTCGAGCGCGCGGCGTACGTGCCCGAGGCGATCGCGGACGTCGTGATGACGAACCTCGCGAAGAAGATCGAGGGGCGCGCGCAGAACGCGCGCGCGTTCGGGCGGGCGCTGCTCGAGGCGGCGGTGGCGAGCGGGCTCAGTGCGCAGGACTTCCTCGCGCGGCCCGGGATGCTCTCGGGCGGGCGCGGGCTGCACTCGAGCATCGTGACCTTGCCGCCGCTCCAGAAGACGACGCAGCTGCGCCTCGAGCCGGACGTGGCCGAGCGCATGACGCTGCCCAAGACGAAGCTCGAGCCGCCGGGCGACACGAGCGTCGCGGAGCCGGAGGCCTCGCCGCGCACGGTGCTCAAGACCGAGGTGCCCGACCCGGCGAACGGCGGCATCGCGGCGGCGATCGGCCTCGAGGCGCGGGGCGGAGGCGACGGGCGGCCCGGCGCGACCGCCGTGCTCGACGCGGTGGCGCCGGGCGTGAAGACGACCAAGTGGGTCTCGCCGCCGGGCTTCGACGCGAAGCTCGCGCCGCCGCCCTCGGGCCCCGGCTCCGGCGGCTCCGCGGGCGTCGAGCCGCGCAGCATCCCCACGCCGCCGCCGTCGGGCGTCGACCTGACGATGGACGACCAGCAGCTCCTGACGCCGCCGCCCTCGCGCTCGCCGCTCGCGACGCCGCTCATCCCGACCGCCGCGCCCTCGTCGCCGGGCGACACGGCGCCGCCCATGTCGCGCACCGCTCCGCCGTCGTCGAAGCCGCCGTCGTCGGTGGAGACGACGATCGCCGGCGACGAGGCGCCCGAGCGGCTGCCGCGCACGAGCGGGCGCGCGGTGGCCATCGTCGTCGCGTGCTTCTTCGTCGGCGTGGTCGCGGCGGGGGGGCTGGCGTGGCGCGCGGGCCTCATCGGCGGCCACGCGCAGGACGTCGACTACGCGGCGCTGGCGGCGCAGGCGGCGGCCCACAACGAGTGGGAGGCCGTGCGCGACCTCACCGACAAGGGGCTCGCGCGCGCCCCGCGCGATGCCGCGCTGCTGCGCATCCGCGCGCAGGCGACGGCCGACCTGCTCATCGCGGCCAACGGGCGGCGCACGGCGGGCGACCTCGCGGCGGCGCTGCGGCTGGCGAGGCTCGCGGCGCAGATGGAGGCGAAGCCGGGCGCTGCGGCGGCGCTCGTCGACGAGCTGACCGCGCCGCCCCCGGAGCCGGCGCCGACCGAGTCGCTCCCGCCGCTGGCGGGTGGGCACGGCCCGCCGGCGTCGGCGGCGGCGGCGGCGAACGCGGCGCACGCGTCGCTCGACGTGTCGGCGTCGCACCCAGGCGTCGGGCAGCCGGTGGACCTCGCGGGGCGCGTGCGCGGCGCCGCGGCGCACCCGCGCGTCGAGGGGCCGGCGTTCCTCATCGCGGGGCCGGGCATCGCGGCGGGCACGCGCATCGGGGCGACCGACGACGGCTCCGGCGTCTACCGCGCGACGTTCACGTTCCTGCAAGACGGCCGCTACGACGTCACGTTCGTCGCGCGGAGTGACGGGGCGCCGGTGCGCGCTGCGCGGCCCGTCGTCGTCGGCGTCCCCAAGCAGCAGCCGCCGCCCTTGCCGCCCGGCCCGGGCGAGGCGCCCACGGCGACGGCGCCGACCGGCAGCACGCACTGGATGTGAGCGGCGCGGCCGCCCGCGGCGAGGTTGCTCCGGCCTCCGCCGAGCGAAGAGGGTAGGATCGTGAGCACGATGCGCGCGGCGCACGCTCTCCTGCTCGCGGCCTCGCTGCTGGGCGTCGCCGTGAGCGCGCGCGCCGCGGGTCCCGCCGCGACCGCGGCGCCGTCGTCCAGCGGAGCGACCGGCCCGACGGCGACGGCCCGGCCTTCGTCGAGCGCCTCGACCGGCCCCGCCGCCACCGTCCCGACGACGGACACCGGCACGCCGCCCGCCGCGACCCCTGGGCCCGCCGCGACGACGACGCCGCCCGCCGCGACCGGCGCCGCCTCTCTCGCCTCCGCCTCCGCCCTCGCCGCCGCCGAGCGCGGCCCCCCGACGCACGACCACCCCTCGTTGCTCGATCGCCCGCACACCGTGGCGGAGCTCGAGGCCGGCATCATCGCGCTCCCCTCGGCGCCCATCAGCGCGGCCAACCGCGGCGGCGGCACGCCGCTCGGCACCATCGGCAACGGCGACGCCACGCTGCAGACGGGCGTGCACCTTCTCTACCGCGCGACGCGCGAGTGGGCCTTCGGCGCCGGCGCGCTCTTCACGCCGTTCCCCACGGCCGACTCGCAGTACACGGGCGGCGCGAGCAACCTGCAGCGCACGCACAAGCGCTCGTACCTCTTTCTCGGCGGCGAGCTGCGCTACTTCCCGCTGCGCTCGCGCTGGATCGAGGCATGGTTCGGCCTCGAGGCCGGCGGTCTCATCATCGGCGACCGCTTCATCACCGACAATGCCCCGCAGGTGCCCTCCATCCTCGGCACGAACGAGGTCACCGTCAGCACAGAAGGCTTCGCGGCCGGCATCCAGGTCGGCGCCGACTACCTCATCAACGACAACTTCGTCCTCGGCCTTGCCCTGCGCGCCGACCGCTGGTTTTTGCCCACGCAGAAGCCGCTGGCGCAGGAGACGTCGTGCGACCCCATCAACGACTGCCCCACGCTCACCGGCGGCGTCGCCGCGTTCGAGCTCGGGCTCACCTTCGGGTACCGCATCGCGCTGTAGCGCGCGGCGATGAAGACGCCGCGGGCGACCGCGACGCCAGCGTTGGGGGGCGGCGAGGGCGTCGCGGGCGGTGAGGCAGCGCTTCGCAGGGGGTGGGGAGGAAAGGAGATCAGGAGATCAGGAGATCAGAAGGTTTTGGGGTGGGGCGTGGCAGGCAGCACGCAAGCCCCGTGGTCGCCCAGGGTGGCCCCACGACCTTCCCACCTCCTGATCTCCTGATCTCCTTTCCTCCCCACCCCCTGCGAAGCGCAGCCCGGCGGGGCCGCGCGCGTCGCCGGCTCGATCGCCGCCCACCCGTTCCCGTGCGCGTCACTCGTTCGTGTGCGTGGGGCTCGAGGCGTGCAGCGAGCTCGCGATCTCTTTGTCGCGCGAGAAGCGGCGCGGCGCCTCGGTGTCGGTCGTCTTCATCTCCATCTCGAAGTCGCTCGGCGGGGCCTCGGCGATCTGGGTGTGGCGCGCCTGCTCCGCGAGCGAGAGGGCGGTGACGGGCTGCGCCTGCGAGGCGCACCCCGCGAGGGCCGGGAGAGCCGAGAGACCGACGAGGACCGCGAGCACCGGGAGGAGAGAACGAGCCATCGATAGCTCCTTTCGATGACTTCGTACTTTTGCACTATCGGTGCCGTGCCTACACCGAAGGCAAGTGCTCGTACTTACAAGCGTGTGGCGCCCGAAACGCGCTCATCTGGCGGATCGGTAATTGTCCATGTCTAACGGATTATTCTGCTGGTGACGGCAGTCAGGGCGCGCCGCCTTCACGGCACGGCACGCACGGCCGTCGCGAGGACCGCGGCCACGCGCTCGAGCACGACCGCCATGATGGCCAGCGTGCCGAGCGCGCGCAGCGGGGCGAGCAGCGCGTGCACCTGCGCCGGCGACGCTGCGCGCGCGACGAGCGCCGCGGCGATCTCGATCACCACAGCGGCCGCCAGCAGCGGGCCGCCGAGGGCGACGGCGAGCGCGATGCCGCCCACCAGGTCGCCCGCCGCGGCGAGCAGCGGGTGCTCGCCCACCGGGTGCAGCGCGAGCGCCTTCACCGCGCGCGCCGGGCCCCCCGTCGCGAGGAAGATCGCGCTCGCGAGCAGCGACAGCGGGATGCCTAGCGGCGTCGCCTTGCCTTCCACCGCGGGGACGCTCGGCGTCTCCTGCGAGCCGCGCAGCACGTCCGCGACGCCGCCGGCCATCGTCGCCGCCCAGAGCGGTACCGCCGCCGCGAGGGCCACCGGAACGCCGCGCGCGACCTCGCCTACCGCGAGCAGCGCCCACGGCGTGTCCGCGTCCGTCGCGAGCGGCGCCAGCGCCGGAAAGATGCTCGCCGCGAACGCGAGCCCCATCACGGCGCGCGCGGGCGTCGGCAGCGCGCGCAGCCCGAACGCCGGCACGAGCGTCACCGCAGGCATGACGCGCGCCCACGCGAGGCCGAGCGCCGCGAGGTCGACGCCCGAGCGCGCGAACGCCTCCGCGACGGTGCCGACGACCGAGGGCATGGCCAGCGTTCTAACTCAACGACTATGCTGCGCGCGATGCCGCTCGACCTCTCGCTCGTCGGAAAGCCGTCCGCCCCTTCGACGTGGACGTACTCGTGGAAGGACGTCGTGCTGTACGCGCTCGGCTGCGGCGCCAAGCAGACGGAGCTCGACTACCTCTACGAGGGGCGCGGGCCGCGCGTGCTCCCGAGCTTTGCGGTCGTGTCGAAGTTCGCGCCGATGCTCGAGCTGCTCGGCAAGACGGGCGGCAACATGGCCATGATCGTGCACGGCGCCGAGCGGGTGGTCGTGCACGGGCCGTTCGCGCCGGGCGGCACGCTCACGACGACGGCGACGCTGCGCGGCATCTACGACATGAAGCGCCTGGCGCAGGTCCTCGTCGACACGCGCGCCGTCGACGCGTCGGGCGCGCTCGTCGCGGAGACGACGTCGCAGATCCTCTTCCGCGGCGAGGGCGGCTTCGGCGGCGCTCCCCCGCCC
>Ga0070730_10006275_pt1 | contig 10185 bp, 10 predicted proteins | sample Coa_R1_3_FD_66447 | JGI IMG/M metagenome (GOLD analysis project Ga0070730, IMG submission 66447) | Surface soil microbial communities from Centralia Pennsylvania, which are recovering from an underground coalmine fire - Coalmine... | ecosystem: Environmental > Terrestrial > Soil > Unclassified ... | reverse complement strand
TGCGACGAGGAGATTTCTGAACAACATGGTCGGCTTCAGCCAGGGTCTGAACCTGTCGAACCTCGAAGAGACAAGCCAGGCGGAGATCGACGCGCATCTCACGACCCGCTGGAAGGGGCGGGGCCCGCTGTACGACATGTACGCCACGAGCCTGATGCTCGACTACGCACCTGACTTCGCAAAGCTGCACTGGTGGGGCGCCGAGATCTTCCGGAGCCTGCCCTCGCAACCGGACACATACGATCCGGTGTACGGCACCCCTAACTCGATTCAGCAACTCTACAGCTATATGGTGCTCGGTTGGGAGACGGGTATCCGCAATCAGTTCCGTGTGCTGCGCCGGCTCGGGTTCACGCGCGCCCAGATGATGGAAATCGTGCACTTCGGGCGGCTGACGGCGGGTATGCGCGGCCTCGGACACGTCTATCACGCCATCGGCGACGTGCTGCCGGACTATGCCGACGGCCACGGCCAGCCGCAGTTCCCGGAAGGTTGGGCGGCAGATCCGGCCGCGTTCAAATCCGGGCTCGACCTGTCGACCCGAGATCTCACCGACCTCGACCGCAAGAACCTGACTGACTGGTATGAGCGGACGATTGGCTACGTGCCGAAGTCAATCCGGTTCGGGATGAAGTATGACCCGCAATTTCTCAAGGTGCACCGCGCGATGTGGGAGATTGCGATCAAAACGTTGCCCAAGCAGGTGGCGCCGTATCTGATGCTGCGCGACAGCACCCTGAACAACGATCGCGACGCGCTACGCGAGGCCGCCTTGCTGGGCAAGGCCTGGGGGCTCACGCCAGACTGGATCGTCCGAGGGGTGACACAGACCGCGCATTACTTCACTGGACTCAGAGGGATGCACGCGGCTTACGACGCACTGGACGATCTGCTCAGCAACTTGGAGTAGGCGGATGGCGAGCCCTGCGGAGCGCAGCGGAGCAACGTCGAGGTCTAACATCGCTGAATGACGCGCAATCGACGGGAGGAACACACTCGTGGTGCTTGATCGGACCGATGTCCGCTCCACGCTGGCCAGCTACGGCGCGACGACGCGCCCGATGGCAACCGAATTCGTGCCGTGCGAATACGCGCGCTTCTATGACACGGAGCCGCGGGAAGCGGCAGCCGGGGCCCGAACGTGGTATGTCCGCGGCCAGAACTTCGTGCTCGCCTACACGCAGGTGGACTCGACTGCGGAGTTCGCGCGTACCCATCAACGCGACGAGTACGTGGTCTTCGTCCCCGACCGCGACGGACCATCACTCGACATCACCGCTGGCGGTGAGCGGGCGAACGTCGCACCGTACTCGATCGCGTTTATTCCGCCGGGCGACAGTCGCGTCAAAGTGACGGGAACCGGGCAGGTGGTGCGGTTGTTCAGCGTGCTCGCCGAAGACCTGGTCGCCAGGTGCTCGAACGCTGGTTCCTATGCTCAGCCGCATCCGAATGTCGCTCCCCTCGTGCCGTGGCCTGATCCGGTGGGCGGGTTCAAACTGCGCGTTTACAGTCTGGATGCGGCGAAGGATCCGACGCGCTTTGGCACGATCTTCCGCTCGACCAACTTCATGGTCAATTACGGAGACGGAACGGTCGGTCCGCGCAACACACAACGCCTGTCACCGCACAGCCACGACGATTTCGAACAGTGCTCGCTGGTGCTCCAGGGCGAATACGTGCACCACATCCGCCTTCCCTGGACCTCCAATCTCGAGAACTGGATCGAGGACGATCACACCCGCATCGGTTCGCCGTCGGTCGCAATCATTCCACCGCCAAGCATCCACACGTCGCAGGCGATCGGCAGCGGACGCAATCAATTGATCGATATCTTCAGTCCACCACGCTTCGATCTGTCCGAGAGAGAAGGTTGGGTGTTGAACGCGGCTGACTACCCGATGCCCGAGCGGGCACACGATGTATGACCGCTCGACCGGCTGAGCTGATCAAAGACACCGTCGATTTGCACTATCATTCGGGGCCGTCGCCCTTCCGGCGGCGACTCGACCCGGTGGAAGCTGCGAAGCATTACGACGAGCATGGCTTCAAAGCCGTGGTTTACAAGTCGCACCACCACAATACCGTGATGGACGTCCTGTCGATCAAAGCGTCGGAGGTGTTCGGCCGGGTGGCACACCAGCTGGTCGAGAACGGCGTCGCCGAGCGCGACGTGCGACGCATGCTCAGCGATAACCCGGGCAGTCTGTTCAACCGTTAGGCCCCGCGGCTCAGCATCACAGTGTATCGTCCACCGCGGCTGGCACGGCGTGGCACGCCACCCGGTGGCCGGGCGCCTTGAGCTCCAGTTGTGGATAGGTGACACGACACACGGGCATTGCCAGCGGACAACGCGGGTGATAGTGGCACCCGGCCGGGCGATCCACCGCGCTCGGGATCTCGCCCAGCGGAGCGCTCAACAGGCGGCGCTGGCGTGGATCGGGTCGCGGAATCGCGCCGAGCAACGCCCGGGTATACGGATGCAAAGGGTGCTGCTCCACCTCCGTGTTGAGACCCTCCTCGACTATCTTACCAAGGTACATCACCGCGACTCGCTCGCATACATACGAGACCACACTCAGGTCGTGGCTGATGAACAGGAGGGTCAGCCCGAGCCGGACGCGTAGTTCGGCCAGCAGGTTGATGACCTGGGCCCGAATGCTCACATCCAGGCTGGCCGTTGGCTCGTCGGCGACAATGAAATCAGGCTCGAGGGCAAGTGCGCGGGCGATGCCAACTCGCTGCAACTGACCACCACTGACTTCGTGCGGGTACCGAGCCATGAAGATACTCGGGAGTCCCACCATATCCAACAATTCTCGCCCGCGCGCGAGACGGGACGTGCGGTTCCCGATGTTGTGGATCGTCAGCGGCTCGGTGATGATCTCCGCGACGGTCTTCCTCCGGTTGACCGCCGAGTATGGGTTCTGAAAGACCATCTGCATGCGGCGGCGCAGGGCCCTGAGGGCCTGGCCGTGCGCACCGGTCACGTCCTGCCCATCGACATAAATCCGACCGCCCGTGGGTGGATACAACTGGAGCAGCGTGCGACCGAACGTCGTTTTACCGGAGCCGCTCTCGCCAATCAGACCCACCGCCGCGCCACGCTCGATGGCCAGGTCCACCGCATCCACGGCGTACACCATACGCTGCCGAGCAAACGGCATCCCCCGGAGTGGGAAGTGTTGACTCAGGCGCTCGACCCTGACCAACGGTCTCATGCGTACAGATGGCAGGCCGCGCGTTGATCGGTTGTGCGCGTGGCAAGGAGCGACGGACAGACTGTGTCGCAGATTGCCCCGAGGTATTGTTCGCACCGCGGCGCAAACGAACAACCGGGCGGCAGCGCGGTGAGATCCGGCACGCTGCCTGGCATCGACTCCAGCCGCGCACCGGATGCGGGAAAGCGCGGCAAGGATCGCAGCAGCTGCCTGGTATACGGGTGTTTTGGACTCTCGAACATCGAATAGACATCGCTATCTTCGACCAGCCGCCCGGCGTACATGACCAGCACGCGGTCACACAGTTCGGCCACGAGCGCCAGATTGTGGGTGACCAGTAGAAGCGCCAGACCCAGCTCGCCCCGCAGGTCGCGCAGCAACTGCAGCACCTGCGCTTCGATGGTGACGTCGAGACTGGTGGTGGGCTCATCGGCGAGCACCAGCGATGGTTCCCCACCCAGGCACGCCGCCGCGATCATGACTCGCTGCAGCTGGCCCTGGCTGTAGTTGAACGCATACTGATTCAATTTTGAGCCCCCGGCCGTGTCGACCCCAACACGGGCCAGCATGCGGCTGATCTCACGATCGTATCCGCCCGCGGGCAAACCGGGCCGATGCAGACGGAGGATGCGGCGCAACTGATCGCCGATCGTCAGCGACGGGTTGAATGCGTTTACCGGATCCTGAAGGATCAGACCGATCTGCCCACCGCGCACGCGCCGCAGGTCGTGCTCGCCGAGCGTCCGCAGGTCCCGGCCGCGAAACATCACCGCACCCGAAACAATCCGACCGGGTGGGTTGATCAGGCCGAGCAGCGACCGCAGCACCGTGCTCTTGCCCGAGCCACTCTCGCCGACGAGCCCGACCGCCTCACCCGGCCGGATACAAAACGACACATCTTCGACGGCGTGGACCATGCCGCGGTCGCTCGGAAAGCGGGTGGTGAGGCCGCGTACGTCGAGGAGCGGCGACTGCTCAACGTCGTTCAACTCGCGGATCCAGGGCATCGCGCAAGGCGTCGCCGAGCAGATTGAACGAGAGCACCGCCAGGGCAATGCCGGCGGCCGGGCACACGACCAACCACCAGGCGCCGGAGATCACAAATCGCCGCGCATCGGCCAGCATGTTGCCCCAGCTCGAGTCGGGCGGCTGCACCCCCAGCCCGAGAAACGACACCGCCGCTTCAGCGGCGATGGCGATCGCCAGCGAGAAGGCGGCTTGCACGATCAGCGGCGCCTGAATATTGGGCCAGAGGTTGCCGAACAGGAGGTCACCGGTGCCGGCCCCGAAGGACCGGGCGGCCATGATGTAGTCCTCGCGGACTTCGGCGAGCACGCTCGCGCGTGCCACCCGCGCAAACACGGGCGTGCTCACGACTCCAATCGCCAGGCCGACCAGGGCGATGCTGTTGAGCCCGAGCGGACCGATCTGGATAGTCTTCGTCTGGAGGATACCGGCCAGTACCGGTACCAGCACCAGGAGCGGAAATGCGAGGACGACGTCCATGCCCCGCATGATCAGAGTGTCCCAGACTCGCCCGGCGCGCAGTCCGGCGGTCATCCCGAGCAGTGTCCCAGCGGTGAGGCCCAGCGCTACTGCACCCAGCCCCACGAACATCGACACACGTGTCCCGAACAGGAACCGGCTGAACACGTCACGCCCGAAATTCTCAGTCCCCATCAGGTGCGCGGTGCTCGGCGGGCGCAATCGTTCGGGCGACAACGCTGCCGGATCATACGGCGCCACGAGTGGACCAAGGAGGGCGATCGACACAAGCAGCAGTACACCAGCCATGCCAAACATGGAAACTGGCTGCCGCGCCAGCCTGAAAAACACCTGTGCACCCAGGCTCCGCGAAACGAGCTCCACCGTCGGCGGGGCACTGCCCCGGGTTGTGTCAGCCTTCGCCTGACTCATAGCCACTGCGGATGCGTGGGTTGATGACGCCGTACAGCACGTCAACGATCAGGTTGACCACGACGAACACCACGGCGATGAACAGCATGACGCCGATGGCGATCGGGTAGTCGCGCGACGCAAACGACTCAATCAGCAGGCGGCCCAGTCCTGCAACGCCAAAGACGCTTTCGATCACCACCGACCCGCCGAGCAAGAAGCCGGCGATGATGCCCAGGACTGTGAGGACCGGCAGCATGGCATTGCGCAGCGCATCGCGCCAGATGATTTCCCGTTCTGACACACCGAACGCTCGCGCCGCGGTGATGTACTCCTGGTTGATCACCTCCAGCATGCTCGAGCGCGTCAGACGCGCGACGATCCCGACCTGCGCCAGTGCGAGCGCGAGTGACGGCAGCGCGGTCGTTTTCAGGCTCGCCAGAGCATCGGTGCCCAGCGGAACGAACCCCTCATAGGGCATGATGCCCGGGAAATACCAGCCGAACAGCAGCACGAGCACGATCCCGATGACGAAGTTCGGTACCGAAATGCCGAACAGCGAGACGACCCGGACCGTCTGATCGATGACACGGTCCTTGTGCAACGCGGAGAGGATGCCGAGTGGCACACCGATCGCCACGATCAGAATCAACGCGGTGATGGAGATCTGCGCAGTGACTGGCAAACGCTGCCCGATCAGCAACGTGACAGGTTGGCGGGTGGAGTACGACACGCCCAGATCACCATGGATCACACGACCGGCCCACGTGAGGTACTGGACTGGCCATGGCTGGTCGAGCGCGAGCTCGTGGCGAACCGCCGCCACCACGTCCGGACTCGCCTCCAGACCGGCTTGCAGTTGCGCGGGGTCGCCGGGCGCCAACCGCAGCAGGATGAACGCGACAATCGACACGCACACGAGCACGGGGACCGCGAGCGCGAGCCGCGAGAGGATCAGCCGCAGCATCTGTCAGCGAGTCAGGCGGGTTCGAAGGGCGGCGCCGGACTGTCGAACTCGACGTGCATGGGCGCCAGTATTCTGGCGATGAGCGCGTCGCGCTCGGCCAGGCGTTGGGCGCGCTCCGTTTCGGTCGGCTGGTAGCCCTCGAGCTGGGTCAGGTCCAGCGCGCCCGAGCGTTGGAGCAGTTGCTCCACGGTGTGCAGTCGGTCGCGCAGGACGTAGACCTCCGCGGCGAGCTCCATAACCACGCCCAGCACCCGATCGGTGGCCGGGTCTCGAAAGAACGTGAGGTCTGGCACTCAGGCCGCCTTGCGGGCGCGGATGACGACCCACGGAAAATGCCACTCGGCACGCTCCGGCCACGTGCCGTCAGCGCGAACGTCCCCGGTGCGCTCGTCGAAGGGCAGCACTTCGGGGTCCGCGAAGCCAACCTCCTGGAGGAGCCGGCGCACGTCAGTCTTGAACAGATGCGGCAGGTACGGCTCGTTGTTGCGCGCGCCGTGACCGTCCATGACGAAGTCACGAAATGGGTCACCGGTGTGGGCGAAGTCGAGCACCGCGAGGACGCCGCCTGGCCGCAAGACGCGGAGCGCCTGGTCCAGAACGCGTCGCAGTACGGACATCGGCATCTCGTGGATCAGCATGGTAGCCGTGACAAGGTCGAACGACGCGGCTGGAAAACCCGTCGCCTCCGCCGCCCGCTGGTAGAAATTGATGCGTTTACCGAGCCGCTCCGCTTGCTGATGTGCGAGCCTGAGGTTGGGCGCCGACAGATCGATGCCCACCACCGAGGCCCGCGGAAACGCGTCAACAAATGGCCGCGTACTCTTGCCGAAGCCACAGCCCAGATCGAGAATGGCGCGATAGTCCTGGTGCGGAATGGCGTTCTCGACGAACAATCGATGAAATCGGTAGTCGTCGTTCTGGCCCATCATGACCACCTTCGCGCCGACCTCATAGACGAACGCGTTGGCCGCGCTGGACCAGACTCCACCCGGCTGGATGTGGAATTCGGTCTGCGCGTAGTAGTCTGGCAACGAGAGGTTGGGATCGAGCGTCAGGCTGCCCAGCGGTTCGGCCGGAGTGCTCTCGAGCTGAGCGTCTAGCTCCGCCGCGCGGGGCCGAATCATCGCCTCCAACCGCCGCCACATCATCTTCTGGGTATTGCGCTCGAGCCACTGAAACAGCGGGTACGCTGGGAGTTGTTCGACGATCGCGCCCGGGTTCGGCGAGTCCGCCGCGGGCCTAGCCAGCGGTGCATTCGCGTGCGCTTCGTACTGCTGTCGCAGGCGGGGGTAAAGCTCGCCTGCGAAGTAGTGTTTCAGCCCCAGAACGAAGTCGAGGTACGCGCGGTCCTCGCCCACGGGTGCGGGGGGCTGCATGCTAAATGCTTCCCAGAAAAGCAGGTGTCATCCCGAAGGAGGAACGACTGTAGGATCCGTCGTCCGGGCGGGCTCGTACGCGGGATCCGTCGCTACGCTCAGGATGACACCTCGCGCGTGGAGTGATGGGAAGCATGCTAGCCCAGCTCAGCCGTGCGGAGGTCGTACTGCGCGAGCGGGGAAGATTGGTAATTCTTCACCTTGCTGCTCAAGGCTTCGACGTAGTTGTGGTATGCGACGGTCAGCAGCGGAATCTCGTCCGCGTCGATCTCCATGACCCGCTTGTAGTGCGGTTGGGCTGTCTCGTGCGACGTGGCGAAGACCGCCGCGGCGACTTCGGTATCCATTTCTGGATTTGAGTACTTGCCGAAATTGGCCGACGCGTTGGTCACGAACAGCGAATTGATCGAGTCGGGCTCCAGGCCGCTGTTGGACCCGGTATACGAGTCCGTCAACAGGATGTCCCAATCGTCCTTCTGGAGCTCCGGGCCGAACGCGGCGCGATCAATCTGGCCGATGTCGACATTCAGGCCGGCTGCCTTGGCCGCCGCCTGGATCAGCACGGCCGTGCCACTCAGCGCATCGTCGTTGGCGGTCGTAATGACAAAACGATCGCCGGCGCGCGCCGACTGCGCGAGCTCGGCCTTGGCTTTGTCGAGGTCCGGTTTATCGGCAAATGGTTTGTAATTGGGGTCGAATACCCAGAGCTCCGGTCGCATGAACACCTGGCCGGGTGTGCCCTGGCCAGCCCAGATATTCTGCACGACGGCCGAGCGATCCATGGCGAACGCCAGCGCTCGCCGGAGATGCTTGTCGGTCATCGGGCCATCCGCCCGCTTGAAGTTGATGTAGCCGTAGGTGCTGGCCGGTGCCCGCACGGACTGGATCGCGACGCCGCGGCCTTTGAGCAGATCGAGATCGGTGAGCGCCGGCTCCGGCGCCAGGTGCGTGATGCCGTTGGCCAGATTGGCGTACCGGGTGGAGTTTTCAGGAATAACGTAGATGCTCAGGGCGCCGATCTTGGGCTTCAATTCGCTGAGGTGATACGCATCGTGCCGCGCCATCTGGATGAGCGACCCTTTGTCGTACGCGACGAACTTGAAGGGGCCAGTTCCGTCCGGCTTCAGGGCCAGATCGTCTTTGGATTGGTCGGCATTGACGATGGGGATCAGCGACAGCTTGGTCAGGAACGGCCCGAAGGGTTTGGTGAGCTTGAAGACGATCGTGTTGGCATCCTGGGCAGTGACTGAGTCGAGCACCGAGGACACCGCCGAGCGCCAGATGGCGCCGTAGTCCGCCTTGAGCAGCGTGTCGTAGGTGAACTTGACGTCCGCCGACGTCATCGCCTTGCCCGAGTGAAACTTCACGTTCGTGCGCAGCTTGATGATGTACGTCTGCGGATCGGGCATTTGCGGCATGGAGTCGGCGATGTCGGGCACCAGGGTGTTCCTGGTGTCGTACTGATACAGGCCTGAGAACATTTGCACGGCGCGGCGGCGAGTCGGCGTGGCGTTGAACAGGAGTGGATTGAGCGAAGCGACGTCGCTGAGCTCGTCGACGCGGAAGGTTGGCGACGTGCCGGTCTGTGCGGGTGCGGTGGTGGCCGCCGCGGGCGCGGTGGTCGGCGCCGCCGCCGGTGCATTCGTTGCCGCCGCGGCTGGCGCGCTGGTTGGCGCCGCCGCTGGCGCGCTGGTGGGCTTCGCGGCGGCGGCAGCTGCTGTCGGCGCGGGCGGGGTAGTCGGCGCAGCTGCCGGGGCTGCAGGAGCACAGGCTGCGAGCAGCGTCGCCGCACCCGCGAGGCCCAGCATGCGCAAGCAGCTGCGGCGGGTCATCTGCTGCGCGCTCGCCTGAATCATGCTCCCCGTCCTCCCTGTGTTCAGCGGTACCCTGCATCTTATGCCACGGCCGCACATCGAGTTCGTTCAGCAGCAGGACCTGCCATTCGAGGTCGCCGAGGGCGGCATCAGCGTCAAACGGCTCAGCGTCGATGCCGAAACTGGCGCTTCCAGCAGCCTGGTCCAGTTTCCTGCTGGCTGGCGTCGGCCGGGCGCGAGCCACTTCCTGGCCGACGACGAGTTCTACGTGCTGTCAGGCGATCTGACGATCTCGGGCGTCACGTACACCGAGCACTGTTACGGCTTCTTGCCTGGCGGTGTTACCCAGGTCGACGCGTTCTCGGAGGGCGGCGCCGTGCTGCTCGGGTTCTTCTCCGCTCGGCCGGCGCGGATCACTGGCGAAGCGCCTCCGGCCCTCCTGGACGAGCGCCGTCTGGTTTCGCGATTAAACCTGTTCGACGCGCCGTGGACCGGCAATTTTCACCCCCAGTTTCCCATCGGCGCGGGGCGCAAGTGGCTGCGCCGGGACCCGGTCACCACCGACGAAACCTGGATCCTGGGTACGCTGCCGTTGCGCAACGGCCGCCGACCGGAAAAACACCCCGTGGTGGAGGAGATGTACCTCATCTCCGGCGAGTTGATCGGCCCGCAAGGCGTCATGCGCCCCGGCGCGTATTTCTGGCGCCCGCCAGAGGTGTGGCACGGTCCTTACGGCAGCAAGACCGGGTGTTTGATGTTTTTCCGGACGGTGGGTGGTCCGCTCAGCACGATCTATACGGAATCGGAGCAGGAATTCGAATGGAACCCAGCCGGGTATCGGCCGATCCTGCCGCCCGAGTTGACGGCCGCCTTTAGATCGGTTTGAGCACGCCGAGGAACACCGCGGCGATCAC
>Ga0070730_10006272_pt1 | contig 10186 bp, 4 predicted proteins | sample Coa_R1_3_FD_66447 | JGI IMG/M metagenome (GOLD analysis project Ga0070730, IMG submission 66447) | Surface soil microbial communities from Centralia Pennsylvania, which are recovering from an underground coalmine fire - Coalmine... | ecosystem: Environmental > Terrestrial > Soil > Unclassified ... | reverse complement strand
AAGCCCGGACTTGAGCCGCACAACGCTGGATCCCAAGAATCCCAAGCAAGCGCCAGGCAGCATCCTGACCATCGCGCTATCGCCGGTACAAGAGGGCGTGATTTGGGCGGGAACGGACGACGGAAACATTCAAGTGACTAAAGATGGCGGAGCAACCTGGAAAAACGTTACCCCGCCGGAAGTTTCGGTGTGGAGCACGGTCGGCATTGTGGAGGCTTCGCACTTTGCCGCCGGAACGGCGTATGCCGCGGTCAATCGGAACGGGCTCGACGATTTGCGGCCACACATTTTCCGCACACGCGATTTCGGCCAAAGCTGGCAGGAAACGGTCAGCGGCATTCGCGACATCGATTTTGTGCGGAGCGTGCGAGAAGATCCGGTGCGCAAAGGACTGTTGTACGCTGCGACCGAAGAGGGCGTTTACGTTTCCCTGGACGACGGCGATCGCTGGCACTCGCTGCGCTTGAATATGCCCCTGGTGGCTGTTCACGATCTGGCTGTGGAGCAGGATGATCTGGTGGCCGCAACTTACGGACGGTCGTTCTGGATCCTGGATGATGTTTCCCCGCTGCGGCATCTGGATGAGAATTTCAACACGTCCGCGCCGCAGCTGTTTGCGCCGCGAGCCGCCGTTCGTGTGCGTCGCGATGAGAATCAGGACACCCCGTTGCCGCCGGAAGTTCCCGCCGGACAGAACCCGCCGGATGGTGCGATTGTCCACTATTATTTGCCGAAGCGTGCGGCCGGCGAGATTCAGATGGAGATTTACGATTCCGGCGGTGAGTTGGTGAAGAGCTATTCGAGCGCGCCTATTCCCCCGGAAAAAGAGAGAGGCGATCCGTTCATCGCCGCTTATTGGATTGCGGGCCCCGAGCTGCTTTCCCGCGACAAGGGTGTGCACCGATTTGTCTGGAATTTGCGGTACAGCGACCCGGAGGCGATCCACGTACAATCGCCGTACAACTATCCGATCGCTGCGATCGTCGGGGCGACGCCGCTGCCTCCCCAAGGGCCGCTGGTGCTGCCGGGGAAGTACGAGGTGCGGCTTAAGATTGGCGAGCAAGTGCTCCGGCAGCCGCTGGAAGTCAAGATGGATCCGCGGGTGCCTTACGTACGAAACGAATTGCAAAGTTCGCTGGATCTGCAGCGAAAGATTTCCTCGGCGTTGGCGCGAAACTTTGCCGCTTATCGGCAAGTGAAGGATCTGCGAGCAACGCTAGCGGAAGTGAAGAAGCGGCCGAAGGAAGATACCGCGGCAGCTGCCGCCGCTTCGCTGGACGCGAAAGCTGCTGCACTGGAGGGTGAGCCGACACCCCTTCTTGAGGAGCCCAAGACGGTCAGCTTCACCGCAGTCAACGAAACATTAACGGCATTGATGGCGCTGGTGGACGGCGCCGATTTCGCGCCCTCGGAGGAATCGTTCGCCGCGTATCGGCGAACTTGCAAGGCATTGAACCTGACCCTTGCTTCGTGGAACGAGATTACGACGAAAGACTTGACGGCTTTCCGGGCAACGCTGGGGCAAAGCAACCTCGCGCCGCCGGCGGATTATTCCAGCCCAGGTGCAATCGAAAATTGCGGCAATTAGCGGCCCGGGCGAATCGTCACTTGGATGATGTAGCGTCTTGCAATTGCGTTAGCGCGTCCAGCACCTCTTGGCTGTGCTGGTCCGGTTTTACCTCGAGCCAAACCTTTTGCACTTTGCCTCGCGGATCGATCAGGAAAGTGTGACGCGCGGAATATTTCGCCTGGTTGTAAGTCATCACCGAATCGTATTCGGTGGAAACTTCCTGCTTGGTATCCGCCAGCAATTTGAAGCTGAGCCCTTCTTTGGTGCAAAACTTCTGGTGCGAGTCCTCGTCCTGTACGCTGACGCCGAGGATTACCGCATTTTTTTGCTCGTATTGCGGCAGATCGCGCTGGAAATTGTGCGCTTCGACGGTGCAACCGCTGGTGAAATCCTTGGGGTAGAAATACAGAACCACCCACTTGCCCTTGAAATCATGCAGGCTTACCGGCTTATTTTCCTGAGAGTTCAGAGTAAAATCCGGCGCCGGAACGCCCACCGAAGGTGCACTGCCGGCCGCCACAGAAAATCCGATCCCCGACGCAGTTGCCAGAATCACCACTATTGATCCCATCAAGCCAAGCTTCATTGTTGAATCCTCATTTTCTGCCCTTACTGCCACGCGATACTTATTGGACCTCACAAATGGTAATGGGGTGCTCAACGGAATGCCAGCGGCACAACCGCGTTGACAATAATTTTACTTTGGCGTCGTGAAGCGCCCGAATCCCAGCCGCACCTGCAGGGTGTTGATGCCGGGGTTGGGGGAGGTCAGGCCTGCGTTGGAAATATGCATGAAGCGGATTTCCGCGCTCCAGTTGTACTTGCCGCGCGGGAGATGCAAGCCAAGCGCGCCGGAGGTAGTAAAGTTCACTCGCGAAGTGCCGGGGGGCGCCGGGGTATTCGTGAAGAGCGTGCCGCCGCCGAGTTCGAAATAGGGCGCCAAGCTCTGGCGAGCCACAAAATTCCATTTCAGCGCAAAGGGATTCAATCCAAGTCCGTAGGCGGTTCTATTTCGTTGCGTCAGTACAAACAGGGGCACCGCGTCTATCGCATACTCGAATCGTCCCCGCAAAGGACCAGGTCCGACTTCATCGGTGACGATCCAACCATAGCGCAAGCCTACATTCCACACGCCGGTGTCCGATGTGCTCCCGTTGAGGCCATGCCCGCCGCCGGTCCACACCTGGATTTCGTGGCCGCCATTTTCGGGCCCAGCCTGGGCCCACAAGTCAGGTGTTTCCAGCACGCAGCACATCAGCAGCAGACACAGAACGGGAAAAATCTTCATCAGCCGCCGTCTCCTCCGCAATCAAGCCTGCCCACTATACGCTGGTCACGTCGATTTCCTAAGGCTTTGCCCATCGCGGCGCTGGATAAACGCGCGGAATAGTCATTGACATTCGCAAAGGGGTTAAGCATGGTGTATTCAGCGCGTTTAACGTAGTTAATCACGCGATAGCGAGATCGTTGATTCCCGTAATCGCGGGACCGTAGTATTGATTCGAATCTGGGATAGTCCATGTGATGGAGCCGCAAACGAATGATCCGGAAGCGTTTCATGATCCTGGGGCATGCATACCGCCTGCTCATTGCACTGGGTGGCTTCCTTTTGCTGCTGCCGCCGTTTTTGCTTGCCCAGGCGCCTTCCGACGAATCCGTTCCCGCGAACCCCGCTCAGGATGCCGAGCCAAGCCCAGTAATGTTCCCACATCCCGAGTCAGACCGCTTCTGGATCTCCGGGCAGGCCAATTTCATTTCGCAATGGCATCCCGCTTTCAATTCGCCCTATCAGGGACGCAACAGCCTCCCGCCCCAAGCCCAGGACGCCAGCTCTCGCGTTTTGACGGTATCTACCGGTCTGCGGCTTACTAACGCGGCTGAACTGTTGTGCGATGTGCAGGAAACGGGCGGGCACGGCATCGGCGAAGCTCTCGGCCTTGCGGGGTTCACCAATCTTGATGTGGTACGCAATCCGACGCTTGGCAAGGCTCCCTACATCGCACGGCTGATGTGGCACGAAGTCATTCCCATTGGTACTGGCGACGAGGACTCCACTCGCAACCCGCTTTCTCTGTTCCGACGTTTGCCGGCGCGCCGCATCGAGATTCGTTTCGGGAAAATGGGTTTGGCTGATTTCTTCGATCTGAATACTTATGGCAGCGACTCAAACTTCCAGTTTATGAATTGGACGGTGGACAACAATGGCGCGTATGACTATGCTGCGGACACTCGTGGTTTTACGTTCGCGGCCCTGTTGGAGTATCACGATCGGCACTGGGCAGTGCGTTTCGCCGAAGCGCTTATGCCCAAAGTTGCCAATGGCATCCACCTTGATGCCAATCTCGGACGCGCCCGCGCCGAGAACGTCGAGTTCGAGATTCATCGCGCCGTAATCCCAAAGCAGGAAGGCGTCTTGCGCCTGCTCGCCTACGTCAATCACGCCAACATGGGCAGCTATCGTGAAGCGGTCAATAATTTTCTCGCGGGAGTTACACCGATTCCCGAAATTACGGCGCATCCGCTGCAAACCACGATCAAATACGGCTTCGGGGCCAATTTCGAGCAACCTTTCAACGATTGGATAGGGGTGTTTGGACGTTGGGGTTGGAATGAAGGCCAACACGAATCGTATGCGTACACGGAAGTCGACCAAACTCTTTTGGGTGGTGTCGGCGCTAGCGGAACACGATGGGACCGAAAATTGGATCGTGCTGGAGTCGCGTTCGTCTCCAACGGAATTGCGCGCGATCATCAGCAGTACTTGGCGCTCGGGGGACTGGGCTTCCTTCTAGGAGACGGCCGCCTCAACTACGGCCGGGAAAATATTGTCGAAACATATTATACGCTGCACGTCTGGCGCGGCGCTTATCCTTCCTTCGGATTTCAGTATGTGGACCATCCTGGTTACAACCGCGACCGCGGCCCGGTTGCAGTTCCCACATTACGTTTGCACCTGGAATTCTGAGCCTTAACGATGATTGCGCAGGTTCGCCGGCCTCCATGGCTTCCGGTGCGAGGGAGGATTCTATTTTTGCACCACGCTCAACTTGGTCTCGAGCAAGTCCTCTGAATTCCCGCCTATCCGGATCGCAAAGGTACCTGGCTCGACCACTCGACGCATGTCTCGATTTAGAAATGACAGCTCCTTGGGTCCCAGCGCCAGCTCTACGGTTTTCGTTTCGCCGGCGTCGAGTGTAATCCGCCGAAATCCACGCAGTTCTTTTACCGGGCGCGTAACCGAACTTACTTCGTCGCGAATATAGAGTTGCACCACCTCATCGCCGCGCACTTTTCCCGTATTCGTTACATCTACCGACACTTTGGTTTCGCCTTCCGGTCCGATGCTGTCCGGAGCCAGGCGCACGTTCGCATATTTGAAGGTTGAATAGCTCAGCCCCCAACCAAACGGATACAGCGGCTTGGTTGTGCTTCCTAGATACTCGCGCTTGGCAGATGGCTTTTGGTAGTAATAGTCGGGAAGCTGCCCAGTGGAACGCGGCACGCTGATGGGCAGTTTCCCGCCGGGATTGTAGTCGCCAAACAGGACGTCGGCGGCAGCCGTTCCGGTCTCTTGCCCCAAATACCAGCCATCCAGGATGGCTGGCACGCTCTCTGCAATCGTATTGATCGAATTGGGACGCCCGTGCAAAAGCAAGACGACGGTCGGCTTCCCCGTAGCGACCACCGCCTTCACCAGATCGTCTTGATTTCCCAGCAAATCTAGGCTGTCCCGATCGCCGGGATGCTCCACGGCCCACGCTTCCCGCGAAGTCTGCTCGTTTTCGCCCAACACCAAAATCGCCAGATCCGCTTTTTGCGCGATGTTCACCGCTTCTTGAATCCGTTTGGCATTCAGCGCCGCATCTCCCAGGACCACCTTGTCGGCGTTCCAGTCCGGCTCAGATTCCGTGATTTTGCAGCCGAGAGAGTACAGAATCTCGCTGCTGCCTCCGGCCTTTTCCTCGATCCCCTGCAAGACGCTGACGCCACGTCCAGGCTTGCCGCTGTAGCCGCCCAGATGCAATTCCGCGGCATTCGGTCCGATCACCGCGATGCGCTTGTACTTGCCTTTCTCCAGCGGCAGTAAATTGTTCTGATTTTTCAGCAGGATGATCGCTTCCTGCGCGACTTTCAGCGCTTGTTGCTGATGCTCGGTGCTATTCGTGATCTTCTCCGCGTAAGATGGATCGACATAGGGATCATCAAAGAGTCCCGCCAAGAATTTGGCGCGGAGAATCCGGGCTACTGCGCGATCGACAGTCGCCTCCGAAATACGGCCGGCCCTGACCTGCATCGCCAGCGAAGTGTAGGTATCCGGAAACGGCAGCTCCACATCGACGCCCGCATCCAAAGCCATCCGTGCCGCGTCCGCTTTGTTGGCCACTACGTGGTGGAGCTTGCGCAACTCATCGACTCCGAAATAGTCCGAGACCACGACTCCGTCGAAGCCCCACTCCTGCCGCAAAATGCCCGTCAGCAATTTGGTATTGCTGTGCGACGGAATTCCATCGATTTCGTTGTAGGAAGGCATCACCGCACCCACATGCGCTTCCTGCACGGCGGCCTCGAAAGGACGTAGGAAATATTCGCGGATTACGCGCTCGGAGTAATTCCCCGGGGCCGCATTGGTACCCCCTTCGGGCTGCCCGTGCACCGCGAAATGCTTGGCAGTCGCAAAAACATGCGATTTATCGATTGCCGGCCCCGATCCTTGAAATCCTTCGATGGCGGCCACGCCAATCCGCGAAACAAGATAAGGATCTTCTCCGTACGTTTCTTCCGTTCGTCCCCAGCGCGGGTCGCGCGCCAGGTCCAGCACTGGCGCCAGGCATTCCTGGGCGCCTCGCGCGCGCACTTCCGCCGCTACCGAGGTGAAAACGTCATGTACCAGCGCCGGATCCCAAGTGGAGGCCAGCGCAATCGCCGCGGGATACGAAGTGCCCTTGGGCGCGGCGTGACCGTGCAAACATTCCTCATGAAACAGAATAGGAATGCCCAGCCGAGTGTTTTCCTTTAGCCACTTCTGTATAGAATTGGTGAACTCCGCCATCTCCCGCGGTCCGCGGTTCTCGCTCGGACGCGACATTTCGCCTAAGCCATTTTTCAATAGAGCCGCTGCAGCATCGGGTGCAAACGCTCCCTTATCATCCACAATCAAAGGGTTCGTGGCGCTGATAAAGCCTCTGTTCTGCCAGGTGCCCTCCAGTTGCGCCACCTTTTCCTCCAGGGTCATCCGCGCAAGCAGGTCCGCCACGCGTTGCTCCAGCGGCGCACCTGCGTTTCGGTAGACAGGGATCTCCTGAGCCGCCGCATTGCGGAATGCGCAACATAGCAGTGCCGCCAGCAAAAACGGAAACAGCCAGCGTTGCGGTATTGTTGGGCAGATTTTCATGCACTCTCCTTACAGGATAATGGGCGATTGTTCGGCAGAGGGGCATACCTACTTGCCTGCTCAAGTCCGCAAGAATCTACCTTAAATCGAGAACCGTTAGTGCTACTAAAATGATCTTCGTACGGGCTTGTCTCAATAGCCTGGAACGCTAAGGATGCTATCGGATTGATTGACACTTTGCCGCCCTGCCGTTACAGTGCGCGACGCCATCAAAAGCGACTTCAACTTGTGTCGGCAACGCACAGTAGCCAGCTAAGTTGTCCGCTACGGAGATTTCAAATGACGAGCCCTAACGTGAATCATAGAAATCCGCGGCTCAGGTGGGTAATTGCCATCGCGTGTTGGTGTGTGTTCGGCGGGAGAGCCGCGGCACAATCGAAACCGGTGAGCCTTGAATGCGAATCGCTCATTACGCCCCTTGGGATGGATGCCAATAAGCCCGTGCTGTCCTGGAAACTGCAAGACACGCGGCCGGGCGCGAAGCAAACCGCCTATCAGATTCAAGTTGCATCCAGCGGAGCGTTATTGGCCGCCGGCAAACCGGATGTCTGGGACAGCGGTCGGGAGGAATCGGGGGACTCCTTTGGGGTCTCCTACAACGGACCTGCTCTGACGCCGAGCAAGCCGTACTTCTGGCGTGTTTTGCTTTGGGATCGCGATGGCAAGCCATATCCGCCGAGCGACATCAGCTGGTGGGAAACGGGGCTGCTCACCCAGAAGAATTGGACAGCCAAGTGGATTGGGTACGAGGAACCGGAGCTGCGTCGCGTTCGGGAATCGGGCGCAATCTGGATCTCCAATGCGGAGGCGCAAGGACCGAAGAACGGAAATAGTGCCGCACATGATTTCCGATTGCATTTTGAGGTGGCCAAGGCCGTCCGGCGCGCAGCCTTGTATGTGACCGGAGAAGACACCGCGGGCGCCTGGATCAACGGAAAGCAAGTGTTGCAGCCGGAATCTTTGCCACCCTGGCGGCAGATGCCGTGGAAGACCTACACGGTCCGCGATATCGCAAAGGATATTCAGAACGGCCAAAATGTGTTGGCCGTAGAAATCGTGCGCTACGCGGGCCGCGGCGGCGCAAATAGCGGTCAAACGCCGATGAGCGCGGTGATCTACCTCGAGGCTGAGGATGGTTCCGTGGAATTATTCAAGACCGCCCCGAAAACCTGGCGGGCCGCGTTCAACGCCAGTGGCGGATGGCAAAATCCCGAGTTTGACGATGCTTCCTGGAGGGAAGCGATTCCCTATGTGCCGCCACCATCGGATTTTGCCAGCGCCGGCCTGGGAAATCCTTGGCCCAACGGTTCCGTGAAGTCGCTTCGTCATGCATTCGCAGTCGAGAAACCTGTCGCCTCCGCCCGCATTTACGCCACCGCGCTTGGTGCGTACAAGCTCTGGCTTAACGGACAAAGCGTGGGTGATGAAATTCTGGCGCCGGGTTGGACCGACTTTCGGCAGCGCGTCGTCTATCAAGCTTACGATGTTACCGCGGATCTGAAAGCAGGGAAAAACGCGATGGCCGCACTGCTGGCTCCCGGCTGGTACTCGACTCCGCTGCAGTGGTACAGGCAGGGGTACAACTACGGCCAAACTCCGCCCGCTTTGCGGGCACAATTGAGAATTGAGTACAAGGACGGCTCGTTGGAAGAGATATCGACCGACGAACAATGGAAAGCGGAGTCCTCGCCAATTCTCAGCGCGGAGATTTATGACGGGGAAACCTACGATGCGCGCAAAATGCAAGCCAACTGGGATGTGGCCGGCTTCGACGACCGGCTCTGGAAGCCGGCCGAAATCGTGCAACCGCATGAACCGGAAATCGTCTGGCAATACTTTCAGCCCATCCGAACGGAAAAGATTCTAGATGCCAAGGAGGTCACCAGCCCGGCTCCCGGTGTCTACATTTTTGATTTTGGGCAAAACCTTTCCGGAGTGGCACGCATTCAAGCCTCCGGGCCGGCTGGCAGCGACGTTAAATTGAGATTTGCGGAGGTGTTGAACCCGGACGGCTCCCTGTATGTCGAAAACCTGCGGACTGCCAAAGCTACCGATCATTTTATTCTTGCTGGCAAGGGCCGCGAAGAGTACCAGCCGGCCTTCACGTTTCACGGTTTTCGCTACGTGGAGATCTCCGGATTAAAAGCGAAGCCGCAGCTTGGGGACGTGCAGGCAGTTGTTTTTCACACCGATGCTCCGTTCACCGCAACGTTAAAGACCGGCAGCGCCATGATCAACCGGCTGTGGAGCAACATTTTGTGGGGTCAGCGTTCGAACTTCATCGGAGTCCCCACCGATTGTCCGCAACGTGACGAACGACTTGGATGGTCGGCGGATGCCCAGGTGTTTTGGCGCACGGCCACCTACAACATGGACTTAACGGCGTTCTCTCGGAAATTCGGAGCCGACCTGCGCGGAACACAAGTGGACACCGACATGTACGGGATTTTCGCGCCGGGCACCTCCAGCCCGAATCCCGGTTACGGCACTGGATGGAGCGATGCAGGCGTCATCATTCCCTGGACTTCCTGGATCCAGACCGGCGACAAGCAGGTGATTGAACAGAATTGGTCGGGAATGGAGAAATACCTCTCCGCGATTCAGGTCCAAAACCCGAACTATCTTTGGATGAAGAACTATGGCATTCCCTTCGCGGATTGGCTGGCCCCGGAGGGCGTAACTCCGGTGGACTTGATTGCTACGGCTTATTGGGCCTATGACGTCACGCTGATGCGCCAAATGGCGCACGCCGTTGGAAAGACCACCGAAGAACAGAAGTACCGTGAGCTCTTTGAGAACATCAAAGCTGCCTTCAATCAGGCCTACGTTCACCCTGACGGCTTTGTCGGCGGGGTTCCGCCGCCGCCGGTCTTTGCCTCCGGGACGGAAACGAAGCTGGGGGACAAGCCGGTCGAAACGCAGACAGGTTACGTGCTGGCGCTGCATATGAATTTGCTGCCCGAAGCACTGCGCAGCGCCGCCGCGCAGCGATTGGTAAATCGCCTGGAAGCCAACCATTGGCGGCTCGGCACCGGATTCTTGGGAACTCCCTATCTGTTGGGAGCGTTATCCGATACCGGCCATTCCGATATCGCTTATCGCCTGCTTCTCAAAACCGAGTACCCATCTTGGGGTTATCTGGTGGAGCACGGCGCCACCACCATGTGGGAACGATGGAACGGCGACCAGATGCGCGGCGACCCCAGCATGAATTCCTACAATCA
>Ga0070730_10006271_pt1 | contig 10187 bp, 19 predicted proteins | sample Coa_R1_3_FD_66447 | JGI IMG/M metagenome (GOLD analysis project Ga0070730, IMG submission 66447) | Surface soil microbial communities from Centralia Pennsylvania, which are recovering from an underground coalmine fire - Coalmine... | ecosystem: Environmental > Terrestrial > Soil > Unclassified ... | reverse complement strand
GGGCGGCGGCCCGTAACCTGTCCGGCGATCGGGCTGCCCTGGCCTGCCCGCATAGCCCGAGGTGGGCCGCCGCGAGGGTTCCCTTGTCAAGTCCGCTCGTTGATCGCGGCAGAGGGTGGCCCGGCCATGCTCGTGGAGTTGAGCCACGAGCCCCGGGCCAGTTAAAGCTCGGGAATGGGAATCGCCGGGCCCACCGTAGTGGCGCCGTAGCTCGCCATGATTGCGGCAAGGGCTTGCGTGTCCGGGGTTCCCTCGGCGGACTGACGGTATGCCTCCATCTCGGCGAAGACGCCTTCGGCACCGCCGGGAATCCACATGATCACGAAGCGGGCTGGCTCTTGGCTGCGGTTCGCGAAGGCGTGCGGCGTTCCCCGTGCACCCCACGCGAGCCCGCCTGCAGCAATGTCGTGCAGCTCCTCACCGATCTGCACGGTCAGCACGCCATTCAGAACGAAGAACATCTCGTCTTCCGCGGAGTGGACATGCAGGTGCGGGCCAGGCGTGCGCGGTGGCAGCGTGACCTCCCCGAGCGCCATCAGCCCGTCGGTATGGCGGCTGGCGATGCGGATGAAAGGACTGCGCGGCCCCTGCGGTGGCGCATCCGGATGCTGCTCGCCGGGTGCCAGGATAAACGGCGAACTCAACGGTCCTCCCGACGTTGCTGACCCAGGTCCGGGATTCGGGTCGGCGCCAGCCCGTTCTGGACGGACTGCATTATGCCACGCATGGATCATGGATCGTGGGTGCGGCGCCGCCATCTCACTGATCCCACCTGATGGCGCAACTGGTCTCTCGCTGGCTGGGCCACAAGTCGATCACCACGACCGTGGACCTCTATGGGCATCTCGTGCCCGAGGCCAGCGGGCGCGCCCGTGACGCGCTGGACAAGGCGTTCGAGGTCGGGTGGCAAGCCCTGTGAGCCTCGGACAGCACAACTGTCAGCGGTACGACTGGCAACCAAGCTTGCTGCCTGCGCGCAAGAACACTGTCAACACCTGCTTGACACCTTGCGGCACCGCGCTTGCCGTCATGAATGTGCCCGGAATGTGCCCGGGCCCGTTCCATGCTGCCTATCAGCGCAGGTCAAGGCGATGTGTGAGGGGCGAGCCGGCCTGTAGGCCGGGTTCTGTCACCCCCGGGTTCCTGGCCTGCCACTACTCCCCCGGTGTGCCGTCTGGCCTGCGGAAACTCGTCTCACCAGTTCTCATCGTTTCCCGTGCCCGCTCAACGTCCGGCGGAACAGGGCCGGAACAGGGGCTCAGCCGCGCTCGGCGACGAACGTCCCCCAGCCAGCCACGGTGCGCGTCAGGCCCTCGCGGCGCAGCACGTCGAGCGCCTTGACCGCGGTGCCTTTGCTGACCTCGTACTCCTGCATGAGGCGGGTGATGCTCGGCACCATGTCGCCGGGCGCCAGCTCGCCGACCTCGATCTGGCGGCGCAGGTCGGCGGCGATCTGCTGGTAGGGCGGCATCGCGCCGCGCTGCTCAGGCACAGGACAACGTTACCGACCGTGCACGGCCTTAGTCACTCTCTGTATACCGTGGACTACCTTAGACGTGCGCGGTACGGTGAGAATCCGTGAGAAACAACGGGACCGTCCGGCGTCGGTGAACGCCGGACGGTCCCTTGATCACCAACCTGCCGTAACAGGAGGCGACCCATGGACGATCATTCCAGCGCCAGCCCGATCGTGGCCACAGGTGAGACTGTCGGCGGCGTCCTGTCCGACCTCGCCGCGCTCGCCGGGCGCCTGCCCGGCCTGCGTGAGGGCGAGGCCGGGCGGGAGGCGAGCATTCTCGACCGGCTTGCCGAGGAACTCGCCGAGGCCGCCGCGGTCCTGCGGGCAGCGCCCGGCGAGCACCCCGGCGGCATGTCATGAGCCGCGCCCCGGCCGCCGCACTTGCACCGCTGATCGGCAAGTTCCCAGGCTGGGAATGCTGGCAGAGCATCGCCGGCCTGCTGTACGCCCGGCGCCGGAAGTCCTCACCGCCGGTCGTGTTCCGCGACGTGACCGCCGAAGGGCTCGCTCGGCAGATCCGCGAGTGGGAAGGAAACCGGCCCGTCTAGGAACCGCTGATACGCGAAACGGCCCGTCCCCGGTTGTCTCCCGGGGGCGGGCCGCTTCATGCCCTAGGCCGCGTCCGATGCCACGCCCCGGGACGTTTCCCCTCAGTGCGAGCACTCAGGGCAGCACGGCAGCCGGTCCCGCACATGCGGCCCAGGACTGGCCACCCCGCACGTCGCAGGGTCGCAGCCGCAATCCTTGCGCTTAGCCATGACGCCTCCCGCTCAGCCAGTGTGGAACACGAACGCGTTGGACCCGTAGGCGGCGCCGGCCGTGGTGATGTCGGCCCCGGTCCTGGCCCACGAGTACCAGCCACGCTGCCCGGTCGGCAGCGCCGACGCCTGGGCGAGCACCAGCGGATCGAACAGCAAAACAGACGGCTGGCGGTCCACGATGACCAGCTGGCTGAAGTCACCCAGGCACAGGTTCTTGTGCGTGCCGGTGCCGTTCACCGCATCCATCGCGCTGGCCTCGTAGAACGGCAGTCCCAGCATCATCGGCGGGTTATCGGTGCCCACGTTGTCATTCACCAGCGACGTAACCGACCCAGTGAACGACGGAATCTGGCGGCACGCGTCGATGATGTTCACGTTGGCGATCCACGCCGGGCGGGCCGAATCGTAGGCCCGGAACCGCGGCGCCAGGTTGACATGCAGCCCGTAAACCATCGCCGCGGTCAGGGCACCCAGCGCGGTGTCCGACGCACCACGGGTGATCACCCCGAACGGCTGAGCCGACCCGGTGCCCGTGGTAAACGCGGTCAGCTCCAGGCGGGACCGGGCCTCATCGATCAGCCCCGGCACCTGGTTACTCAGGTCGGTGTCCGTCATCGCCTCAAACGAGCCGTAGATCCACACCGCCGACTTGTACGGCGTCACGGCCAGCTGGCCCAGGCTTGGCGTGGTGTCGGTGACCGCTACGCCCTCAGCCACCCAGTTGGCCGTGCTGCCCGCCGACGTGATGCCCTCCCACACGTTCGACGTGCCGATCACCGTCCGGGCAAGCTTACGGAACGGGCCGACCACCCCCGCGTTGGTGATCATGATGTTGGGGTCAAGCTGCAATGGCAGCGCGTACGCGCCCACCGCGCCCGAGGTCTCAGCGAACGCGGCCCGCACCAGGTCATTGGTCCGCACGTCCCGCCACGCCTGCCGCTGGTCGTCGGTGAACGTCTCGAACCCGGTGCCCCCAGCGCCGTAGAACTCGGCCGGATATCTCAGCACGCTGCGGAAGCACTCGGCGTAATGCGGATTGGACAGCGCAAGGAACAACTCGGCCGCTTGCGCCTGCTCGTCACGGGACCGCTTCACCGTCATCCCCGGCCACCCCGACGACTCCGCGAACGCGTCCGCGAGCTTCCCGCACCCGTCCCGGGTGAACGTGCGCTCCAGGCCCTCAACCACGGCATGCGCGCGGGCGAGCAGCCCGCTGGCGGTCTCCCGGCCTGCCCCGCCATAGGTGGTATGCCCGGCCAGCGGGCTGCCGTCCACGGCGCGCCACGGATTGCCCATCCGCTGAATGACCTCGGCCGCCGACTCCAGGCGGTCCCCCAGGCCCTTGACCAGAGCAGGCGCGCCGCCAAGCTGGCTGCCGCTATCAGGCCCCTCCCGGTTAGCCGGGTCAGCCATCAGCGCCATGCCGCGGCTGATCTGCTCCGACCGGCGTGCCCGCACGTCGTCCCGCTCAATCAGCGTGGCGAGCACGCTCAGCTCCGCATTCAGCGCGAGCAGCTCGTCATCCTGCGCACGGGTCCGCCGGGCGTACCCCTCAAGCTGCGCCACGTCCTCAATGATCTGAGACCGGCGGACATCCCACTCCGGCCGGGCGCGGCCCTCGTGCGTGGTGCGGGCATAGTCGCAGAGACGCAGAAACTGCTCGTCCCGGGTTTCCATCGTGGAACTCCATCCGCGCGAGTGACAGCTACCGGCCCTTCCGGGCCTTTCCACTCGCCGGGTCGCTTGGCCCGACCACGAGGGTTACTCCCGCCAGCCAGTTGGCTGAAGCGGCACCACCCAGCCTAGCGCGGGTCAGCCGCCCAGTCCTTCACTGCCGGTCAGCCGCTGCAACTCCGCGATCCGCGCCGCGAGGTCCCGGCGCCGGGAATCGTCCACGTCGTAGGACGCACGCAGCAGCCGGTCGTTGAGGTCGTGCACGGCCAGGCCGAACGCCGCATTCCACTCGTGCTCCCTGCCCGCCTGGATCGCGGCATCGCGCACCTGAGCGAACTCCTCCACCGGGCCGGAGACGAGAGCCCGCAGCATGTCATCGACTACCCCGGGCGAGGCCGGAGGCTCAGGCTCGGGCGGTTCGTCGCTCATCCAGCCGCTCCCAGTCACGGCCCCATGCTCCCACCCGCAGCCCGGCGCCGGGCGCGCTTGGCCCGGATCCAGGTGAGGAAGGATGCGTCGGGATGCTCGGCGAACCACGCCAGGAGCGCATCGGTGTACCGGCGGTGGCAGCGCTCGTAGTCCAGCTCCTCACCCACCAGCGCCCATTCCTCCGGGTCGAACTCGGCCAGCCCGGCAGGCATCGACGCCAGCGGATCGGCGCCGGGGTGCCTGTGCCGGGCCATCCTCACACGTCGCCGAGCGAACGGCAGAACTCATCCAGCCACGCCGGATGATCCTCCCCCAGCCACGCCAGGCGCGCCGCCCGGTAACGCACCAGCGCGTCCCGCCGCCGCGCCTGCGCTACCTGCCACGGATCGGCCAGCATCGCGTAGCAGCGGTGCCCGCACGGGCCGTCCAGCGACACGCACGGCGCGCCGTAGCCCTCGCCGCGGCAGGCATAGATGCCCAGGCACTCACCCTCGACCGGCGGCCACTCAGCCTCCACGAACTCGCGGAGCGGCGCCGGGAACAAGTCCTGCGCCCTATGCCGCGCCACCCCGGGCCCTCCATCGCGCCTGCGCCGCAGCCACCGCGGCCGGGGACCGGCGCCTGCCCTCCGCCTCATCCGGCATAGGGAGTGCCATGCTCCTGAACAGCGCGTCGAGCACCCGCCGCTGGTCCGCCGACACCTGCAACAGCGGATGAGCCCGCGGCTGCCCGGCGTAACCCTCCACCACGGGCTCGGAATCCATCAGAACCGCGTCGATCCGGGCCAGATTGTCCGCCACCCGGCACGCCTGCCGCAGCAGCTCAGCCTCGTGCGGCGCCAGCTCATAGGCGCCCGTGACGGCCCGCCATAGCGCCTTGCCTGCTTGGTCAAGGCTCTGCGGCGGCCTCGCGCGTGCCATGTCACCCATCGTGACACACCGGTTGGGGAAATGGCCTCGCGCATGCCACGGACGGAGACGGGTGACTGCGGGGTCACGCTGAGTGACCATCACGCTACGGCGATCCGTCGCCACTTAACGTCACTATCCCGGGGTTGGTGGGAGTGGCGTCACTCCCGGCGGGTGGTCAGGAGCGCCGGTTGCGCGGCCGGGACTGGCTGCCCTGCGTCGCCAGTGCATCGCCAGGGGGACCGTCGCACTCGCCGCAGCGTCATGCGGCGCGGGTGGCATGCGCGAGTACGCGCTGCTCCTCCACCGATTCCGATACGTGCTCATCCAGCTGCACGCGAACTGGCCGTTCCGGGGTGGACAGGTACAGGCCGATCGCCTCTGCGAGGGCTTCCCGGAGTTCGCCCATGTCGGCACCGGAGGCGAAGCAGCCGGGAAGCTCGGCGACTTCTGCCCACAGGAGCTGGCCGGGCTCACGGTGGATGCGAAGGGTATAGGCGATGGCGTCGTTGCCGCTCATTCCCCTGCACCTCCTCCCTTCAGGCCCGCTTGACGGAGTATCGCATCCCGGAGCCCGGCTGAGTAGTCCTGGCCTCTGTGCTTCGGGAGTGTAATAGGCCGCTGGCCTGGCTTTTCCATCTTGATGACGTGCTTGCCGCCGCGGGTCTCGGTCCAGCCGTCCCGCTCAAGCAGTGCTTTCGCGCTCTTCTGGTTGAGAACGCGCGGAAGGCGGTCTTTGTTCGCAGCCATCATCGGCCATCGTGGCAGGAGTGGCCATCGCAGGTGCCGGCTTCGTCGATGTCCTCGGTGATGGTGGTGCGCGTGGCTGGTATCCGCACCATGCCGGCGCGGGCCACGGTGGCAACGCCGGTCTTGCGCCTGCCGCGCCGCTGCCGCTGCTGGCGGCGACTGGCAGCGATGGCGCCCTTCCACTTGGCAAGCTGATCCTTTCCGGGACCGCGCAACTGGCTGTAACTCATGGTGCTGTCACTTCCTCCGGCCAGATGATGGCGTCCGGGTCGTCGCTGCTGAAGTCCATGGCGCCCTGGCCGGGGATGTCCTTGAACTTGCCCGGCGGGATGTCGGGCACGTACTTGCGGCCGAGTCGCTTGCCTGCTGGCAGCGGTTCTGCCTTCTGGTAAGTGGACTTGCCGAACCTCGGAGTCCTGGCAGTGGTCATGGTGCTGTCCTCTCTGGGGTACTGACATTCGTGGTGAACTTTCCGAGCACGTCAGGGTCGGTGCCGCGAGCGAGCGAGTACAGCCAGCGGACCTTGCCCGCCGTCCCGTAGGGCTCGTCCTCGGTGACGAGGCACTCCAGGAGGTGAAGTTCCTGGAGTGTGCGGTCGGCCGTGGACCATGGCACTTGCACGCGGCGCGCGACCTCGGCCGTGCGGGACATCGGGTGCCCGGCGATGTCGGCGAGCACGGCCAGCCGCAGCGGGGGCATACTGTCCCGGGCGGCCCGCGCCGCTACTGCCATGGCGGCCTCGGCGGGCATGCCGAGCGCGATGCCGCCGCGGACGAGCTGGACGAGTTGCTTGGCGAACCTGGTGGGCATTTCCAGGGCGTGCGCGAACATCGGGTTGCGCTGGTAGTCGCGTTCCACCGCGGTGCGGCACCTGGTCACCAGGTCGGCGAGGCCGAGCAGGTCGTCCAGGTGTCCCGCGGCGACCTCGCCGCCGGAGTCCGGTGTCACCCCGGCGAGCAGCCTGCCGACGTGCGCGGCGAGCTCGTCCCGCATCACCGTCTCGTGGTCGACGTTGGCCATGGCCTGTTTCCCCGCGGCCCGGCGGTGCTGGCCGGACGACATGCGCACCAGCACGAACCGGTCGCCCATGGTGGACACGACCTGATAGGCGGAATCCCACGCGGTGGTGACCGCGCAGATCAGCACGATCCGGCCGCGCCAGGTGAGCGTCTGCCCGCCGTCGGTGCCGACGTTGCGGGACCAGTGGCCGTCGTAGATCTCCCGCAGCGCGGCGAGGACCAGGGCGCGGGTGTCGCGGTTCATCGACAGGACCGAGGTGAAGTCCTTCACCACCAGCAGGCCGCGCGGGCCGATTTTGCGGAGCAGCCCGCCGGTCGCGTCGTTCGCCCGGTCCCGTTTGCTGGTCCCGGACAGCAGTGCCGCCTCGCCGTTAATGGTGGAGATGACGTGCGCGCCCGCGCCAGTCAGCGGCGCCACCGTCTCGGTCTTCGCCGCGCCGGACCCGCCCACGACCATGAGCCACGGCGGGTCACCGCCGAGCCGCTCGGCCGCCGCGGCGGCGAGTACGACATCGAGCGCACCAAGGTCGTACTTCTCCCCGAACCACCGGAGGTACGCCTCATGCGTACTGCCCAGATCTTCACCACGAATGTCAGTAAGGGTGTAGCGCGGGCCGTGCGGCGCGGCCGGTGGCGGCTCGTTGGGGATCTTGCGGGCGCGTTTCCGCGGCGCGTGGCCGTTAGGTGATACCGGGGTGGCCTGGTCCTGCACGCAGCCGTTGAGGCATGTGCCGTCCGGGTCGAGCAGCACACCACACCGGCCGCACTCGCCGGTCATGCGGCACCGTCCCGGCAGCAGGGCATCCACCGGCCACCCGCGCTGAACTGGCCGGGGCATGGCTGCGGCGCGTGCACCGGCAACGGGGTGAGCAAGAGGCAGTCAGCGGGCAGGCCGCAGCCGCATGCGTGCTGCTCCCGCCACGTCCAGCACCGCCACGCGGCCAGCTCGCCCGCGGCGTCAGGGTGCTGCCGTATGGTGGTGGGTGACGCGCTGCCCGCGCTCATCAGCCCCCCGGTCCGCCGCCGGGGGGTTTGCTTTGCGGCCATCGGTCACGCAGTCCTGCCGCCGGCGATGGTGCGCGAGTTCTCCCATGCGATGACGTCGGCCAGCCTGTAGCGGCAATGCCGGCCGATCTTCATGAACCTCGGGCCGGTGCGGGTCTTGTTCCATCCGTAGATGGTTTCGACTGACAGGCCGTAGCGCTCGGCCAGCTCTTCGGGGCTCAGGTGCTTGTCATGCTTTTCGCCGTGGTGGTCAAACACGCTGGCCGTCCTTTCGACGGTAAATCCCGCTGGTCCTGCGGGATAGTCCGTGGCCAGCGTGGGGCATCGGTGAATGCCCGTCAAATCCGTGCTACCATCCGTAGATATGACGGTAAGCGATACGGTAGCGGCAAGGGTCAGAGAAGTGCGCAAGCGGCGCGACTGGTCACCCGCGGACCTGGCCGCGCGCTGCGCGGAACTGGGCGCCGCTGACCTGACGGAGAACGTCATCGAGAACATTGAGAGCCGGTCGGCGCGGGCCAGCAAGCGCCCGCGCCCGGTGACAGTGGACGAGCTGCTCATCCTGGCCGACGCGCTGAACGTCTTCCCGGTGCACCTTCTCGTGCGGCCGGATGACGGGGACAAGCTCTATCAGGTGACCGCCGCGGTGACAGAGCCCGGTTACCGGGTGCGCCACTGGATCCGGGGCCTGCAGCCGCTGCGCAGGCTGCCCAAGGTCGGCGATGTCCGGCGGCTTTGGTCCGAGGTGCCGCCGGAAGACTTCGAGGCCATGCAGCAGGGCCAGTGCATCGCCTGCGGAGGAAGGCCACCGCGGGACATCCTCAGCAAGGAGGGCCGGGACGATGGCCAGCATTAAGAGGCGCCCAGATGGCCAGTGGCGGGCCCGGTACCGCGACGATGCCGCCAAGGAGCACGCACGGCACTTCGGGCGCAAGGTGGATGCTCAGCGGTGGCTGGACGAGGTCACCGCGAGCATGGTCACAGGCGCCTATGTGGACCCGGCGGCCGGGCGCGTCACGTTCGCCAGTTATTTCGCCGAGTGGGCCACGCGGCAGGTGTGGGAATCCGGCACTGACCGCGCTGTGCGGCTCGCTGCGGGCTCGGTGACGTTCGGGGACGTACCGCTCGCGGCGCTGCGCCGCTCGCACGTCGAGCGCTGGGTCAAGGCCATGCAGGCCGCTCCCCGCGGTGAGGGCCGGCCGCCCGGGCTCGCGCCGGGCACGATCCGCACCCGCGTCAACAGCGTGCGCGGCGTGCTGCGCGGCGCTGTCCGTGACCGCGTGATCCCGTCCGACCCGAGCGACGGCATCACGCTGCCGCGCGTGCGGCGCCCCGAGGCAGCGATGACGCTCCCGGCCACGGCGCAGGTGCGCGCACTGCTGGACGCGGCACCCGGCGAGTGGCGCGCGTTCGTGGCGCTGTGCGCGTTCGCCGGGCTGCGGCTCGGCGAGGCCGCCGCGCTCCAGGTGGGGGATATCGACTTCCTGCGCCGCACGCTGACGGTCGCGCGGCAGGTGCAGCGCGGCACGGGCGGGCACGTCGAGATCCGGGCGCCCAAGTACGGCAGCGAGCGCGCGGTGTACCTCGCCGATGGCCTGGTCGAGATCCTGGCCGCGCACGTGGCCGCGCACTGCCCCGGGTTCGGTTCCGGCCGCTGGCTGTTCGGCTTCGGCAAGGACTTGCCGCCGCATCAGAACACGGTCGGCTTCTGGTGGCGCAAGGCGCGCACGGCAGCCGGGTGCGGCGCCGTCAAGCTGCACGATCTGCGGCACTTCTTCGCCAGCGGCCTGATCGCGGCCGGGTGGGACGTGGTCACGGTCCAGCGCGCACTCGGCCACGGCAACGCGACGGTCACGCTGAACACCTACGCGCACCTGTGGCCGACCGCCGAGGACCGCACTCGCACCGCCGCGGCGGCCATGCTCGCAGACACACTCAGCGCGAGCGCTGCGGACTCTGCGCGGACTGCCGGGCAGGCATAGCGCGCTGGCCTGCCGGAACGCGCCGGATCACACGTTGAAGCGGAACTCGACTACGTCGCCGTCCTGCATGACGTAGTCCTTGCCCTCGATGCGGGCCTTCCCGGCGGCCCGCGCGGCGGTGACCGACCCGGCCGCGACCA
>Ga0070730_10006270_pt1 | contig 10188 bp, 9 predicted proteins | sample Coa_R1_3_FD_66447 | JGI IMG/M metagenome (GOLD analysis project Ga0070730, IMG submission 66447) | Surface soil microbial communities from Centralia Pennsylvania, which are recovering from an underground coalmine fire - Coalmine... | ecosystem: Environmental > Terrestrial > Soil > Unclassified ... | reverse complement strand
GGAACTCGGCGATGGTTACTTGACCCAGTGCGCTGCATGGGTACCGACGAGCTCGGCTGCATCCGCTCACTTCGGTGTCCACCACATGCCGGATGGGACAATCAACGTCTATTCAAATCCGGCCGCGATATCGGCGGCGTTCCGGGCTCCGTTGTTCTCCGATTCGCGCATGGGCGGAACCCCGATCGTAGGTTTTGGCCGCTGGAACGTAGACTCAGCCCTGACCAAAACCACGAAGATCACCGAACGCGTTTCGTTCGGGCTTACGCTGCAGGCTGTCAACGTCTTCAACCACATGGAGTTTGTGGATCCGACACCTGACCTCAGCAACACCACAACCTTCGGCCAAACCAGTACCCAGTACAACACGCCGCGATTCCTAAACATCGGAGCTCGCGTCGATTTCTAGCCTGAGAGAGAAAGAAGGCCGGGCTTCGGCCCGGCCTTTTTTTGTACCCTGAACCAAGAAGCTGTCAACTCTCGTAGGCGGTCAGAGTCCCGTGGAAGAGCGGCGCTTCGGCGCCGCGTCAAGGCACGGACAAACGCGGGCTTAGCCCCTCAGGAGTTGAGGTAAGAGATCCCGGCTTACCGGTGGGCCAATCCGTAACTCACCGCTCCAAGAGAAGTCCCCATGTTGATCACGGAGGTGAGTCGCTCCAGGCGGTGATGGTTCGTCTTGTGGAAGAAATAGCCCAGGCCGATCACTCCGGCCGTTTCGCCTGCGAAGTTCATGGCCAGGCCGGCGGTAGATTGGCCCCAGACGCGGACCAGCGGGTTGAGTTCCTGGCCGCCACTCTGCAGGTTGGCGCGCGTGACCGCAAAATCGGCGGCGCTCGACAGGACTACGCCCGCGAAAAGCGCGCGATTCTGATTGTCCCAAAACTTGTGAGAGGTCTCCGCACGGGGCGGCGTCGCGACCAAGGGCTTGGCCCGTTCTACGGCAGGACTCGGCGCGTCGGGCATTGGACCTTGTGCATGCAGGCGGGAACTCACAGTTACGGACAGCAAGATGCCGACTGCACTCGCCAAAAGATTAAAAGGTCTGGGGCTTGCCATAGGTGCTTGCGATTCACGCAAGCACTGATGGCTAGGGCAATCGGAACGCCAGAAAACAACGATTAGAGATGTAGTAAATGGTGCAAATAGAGCTGCTTACAGATCCATCCCTTCTCCTGCCAGGCACTCGATGTGCATTATTTTGCACCACGAGTCATCGGCTTTCTGCAATGGCGATTCGAGATCGGACTTACTTCTTGTAGACCACGCCGCCTTTCATAACGAAGCTAACATTTTGCAACGCAGAAATATCCTGTAGCGGATCGCCCGGTACGGCGATGACGTCAGCAAAGTAGCCCGGTTCCAAGCTGCCGATCTGCCCATCCCAACCCAATAGTTTTGCTCCGTTCACCAGGTCCGCCTGCAGCACGGCAAGCGGAGACATCCCGTTTTTGACCATCAGGACAAATTCACGGGCTTGAGTTCCGTGGGGAAACGGGCCCACATCCGAGCCAAGCGCCATCGGTACGCCTGCGGCAACCTGCTTCTTAAATTCCTGCGCCTTCAGATCGAGCACTTGATGTTCCCGTGCGCCTTGCGCAGGAGTGGCTGCATGTTCCGCAAAATACTCGAAGATTGTGAACGTGGGCACTGCAAAGATCTGCTTCTCCTTCATAATGCGCACGGTCTCATCGCTGAGTTGATCGGCATGGTCAATCGAGACCACCCCAGCTTGCGCGGCGTAGAGCGTTCCAGGCTCTCCCGTGGCATGAACCGCGACATGCTTGCCCAGGCGAGTGGCCTCTTTGACCGCGGCCTCGAGTTGAGGCTCCGTGTATTGATACGGAGTCGAGAGCCTGCCGTCCTTCACTGAATCGGCTCCGGTTTCGTAAATCTTGATGAAGTCCGCGCCTTCCTTGAACTGCTGCCGCATCACCGCGACGAGTTCGTCAGCGTTGTTGGCATAATCGGCGTTGGACAAGACGTGCTGGGCAGGGTTGTAGCCAATCGCGTCTTCGTGGCCGCCTAGGATGTTGATCGCGTTTCCGCTGATGCGCAGCCGTGGGCCGGGAGTGCGTCCCTGGTTAATCGAATTGCGCACAGCTGTATCGGCTGACCCTGCGCCTTCCGTCCCCATGTCGCGCTCGGCCGTAAAGCCAGCCATAAGGTCGTCTCGCGCCGCGAGCGTCGCCATGATGGTGCGCTCAGGAACGGACTCCTGCACCGTCTGCAAATCTTCTGCCCCGGGATGAAGGAACAAATGAATGTGTGCGTCGATCAGCCCCGGCAGGAGCATGCGATCGCCTACGTCAATCACTTCGGCATCGGCGGGATGCTTGACGGACTGGCCGACCTCAACAATTCGTTCTCCTTGAACCAGAATCTCGCCAGGCTTGATCACACGTCCTGTTTTCACATCAAGGAGACGCGCCGCGTGCAGGAGGACAGGGCGTGAGGGACTCGGCGAGGTCTGGCCCATCCCGTGGATCGCGGCAGCCAACAGGAACAAGGAAAGCAATGACTTACGGTTGTTCATAACGTCGGCGATGGTATCACTGCAAAACACCGGTTTCCACTTGGCAGCCATTTCAGTGATTTTGATCACACTGAGCAGTACAGGAGGGCACACCGAAAAAGCCATCCCTCAAAGAGAATTGAATTACGGGTATGAATGACTTTGGGGTTTTGACAAATCGCAAGCGGGCTTTGATCGCACTAGTTCACTCCATCGTGTTCTTGGGCGTGGCGCTACACGGCTTCCTCAGACGGAAGCCTGGGGTTTTGAACGGCCCCGGAACGGGCGATCTCGTACTGATTGGAGCCTATCTGCTGGTGGCCTCCATTCTTGCCTGGTTGGTGAGCGCGTCGAGCTGCCACCGTGAAAGGCTCTATTTCGCGCTATGCGCCAGCAGCGCGACCTTCGGACTCCTGCGCACGATCTTTGGTGACGCTTTTCTGCCCGCAGCGCAATACCTGCGAGTGGTGATGCTGAGTTCTGCCGTCGTAGTGGGCTCAGTGATTGTTCGTTCCTTTTCCCGACCCGTCGCGGAGCGGGCGGTGTCCGAATAAGAAGCTTCAAAACAAAAAAACCGCTCGGGCAGTTTTTCCCGAGCGGCCAGTTCCAGGAGGCGAGGTTCAATCCTCACCCTTCCTAGGACAAGAAGAACTCCTTCGTCAGTGTGGCCCAATCTTCATTTGGCAGGTGTGCCGTGATGTCGTCGACCGCTACACCGCCGTCCTGCGCCAGAGCAGAGGCCATCGCCACCGGCATCCTCTTACGCAGGCGCTGCGCGGAATCCTCCATCCACATGCGAGCCAGCGCGCCGCTCAGGAGATTGCGGAAATTGATCTTGGCATCAGGAGCCTGCACGCTCACCAGCCAGCCCTCGCCGAACGGATCCTTCCGCGCCAACTCTGGATCTTTGGCGACGGCATCGTTGACATCGCTGATGGTGCCTTCGATCGGGGATACCATGTCCACAGACTTGCCATCGCGGAAGATCGTCCAGATCTTCTGCCCTTGCCGTACCCAACGTCCACGCTGCGGCAGTGTGATGCTGTCGATTTTGCCAATCAGCTTCGAAGCAAAGTCATCCATGCCCACACGGACCAGATCGCGGCTCTCGCTGAGCGCCCAGGTGTGCCCCGCGTGAAAACGAATATTCGGCGGAACCTCGAAACCCGCAACCACCGGAGGAACCATGCGGGGCTCAACCTCGCGAACAGCGCTCTGCACTGCGGCTTGAACGGCAATTTGTTTCTGACTGCGAACGTAATCGATAAGTAAGAAGATTGCGAATGTCAGCAGTACCAGGATGACGACCATAAAGCACCTCGCCCTGAGTTTCCCTTTTCACTCCGGGTCACTCACAGATTGCTAAAGGCAATCGCCCGGCCAAACCAAAGCACAACGTGGTTGTTTTCTCTGCACATTGTGCAAACCACAGGAGTTAGAAATTTGTCAGGCCGCGAAAGCAAAAGCGCTGCGAAGAAATGCAGCGCTCGTTTTCGATGAGGTTTGCAACATGGAGAAATGAAACGCTTACGTGCGTGCTAACTCAGGTTCGTCAAAAGTGAGTGTTATGAATGGTTTCCTCAGGAACTGGCGCGTGATGCAATCCGCATCAGCCCATGATGAAAAAAGCAGCGTTTCAGGACTGGTACGACCTTTGAAAAGCCTATTGACCGGCATCACAAAAAACGGTGACACCGGTCACGGCTGAGAAATTGCTAATTGTTGAAACTATTAACTGTCTGAAGCTGCTGAATTTCACGACAGCCTCTGATGTGATGAGGTATGCAGCTTGCGCCACTGTCCGATTTCCGCTCGTGGTTACGCCGGTAATCGCCCCTGCCCCCTCACTCATCTCAGGCGTCGACGAAAGGATTTCCGAGGCGAGTCTGTTCTGCTCGAACCATCGCCCGGAGCCGTTTAATTCATGAGCAAAGCACTCTTATATGACTCTACTCTCTGTATTGGATGTAAGCAGTGTGAGCAAGCCTGTGCCACACAAAATAATCTGACGTATAACGATTCGATTGCTGCCGAGGAATTTCAATCGGCACACAAACTGACGACGATTGTTACCAAAGGCGACAAGTTCATGCGCCGCCTGTGCATGCACTGCGAGCATCCCGCCTGCGCGTCGGTCTGCCCGGTGGGAGCATTCCATAAGACGCAAGAGGGCCCAGTCGTTTATGACGTATGGAAGTGCATCGGCTGCCGCTATTGCATGGCGGCCTGCGCCTTCAACCAGCCGAAGTATGAATGGGGCTCGCTGAATCCGCGAGTACGCAAGTGCATCATGTGCCCGGATCGAGTGGTCGCTGGCAAGCAGACAGCCTGCGCCGAGATCTGCCCGACGGGCGCCACAAAGTTTGGCGATCGCGACGACCTCATCAAGGAAGCCAAGGACCGCATCCGGCAGAATCCCTCGAACTATCTGGACCGCATCTACGGGCTCAACGAAGTTGGCGGAACCTGCGTCCTGATTCTCTCGGCCACGAAAGTCGAGGACTTCGGCTATCCCGCGTCGGCAAAAATCGGCGAAACGCCAATGCCGGAATATACCGGCCGTGTGATGGAAAGGGTTCCCGACTTCATTCCAGTCTGGTCGCTGGTCCTGGGCGGCATTTATTGGATTTCACACCGCCGCCAGGAGGTAGCGGAAGCCGAGGCGAACGAAAAAAAGAATGGGAGTTCGCGATGAAGATCAAGTTTACTTTTTGGAAGGCTGTCTTCGTTGTCATCATGGCGCTCGGCCTTTACTCCACCTATGTTCGTTATCTGCATGGCTTGGGCGCAGTCTCCAACATGACCGACCAGTTTCCCTGGGGTTTCTGGATCGGCTTTGACTGCCTCTGTGGAGTCATGCTGGCTGCGGGCGGCTTCTGCATGGTGGGAGCCGTGTATCTGTTCAACGTCGAAAGCCTGCACAGCGTTGTGCGTCCAGCCGTGTTGACCGCCTTCCTTGGTTATTTGCTGTTCATCGTCGGGCTGCTCTTCGATCTTGGGCGCCCTTGGTTCATCTGGCATCAGCTCATCTACATGAACCCGCACTCGGTGATGTTTGAAGTAGGCATGTGCGTGATGACTTACACCACGGTGCTCTTTTTCGAGTTCCTGCCGAACGTGTTCGAGCGCTTCAATCTGCAGCAGCCCATCAAGTGGATCAAGAAGATCTATCCCATTTTGATCGTGGCTGGAATCCTGCTCTCGACACTGCACCAGAGTTCGCTCGGATCGCTCTACCTGATCATGCCCAGCAAGCTGCATCCGTTCTGGTACACGCCAGCGTTGCCGTTCTTCTTCTTTGGATCGGCGGTTGCGGTCGGGTTGGCCATGACGATCTTCGAGTCCACGCAAAGCGCAAAAGCACTCGGGAGGCAACTTGAACTTTCGGTTCTCGTGCGATTGGGAGGAGCCCTGCTGGTTGCTTTGTGGGTCAACGTTTTGCTGCGTTTCGAAGACTTTTTCCATCGCGGGATGCTGCGGCAGATTACAAAGCCGAGTTACGAAGCTTATTTTCTATGGCTCGAGCTGGGTCTGTCGTTCTTCATTCCCATCGCTCTGCTCAGCTTCAAGAAGGTCAGGCTCTCGCCCAACGGCTTGTATCTGGTCTCGGTGATCAGCCTCTTCGGTTTCATCACCAACCGCCTCAACGTCAGCCTTATCGGTTTTGAGACATACGTGGGCCATCACTATGTTCCCAAATGGACGGAGTTCTCCGTCACCTTGATGATCATCGCGATGGGCTTCGCGCTGTTCGGAGTCGCGGTGAAATACCTGCCGATCTTCCCCAAGGAAGAAAAGATTTCGGAGCGGCTGGCCGCGCCGGAGCTGCGAGCTCCGGTGGGTTCGCCGGTACTGGAGCATGCAGGAGACTAGATCAACTCGGGTTCCTTGGTTACGAGTTCCCCAGACGCTTAGCATCAAGCTGAACGTGCTGTTGCTCAGTGCGATGGTCGTAATCTTCGGGCTGCTGGGGCTTATGAATGTTCGCTTGCACCGGCAGCATCTCGAAGAGAACACGCTGCTCACCGCCGAACGAATCAGCAACGTGATCAAGCACGGGACCACTGAGTACATGCTGCGCAACGACCGCGAAGGGCTCTATCGCTCCATCCGAACCATTGCTGAGGGGTCGGGCATTGAGAAAATTCGGATCATTGATGGTGATGGCCGGATTACTTACACCACGGCCGCGTCAGAGCAAAACCATGTGGTCGATAAGACGGGCGAAGCCTGCTACGGCTGCCATGCCCAATCGCAGCCCCTCGCGCGTTTGAACCGTCCCGATCGTTTTCGCATTTACCGCAATCCAGCGGGAACGCGGGTGCTGGGAATCATCACGCCCATTGAGAATCAGCCCTCATGCTCGAACGCGGCATGTCACGCACATCCGGCAGAGCAGCAGATTCTTGGCGTCCTCGACACCAATTTGTCGCTGGCGAAAGCAGATGTTCAGCTCGCGGAAAGCAGCCGGCGCATGATCGTGTACACCGGTTGCGCGCTCCTGCTCATTGCGCTCCTGAGCTGGTTCTTCGTATGGCAGGTGGTGGGCCGGCCGGTGAGGGCACTGCACCAGGCGACAGAGCACCTCGCATCCGGCGACCTGGGCTACCAGATCGAGGTGGGTTCCAAAGATGAAATAGGAGAACTTGCTCATTCGTTCAACGGCATGAGTAGTCGATTGAAGGTGGAGCACACGCAGAATGTGGAATGGACTCATACTCTCGAGCAACGGGTTGGGCAAAAGACCCGCGAGTTGAAGCGGGCGCACGAACATGCGCTGCATACGGAGAAGATGGCCTCCATCGGCAAGATGGCCGCCGTGCTCGCGCATGAGATTAACAATCCCCTATCCGGCATCCTCACGTATTCCAAGCTCCTGCGAAAGTGGATTGATCGGGAAGAGCTGGAACGCCAGAAAACGAATGGCGGAGATGCTGGAGTTCGCCGCTATCGTGAAATTTGCGACTCACTTGATCTGATCGCTTCCGAGAGCCGGCGTTGCGGCGATCTGGTGAAGAATCTGCTGACGTTCTCGCGTGCGACCCCGATGAACCTGCAACCGACGAATCTGAATCACGTGATCGAACAGGCTGTACGCCTCGTGCAACATCAGTGTGACCTGGCCGGAATTCAGGTCCAGCAGGAACTCGACCCTGAACTGCCTCTGGTAGTTTGCGATGGCGCACAGATCGAGCAAGTTGTTCTTGCACTGATGATGAACGCCATCGACGCTCTTTCTCAGGGTGGAAACCTATGGCTCACCACGAAATTCAAGAGAGCAGAGAGCCAGGTACTAATCTTCGTTCGCGATGATGGCGGCGGCATTCCTGCAGAAATACTGCCCCGAATTTTTGAGCCATTCCTTACAACGAAGGAGACCGGGCGCGGCGTAGGGCTGGGTCTTGCCATCAGCCACAGCATTCTCGACCGGCACAACGGAAATATCGAAGTTCAGTCCGAACCAGGGCGTGGCACAACGTTTACTGTGACTCTCCCCTGGGATGACGACGAAACCAAGCCACAAGCTGAACCGGTGATCGCGAGTGTCAGCGGGAGGTAACTGCAAGTGGATACACAAGGGAAACTATTAATTGTCGACGACGAACTCAGCGTCCGCGATTCGCTGGGGAAGTGGTTCCGCGAGGAGGGTTATGAAATCGGAACAGCCGATAGCGCCAGCGACGCGTTGACGCGCATGGCCGAGAACAAGTGGGATCTGGCCTTGCTCGATATCAAAATGCGCGGCACCGACGGAATCGAACTGCAGCGACGACTGCACGAAATGGACCCGGATTTGATCGTGATCATGATGACGGGGTACGCCTCGGTGGAAACTGCGGTTACCGCGCTGAAGAATGGCGCCTACGACTACGTGAGCAAACCGCTCGATCCGGACGAGATCGCGCACCTCGTAAAGAAGGCGCTTTCGCACAAACGAGCAGAGAAGGAAAACGTTCGTCTGCGGGAGGCGGTTGCGGAAGCCACGAGGCCCGGCGATCTTGTCGGGCAAAGTGCGGCCATGCGCAAAATCAGCGAGGCCATCGAGACCGTCGGGCCTACCGATGCCAATGTTTTGATCACCGGGGAAAGCGGAACCGGGAAAGAACTGGTCGTGCGCGCGATCCACGCAGCCAGCATGCGGCGTTTTCATCCCCTGGTAGCGATTCACTGCGGCGCCCTGACCGAAACGCTTTTGGAAAGCGAACTCTTCGGGCACGAAAAAGGCGCGTTCACAGGCGCTCAGTATCGCAAGAAGGGGAAATTCGAGATTGCCGAGGGAGGAACCGTCTTCCTCGATGAAATCGGCGACATCACCCTGAAGACGCAAACCGATCTGCTGCGCGTGCTCCAGGAACGCGAGATCACACGGGTCGGCGGCAATCAGGTGATCAAGGTCGATTTCCGCTGCGTAGCTGCTACCAACAAGAATCTCGAGGTCATGATCGAAGAGGGCACGTTCAGGCCCGACCTTTACTACCGTTTGAACGTCTTTCATATCGAGCTGCCTCCGCTGCGGGAGCGGCGCGAGGACATACCGCTGCTCGTAGAACACTTCGTACGCAAGTTCTCGCTGGCGATGAACAAAAACATCATGCGAATCGCTCCTCCCGCGATGCAGCAACTGCAACAGCAGGCCTGGATGGGCAACGTCCGCGAATTGGAGAATGCCGTCGAGCGAGCCATGGTGGTCGCACAGGAGCCCGAGCTTCGCGAGCAGGACTTCATCTTCAAGCAAGCGGCGACTGGGGCTCCGGGGGGGGCAAGAGCCTGGATGAAATCGAACGGGCTCACATCCTGCGGATTCTTGAAGAGTGCGGAGGGAATCAGAGTCGCGCGGCGGATGTTCTCGATATCGACCGCGTTACACTCCATCACAAACTCAAACGGTACGGCTGGACCCGCGCGACAGCGGGGAGCAGAAACTAGAGTTGGCCCGAGCAGATATCCATGAATCTTGTTCATCTGCTTCCGGTGGGCGGGGTTGACCTAAGGCTGTTAGAGGATCTGCGCGCCGCGATTCCACGAAGTCTGCGTGTACGGTGTGAAATTCATCCCTGTGTTCTTGATCCCTCTGTCTCCTATCACGCCGAAAGGCAGCAGTTTCATTCCTCGGAAATCCTGCAGCGGATGCAAGGGCTTGTACGGCCGCAGGATTGGCGGCTCGTTGGCGTGGCCGATGTTGACCTGTACATTCCAATTCTGAAATACGTGTTCGGAGAGGCGCAGATGGGAGGACCTTGCGCGGTCGTGTCGGCATACCGCCTGCGGCAGGAATTCTACGGGCTCGAGGCGGACTCGACTTTATTGCGTGAGCGCCTGTTGAAAGAGGCTGTACATGAACTGGGACATACGCTGGATCTGCATCACTGCGACGATTACCGCTGCGCGATGGCCGCGTCCCACTCGGTCGAATGGATCGACCTAAGGGAAAAGAGCCTTTGCCAGATTTGCCGGGCACGGGTCGAGGCTCATAGCTCGCTCCTGAAAGCTTAGTCGCCTTACGCCACAAAGTGTCCAGACCGTAGTACACTTTTCGCCATGATCACAAAACGCCTGTGGACTGCGTACATTATCGTTTTTCTTTTTGTAATCGGCGGATCGCTGTCTGCGCAAACAAGTTCTGAGAAGCAAAAGGCCGGAGTGGAACAACAACCCTTTGGCACGCGGGACGGGAG
>Ga0070730_10006269_pt1 | contig 10190 bp, 10 predicted proteins | sample Coa_R1_3_FD_66447 | JGI IMG/M metagenome (GOLD analysis project Ga0070730, IMG submission 66447) | Surface soil microbial communities from Centralia Pennsylvania, which are recovering from an underground coalmine fire - Coalmine... | ecosystem: Environmental > Terrestrial > Soil > Unclassified ... | reverse complement strand
GGGCAGCCCCCGCCGCCGCTCGCCGCGGTATTGCTGATAAAGGTGACGGCGGTGACCGTCAGGTTGTTGCCGTTGTAAATGCCGCCGCCCAAGCCAGATATGGCCGTGTTGCTGAAGAAGAGGCCGCCGCTGAGGTCGAGAGGCCCGAAGTTGTTGAGAGCGCCGCTGGCGCCGCCGGCGTTGTTGTTGAAGGTGCTGTCGTGAAGGGCCAGGCGGCCAGTGTTGCCAATCGCTCCGCCGGCCAGGCCGCCTGAGTTTCCGTAGAACGTGCTGTCGCTAACGGTCATTGTGCCGCTATTATTAATCGCGCCAGAGAACCCGGCGCCGGCGAAGTTCAGCGAGAACGTGCTGCCCGTAATGGTCGCCAGGCCGGTGCTGTAGATCGCCCCACCCACACCGCCCGGGGCATTGTTGCCAAACATAGTGCTGTTCTCAATGGTCAATTGACCATCATTGAAGATGGCGCCGCCCTGGAGCGCCGACCCGTTCGTGAGCGTCAGGTTGCGCAGGCTCAGGCCCGCGGCGGACGAGACGGCAAAAAGACGCGTGGCGCCACCGCCGCTGAGCGTGATCTTCCCACCGCCGTCCAGCATACTGGTCTGCGTGATGGATTTTTGGCTGCCGATCGCGATGGTGAGGGGTGCCGCACCGCAATTGAACGTGACCAACCCGCCGCCGGCCAGGGTCAACCCCGGCGGGCCATTGGTTTCCCAGCTGGGTGCTTCTTTGTGTCTTTCGTAGATTGCTTCGTTTGACAGCTATTCCTGCACGCCATAGAATGCTTCACATCCTGCCTGAGGAGCATATCATGCCCGAATTCGCCGTCGAGCTGCACAATGTCGTCAAGCAATTCCCAGGGCCCACAGGCGAAATAGTGACGGCGGTCAACAACGTCACGATGCAGATCCGTGACGGCGAATTCTTCTCCATGCTCGGTCCGTCGGGCTGCGGCAAAACCACCAGCCTGCGCATGATTGCCGGTTTCGAGCTGCCCACTTCCGGCGAAGTGCTCATCCATGGCAAACCCATGGGCCAGACCCCGCCCTACCAGCGGCCAGTGAACACGGTCTTTCAAAGCTACGCGCTGTTTCCCCACATGACCATCGGCGAAAACGTGGCCTTTGGCCTGCAAATGAAGAACGTCGCCAGAGCCGACATCGGCCCGCGCGTGACTCAGGCGCTGGAGATGGTGCGCCTGCCCGGGTACGAAAAGCGCCGCCCCAAGCAGATGTCGGGCGGCCAGCAGCAGCGGGTGGCCCTGGCGCGCGCGTTGGTGAACCGACCGGAGGTCCTGCTGTTGGACGAGCCGCTGGGTGCGCTGGACTTGAAACTGCGCAAGGAGATGCAGTTGGAGCTGAAGAAGCTCCAGCGTGAAGTGGGCATCACCTTCATCTACGTCACCCATGACCAGGAAGAAGCCCTGACGATGAGCGACCGCATCGCCGTGATGAACCAGGGCAAGGCGCTCCAGGTGGGCCAGGCGGCCGAAATTTACGAGCGCCCCAATTGCCGCTTCGTAGCCGATTTTATCGGCGAGACCAATTTTCTGGATGGCACAGTTAAGAGCCAGAACGGCCGCGAGGCCCAGGTAGAGCTGGCCAGCGGGCAGATGGCCAGCGCCGAATCCGAGGCCCAGCTCACCGCCGGCCAAAAAGTGTCCGTGGCGGTGCGGCCCGAAAAAGTGGGGTTGGGGAACGCGGGCCTGGGCAACAGCTTCCAGGGCCGCGTGGACGAGGTGGTCTACATCGGCACCGACACGCACTTCCGCGTGCGGCTGCCCGGCGGCCAATCCCTGCGCGCCCGCCAGCAAAACAGCCAAAGCGCGGACCAGCCGCTGGCCCAGGTGGGCGACGACGTCACCGTGGGCTTCGCCCCGGCCGCGGCGCGTGTATTAGCGGAATAGTCGATGAGCTCGCTGCAGCGTGTTCGCCATCGCGAGAACCAGCGCGGGCTGGCCTTGATCTCGCCGACCCTGCTGTGGATGATCGGCCTGCTCATCATCCCGCTGATCCTGGTCTTGATCACCTCCTTTGGCCGGCGCGACCCCGACGGCAACGTGATCTATGCCTTCGACCTGAGCAATTACATCCGGCTGACCGGCCTCAGCACCAGCCAGCCCTGCGGCGCCACGCCCGCGCCGTGTTTCGATAGCCTGTATGTCACCATCATGTGGCGCTCGCTGGTGCTGGCCTTTCAGACCACGCTGCTGGTTATCGTGGTTGGCTATCCGCTGGCCTACTTTGTGGCGCGCGCCCCGGCTCGGCGGCGCAACCTGCTGTTGTTCTTGATCCTGGTTCCGCTGTGGACCAATTTTGTCATCCGCGTCTACGCCTGGATCATGATCCTGAGAACGCAGGGGGTGCTCAACGGCCTCATCGGGGCGATTTTGGGGCTGGTGCACATCCCATTTACGCCGCTGAGCATGTTGTATACGCCCGGGGCGGTGCTGGTGGGCATGGTGTACGAATTTCTGCCGTTTATGATCTTACCCATGTTTACGTCGCTGGAAAAGATCGACAACTCGCTGTTTGAGGCTGCCGCCGATCTGGGCGCCAACAACCTGCGCACCTTCCTGCGCGTCACGCTGCCGCTGTCGGCGCCGGGGGTGGTGGCCGGCACCATCCTGGTCTTTATACCGGTGATGGGAACGTTTATCGTGTCGGATATCCTGGGCGGCAGCCAGGTGATCCTGGTGGGCAACCTCATCCAGCGCCAATTCCTCGACGCGCGCGATTGGGCCTTTGGCTCCGCCGCGTCGATTGTGCTCATGGTCCTGACACTGATCGTGACCGTCATCTACGCCCGCCGCTTCGGTTTCGGCGACGAGATTGCCTTCTAATGGGACTGCGTCGCTCGCCCTGGCTGACCGGCATCTCCGCCCTGGTGTACCTGTTTCTGTACGCGCCGATCATCGTGTTGATCGCGTTTGCGTTCAACGCCTCGCGCACCAACGTGGTCTTCACCCAGGTGGTCAACCAGGGACCCTGCGGCCCGTTCTACTGGTTCTGCGTGCTGTCGCGCAACCAGGACGTGCTCAACGCCACCAGGAACACGCTGACCATCGCCGTCGTGTCCACCGTCATCTCCACCATCATTGGCACCATGGCGGCGCTGGCCTTGCAGCGCTACGCCTTCCCGGCCAAAACGTTCTCCGAAGTCTCGCTGTATATTCCCATCGTCATCCCCGAGATCGTGATGGGCATCGGGGTGCTGGTGCTGTTCAGCGCCACCTTTAACGTCCTCAACCGGGCGCTGGGATTGGTGGGCGACCACCGGCTGACGCTGGGCCTGGGCACCGTTATCGTCTCGCACATCGCCTTTAGTATTCCGTTTGTGGCATTGGTCGTGCGCGCGCGCCTGCATGGTTTCGACCGGTCGATAGAAGAAGCCGCCATGGACCTGGGGGCTAATGAATGGATCACCTTCTGGCGCGTCACACTGCCGTCCATCGCGCCCGGTGTGCTGGCCGGGTCCATGCTGGCGTTCACCCTGTCGCTGGATGATTTCGTCATCACCTTCTTTGCCACCGGTCCCGGCGCCACCACCCTGCCCATCTACATCTTCGGGCTGCTGCGCAACGCGGTCACCCCGGAGATCAACGCGCTCTCGGCCGTCTGGATTATCACCGTGCTGCTGGTGCTGCTGCTCTCGCAGCGCCTGCAAAACAGCGAAACGGCATGAACGACCGGCCGGGGCCCGCCGCCCGGCCGCAATTGGCGCGCCCGCCGGCTGGCCGGCGCAACCGTATTGGTTCCTTTTTCATAAGGGAGGAGAAAACAATGACCAGACAGCATGCAGTTTATGGGCGTGCCATGGCAGCCGTGCTGGCGCTGAGCGTGGTCGTCGCCGCCTGCGGCACGGCCGCCCCGGCGGCCACCACCGCCCCCACGCTAGCGCCGGCCACCGCGGCCCCAACCACGGCGCCGGCCACCGCCGCCCCGACCACGGCGCCGGCCACCGCCGCCCCGACCACGGCACCCGCCACAGCTGTGCCGGCTACTGCCGTCCCGACCACGGCACCCGCCACCGTGGCGCCAACCAGCGCGCCCACCGCGGCCGCCCCCGCCTTCGTATCCAAACCCAGCGGCAAGACCGCGCCCAGCGGGTTTGCCTGCCCCGAGCCGCAGCCCAAGGCCACGCTCACCTCCAAGGAGCTCAACCTGTTCGTATGGACGGCTTACATCCCGCAGGACATTATCGATTGCTTCCAGCTGGTGTATGGCGTCAAGGTCAACAAAGAGGAATACTCGGCCAACGAGGAAATGTATGCCAAGCTCTCCAAGAGCAGCGTGGCCTACGACCTGGTGCAGCCGACCAATAACTTTGTGCAGCTGCTGGAGCGTCAGAATTTGATCCAGAAGCTCGACAAGAGCAAGCTGGCAATCCTGGGCGACTTTGCCCCCGCCTCGCTCGGGCTGCCCTATGACCCGAACAACGACTACACCGTGCCGTATGAGTCGGGCACCGACGGCATCGTCTACAATTCAGACGTGGTGAAGACCGCGCCCACCTCCTACGCCGATCTTTGGAAACCGGAGTATGCCAAAAACAACATGGTCATGCTGGACGCCGCGGACGACATCATCGGCGCCACGCTGCTGAGCCTGGGCTATGACGTCAACAGCAAGGACCCCAAGCAGCTGGACGCGGCCAAAACCAAGCTGGCCCAGATCCGGCCGAGCATCAAAGTCTTCGACAGCAATTCGCCCAAGACCCCGCTCATCTCTGGGGATGCCTCGTTGGGCATCGTCTGGACCGGCGACGTGTTCCTGGCGGCGCAGCAAAATCCGTCGATCAAATATGTTTACCCGACCGAGGGCGTGATCCTGTGGCAGGATAACTATGCCATCCCAACGGCGGCCGCGCACCTCGACGCCGCTTACGCCTTCCTGAACTACAACTATCAGCCCGACCTGTTCTGGCTGGAGACCCGCGACTGGCCTTATACGAACCCCGACCAGGCCACGCTCGACTGGGCCAAGGCCAACAGCGTGCCCACCAAGGACGCCAACGGCAACGACACGACTTCGGATAAGATCGTAGGCGCTTACTTTGCCTCGCCCATCACCAATACGCCGGCCGACGCGCTCAAGGCCGGCCACTGGATGCAGGAGAAGGGCACCGCCGCGCCGCTGTGGGACCAGATTTGGACGGAAGTGAAGGGGCAGTAATTCGTAATTGGTAATTTGGGTCGACGCCACTGGCGCGACCAGACGCCACTAAGTGAGGAGATGAGATGGACTATGTGTCACTGGGCCGAACGGGCCTGAAGGTTAGCCGGCTGTGCCTGGGGACGATGAACTTCGGCCCGCGGACGACGGAGCCCGACAGTTATGCCATCATGGATCGGGCCCTGGCGCTGGGCATTAACTTTTTCGACACCGCCGACGTCTATGGGCAAAAGCTGGGCGAAGGCGTCACGGAGAGCATCGTGGGGCGCTGGTTCGCACAGGGCGGCCGGCGCGAGCAGGTGGTGATTGCTACCAAGGTGAACGGGCGCATGGGCACCGGGCCAAATGAGCGGCGCCTGTCGGCCTATCACATCCGGCGCGCCTGCGACGAGAGCCTGCGCCGGCTGCAGACCGACCACATCGACCTGTACCAGATGCACCACATCGACCGCGAGACGCCCTGGGAAGAAATCTGGCAGGCAATGGAGGTGCTGGTGCAGCAGGGCAAGGTGCTGTATGTGGGCAGCAGCAATTTTGCCGGCTGGCACGTGGCCGAGGCGCAGGGCGAGGCCCGCGCGCGGCATTTCATGGGCCTGGTGTCGGAGCAGTGCCTGTACAACCTGTCGGCGCGCACGGTGGAGCTGGAAATTTTGCCCGCCTGCCGGCGTTATGGCCTGGCCGTCATCCCCTGGAGCCCGCTGGCCGGGGGCCTGCTGGCTGGCGTGCTGCCCAAGGGGCAGGCCGGCAAGCAAGCCCGGCGCGCCGAGGCCGCCCGCGTCCAGGAGTTCCGCGCCCGCCGCGCGCAACTGAAGGACTATGAGGGCGTGTGCCACAAGCTGGGCGAGACAGCCCCCGACGTGGCGCTGGCCTGGCTGTTGGCCAACCCGGTGGTGACGGCGCCGATTGTGGGCCCGCGCACCCTGGAGCAGTTGGAGGGCAGCCTGCGGGCGCTGGAATTCAAGCTCAGCCCGGAAGCGCTGACCGAGCTGGACGAAATCTGGCCCGGCCCGGGCGGCGAGGCGCCCGAAGCATTTGCCTGGTAACTCATCATCCCGATAACTGGATCTCACCCCAACTGCGTGGCGGTGATATCCAGTTATTGGAAAAACTATGATCCAACTCCTGCCAATGACCCCGCTGGAATATGAGCCGTGGCTGGCCCAGGCCATCGCCGACTACGCGGACGACAAAGTGCGCGCCGGCACCTGGGAAGCCGGCGACGCCATCGAGCGCTCGCGGAACGACTTTCAACAACTGCTGCCCGATGGCCTGGCCAGCCCCGACAACTATCTGTACTGCGTCTGGAGCGACGACGCCCCGCTCGATACCCCGGTGGGCGTGCTGTGGATCGCGGTGCTGCGCCGCAAACCGGCCCAAGCGTTTGTGTACGATTTCGTCATCTTTGAGCCCTACCGGCGGCGCGGCTACGGCGGGCAGGCGCTGCGCGCCCTGGAAGACAAGGTGCGCGGCCTGGGCCTGGACACCATTGGCCTGCACGTCTTTGGCCATAACCACGGGGCCATTGCGCTGTATGAAAAAGCGGGGTATGAAGTTACAGATATCAATATGAGTAAGAAGGTGTAAAGGGAAATTGGTAACTGGTAATTGGCAATTGAAATCGTCTGTAATTACCAATTACTATTTACCAATTACTGATTACTATTCGTAACATGATTATCCAGTCCTCTCGTTCCGGCCAGGCGCGCTTCGTCATCCGGCAGGTTGACCATGCCCGGCTGTCGGGCCGGCTGTCCGAAGCTTTTGGGAACGACACCTTCGCGCCGCTGGACCCGCAGACGCCGATGGAATTTGTGACCACCCATCACGACGAGGGCTGGGCCGAGCTCGACGCCGTGGCCGTGCGCGACCCGCACACCGACCTGCCCTACCAGTTTACCGAAACCCCGCGCGCGCTGGTGGTGCCGGTGCACGCCCGCTCGCCCGAGTTCAACGAGCGCCACCATCCCTTCTGCGGCCTGCTGGCCTCCATGCACACCTGGGGTCTGTATCATGGGCGTTACGGCCTGGCCGAGCGGGCTACCATCGACAGCGTCAGCCCGGCCGACAAGCCGGCGGTGCTGGCCATGCTCCAGGCCGAGCTGGCCCGCCAGGCGCGGCTGCAAGCCGCGCTGGCCGCCGACCCCAACACCCAGGCCTGGGCCGACGACAGCCTGCTGTTCAATTGTTACCAGCAGCTGCAATTCTTCGATACGCTCTCGCTCTACTTCTGCCTGGGCGACCCGGCCGCCGTGCGGCCGGCGGTGTTCCGGCGCGTGCCATTGGCCGTAGGAGCCGATGTCACCATCGACGTGCGCCCGCTGCGGCCCGGCTTTTATGGCTTCTCGCCCTACCCGTTCGCCAAGGACTTTTTGGAAGTGAGCCTGACCGGCCGCTACATGCTGCCGGTGCCGGCCCCGGCCGACCTGGCCGGCACCCTGGCCGACGCCCCCGAGCACACACAGAAATTCACCCTGGTCGACAACAGCAACACGGCTTAGAGCAGCTTGTACATCACGAGCGTCGCGTGCAGCGTGCCGTCGGCGCTGCGCGCATAGTTGGGAATGATGCCCGCGCGCTGGTAACCCAGACTGGTGTACAGCGCCTGCCCGGCATCGTCCAGGCGTGTGTCGAGCACCAGGGTGGTGCGGCCGGCGCGCGCCGCCTCGTCTTCAACAGCCAGCATTAGCGCCCGCCCCACGCCCTGTCGCCGGTGGTCGCTGTGCACCAGCACCTTGGTTACCTCGGCCCGGTGGCGGCCATTAGGCCGCGCCGCCGGGTCTAGCTGCACCGTGCCCACCAGCGCGCCAGCTTGAATCGCTACCAGCAGGATGCGCCCCGCCCCGCTGACGGCGCCAACCACCTCGCGCCAGTAGGCCTCAGCCTCAGCCAGCGACAGCGGCGGCAAAAAACCGACCGCCGCGCCGCCGTTGACGGCGTCTTGCAGCAGGGCACCCAGCTCGGGCAAGCGTTGTTCAGCTTGGGCGGCGTTCAAGCGTACAATTTGAGTATCCATAGGGAATAGTCGTTAGAGGCGATGGCCTTCTGAAACGCGAAGAGCTGCCCACTGGCGCTGGCAACCTCCGGCGCTAGGGCCAGGCTGTCCAGGCCTCGGCGGCGCTCGGGGAGGCGCCGATATTACTGGCGGCACCCAGTGCACGCCAGCATTCGCAAATCGCTACTTGCGCCTGGCTTTGGCAGTCTTCGGCGGCAGCGACTGCGCGTAGGCCACCGCCTTGCCCAGCCACTCGTCCAGCGGGCGGCCGGCCTTGAGCAGCGCGGGCGGCACCACCACATACTCCTTCATCGGCTTGCCCGGCATGGGCTCAAACAGGTGCGTGCCCTGCTGCTGGATGAACGCCGCGCGCTCGGCCTCGGGCAAGCGTAGGATGAAGCTATCCCCAAACAGGCTCATGAACATCTGGCCATTGGCAAAGGCCGCCGGATAGCCAAACATCTTGCGCGTCTCGGCCATGGGCATGCCGGCCGACACCCGCTCGAAAAAGGCCACCAGCTCTGGCGGCGCCTTGCTAAAGCTGGGCATCTGCCGCGCGGCCGGCTTGGCGGCCGTCTTGGTCGCTTTCTTGGCGGCCTTTTTCGGCGCGACCTTGGCGGAGATTTTCTTGGTTGATTTCTTCGTAGCCATATTGAGCCTCCGTTAGGGCCTGGCTGGTGCGCGCTGCGGCAGGCCGGCCGGCAAACCGCGCCGGGGCAGCCACTCGGCCTGCAGCACCGCATACAGATACTCGTCGGACCAATGGCCCTTGAACCAGGCGTTCTTCATGAAATGCCCCTCGCGCCGCAGGCCTACGCGCTCCATCAGCGCCGCCGAGCGGACATTCTCCACGTCGACCGTGGCGATCACCCGGTGCAGGTCCAGGTTGATAAAAGCATAGTCCAGCACAGCGTTGACGGCCTCGGTGGCCAGGCCCTGGCCCTGGTGGGGGCGTGCCAGCGTGATGCCCAACTGCGCCTGCCGCGCATCTTGCACCAGCACCAACAGCCCGCAGTCACCCGCCAGTTGGTGCGTTTCCGTCAGCTCAATGGCGAACTGAAACCATTGGCCCGGCACGCCCGGCTCGATGAGCAACTGCTCCTGAATCATGGCCGCCGCCCGCGCTTCGGGGACCGTTTCCCAGCTCTGGTAGCGAGCCACTTCCGGGTCATTGCGATATTCGACGAAGGCCGGCAGGTCGCCGTCTTGAAACCGGCGCACCAGCAGCCGGGTCGTCTGAATCTGGGTAAAGGTCACACGCACCCCTGAGCTAGGCGGATAAGAGCAAGGCCAAGTGTAAACGAAAGCGCCGATTGTGACCAAATCGGGCCGGCGAATGAATTCGCGCCTAATGGCACGGGCAAAGGCGGCCCGCGCCGGTCGCCCACCTACGTGGGCGATGCCTTTTCTTTCACTTGACCGCTCACTCAATCCTATCCCCGTAGGCGGACGCGCCCACGCGGGTCGAGGCGCCTGCCCTGGGCGGAGTCGAAGGGCCAGCAAGACCCGAATTTATTCGGCTAAGCTTAGCGCACACGGGCGAATGCGCCGCCGCCCCGCCAGACATTCTTGCGCAGCAATTATTCAGTGGTAAACTCGCGCCAAGAAAGTGACGATATGACCGAACCCGACCTCTCGCACATCTCTCCCGTTTGGGGCCGTGCCGTGCCCGGCACCCTGGTCGTCGAGCGCGGCCAGGGGCCCTACCTCTTTACCACCGACGGCCGGCGCTATCTCGATTTCACCAGCGGCATCGGCGTCACCAGCACCGGTCATTCGCACCCGCGCGTGGTCAAAGCGATCCAGGACCAGGCCGCGCGGCTGCTGCACGGTCAGGTGAATATCGTCTATCACCAGCCGCTCATCACTCTGACCGAGTCGCTGCGCCAGGTGTTGCCGCAAGCGCTGGACACCTTCTTCTTCTCCAACTCGGGCGCCGAAATTATCGAGGCGGCCGTCAAGCTGGCCAAACATGCCACCCGCCGGCCGAATGTCATCGTGTTCAGCGGCTCGTTCCATGGCCGCAC